>Ga0302326_10015045_pt1 | contig 16305 bp, 11 predicted proteins | sample Palsa_T0_3_FD_202264 | JGI IMG/M metagenome (GOLD analysis project Ga0302326, IMG submission 202264) | Peat permafrost microbial communities from Stordalen Mire near Abisko, Sweden - Palsa_T0_3 | ecosystem: Environmental > Terrestrial > Soil > Palsa > Peat permafrost | place: Sweden: Abisko... | reverse complement strand
TTGATAACTTCCTTCTTGGTCAGCAGCTCATAGCGGCCATCGGTGGCCATTTCGTCCAATTCCTGAAGGCGCTTTACACTCTTCTGCACCGTCACCCAGTTGGTCAGCAGGCCGCCCAGCCAGCGCTGGTTGATGTACGGCATGCCCGCGCGGTTGGCCTCTTCGGCCACGGCGTCTTGCGCCTGGCGCTTGGTGCCGACGAACAAAATCGTCTTGCCGCTGGCGCACAGGTCGGTGACAAACTTCGACGCATCCTTGAACAGCTTGAGCGTCTTCTGCAGGTCGATGATGTAAATTCCGTTGCGCTCGCCAAAGATGTATTCCTTCATCTTGGGATTCCAGCGCTTGGTCTGATGCCCGAAGTGAACACCCGCTTCGAGCAGCTCCTTCATTGTGATCGTGGCCATTGGCCTCCTTCGTGGATTGCATCCGGATGGTCGATACCGGCGCCCGGATTGAGCCCGCTGGTGCGGGAATTTGAAATGCAGTGAACAATGATCAGTTTTCAGTGATCAGCTGATTCATCCCGATCTGCCCGGGCTTGCCGACCACTGACAACTGTCCACCGCAAGCGCGTTAGCGCTTGCTGAACTGGAACCGCTTCCGGGCGCCCTTCTGCCCGTACTTCTTGCGTTCCTTCTGGCGCGCATCGCGCGTCATCAGGCCTTCCGCCTTCAAAATCTTGCGCAGCTCAGGGTTGAATAGGACAAGAGCGCGGGCAATGCCCAGTTTGACGGCATCGGCCTGCGCCGCCACTCCGCCGCTCTTCACCGTGGTTACCACATCGAAGCTGGAGGAGAGCTCAGCCACCACCAGCGTCCGCTTGGCCGCCACGCGCTGCTGTTCGGTCACAAAGTAGGTCTCGAACGGCTTGCCGTTCACTTTCCACTCGCCCGTGCCGGGACGAAGAAACACGCGGGCAATCGCCGACTTGCGCCGTCCCGTCCCGTAATACTGAACCAGATCTGCCATTCTTTTCTCCCGTTAGCTTTCAGCTCTTAGCTTTTAGCTCTCAGCTAAAAACCAACGCCCCGAATGCTCGAAATCTCTCAAAAAACCTAGCAGCTAAAAGCTAAGAGCTAATAGCTGCCGTTACTTGATTTCCATCGCCACCGGCGTCTGCGCCTGGTGGGGATGCTTGTCGCCGCGATACACCTTGAGCTTGGTCCCCATCGCCCGGCCCAGCTTGCTCTTGGGCAGCATGCCCTTGATGGCCTGCTCCAGAATCGCTTCCGGCTTGCGGTTCAGCAGGCGGGAAAACTCTTCCTCGCGCAGTCCGCCGGGAAAGCCCGTGTAACGGCGATAAAGCTTCTGCTGGCTCTTGAGCCCGGTGAGGCGGACCTTCTCCGCGTTGATAACGATCACGTGGTCGCCCACATCGATGTACGGCACGTACTGCGGATTCAGCTTACCGCTCAGCAAATCGGCGGCCTTGGTCGCCAGACGCCCCAGCGTCTGACCGCTGGCATCCACCACATACCACTTGCGGGGAATATCTTTCCCACTCGGAACAAAGGTGCCCATCTCTCTCCTGCCCTCAAAAAAAGAACCTGCGAAAAACTCGGATCTGCCCACGTTCAACCCTGAGCAAACCTTCCGTGCCCCATCCATTCGCGCCTTTTGCGAAGGGGTGGGAAACCACAAAACTCAACCGGCCGGATCAAGAGAAACAGCCAGCCGCCTGAACCCTAACCACGCACAAAGCGCATCCGCCCATGCCAAACGCGCACGGGCCCAATTTCTACCCACTTCCAAACAATCCTGTTCGGGTGAGAACTGCCGGGGCTGGCCCTCAAAGGGCTTTGGCTCAGCTCGATCCGCGCCGACATCCGCGCATCCAGCAGCCGATGGCCTGTTCCAGCCGACCCTCCATCAGGGCTCGACCAGTTGGTCCGGGTGCAAACACACAGACCCCAGGCGCAACACCGCGCAAGGTCTTCAGAATACCCGAATCCAGGGGCAGAGTCAACGAAAAGTCCGGGTTTGCAGAGCCATTGATTGAAGAATTGCGCCCTATTCCTCGCGCAACAGGATCAGAGGATTGACAGATAGCGCGCGCTGCGCCGGAATCCACGTAGCCAGCAGCCCCAACAAACCCATCGCCAATACCACGCCTGCCAATACCAGCGGATCGCGCGGTGTGGCTGTATAGACAATGTGAGCAAGCACGCGTGTTGCCAACAGTCCCAGGAGCAACCCTGCCGTGGAACCAAAAGCCAGCAACTTCAGCGGCCGTCCCAGTGCCGCTTGCAAAACCTCCTTGCGCCTCGCACCCAGTGCCATGCGGATTCCCAACTCGCGCAACCGTTTGCTCACTGAGAACGCTGCCATTCCAAAGATCCCGGTGATCGAAAGCATCGCTCCCATCGCACCAAGCACGCCCAGCGCCGTCGTGGCCACATAGGCGGGGAAGAGGGCGATGCCCAACCCTTCCGTCCATGTTTGGATGTTCACAGGCAAGCTGGCATCGAGGCCCCTCAATGCGTTCCGTATGGCCGGCGCCAATTGCTGCGGATCGCGCTCGGAGCGCACCACCAGGCACATCATGGTGCTGGGCGACTGCAGGAAGGGCAAAAACATCGCCGCCCTTGGATCTTCGGTGAACTGATAGTACTTTCCGTCTTCCACGATACCCACCACTTGCACCCGCGTTCCATCTTCTCTCTTGTAGTACCCGCCCAGCGCCTTTGACTCGGAGCCGAAGATCTTACGCGCAAACAATGCGTTCACCACCGCCACCCGCGGCGAGCTCTGGTCGTCTTGCCATGAGAAGGCGCGGCCGGCTACCAGCGATGTGCCCGCCGCATGGAAGTATTCGGGAGAGATCTTGAACACCCGGACGTTGGCGGCAGCATTCGATGTCCTCAAGTCGGCCGTTTGGCCGGTGAAGACGTCCTCGGTTTCACCGCCCCCTCCCAGCGGGATTACACTGACGAGTCCTACGGACTTTACTCCGGGAATCGCTTCCAGCGAATCAATCATTTGCCTTTGCATCGCCAATGCCCTGTCGCCGCTGTAACCGGCCATTCGGAGATTTGTATCCGCCAGAATCGCGTTCTGCGGTTCAAATCCGAATTTGCTGTGCATGGACCGCACCAACCCCCGCACCGCCACAAGCGAGGAGGTCACCAGTACCGCGCAGATGGCAATCTGCGCCACGAGCAGCACGTCTCGAAGAGTGATTCGGCGTCCTGTATTACCCGCCACGATGCCGGTAGATCCCGCCTTCACCACCTCGTATGGGTTGGTGCGCAGTATCTGTCTCACTGGCACCGCGCCAAAGAGAAATCCACTGGCAAGCGCCAACAGCAATGCGACCAGGTAGACCTTTGCATCCGGATTCACGGGAACATGAATCGGAAATTGTGGAACTGGATGCCACATGCTCAACTGGCGAAGTAACACAATGCTGCCCACCAGCCCCACAGTGCCTCCGGCAAGCGAAATCAGCACGGCTTCAGTAAACACTCCCCGTAGAATGCGCCTGCGGCTCGATCCAAGCGCGAGGCGCAGAGCCACTTCCCTTGAACGATCGGCAGCGCGTGCGGCAAAGAGGCTGCCCAGATTGGCGCACGCGGCCAGGAGAATCAACCCAGACAGCAGCATCATTCCAGTCATGAAGCCCTTCACCCCGGGCCCCAGCAGGTCGCCGGCAAGGCCTGGGCGTGCCAGCGAAAAGGTCATGTTGGCTTCGTCTTTGGGGTAAGTCTTTTCAAGATAGGAGCCAACAGAGTTCAAATCGCCAATGGCCTGCGCCGGAGTCACTCCTGCCTTCATATGCCCAAACACCATGTAAATATCGTGTTGTCCGCGCTCATTCAGGACTTTCAGTCCCTGTAACTGTTCCTGTTCAACTATCGGCGCCCAGAAGTCCGGAAAGAAGAAAACCAGTGTTCCGCTAAACTCGGGCGGTGCCACGCCCAGGATGGTGAAAGGATGCTTGTTCACCTGGACGACGCGCCCCACCACGCCGCGATCGTCCTGAAAGTGGCTGTGCCAATACGCGTAACTGATTACCAAAAATGGCGCGCTGTTGGGGCCGTGCTCATCGGCATCGTGGAAGAAGCGCCCGAGATACGGATGAATGCCCAATGCGTCGAAGTAGTTCCCCGTCACCTCGTAGCCCCAGGCCTGCGTTGGATTCCCTCCCGAATCGAACCCCACCGGAATCATGATGTAGCCAGCCAAATCTTCAAAGCTGCGGTTGCGTTCTCGCAAATCGAGATAGTCGGGATACGAAGTACTCTGGTCCTTATAGCCTCCGTGTTCGAGAGTGTAAAGGCTGTCAGCGTGGGGCACATTCAGAGGGCGCAGGATCAGCGCGTTCAGAACTGCAAACACCACGGCGTTGGCGCCAATGGCCAAAGCCAGCGTCAAAACAGCGGCGATCGTAAATCCGGGAGACTTGCGCAGCACGCGTAAGCTGTGGCGCACATCCTCAAAAACACTCCCGATAAAATTGCCGCCGGCTGCTTCGTAGATCTCTTCTTTGTACTTCTCTCGCCCGCCAAATTCGACGCGCGCGCGGCGCTCCGCCTCGGCGCGATGGAGACCGGAGCGCTCCAGATCGTCAGCTCTGTGCTGGATGTGCGAGCGAAGTTCCTCTTCCATCTCAGCGTTGATCTGCGAACGCTGGAATAGAGTAGCGATGCGAAAACGAAGCGAGTCGATGATTTTCATTTCTCCTCCGGCTCGTGAGAATGGGTGAAAAACCGTTCAATAAGGTCAGTTCAATCCTCGCGCAGCAGGATCAGCGGATTGATTCGCAGCGCGCGCTGCGCCGGAATCCACGTAGCCAGCAGCCCCAGCAGCAACATGGCCAGCACAGCCCCGGCCAGGACCAAGGGATCGCGCGGCGTAGCCTGATAGACGATGTGGGCCAGCACCCGCGTGAACAGAAGTCCGAAGATCAAACCGACCACCGAACCGATCGTCAGCACCAGGAAGGCGCGTCCCAAAGCTGTCTTCAACACTTCGCTGCGTTGCGCGCCGAGGGCAACACGAATGCCCAGTTCGCGCAGCCGCTTGCTCACCGAATACGCCGCCATGCCGAAGATGCCAGTGATCGAAAGCATGGCGCCCATCGCACCCAGCACGCCCAGCGACGCGGTGGCCATGCGCGGCGCAAACAAGGCCCCATTCATCTCCTCATTCCAGGTCTGGACGAAAGCAGGCAGCCCCGGATCAAGGCCCCGCATCTGGCTTCTGATGGCCTCGGTCAACTGCTGCTCGTCGCGGTTCGAGCGAATCACCAGCCACGTATCGCTCGCCGGACTTTGCAGAAGTGGAAAAAACATCGCCGGCTGGGGATCTTCGGCGAGATTCGCGGTGTATTTGCCGTCTTCCACCATCCCCACAACCTCAACGCGCGTACCGTCGGGCATCTTGTAATGTCCGCCTACCGCGTTGGATGCCGAGCCAAGAATCCTGCTCGCAAATTCCCGGTTCACTACGGCAACCCGCGGCGCATCTTTGCCATCCTGCCAGGTAAAGCTTCGACCCGCCATCAAGGCGGTGCCTGCGGCCCGGAAGTATTCAGGAGAGATGCTGTATTCCACGGCCACAGCGGTAGCATTTGCCGGCCGCAGGTCCGTCGCCCGGTCTGTAAAGACGGGCGAGATGGCCCAGCCCATGTGCAATGGCGGCGTGTCCTCCAACCCCACTGAGGCCACTCCCGGAATCGCCTTCATGGCATCGATCATGCGACGCTGCATCGCTGGCACCTGATCGATACGGTAACCGGCCATTTGCAGATCGGTATCGACGAGCATCCGATTCTGGGGCTCAAAACCATAGTTAGCGTGCAGCGAGCGCGCCAACCCGCGCATGGCGACCATGGAACAGGTCACCAGCACAGCGCACAATGCAATCTGCACCGCAAGCAGCACGTCCCGCACCGTAATGCGCCGTCCGGAATTGCCCGCAATCACGCCGGCCGATCCAGCCTTGACTACTTCATACGGATTGGTGCGGAGTACCTGCCTCACCGGAACGGCTCCAAACAGGAAACCGCTGACCAGGCTCAAAAGCAACGCGACCAGGTAAACCTTGCCGTCTGGATTCACCGGGATATTGATGGGGAATTGGGGAAACGGCTGCCATGTGCTCAGCCAATGCAACAGCGCCACGCTGCCGCATAGGCCGGCGACGCCGCCCGCAAGCGAAATCAGCACGGCTTCCGTGAATAATTGCCGCAGAATGCGCATGCGCGTCGATCCCAGCGCCAGCCGCAGAGCAACCTCTTTCGCGCGGTCGGCTGCACGGGCAGCGAACAGGCTGCCCAGGTTGGCGCATGCCGCCAGCAGAATCAAACCGGCCAGCAGCATCAGCCCAGTGAGAAATCCCTTCATTGCAGGTGCAACAAAATTGCCATGCAGGCTTGGACGCACCAATGAATAAGTCGATCCGGCATCGTCCTTGGGATAGGTCGTTTCCAGGTATCGTCCAACAGAGTCCAGATCGGCTTTGGCCTGCGCCGGAGTCACTCCAGGCTTCAGATGCCCGAGCACCTCGAAGAGCGAACGCGTGCCACGGGCGTTCAGGACGTTCTCTCCTCCAATTTGTTCGTTGTTGATGAACGGCACAAAATAGTCGGGAGAAAAGAACAGCAAGGTTCCACGAAACCCAGACGGAGCGACGCCGATGATGGTGAACGGATGCTTATTGACCCGGACCACACGGCCGACCACGCCGGGGTCAGCTTGAAAATGGCTGCGCCAATACGCGTAGGTGAGCACAATGTATGGTGCGCTGTTGGGACCACGATCGTCTGAGGGGCGAATGAGCCGGCCAAGGTACGGCTGAATCTTCAATGCATCGAAGTAATTCGCACTCACCGCCAAGAGCCAGGAATGGGACGGATTTTTCCCTTCGTCCAGGCCTGCTTGCAGCATGGTATAAGCAGCCAGATTATCGAAGCTGCGGTTGCGGTCGCGCAGATCGATGTAGTCCGGATAAGACTGAACGATGTAGGTGTCATTGCCGCGCTGGAGGGCATAAAGACTGTCCGCCTGGGGCACGTTGAGAGGACGCAGGATTAGCCCGTTGAGGACGGCAAAGACCACGGCGTTCGCGCCAATGGCCAGGGCCAGCGTTAAAACCGCGGCGACAGTGAATCCGGGAGACTTGCGCAATGTGCGAAGACTGAAGCGCACGTCGTGCAGAAATATGCCGGTAAAATTGCCTCCCATCGCCTCGTGAATTTCCTCTTTATATTTTTCGCGGCCTCCGAACTCGATGCGTGCGCGGCGCTCAGCCTCGGCGCGGTCAAGTCCGGAACGCACCAGATCGTCGGCGCGGAGCGTAATGTGGCTGCGAAGTTCGTCTTCCATCTCGGAGCGCACCTGGGAACGATGAAAGAGAGCGGCGAGTCTTACGCGGATTGAATCGAGGATTCTCATGCTTCCTCCGGCTGCTGCGAGAGTGCGCAAGCCATGGCGGACGCCAGCCGGTTCCAACTGTCCGCCTCCTCCTGCAACCGCTTGCGACCGGCGGCAGTGAGCTCGTAGAACTTGGCGCGGCGATTGTTCTCCGACGTGCCCCAACTGGCCGTCAGCCATCCCTGCCGCACCAGCCGGAACAGCCCCGGATAAAGCGCACCCTGCTCAATCAACAGCGCATTGCCGGAGATTTGGCCAATGCGCAGCAGGATGCCATAGCCATGCAGAGCCCCAAGTGAAACCGCCCTGAGAATGAGCAGATCGAGAGTGCCGGGAAGAATCTGAGCCTGGTCGGACATTCGTCCCCCTAAGATGATTAGGAGGCTACGCCCTCTCTCCTAAGCTGTCAAGGAGAAAATAATGGCCTGAACGCACTATGAGCCAGACTGCTCTCTCTCGAACGGCCTCTTTTGCTCTAAATTCGCCTTTTAATAAGAGCTGAAAATAATACTTGACACCACACACTGTATGTAACACAGTAGTTGATGTACAGTGTATGAGGTACAGCATGACCATCGCAGAAAACCTTTTCGAGAACCTTCGCCTCGAACTCCGCCGCGGCTGCCTCACTCTTGCCGTGCTCGCGCAGCTTCGCCAGGAGCGCTACGGATACACCCTGCGCAAAGCCCTGGCGGACGATGGCCTGGTGATCGACGAAAGCACGCTCTATCCGTTGCTGCGCCGGCTAGAAACCCAGGGCCTGCTGGCCAGCGAGTGGCGTGAGGAAGAAAAGCGTAACAAACGGTTCTACCGCCTTACGCCCGACGGCGAACAGATGTTCGCGCAACTGCTCGCGGAGTGGCATGCAATCAACGCGTCCGTCACTGCGTCCGTCGCCGCGACCATTCAATCAACCATCAACCCCAGTCTCTAGAAGGACAGTAAGGAACACGCCATGGAACTTCTCGACCGTTATCTCGAAGCCGTAAGAAAGCACCTGCCCTGGCAGCGGCAGGACGACATCATCGCCGAACTGCGCGCCAACCTGGAAGCGCAGCTCGAAGAAAAAGAAGCCGCGCTGGGCCGGCCTCTCACCAAAGCCGAAGCCGAGGCCTGGCTCAAGGAACTCGGCTCGCCGATGCAGATGGCCGCGCCTTACCAGCCGCAACATTACCTGATTGGCCCCAACATCTTCCCCACCTATCGGTACGTACTCAAGCTGGCGTGCTCATGGGCCGCTATCATTTACGCAATCGTGACCGTGGTGCAGCTATTCGCCACGCAGAATCCCAGCGAAACCGCATTGTTTGACGCGGTGCTGCACCTGCCTTGGGTGCTGATCACAGCCGCGGCCTGGGTCACGATGATCTTCGCCGCCGTCGAGTTTGCGATGATGCGCGGCTATGTGAAAATACCCGCGTTATGCGCGTCATCCCCGCATTGGACGCCGGGCAGTCTGCCGCCGCTGGGCCACGACGCTGCCTCCGGCAAGAAGCCTCGCAGCTACGCCCAGGCCATTGCAGAGGCGGTCTTCGGCATCCTGTTTCTCGGTTGGCTCACGTTGATCCCGCAGCATCCGTATGTGCTGATGGGACCGGGCGCATACTGGCTTAAGGCTTCGCCTTTTCAACTGGCGCCGGTTTGGGCGCCGTTGTTCTGGAGCATCGTGGCCATCACCCTCGTGCAAATCGGCTGGAACATTGCGGCTCTATTGAGCGGAAGGTGGCAAAGGCCGCAGCCGATGAAGCAGGTTGTCTTCAAGGTGCTGGGGTTGATCCCGGCGGCCATCATTCTTACGGCGCCGGGGAAGATCGTGGTCCTGCTGCGGCATCCGGCGACGGACCAGGCCCGGTATGGGCTGCAACTGGATGCGATCAACCACTACTTCCATTGGAGCGCGGAAGTGATCTGCGTCATCATCATTTTGCAACTGGGGTGGAGTGCCGTGCAGCTCACTCTGAACAGCTATCGCAAGCGCGCCGCGGCCATATAATCGCCGCCAGCTGCATTGAAGTCAATCGCGCAGCCTTGTCTGGCGGGGCAGTTGCTTTGAAAGGGCACGACTTCAGTCGTGCGATCGGCGCCACGAAATCAACGTGGGCTTTAGCCCCTGAGGCACGTATTCACTAGGATTCGTCCGCCGACACCTCTTGCCGAAATTTCTACTTCAGCCCCACGCTTCGCTTCATCGGATGCGCCTCGGTGTTAAACACCACCGAATCGAAGTCCAGCGTAGACTCCGGCGCAAACAGCAGGTAGAGGTACTTCAGCGTCTCCGCAAAGAAGAAGCTTTCCATGGAGTCCTTCTGCTTCTTGGTGCGCACATCCGAGAGCGCCGCATAGGCCTCGTCGGTTCGGCAATACTTCACCAGCGCATCGAAGTACGTCTTGCCCATAGCCAGGTATTTTGGGTCGTGCGTGGCGTGGTAGAGGTAATAATTCGACTCCATGATCTCCGGCCGCAGCTCATACCCTGCGCTGGTAATCTTCATCTTCGCGTAATCAAGTTGGTCGGGCTCAACGCCGGCCAGGTTCCACATGCGGAAGCTTGAGTCCTGCAACTCCTGCGCCGCTCGGCCATCGCCGGCGAGCACCAGAACGGCGGGATAGAAGGCATCGAGCGCGCCATAGAATGTATGCGTGCGCGCGCCGGTGTTCATGTCGGCCTGACCATACCAAAGGCCGTCGAAGTGCCGGTCGGCGAGATACTTCTCGATCGCCGTCTCGCTATCCCGCCACATGCGCGCGCAATCCTGGTCGTCGAAGAGAATCGACGCCTTGAGCAGGTATTCATAATAGGAATCGATCCCGCCCATGATACCCGCTGTAGGATCGGACCAAGCGCCGGTCTCCACATCGATCTCCGAGCCGACCAGCCCGATGGACGAGCGCCGCTTGTACAACTCCACCAGCGCGCGCTTGGCCTTCGTGTAGTACTCCTGCTTGCCTGTATGGCGCGCCAGCATGCCGAACTCGATCAGCAAGCTGCCAATCTCTGCCGGATTGCTTTTCGTGCCGCGCACCGCGCCCGTGTGCAGGTTCACATATTCGTAGGGCATGCCGGTGGGCGAGTCGAACATCGGCAGCATGCGCCGTCCGAGATCGTCGGCCAGATCGAGCAGCCGCTTGTCGCCGGTCAATTCGTAGTTTGAAAGCAATGCGCCGAGCAGCCGGATGGTGATCTCAAAGTCTTTTACGTAAATATCCTGATCAAGATTGAGCTTGGTGTCGATAAGCTCGCGCGCCTCGTCAGCCTGCGGCTTCAGGCCTATCAGTGTCAGCGTATCCAGCGCATCGACCGGCGTCATCAGCAGCGTGTGCCCATACCAGTCGAAGGGCTGCTTGCTAAGCGGATGCAGCTCATCGTGTCCCCACGCATATTTCTTGTAGCCCTCCCAGGCATGCAGCGCCTCCGCGCGCACGCGGTCGGCCATCGCGGCCTTTTCCGGCGCGGTCATGCCAGGAGCAGTTGCTGAAGGACCCTGCGCGAAACAGGCAGGGAGCACGAGGAGTAGGGCGGGGAGAAAAACTCGGAGAGTTCTCATCATCACCTTCGGAACACACCGAATCATCATACTCACTCAACCAACCATGAAAAAGGTATCCCACCTCAGGTGGGATACCTTTTTTCGTTCGACTCCACGCGGACTTTATGCCGCCGGCATCTCCGCAGACCGCACACGGAAGCGCTTCATCTGAATGGAAAGCGTCCGCTCGATCTTGCGCAGGTCGCCGCGCTCCGCGGGGCCTGCAAAGGTGGAAGCTACGCCGTGCGCTGAGGCGCGCCCGGTGCGGCCTACCCGGTGAACAAAGTCTTCGGCAACCTTGGGCATATCGAAGTTGATCACATGCGCCACGTTGGCCACGTCGATGCCGCGCGCGGCAACGTCAGTCGCAACCAGCACGCGATGATGCCCCTCGGAGAAGCTGCGCAGCGCCTGGTTGCGCTGGGCCTGCGAGCGATCGCCATGAATCTGCGTCGCCGAGTGGCCTGAGCGAACCAGCCTCCGCGCCACGCGATCCGCGCCGTGCTTGGTGCGCACGAAGACCAGAACGCTGCCCTTCTCCACATCCAGCAGATGTTCGAGCAACTCCTGCTTCTTATCCGGCTCCACTTCAAAGGTGCGCAGCTCGACATTTTCCGCGGGCTTCAAAACCGATCCAATCTCGATGCGGACAGGATTGTTGAGATATTTGCGCGCCACCTCCTTCACCGCGCCCTCAAGCGTAGCCGAGTAGCACAGCGTCTGCCGCCTCTCCGGCAACATCGCCGCGATGCGCGCAATGGCCGGCTGGAAACCCATATCGAGCATGCGGTCCACTTCGTCGAGCACCAGGATCTTTACCTGATCGAGACGCACGAGCCTGCGCTTGAGAAAGTCTTCAAGCCGGCCGGGAGTGGCGACGATGAGCTTTGCTCCGCGGCGAATGGCCTCGAGCTGCGAGCCCTCGTGCAGGCCTCCCACAACCAGGGCCACCGTCTGCTCTGAGCTGGTGCGGATGGCGCGGAAGGCCTTCTCCACCTGCATGGCCAGTTCGCGCGTGGGCAGCAGAATCAGCGCGTGAGCCGCGGGTCCCCGCGTTTCCACTTTTTGAAGGAGTTCTACGATGGGAATCAGAAAGCCAAGCGTCTTTCCGGTTCCAGTCTGCGCTGTCGCCAGCACGTCGCGGCCCTCGAGCGCGGGAGGGATGCAGCCCGCCTGCACCGGCGTGGGGGTTACAAAGTTGTTTGTGTTGAGGCGCGCCATCAGAGCGGCCGAGAGTGAAAACTGTGAAAACTGAGTGTTCAAAATATTCTTTTCTTCCTGTTGTGTTCCGCGAGCGGCGGGCCATCTGCGAGAGTTGCCCGAGGCCTGCAATCGGAACCGGTCGTGAGGCGCGCACACTTCGGGCGCGAGCCCGCTTTCTTATCTATGCGTAGGGGAGAACCGAAAACGTCCCTGGGACTGACCTCAAGCGCATTCCAACGAAATGCCGAAGGTCCGGAGCTGCCACACGCTACTCGTATTGCCAGGCGGCGCTTTGCCGGCCGGCTACCCGCTCCTATTCAATCCCCGGTTTCATTCGAAGCAATGCGCCCAATCCATTCAAGGCGGGCTGCGATGCTCGAACCCTCACTTCAGGCTGTCTTGACAGTCCAATGCGAAGTCTCCGGGTGGGAGACTGATGGGTATACGCTGTAGAGGCTTGGGGAAAAAATCTGTGCCAGGCAAACTTGCCGGTATGAAGGGCAAACCGCTGCTCACGGCCAAATCACTGAGCGCAACACCAGTCTAGCACACCTTCGCTTTTTATTCATCTCACACGAAGATGGTGCCCAGGGCAGTCGCATGAACGATTCTTGTTGCCGAAAGTGGTTCCTCTCGCCGCCTTCCGCGGTTGAACGCTGCTTTCCCTCCCGGAGGGAGGACCGAGAATGGCCCGGGGTGCAGCGCAGCGGAACCCTGGGACTGTGTCCAGACCAGGATCTCGCGCCCCGGAGGGTCGCGACGAAGACGGTCGCCGGCACTCAATCTGATTCATGCAATTGCCCTGCGGGTGACGCTCGCGCCGGCTGCTGTTGCTTTCGCGCTCACATCGCCTTCAGCGTTTTCCGTTTGCTTGCAAACTTCGATGATGGGTAAACTGCTGCTCATTGGATCGACTGCAATGCCTGTAGAGACGCTACCAATGATTGCGCATGAGGTTCCCATGCTCACGTTCGACAAGACGATTGCCGTGCTAAAGCGACATTACGGCGAACCAAAGGCCCCGCCGGCCAAGGGTCTCTTCGAACTCGTAATTTGGGAAAACGCATGCTACCTTCTACCGGACGAGCGCCGCCTGGAAGTATTTGAGGCCCTCCGCGAAAAGGTGGGGCTGAACGCGGCTGCCATCGACGCCGCGCCGGATAAAGTACTGCTCGCGCTGGCCAAAAGAGGCGGCATGCGCCCCGAGACGCGCGTGCTGCGCTGGCGCGAAATTGCGCGCACCGCGCTCGATCAATACGGGGGCGATCTTGACTCCATCCTCAAGCTGCCTTACGCCGCGGCGAAACAGGCGCTCAAGCAATTCCCCACAATCGGCGATCCCGGCGCTGAGAAAATTCTCCTGCTTTGCGGCGTTGCGTCCGGCTTGCCCCTCGAATCGAATGGGCTGCGGGTGCTTGTCCGGCTGGGCTGGGGACGCTTGCAAAAGGACTACGGAGCAACCTATCGCTCCGTCCAGATCGCCATAAAACCCGGGCTGCCTTCAAGCGCTGCTCGTCTGAAGCAGGCGCATCTTCTGCTGCGCACGCATGGCAAGGAGTTGTGCAAGGACAGGGGACCGTTGTGTCATCAATGCCCGCTGGCCGTTGATTGCAATTACGCCCGAACGGCCATGGATTCGATCACGCGCGGAAGCTATTGACCCCGAGCCTTCATCCGGCCCGTTTCACGCTTCACCAGCTCGACAATCTCCGCGGTATTCTTCGCATCGCTGCCGCGCGGATCGCCGCCGATGCGGCCCATGCGCGCGTCAGGCAATCCCATCCACTGCTTGCGGCGCAGAATGTCGTCGATCTTGTCGTCGGGAATCACGCCCAGCGGCTCGCCAATCTGCTTGGCGATGAGGTACGTCTTGCAATACGTGTCGATGATCTCGCACAGCCACTCGGCATGCGTCACAGTATCCGACCAGCAAACCACGCCGTGATTCTTGAGCAGGATGGTGTTGTGCTCGTGCACGAACGGCAACACTGTTTCGGCGAAGGCCTGCGTACCTGGCGTCTCATACGGCGCAACCGCGGCCGGTCCGATGAACACCTCATACTCCGGAATCAGCCCGCACGGCGGAATGGCGCCCACCACCGCAAACGCAGTTGCATAGGGTGGATGACAGTGCACCACCGCGCGCGCCCTGGAATTGGCTTTGTAGATTTCAAGATGCAGCAACAGCTCGCTGGTCAGTGTGCGATCTCCGGCGAGAATTTTCCCACTCAGGTCGGAGAGGCAAATGTCCGCAACCTCCAGGTCCGCCTTGCTGAGCATGGTGGGCGTGCAGAGCACATATTCCGCTCCCAGCCGCACGGAAATGTTGCCGCCGTTGCCGTCGACGTATTGCCGCTCCCACAGCTTGCGGCCGGTGCGAATGATCTCCGCCCGCAGCGCATTGGCCTCAGCGGAGTTGAAAAGCTCCAGAGGCGACTCACGCTCCACGGGTCGCAGGGGCAGAGTCTCCGGCGCATCCCCGCTCCTTCCCGTGATTGGATTGGCTTTTTGCTCCATCTTCCGGCCTCGCGCGTGAGTCCGCGCACGGGAACGCGGCACGCGCTCCCCATCAAATTATATAGAACGGACAAGTTCGCGGGTTTGGTTAGATGAATATCAAGTTAGCTCGGGTGCTCGATCGAACGCGATGGTCATGCTGCCGCCTTGTAACAGGGCATGGCTTTAGCCGTGCCGATCGCAGGCAACTTGAGGAACGGGCTTTAGCCCCTGCCACCTTTGCTCTCTGGAGCACAAACTTTGCAGGGGCTGAAGCCCGCTCGGGTATGACGGGGCTCTTGCGGCACGGCTAAAGCCATGCCCTGTTACAAAGCATCACCCAATCGGTCCCTTCGGCCGCGGTGCCGAAGCTAGATTGATATTCATTTTCGGCAACTGAGGCAACCGGCCAAAGTCAATCCGCTCTCACCAGCCGGCGCTGCAACGCTTCCAGCGTCTGCCCCTTGGTCTCCGGATAAACGAACAGCACCACAAAAAACTGCACGACTGTCATCACCGAGAAGAAAACGAAGGGCGTCGCGGTGCTCATGGAATGCACCACGACCGGAAACTCAAGTGCGATTACGGCATTCATAAACCAATGGCTGGCGCTGCCAACTCCCTGGCCTTTCGATCGAACGGAATTGGGAAACACCTCGCCGATGTAAACCCAGATGACGGCGCCCTGGGAAACGGAAAAGAAAGCGATGTAAGTCACCAGCAGCCACAACAGCGCTCCCGGATGAGAGTGCGTGTGGTAAAGCCACGCCACTCCGGCCAGGCAAGTTGACGTTCCGGCGGCGCCAATCAGCAGCAGGGTCTTGCGGCCCGCCTTGTCGATCAGCGACATGCCCACCAGGGTGAACAGAAAATTTGTGACGCCAATGGCAATGGCCTGCTGGTCACCTGAGATCTGGCTGAAGCCCGCCGCCTGAAAGATGGGGTTCAGGTAGTAGAGAATTGCGTTGATGCCAGCGAGTTGGTTAAACGCGCCGATGGAAATGGCCAGGAACAGCGGGAACCTGTACTTCCACTGAAACACGCGCTCGTGCGCCGATGCGTGCTCCTGCTTGAGCGCGGAGCGAATGTCGGCAAGTTCGGCTTCTGGCTCAACTTCGCCGATGAGCTTGAGAACGGAGAGCGCTTCATCGATGCGATCTTTTGAAGCCGACCAGCGCGGACTGCGCGGAATTCCAAACAGCAGCGCCATAAATAGAATTGCCGGAAACGCCGCAACGCCCACCTGCCATCGCCACTCCGCTGCGCCCAGGTGCAGCGTCCGAATCGCATAATTCGAGGTGTAGGCCACTACTATTCCGAACACCACGTTGAGTTGAAACGCAGCCACCAGCCGCCCGCGCCATTTGGCCGGCGCCAGCTCGGCAATGTACACCGGACCCAGCACCGACGATGCGCCGATGCCCAGGCCGCCGATAAACCGGAAGAGCAGGAATGCGGGCCAGTCCCACGCCAGGCCACAACCCACCGCCGAAGCGATATAAAGGAGCGCGGTGATGCGCAGCGTTTCGCGACTGCCCAGCTTCTGGCCCACGGTGCCCGCGGAGAGCGCGCCAATCACGGTGCCAATCAACCCGATGGCGACCGTGAACCCCTCCTCGCCCGGGCTCAGCCGGTAAAGCTTGACCAGCGCATCGATGGCGCCGGAGATCACCACAGTATCGAAGCCGAACAGCAATCCT
>Ga0302326_10015044_pt1 | contig 16305 bp, 13 predicted proteins | sample Palsa_T0_3_FD_202264 | JGI IMG/M metagenome (GOLD analysis project Ga0302326, IMG submission 202264) | Peat permafrost microbial communities from Stordalen Mire near Abisko, Sweden - Palsa_T0_3 | ecosystem: Environmental > Terrestrial > Soil > Palsa > Peat permafrost | place: Sweden: Abisko... | reverse complement strand
TACCTGCCGCCGGTGATGGACCCGATCTACGGCTACCAGTCGCTCAACGTCGAGGCCCAGCAGCGCCACCCGCAGTCGCTGCTGCACTGGACCCGGCGGATGATCGAGATCAGGAAGCAGCATCCGGTGTTCGGCCTGGGCGCCTACGACGAGCTCAACTCGTCCAACCCGAGCGTGCTCGCCTTCGTCCGCGAATACGACGCGACCAGCTCCTCCCAGGAGCACGAGGCGACCGACCGAGTGCTCTGCGTTAACAACCTTTCCCGGTTTCCGCAGCCGGTGGAGCTTGACCTGCGGCGGTTCATCGGGGTAACGCCGGTGGAGTGCATGGGCGGGGTGACATTCCCCCCAATCGGGGAGCTTCCGTACCTGCTGACTCTGCCCGGTCACGGCTTCTACTGGTTTCAGCTCCCGCTCCCGAGGGAGGATCATGACCGATGACCCGCGACGCGCAAGCATGACCGTTGCGCCGCATGTGTTCTAATTTGTCATCACCTAGAACCCAGCCCCCCGCCGACAGCGGAGGGTACGGGGGGTCTTCCCCCCGGAGGATAGGAGCGCGCGAGGCCGATGGCGATCGAGGACGCACTAGCACCGTGGCTAGGCAACCAGCGCTGGTTCGCGGGCAAGGGGCAGGGCACGCGCGATCTGGCGATCGTCGCGGACGCCAGGCTCGTGGCCGGCGACCCTGAGCTTCGCCATCTGATCATCGCGGTCTCGCACGGCGCGGTGGTGGACTACTACCAGATCCTGGTCGGGCTGCGGCGCAAGCTGCCGGAGCGGCTCGACTACGCCAGGATCGGCCCGGTCGGCGACGGCGGGGCCGGGGGCGGCCGGATCGCGTACGACGCGCTGCACGACGCCGACCTGACCAAGACGCTGCTGGCAGGGATCGCGGGCGACGAGACCATCGGGACGCTGCAGATGCAGAAGATCGAGGGCGCGACGTTCGAGACCGGCCTTGACAGCCTCGTCCTCACCGGCGAGCAGTCCAACACCAGCCTGGTCTTCGGCGAGGAGTCGATACTCAAGGTCTTCCGCCGGCTCTCGCCCGGGCCCAACCCGGACCTCGAGGTCACCTCCGCGCTCCACCGCCTCGGCTCGTCCCAGGTGGCGGAGCCGCTCGGCTGGATCGAGACCAGGCTGGAGAACGTGCCGACCAGCCTGGCGATCCTGTCCAGGTACCTGCGGCTGGCGAGCGACGGCTGGTCGCTGGCCGCGACCAGCGTGCGGGACCTGTACGCGAGCCCGGACATGCGCGCGGCCGACGTCGGCGGCGACTTCGCCGGGGAGTCGCACCGGCTGGGCATCGCCACCGCCCACATCCACGCCGACCTGGCGGCCGCGTTCGGCACCGACGAGCTGGGCCCGGCAGCGGTCAGCGAGCTCACCGAGCGGATGTTCCGCAAGCTCGACCTGGCCTCGGCGGCGGTGCCGGAACTGGCCAAGCAGGCCGATATGATCAGCGACGCCTACGCCGAGTTCGCCAAGCTCAAGGGCCCGTTCCCGGTCCAGCGGGTGCACGGCGACTATCACCTCGGCCAGGTGCTGCGGACCGAGACCGGCTGGGTCGTGCTCGACTTCGAGGGCGAGCCCGCCACCCCGCTCGCCCAGCGCCGCGCCCGCTCGTCGGCGCTGCGGGACGTCGCCGGGATGCTCCGCTCGTTCGACTACGCCGCCCGCCACCAGCTCATCGGGCATCCGGACCAGGTCGCGCTGAACGACGTCGCGCGGGACTGGGTGCGCAGGAACGGCGACGCGTTCTGCGCCGGCTACGCCGAGGCCGGCGGGCTCGACCCGGCCGCCAACCGGGTCCTGCTCCGCGCGCTGCAACTCGACAAGGCAGTCTACGAAGTGCTCTACGAGGCCAGGCACCGACCGTCCTGGCTGTCCATCCCGCTTGATTCACTGGCAGAGTTCTAAGTGCTATCCAAGAATGAAATGATCTCCCTCGGCGAGATCGAACGCGTCGTCGCCGGTCAGCACCATGACCCGCACTCGGTCCTCGGCGCCCACGCCGGCGCCGACGGCGTGACCATCCGCGCCCTTCGCCCGCTGGCGGCCGAGGTCACGGTCGTGCTACCCGACGGCAGCCGCTACCCGATGCCGCACCGCCATCAGGGTGTCTTCGAGGTGACGGTGCCAGAGTCGGCCGGGCCCGTTCGAGACTACGAACTTGAAGTTCGGTACGTGGACGGTGATCCGAAGCTTCAGGACGACCCCTACCGGCACCTGCCCACGCTCGGCGAGATCGACCTGCACCTGATCGGCGAGGGCAGGCACGAGCAGCTCTGGCGCGCGCTCGGGGCGCGTCCGTCGGAGACCGGGACCGCGTTCGCGGTCTGGGCGCCGAACGCGCGGGGGGTCAGGCTCGTCGGCGACTTCAACTTCTGGGACGGCCGGGCGCACCCGATGCGCTCGCTCGGCGGGTCGGGGGTCTGGGAGCTGTTCCTGCCCGGGGTCGCGCCCGGCAGCCGCTACAAGTACTCGATCTGCGGGCCCGACGGCGTTTGGCGGGACAAGGCCGACCCGATGGCGACCTACGCCGAGACGCCGCCCGCCACCGCCTCGGTGGTGTTCGAGTCCGCCCACCAGTGGCAGGACGGCGACTGGCTGACCGACCGCGCGGTCCGGCAGCCGCTGGTCAGCCCGATGTCGGTCTACGAGGTGCACCTCGGCTCGTGGCGGCCCGGCCTGTCCTACCGGCAGCTCGCGGTCGAGCTGGCGGCCTACGTGACCGATCTCGGGTTCACCCACGTCGAGTTCCTGCCGGTGGCCGAGCACCCGTTCGGCGGCTCGTGGGGATACCAGGTCACCTCGTACTACGCGCCGACGGCCCGGTTCGGCTCGCCCGACGACTTCCGCTACCTGGTCGACACCCTGCACCAGGCCGGCATCGGGGTGATCATCGACTGGGTGCCCGCGCACTTCCCGCGCGACTCCTGGGCGCTGGCCGAGTTCGACGGCACCCACCTGTACGAGCACTCCGACCCCCGGCTCGGGTCGCAGCCGGACTGGGGCACGCTCGTCTTCAACTACGGACGCTCCGAGGTCAGGAACTTCCTCGTCGCCAACGCGATCTACTGGCTCGAGGAGTTTCACATCGACGGGCTCCGGGTCGACGCGGTCGCGTCGATGCTCTACCTCGACTACTCGCGCAAGGAGGGCGAGTGGGCGCCCAACGTGCACGGCGGGCGGGAGAACCTCGACGCGATCTCGTTCTTGCAGGAGGTCAACGCCACCTGCTACAAGCGCGTCCCCGGGATCATGATGATCGCCGAGGAGTCGACCGCCTGGCCCGGGGTGTCGCGGCCGGTTCACCTGGGCGGGCTCGGGTTCGGCTTCAAGTGGAACATGGGCTGGATGAACGACACCCTCGACTACATGGAGCACGACCCGATCCACCGCCAGTACCACCACAACGAGCTGACGTTCTCGATGGTGTACGCGTTCTCGGAGAACTACGTGCTGCCGCTCTCGCACGACGAGGTGGTGCACGGCAAGGGCTCGCTGCTGCGCAAGATGCCGGGCGACGAGTGGCGTCAGTTCGCCGGCTTGCGGGCGCTGTTCGGCTACATGTGGGCCCATCCGGGCAAGCAGCTGCTGTTCATGGGGTCCGAGTTCGGCCAGGGCAGCGAGTGGTCCGAGCGGGACGGCCTGGACTGGTGGGTGCTCCAGTACGACAACCACTCCGGCGTGCAGCGCCTGGTCCGCGACCTTAACGTGCTCTACCGTGACTCGCCGGCCCTCTGGACGCAGGACTACATCCCGGACGGGTTCGGCTGGATCGACTCCAACGACGCGCACGGCAACGTGCTGTCGTTCCTGCGGTTCGGCGACCAGGAGCACGGCGTCCCGGTGCTCGCCTGCGTGGCCAACTTCTCGGCCATGCCGCACGAGAACTACCGGGTCGGGCTGCCGCTGGCCGGCCGCTGGCGCGAGGTGCTCAACACCGACGCGACCGTGTACGGGGGCAGCGGGATGGGCAACCTGGGGGGCGTGCAGGCGATCCCGATGGCGTGGCACGGCCGCCCGGCCTCGGCCACGATCGTGGTGCCGCCGCTGTCGGTCGTCTGGTTCACCCCCGAGCGGGTGTAACGGGTGTACCGGGGGTAACGCCACGTGCCGTGGCTCGTGATCCTCGACCCGGATCGCGGGCATGACCGTGGTGAGCGCATCGCTCGCCTCGGCGGCGGCGGTGCGGGCGCGTTCCCTGTCGTTGCCCCGGGCGGCCGCCGCGGCCAGCCGCTCGCCGGCATCGCGGCGTTTCCTGGCTCTCCGGACGACCCGCGTTGCGCGGTCGGCCAGGACGAGCAGCCCGGCGACGAGCAGGACGACGACTACCAAAATCACGTACATGGGCATCAGGATTCCGGTCGATCAGAACGGACAGTTGACCACATCGTGCGACGCGGTGGTGCGGGGGTTTATGTTCGATGCTACCCGCTCAGAGCAGCCGGAGCAGCCACCCAGGGCCGACAACCGACGCATTGAGCTCCTCGCAGCGCCGTCTGAGCTCGCGGTCCGCGGTCACTACCAGGCACGTTTCGTCACGGGCGGCCGCGTCGGCGACCACGCTGACAATCGTGTCGTCGCCTGACCCGGGCGCCGACACCAGGCGCACCAGGGCCGGCTCGCCCTCGGCCCGGTCGTCCAGCTCCTCGTCGAGCTCGTTCAGCTCGTCGGCGAGCAGCGCCACCGCCGCGCGCGCCTGCCCCTCGAGCACCAGCACCCACGCGGCGACGCCGGCCAGCTCTGGCGGCGACCCGTCGCCGCGGTGCGCCAGCGCCTTGACCTCACGGCAGAGCCGGGCCGCGGCGCCCGCGCGGTCCCGCCACCAGCCGTCGGCCCGGGCGCCCATCACGTTGGCGACGTCGACCACCACCATGGCCGTGATGTGAGCGATGCGCGGTCACCCCCTTACGTTCCGGATCGCTAAAGATGATCTTCTCCGTCCGCGTAAGCTAACCGCATGGCAGACGCGAAGCTTGCCGGGCAGATCGTCCGGATGCGGCAGCGCAGGACCGGGCCACTTATCCTCGAGCTCGACCTGACGGACGGCATCGCCGACGGACCTCCCCAGGACCCGGTGGCAGCGCTCCTCACGATACGCCGCACGCGGCTGCCCGACCTGCTCGACGGGCTGAAGCGGGCGGCGTCCGACGACCGCGTGCGCGCGCTGGTGGTCAAGGTCGGCGGGTCCAGGATCGGGCTGGCCAAGGTCCAGGAGCTGCGCGACGCGGTGCTCGACTTCCGGCAGTCGGGCAAGCTCGCGGTGGCCTGGTCGGAGTCGTTCGGCGACTTCGTCCGCGGCAACGTGCCCTACTACCTCGCCACCGGCTTCGACCGGATCTACCTGCAGCCCTCGGGCACCCTCGGCCTGACCGGGATCGCGGTCGAGCAGGTCTTCCTGCGGGGCGCGCTCGAGCGGCTTGGCGTCGACTTCCAGTCCGCTGCCCGCTACGAGTACAAGTCCGCCGCCGACCAGCTGACCGAGAGCGGGTTCACCGGGCCGGCCAGGGAGGCGGCCGCCCGGCTGGCCGAGTCCGTGACCGAGCAGCTGGCGGCGGCGATCGCGGCCGGCCGCGGGCTGACCGTCGAGCACTCCCGGGCGCTGCTCGCGCGCGGCCCCTTCCTCGCCCCGCAGGCCCTGTCCGAGGGGCTGGTGGACGGGCTGCTCTACCGCGACCAGGTCTACGAGCAGGTCCGCAAGGAGGCCGGCCCGGACACGACGCTGCTCTACCTGCAGCGCTACCGGCGCACGCACTCGATCAGCGACCTGCCGCGGCGGCTGGGCAACGGCGTCCGCGAGCTGACGCCGGGGCAGCCCGAGCGGTTCGTCGCGATGATCTACGCGCACGGCGCGATCAGGTCCGGGCGCAGCGGCCGGGGCGGCCCGGGCGGCGGCGGGATGGGCTCGGACACCGTGGCGGCGGCGCTGCGGGCGGCCGCGGCCGACGAGGGCGCCCGCGCCGTCGTGCTCCGGGTCAACAGCCCGGGCGGTTCCTACACCGCGTCCGATGTCATCTGGCGCGAGGTGGTCCGGGTTCGCGCGGCGGGCAAGCCGGTGGTCGTCTCGATGGGCGACGTGGCCGCGTCCGGCGGCTACTTCATATCGGCCCCGGCCGACGTGATCGTGACCCAGCCGGCCACGATCACCGGGTCGATCGGGGTCATCCTGGGCAAGCCGGTCCTGCGGGAGCTGTTCGGGCGGGTCGGCCTGTCGACCGACTCGGTCGCGGATGACGCGGCCAACGCGACGATGTTCTCCTCGTCCCGGCCGTTCTCCGACGCGGACTGGTCGCGGATCAACGAGTGGCTCGACGCCGTCTACGCCGATTTCACCGAGAAGGTGGCGTCCGGGCGGCGGATGGACGTCGGGCGGGTGCACGAGCTCGCCCGCGGCCGGGTCTGGACCGGCGCCGACGCCGTCGCCAACGGCCTGGCCGACCAGACCGGCGGGATGCGCGAGGCGATCGCGATCGCCCGCCTGCGGGCCGGGCTGCCGGACGACGCGCCGGTCCGGCCGTACCCCCGGTTCGGCCCGCTTGACCAGCTCAGGCCAGCCGAGTCGAGCGAGGCCAGGCCGGCCGCGGCCGCCCGGCTCGGCGCGGGCGGGGCCGCGGACGCGGTGGCGGCGCTGTTCGCCGACGGCTGGGGCCCGGCCTGGCGATTCGCGGCGGCGGCGGGCCTGCCGCCGTACGGGCCGCTCGCCCTCCCCGGGGTTTGGACAATCAGCTGATCTCGAACGGACCCTTGATGACTCCCGGTGGCAACGACTTCTCCGCCGCGCTCTCGGCCTGGGCGGCGGGCGTGACCCTGGTCACGATCGCGGATTCCGACGACGACATCGGCGCGACCGTCAGCGGGTTCACGCCCGTCTCGCTCGACCCGCCGATGGTGCTGGTGTCGCTGATCGCGGGCTCGTACCCGGCCGAGGTGCTGAGCCGCCCGTCGCTGCCGGCCGCGCAGTTCGCGGTCACGCTCCTCGCCTCGTCCCAGAAGACGCTGGCGGGGCAGTTCGCCGCGGCCGGCCGGCCGAGCGCGCGGCGGATCCTCGACGACGCGCCGCACACCCGCGGGGCCGAGTCGGGCGCGCTGATCCCGCTCGGCGGGCTGGCCGCGCTCGAGTGCTCGGTCGCGCGGCGGGTGCCGGCCGGCGACCATCTGCTGGTCATCTCGGCGGTCACATCGGTGGCGTACGTGGCCGAGAGCGGGGACCCGCTGATCCGCTTCCGCGGCCGCTACCCGGCGCACTAGATATCTGGTTTTGTCAGACCCCGATCGTATGGTTGGAACGTAGATTCGATCCAGCTAAAATTTCGGGAGACAGCCATGACGACGGACCGCATCATGTCCGGCTTGGACCAGTTCGACGACGGGTTCGACGGCGAGTATTTCCTCGGCGAGGAGGACGGCGAGGAAGTTGACTGGCCGCAGCCGGAGTGGCTGCACTCGGGCTGCCTCAACGTTGGCTTCGCGCTCGAGGTGGGGACTTGCTGCAAGAACCCCGATAACCGTCTGGTCGGCGTCGCGGTTGACCTCGCCGACCTGGTTGACCTGGCGCTGAGCCGGCTCAGGAACGCGGACTGCGCGACGCCGGCCGCGGAGCTGGGCTACCGGCTCAAGTTGATTCCCGGGCTGCTTGCGCAGATTCACGCGATTACCCCGCGGCTGAACCCGTCGGCGGTGGCGCAGCTGCTCTGCCCGGTCGGGCGGCTGGCCAACGCGGTCGACCAGGTGTGCGCGCACGGGTGCCCGTGGGCCTGCGGGGACCCCGATGTCCCCGACCGGCGGCCCGAGTTCGGCCAGCTCGGGCCGCTGCTAGCGGACTGCCTGTCGGCCCTGCGCGACCGGCTCGGGTGGCCGCTCCCATAGCCTCGCCGACCCGGTCCCGCTCGCTCAGGCGAGGCCGAGCGCTTCCGCCGCGGCCTGGGCGCAGGCGCGCGATGCGCCGTAGGTGGCCAGGTAGGCGGTACCCGGCGGCGGCGTCCAGGCCGGCGCCCCCATGTCCACCACGATCGCGTCGGGGCGCGCCGCGAGCAGCTCGTTCACCAGCGGAAGGGCCCCGGAACCGTGCCGCACGGCCAGGACCAGGGACCTGCCCTCGGCCGCGACGATGATCGAGCCCGCCGCCGCGCCGTCGCCGGCCGCCGGGTCAACCCGCCGTGCCTGCGCCCAGCGGGCGAAGCCCCAGGTGAACCGGCCGGCCGCGATGTTCTCCTCCGGCTCGACCTCGATGACGAGCGGATCGACCAGCGAGCCGGGGATCGGGCCGGAGCGCCTGAGCGCGCGCCGCGCGGCGACCAGGCCGATCTCGGCGCCGGCGGCGGCATCGCGCGCGCCCGACCCGTCGAGCTCGCGGGCGGTGGCGAGCCAGGCCCGGAGCGCCGCGACCCGGTCGGCGGCTTCCGCCAGCCGGTCGCCGGTCAGCCGGCCGGACGCGACCGCGTCGGTCAGCGCCGACCGGACGGCGTGGTACATCGCCTCGTCGGTGTCCCGGCCCAGGCACAGCAGGTCGACCCCGGCCCGGACGGCGAGCACGGCCGCCTCGGGAATCCCGAACAGGCCGCTCGCGGCCTTCATCTCCAGCGCGTCGCAGATGACCGCGCCGTCGAAGCCGAGCTCGCCGCGGAGCAGGCCGCTGACGGCGGCCGACGACAGCGTCGCCGGGAGTTCGCCGGTGAGCTCCGGCACCCGCAGGTGCCCGGGCATGACGGCCACCGTCCCGCCGGCGATGGCCGCCGTGAACGGCGGCAGATCGCGGGCGCGCAGGTCGGCCATCGTGCCGGCGACGGTCGCGAGCGCCAGGTGGGAGTCGCTGGCGGTGCTGCCGTGGCCGGGGAAATGCTTGGCGCAGGCGGCCACGCGGGCGCCCTGAAGGCCCGCCACGGCCGCCGTCACATGGCGGGCCACCAGGTCGGGGTCCGATCCGAAGGACCGGGTGCCGACCACCGCGCTGCCGCCCGGCACCAGCACGTCGGCGCACGGCGCCAAGTTGAGGTTGATGCCCAGCCGCGCGAGGTCGCCGCCGATCGCGGCGTACACCTCCCGGGTCAGCGCCACGTCGTCGGCCGCGCCGAGGGCGGCGTTCCCCGGGTACGGGCTGCCTTCTTCGTAGGCCACCCGGGTCACGTCACCGCCTTCCTCGTCGATGGCGATGACCGGCTCGACCGCCGCCGCCGAGCGGAGGGCGGCGCTGAGGGCGGCCGTGTCGCCGACGACGTTGGGGCCGAAGAGCGTGACGCCGGCCAGCCCCCGCTCGAGCGCCCGGAGGATCCAGGGCGGCGGGGTGGTACCGGGAAAAGGGGGGATGAGGATCGCATCGGCGAGGGCGGCGAGCCCTGGGTCGATGCCTGGTTCGAGCGACGTCATCCCTTCACCGCGCCCGCGAGCAGGCCGCTTGCCAGCCGACGCTGGGTGACCAGGAAGAACGCGAGGACAGGGATGGTGAAGAGGGTAGAGGAAGCCATGATCGCGCCCCAGTTGGTGGAATTCTGGCCGTAGAAGTACTGGACGTACAACGGCAGGGTGAACTTAGCGGTGTCGGTGCCGAGGAAGGTCAGCGCGAACACGAACTCGTTGTAAGCGAAGATGAACGCGAACACGCTGGTGGAGACCAGCCCCGGGGAGATGAGCGGCAGCAGGATGTGCCAGAAGCGGGTCCAGGCCCCGGCCCCGTCGATCGCCGCCGCCTCCTCGAGTTCCTTCGGCACGGTGGCCGCGAAGTTACGCAGCATCCAGATCGTGACCGGCAGCGCGAACGCGGTGTAGACCACGATCAGGCCGACCAGGCTGTCGAGCAGGTCGACCCGGCGGAAGTCGATGAACAGCGAGACCACCAGCGCCTGCTGCGGCAGCAGCTGCACGATCAGCAGCACGACCAGGTAGGTGGTGCGGAACCTGAACTTGAACCGGCCGAGCGCGATCGCGGCGAGCAGCCCGATCAGCGACGACAGCGCGACCGCGACGAGGGTGATGAACAGGCTGTTCCTGAGGAAGTTCCAGTACGGCAGGCCGATCACCGATCCGCTGAAGACCGCCTGGAAGTTGGCCAGCGTCGGGTGCAGCGGTACCGGTTGCGGGGTCAGCGAGTAGATCTCGCTGGCGGGCTTGAACGCAGTCGAGATCATCCACAGCACGGGAAACAGCGAGAACAGGGCCACCAGCAGCCCCAGCAGGTTCAGCACGGCCCGGCGTGACGTGCGGTTGAACCGCCGGGCACCGTGACCGGAACGGCCGGCCGCGGCGTGACCGGACACGGGGCGACCGGGAACGGGGACGGACGTCATGCGAATGCCCCTTGCTTGATCGCGGCGCGCACGTACCCGACCGTGACGATGAGCAGGATGATCGTGAGGACGAAGGCAGCCGCCGAGGCGAGGCCATAGTGCGGTGGCTGGGTGAACGCCTGCGAGTACTCGTAGAGCCCGAGGTTGTACTCGTCCCGGTTCCCGAGTTGCCCGGTGATGATGTACGCCTGGGTGAACATGCCGAAGTCCCAGATCGTCGACAGCAGCGCCAGCACCAGGAACACCGGCCGCAGCAGCGGGAACGTCACCTTCCAGAAGTCGCGCCACGGTCCCGCGCCGTCCACCCGCGCCGCGTCGTGCAGCTCGGACGGCACCGTGCGGAGGCCGGCCAGCACGGTGATGGCGACGAACGGGAAGCCGGTCCAGACCAGCATCACGGTCAGCACCGTGTAGGCCGGCAGCGGGGCGTTGGTCCAGCTGAAGCCCGACCAGGACGCCCCGCCGCCCAGCCACGACGGGACCTTGGTCAGCGCCCAGTCCACCACGCCCCCGTCGGGGTCGACCAGCCAGGCGAAGATCACGCTGGCGGACACCGCCGGCGTCGCCCAGGCGAGGATCGCGGAGACGGACACGAACGTGCGCATCCTCGGGCCGAGCCGTTCCAGCAGCAGCCCGACCAGCGTCCCCGCGATCATCGTGGCCGGCACCACGACCACCGCGAAGTACAGGCTGATCTTGAGCGACGACCAGAACTCGGGGTCGTGCAGGATCTGGCTGTAGTTCGAGAACCCGACCCACTGGGCGGGCTCCACGCCGCTGATCTGCATCAGCCCGTAGTTCTGGAACGAGAACAGCCCGATCTGCACGGCGGGCCAGATGATCAGCAGGCCGATGACCGCCGTCGCGGGCAGCAGCAGGAGGTAGGGGGCCAGTCCCCGCTTCCTGATCGAGATCGCGGCGCGCTGCCGGAACGACCGGGAGGGAGCGGACGGTGCCGAGCGGTCTGAAGTCTTGCGCGAGCCGTCGGCCTCGCGCCCCGGGGGGGTAGAGCCGGCCGGGGAGGGGGTCCCCGGCCGGCTGTGCGAAGAGGTCACCATAGGAAGGTACGGCTAGCTGGAGCTGCCGGTGTTGAGGACGTTCTGCAGCTGAGAGTTGGCGGCGGACACCGTGGAGGCGAACGGCGCGCCCTGCATCAGCGACTTGAGCATCGTCGGGATGATGTTGAGCTTGCCGTTGTCGGCGGTGGGCCAGTTCTTGGCGTTGAGCGGGGCGGTCTGGCCGTTGAGGGCGGCCTTGGCGAAGCCGGCCATGAACGGGCCGCCGGTGGTCTCGCTGGAGGTGATCTCGGCCGAGTAAGGCGAGAAGAAGCCGGACAGCGCGGCGAAGCTGGTGGAGTTGGTCGGGTTGTCCATGACCGAGATCAGGTCCCACGCGGCCGTCTGGTTCGGGCTGGTCTTGAAGACCGCGAGGTCGGAGCCGCCGGAGAAGACCGGAGCCGGGTTCGGCCCGTTCTCGCTCGGAATCGGGAAGGACGAGATGTCGCTGGTGTCGACCGAGTTCGCTGGCAGCGATGCCTTCGCCCACGGCCCGTCGATGTACAGGTCGAGCTTGCCGAGGCCGAAGTCCTCGTTCGGGCCGCCGGCGGTCGCGCCGGCCGTGCCGAGCTCGGTCTCCCCGATGTACTTGGACTGGGAGACCTTAGCGGTGGTGTACAGGCCGACGTAGTACTTGATCGCCGCCTCGTCCGCCGCCGAGGTCAGGTCGGCGGTCCACGTGCTGCCGGACTGGGTGGCGATCTGGCCGCCGGCGCCCCAGATGAAGCTGGCGAACGCGTTGGTGTCGTTGGTGATCGCGTCGATGCCGGTGGTTCCCGGGTAGGTCTTCTGCAGCTTCACCGCGTCGGCTTCCAGTTCCGCCCAGGTCGTGGGCGTGCTGGTGATGCCGGCCTTCTTGAACTGGTCGGTGCGGTACCACACGGCGCGCACGCCGCCGAACCACGGCACGGCGTAGGTCGTGCCGTCCTGGGTGTCGTTGGCGAGCATGCCGGGGACGAGTCCCTTGGTGCCGGACCAGCTGGTCAGGTCGCTGTTGAGCGGGGCGAGGATGCCGCTCGCGGCCTCGGTGGGCGTGTCGGTGTTACCGAGCTCGGTGATGTCGGGGATGTTCTTGCCGCTGGACAGCGCGGTGTTCCAGTCCGTGGTGCGGTCGGACCACGGGATCCAGTCCACCTTGACCTGGGTCTTGGCGTACTGCGGGAAGTCCTTGTGGAATTCCGCGACGATGCCGTTCATCCAGGTGACCTGGGCCGGGACGGAGCCGCCCATGCGCCAGACGGTGAGCGTCGCCGGGGCCGACGACGTGCTGCTACTCGAGGTGCTGCTATTAGACGCGCTGCCGCTGGAACTGCTGGAGCTGCAGCCGGCGATGGCCAGCGCCGCCGCGGTGACGCCCGCGGCCGCGCCGAGCGCGGCCGATCTCTTTCGAAGTCCCACTGCTGGCACTCCTTCTGCGAGGGTGAACTTTCGGTCAAACTGGTCAGGTGACCCTTGGCACAAAAACTAACTGGAAACTTTCCTATAAGATAGATCCGTTGCCAGAACTTAACAAACGTCGTCCGGCTCGTGGCCGGCCGTAACTTGTGGGACCCACGGGGGGAAGATCATGCCGTTGCGCCAGAAACCGGGCACGCCGAGCCTGCTGCGCGAACTGAACGACCGGGCCGCGCTGGAACTACTGCTGGCGGAGGGGCCGCTCACCCGGGCGCAGCTGTCCGAGCGCACTGGAGTCTCCAAGGTCACCGTCTCCCAGATGCTCGCGAGGTTGGAGGAGCGCGCCCTGGTGATGATCGCGGGAGAGCAGGCGGGCGGCCGAGGGCCGAACGCCGCGCTGTACTCGGTCATCCCTTCGAGCGCTTACGTTGCTGGACTATATGTGGACTTTGACCTGGTCAGCGTGGCTGTCGCGGATGTTGCCGGAAATCAGGTAGCCGAGGTGAGCATGGACCCGCACGGGGCCGACGACCCGGTCGGCCTCGTCCGCGAGGCGATCGGCCAGGCGTGCGCGAACGCCGGGATCAGCTCGGAGACCCTGTCCTCGGTGGTGATCGGCAGTCCCGGTGTGCTCGACCCGCGGACCGGCGCCCCCCGGCTGGCGGTCAACCTGCCGACCTGGCAGGAGGGCGTGCTTGACGGGCTCAGGGAGGTGCTGCACACGCCGGTGCTAATCGAGAACGACGTGAACCTGGCCGCGATGGCCGAGCGGGCGGGCGGGGCGGCGGCCGGGCTTGACGACTTCGCGTTCGTCTGGCTCGGCACCGGCCTCGGCCTCGCCTCGGTCATCGGCGGCAAGGTGCGCCGTGGCGTCGGCGGCGCCGCGGGCGAGATCGGCTGGATGCCGGTGCACGGCGCCCCGCTCCCGGTCGGCAACGAGCATCCGGGCAAGGCCGGCCTGCAGGCGCTGGCCGGCGGCCTGGCGGTGCAGGCGCTGGCCGCGCAGCACGGGTTCAGCGGCGCCTCGCCGGCCGATGCGGTCGCCGCGGCGACGGCCGACGCGGCGAGCGGGGTCCAGGGGTCGGCGGGCGCCGCGTTCCTCGATGACCTCGCGCAGCGGGTCTCGATCGGCGTGGCGGCGATCTGCGTCGTGCTCGATCCCGGGCTGGTCGTGCTCGGCGGCCCGGTCGGCAAGGCCGGCGGCAGCGAGCTCGCCACCCGGGTCGCGGCCGAGGTAGCGCGGATCTGCCTGGCCCACCCGGCGGTCGAGCCGACGACCGCCGCGGACGAGCCGGTGCTCCGCGGCGCCCTTCAGACCGCCCTCGCGCAGGCCCGGGCCGGGCTGCTGGGCTCGCTCGGCTCGCCGTCGGAGATCCCTGCGTTAGAGAGTGCCGAGGATCAGCTTGACGGCTCGGTCGACTTCACCGGTCTCCGCTGCGTCCAGGCGGCCCGCGAAGTCTCCGAGGCGGGTGGAGTCGACGGCTCGCATCTGGTCGACCAGCACGAGGGTGCGGATGCCGTCCATCTCGATCTCGGGGCGGAAGATCGCGGGTTGTGCGCTGGTGGACGTCGGGGCGACGATGAGGGTGGAGAGCAGGATCGCGTCGCTCTGGACGGCGACCGCGTACCGGGGGCCGCGCTGCTCGTGGTCTGCCGCGTCCTTGGCCGGGCGCAGCCGGTACAGATCACCACGCACTGATCTCGTCCAGTTCCTCGTTCAGGGCCCTGATCTCCGCTAGGTCGGCTGGGTCGTTGCGCAGCCGTTCGGCGTCGCGCGCTGCCTGGGCGTAGAGACGGGAGGCGTACTGCGCGTGGATGAGGTCGCGGATCGCGTCGGACAGGTTCCCGTCGCCGGCCAGCTGACGGAGCTCGGCCATCGTCTGCTCGTCGGCGCGGAAGCTGATCGTCGTGGCTGTCATACGACCACTATAAGACAGGCGCGTAGTACAGGATAGGCGCGGCCGGGCAGCGTACGGCGCTGCCCGGCCGCGCTCTCGGAACCCGGCTTAGCCGCCGATCTTGCCGAGGACGAAGCTGGCCGCGGCGTTCTGGTAGCGGTCGAGGTACGTCAGGTGGACTTCGAGGTTGATGCCGCTCGCGCAGTACGGGTCGTTGGCGTCGCACCAGGCCGCGATCTTGCCGCTACCGCCGAACGCGGTCAGCAGCTTGAGCTGGGCGCTGCTGCGGGGGAACAGCCCGTTGATCGTGGCGGTGCCGAGGTCCCAGGACTGGCCCACGACGTGGCCCGGGTCACCGAAGTTGGCGATGGCGACGACGTGGCTGCTGATCGCCGTGCTGACCGGCGCCACGGTGCCGCCGGCCTCGGAGTTCCCGGCGATGACGTCCATGGAGACCTCCGCGCCCTGGGAGTACCCGAGCAGGACCTCCTTCTGGTTCGGGCAGTTGTTCACGGCCGTCGTGAGCTCCTGCTCGGCGTTGGTCACGCCCTGGCTCTCGCTGCTGGTGTAGTTCGTCAGCGTCGCCGGGTAGACCACCGCTTCCTGGCTGACCGTTTGCGCGCTGCTGTTGACGATCTGGGTCGCCAGGCTCTGGGTGGTGCCCTCCCCGGGAGCCTCGGTCGAGGCGCGCGCCACGATGAGGTTCACCGCGGCGCAACCGCTGGCGGGCGGGGCCGCGGCCCGGGCCGCAGGAACGGTGAATGCGGCCAGGGACAGGCACGCTGCGGCCGCCGCGGCGGCGCCCAGGGCGACTCGGCGGCCAGGCGGCCGGACGTGCGATCGGGTGGCGGACAGCTTCGTCGGGATCCACTTCGTCATGGAAACCACCTTTCGACTGACGAGCGCTCGGCTACTTACCAAGCGCTTGGTCAGGACCATACGTCGGGATCGTCCTGTCGGCCAGACCCGATTTCGCGCGAATCCGATACTGTTCGCAGGGGAAAGGAATCCAAGCCGTGATCAACGAGGCAGCACCGCAGGCGGAGCCGGATCCTGACGCCGCAGCGGGAGCCGAGGCCGCCTCGGCCGCTGCCGACACGGCCGCCGGCACGGCCGCGGCCCTCGAGCGGCTCTTCGGGGAGTACCACTTTCCGGCCGGTCCCCGGCGCATCCTGCTGGCCGCTGCCACGGCGTTCGCCGAGCGCGGTTTCCACGCCACCACCACCAGGGACATCGCGGCCCAGGCGGGGCTGAGCTCGGCCGCGTTGTACTTCTACTTCCGCTCCAAGGAAGAGGTCCTGTACCAGATCGCGACGTCGGCCCTCGACTTCACCATCGAGGTCGCCGCGACCGAGGCGAAGGGAGCTGGATCGCCGGCCGAGCGCCTGACGAACCTAGTCCGAGTCCTCACCATCTGGCACACCTACAACAGCCAGGTCGCCCATGTCGTCCTGTACCAGACCGGCGCGCTCACCACTGCCCACCTAGCCGACATCGGGGCCAAGCAGCGTGAGGTCAGCCAGATCGTCCGCCAGGTCATCACGGACGGCGTGAAATCCGGCGACTTCGACGTGGCCGACGCTGGCGCCGCCACGATAGCCATCTTGTCCCTGTGCCTCGACGTGGCCCGCTGGTACCGTCCCGGCTACCGCCTCACGCCGCAGC
>Ga0302326_10015043_pt1 | contig 16306 bp, 14 predicted proteins | sample Palsa_T0_3_FD_202264 | JGI IMG/M metagenome (GOLD analysis project Ga0302326, IMG submission 202264) | Peat permafrost microbial communities from Stordalen Mire near Abisko, Sweden - Palsa_T0_3 | ecosystem: Environmental > Terrestrial > Soil > Palsa > Peat permafrost | place: Sweden: Abisko... | reverse complement strand
GGGAATGGCGATGGCGGCCAGCAAACCAATGATGGCCACAACGATCATAATTTCCACCAGCGTGAAACCCGCCTTACGGGACTGTTTCATGTTTTTCATCTTTTCAACTCACTTTCTACTGCGAGCGGAGTGAACACAGTAACAGGCGGATTATTATGATGACATTTGCGTTCACTGGATTGCCTGTTACAACCGCTGAAACATAAATTGCCACTATTTATGCAATCTATGTCCCTTCCTAAAGAGCATTGCCTATGCCAGTATCCAGAAACCATCAGCCGGTTTCGGCCCTTTTCCAGGCAAACAAAAAGGCCCGAAGCCATTCGGCTTCGAGCCTTGTTAACCAACAATATGAATCGAATTACGGCGATTTGTGGGGCTGCTGCGTCAAGGTGCTCAAAGAGCAGGTCACTTGCGGCAGGGTGCCGACGGTGGCAATCGAATAAGTGCCAGAGGCCGGGCAACCCGGGATGCTGCTGGCCGAGTTCAACTGAATGTAGGGCGTCAATTCGGTGTTCAACACCGTGGCACCGGTCTGTTGGCCGGTTTCCAGGGCCCATTCATTTACGGCGGCGGTGATTTGCCGCATGTTGTTGATGCAGGCGTTCTGCTGTGAGGTTGCGCGAGCTTTCACAAAGTTGGGAATGGCGATGGCGGCCAGCAAACCAATGATGGCCACAACGATCATAATTTCCACCAGCGTGAAACCCGCCTTACGGGACTGTTTCATGTTTTTCATACTACGTTTTACTTTCTGTTCTCTGAGTTGCGGTGGAACCTGGCCACGGGCGGGTTAATAATGATTGCATTGTTCGTTCGCTTAATTGCCCGTAGCAACCGCATTCTTTTTCGCTATTAGCAATGACTATGCCATAGCGTAAACCCTTATTTGCTGCCCTTTTTCTATTCTATATCAGCCCTTTTGCAAGCTGCATTTCGCATTTTGTCTATTTTTTTTAAGACAGTGTATCATTTTAGGACAAAGAGCGGGGCAAATGTTCGATTCCGCCTTGCCCAAACCCTTATTCATGTCTTTCTGCCCGATCATTGCACCCTCACCTATTTGGGTTTTCCCTGCGAATATTTCGTGTTTGACATTGCGCAGGAAATAAGCCAGTCTGCTTGCGTACTGACTGCGAAATTTCCCCTGCCGGATTGAGGAGGGTTCCTCGAAACGCTTGGACAACATATCCATTTTGAACTTTTCCGGTCTTTGGCCGTCGAATAAAACGACTGCCTTTTAAAATGTGAGGGAATCAAAATTCCAGCCAGGTCAAACTTAATTTTTTATGCCAAGAGTCGCCAGGAAGCCAAAACCCAAGCCGTCGGCAGATTTGCCTGCCGAACCGGTTGAAGCCCCTGCTGCATCCCCCCCGACCGCGCTGCAGCCACCGTCAAAACCCATTGAACCCACCCCGGTGGAAGAAGAGGAAAAACCCCAGGGAGAACACGGTTCCGGGCGCGATAAAATTGCCTCCTCGCTGAACATTGCCAAACTCCAGGCCATGAGCATGACTGAGCTCAACACTATGGCCAGGGAATTAAGCGTCGAAAATTTCGGCACCATGCGCAAGCATGAGGTCATTTTTCACATCCTCCAAAAAAATGCCGAGCGCGCCGGCGTGCTCTTCTCTGAAGGCGTCCTCGAAGTCCTCCCCGAAGGCTTCGGATTTTTGCGCTCGCAAAGCTTCAATTATTTGCCCTGCCCGGAGGACATTTACATTTCCCCCTCCCAGATCCGGCGTTTCGATTTGCAGACCGGCAACCTCATTGCCGGCCAAATCCGCCCGCCCAAGGAAAAAGAAAAGTTTTTCGCATTGCTCAAGGTCGAAGCCGTAGACGGCGAGGAACCGGATAAGGCCAAGGAAAAAACCCATTTCGACAACCTCACGCCCTTGTTTCCTAACAAACGGTTTATTCTGGAAACCGCTGCCGATGAACTGAACACCCGCGTTCTGGATCTCGTCTGCCCCATCGGCAAAGGCACGCGTGGATTGATTGTCGCCCCGCCCCGCACCGGCAAAACCGTGCTCATGCAGAAAATCGCCAACGCGATACTGAAGAATAATCCCGAGTCTTATCTGTTCATCCTGCTTATTGACGAGCGCCCCGAAGAAGTCACCGACATGGAACGCACCTGCCGCGGCGCCGAGGTCATTTCCTCCACCTTCGACGAACCGCCCGAGCGCCACGTCCAGGTTGCTGAGATGGTCATTGAGAAAGCCCGGCGCATGGTCGAGCACAAGCGCGACGTCGTGATTTTGCTCGATTCCATCACCCGCCTCGCCCGCGCCTACAACACCATCCAGCCCCACTCCGGCAAAATCCTTTCCGGCGGTGTGGACGCCAACGCGCTCCACAAGCCCAAACGCTTTTTCGGCGCGGCCCGTAACATCGAGGAAGGCGGCTCCCTCACCATCATGGCCACCGCACTGGTGGACACCGGCTCCCGCATGGACGAAGTCATCTTTGAAGAGTTCAAAGGCACCGGCAACATGGAAGTGCACCTGGACCGCGCCCTCGTGGACCGCCGCATTTTCCCCTCCGTCAACATCGAGCACTCCGGCACCCGCAAGGAGGAGCTCCTCTATCACCCGGATGAATACAGCCGCGTCGTCATTTTGCGCCGCGCCCTCACCGGCGTGCCCCCCGTCGAAGCCATGGAACTCATGCTCAATAAACTCAAGAAAAACAAAAGCAACATCGAGTTCCTCCTCAACATGGCCGTGGGGTAAGTGAAAAGAACTCATGGCTCTCGGGCCATCCGACATGTGCGTTCTGTCAGTGTGAATTCAATCGCAAACGCAAACAGTATTACTGGAACCGCCCTCTTTACGACTCCTTTATAGGAATTTACTGCCTGCGATCACCAGCCAACAGAAAGGCAAATTCAAGGTTCAGGCAATATTTCGTAAAATTGCTGTGGGCTGGTTGCGTTTGTGGCGGTGAACAGCCATAGTCCATTACTTCCGGCAGCGTTCGTAACCAGAACCTGCCACGGCCCTAATATATTTGTCGCCGTTTGCACCAGATATGGTTCGTAAGGATTTGCCACAAAGGTAATGCTGGCTACGCCGCTGCCACTCATACTGATGGAAGGAACCGGTTGAGGCTTTACAACCTGGCCGCCCGGCAGAGCATTGGTAGAGCCAAGATAATTGCTGTCCCCGGCATATTCGACAGAGATTGTGTTCGTGCCTATAGGCAGTAAAGTCGTTGCGACGCTTGTGGCCAAGCCGTTCTGCAACGACTCGTTGTCAAACCAAACACTGTTGGTCAGGAAAATTGCCGTCCCGGTGGCTGTGCCGGGCAACGCCGCATTAAATTTTACACTTTCTCCGTAGAATGACGGGTTTTCAGACGAGCCAACCGCAACGGTCGTGTTCTCTTGCGTGACGACCAACGTGGTATTCACGTTGGTGGCGGGGTATAATGCGCCATCTCCCGGGTAAAAATAGGTGACTGTGTAAGGCGTGCTGCTTGCAGGCAGGGCGGATGAATTATAGTTAATGAAAAAGTCGCCCGTAGAATCGCTGATCGTGGCGATTTGGGCATTCCCGTTGATCGTCACCATTACGGTTTCACCAGCGGCTGGATATGCGCCCGTGGCACTTACTGTGCCGCTCAAGGTAACGCTCTGTGTGCCATAGCCAGTTGAAAGGCTGGCCGTCAATCCGGAAAATAAGGGAGGGACCATGGGGAACTCGGCGCGGATCATGGGCATGTTTTCAGGTTTGGCCAGGTTCGTGTCAGGCAAGGACCAGGTAATATAGATGGTTTGGCCATTATTTTTTTCAAGGCACTTATGCGCGTGAGCAAAATATGGGAATTGCCCGGGCAGCCAATTGGTCGGCGTCGTATATTGAAGGGTGGCTGCTGACCAATGGACCAGGTCGCTGGAAGCCCGGGTTTCAATTTGATTGTTCACCCACGACATATACGTGTATAGATAACAACCTCTGCCACCGCTCCCATTGGTCAAAAACGCGTTCCAATCAATCGTTCCGTCGCCCGTGCCGTTTAAAATACTGGCTGATGAGGATGTTGGCATGGTAGTGGACCAGGCCGATCCATTCCAATACTGCCAGTTTGTCGGCGATAAAAAAGCAGGAGGATTACTGAGCAGCGACGCCCGGGCCACGTATAAAAATCCAAAGCTGTCTCCGTCCACGAGGTAGGAATAAACATAATTGCTCATGGTGCAACACATGTCTCCCCAGTCGCCTAAACTATTCGTGTCCCACAAAAGGTAAGGTTGCGCATTACCCGGACGACTCAAAACACGGGTTGCCTGGCCCGTAATTGGGTTGGTCGGGCAGATGGCCAATCCCTCACCGATGTCCACCAGACTGCCGCCCGACTGTTCGATTTCCTTGTTGATGGTGACATATTGGTTGCTGTCCCCGGGGCTGTAAAATTGGCCGTCAGGCCAGATTGCGTAGACGTACCTGTTGGCATTGGTTGCGACCCAGTTGGTTTCATCCGAAGTGTAAGGAATGAACTGGAGCGGCGATACGCCGTTCGTCAACCAGTTGTATCCATTAGTAACGCCCAGGTCGCCGTTAGTGTTCGTGGTATGATACATAGTGTTGACCACCCAACTCGAACCATAAAAGTTGGCCTGGGTAAGCACCGTGTCTCCGAAGAAAAAACAGCAATTTGTGCCAATGAGAATGCTTAATCCGTCGTCGCGACCGATAACTCCGTGGCCTCGATCCACATTCGGCAGATTCGCATAAATCGTTGCCGGCGGCGGTGGCGGTGGTACTTGTGCCTGGGTCAAATCTGTTGCCGGAGCCAGATATGCCGCGATCGCAAGCACCAGGCCGTAAAGGAGTCGAAACCCCATACGGTAGTATTTCCGTGATTCATTTTTCAATCGGTGCCAATATAACAGATAATCAAAACGCGTTGAAATCTCTTTTTCACTTGGCAGGCGGCGCTGCCACCCCAAAATCACGCTTTCCTGAACTTCATTCAATAGGCAAAATACCCCGATGCTCTTTAGCAGGCTGATTAAAATTTTCACATCGCTCCGGCTCACGGTTGTTCTGCTGGCTTTTGCCATCGTGCTGGTATTCATCGGCACGCTCGCGCAGGTGGACGAAGGGCTTTACAACGCCCAGGCCCGTTACTTCCGCCAGTGGATTGTTTTGGGCCTCGATCTTTTCGGCCGACGCGTCCCGCTCATCCTCCCCGGCGGTTATCTCATCGGCACGCTGCTAATCGTTAACCTTCTCGCCGCGCACATCTATCGTTTCCAATTGTCCGGCAAAAAAATCGGCATCCAAACCGTCCACGCCGGCGTGATTCTCCTGCTCGTCGGCCAGCTTGCGACCGATATGTTTGCCCACGAGTCCCAGCTCAGCTTCAACCAGGGCCAAACCAAAAATTATGCCGAAAGCGCGAACCATTATGAACTCGCGTTTTCCACTCCCGCCGGCACGAATCGCGAGCAGGTCGTCGCCATCCCAGCCGATTCGCTCATGTCCGGCGCCGAAATCCAAAACCCCAACCTTCCCTTCACCATCCGCGTGAAACAATATTGGAAAAATTCCGACACGCTGTTCCGCGCGCCCATGCTCCAAAACGGGCCGCCGCTGGCGACCAACGGCCTCGCCCTGAACTTCGATTTCTGGCCCACGAATGATGTCAAAACCATGGACGACAAAAACGCTCCCACTGCGGAAATCGAGCTCGTTGGCCCTGGCGGCCCGATTGGCACCTGGATCGTCTCCGATTGGGCAAATGACGGAGCCAAGATTGAAGAAATCCTGGAGGATTACACCCAACAACTCGGCCAGAACATGGCACAATCCGTCGTCGGCGATTTGACCCAGCCGCAGTCGGTTGTCGTCAACGGCAAAAAGTTCACTTTCGCCCTGCGCCCGGAACGCATCTATTTCCACTTCTCATTGACGCTGCTCAAAGCCACCCATACGGTTTACGAAGGCACCGACATTCCCAAAGATTTCCGCAGCCGCGTCCAACTGCAAAATCCCCAAACCGGCGAGAACCGCGAAGTGGAAATTTCTATGAACCATCCACTGCGCTACGAAGGACTGACCCTTTATCAACAGCAAATGACCGCCGGCGAAGCCACCGAGCAGGCCGGCCTCACCCCATGGTCCCTGCTCCAGGTCGTCCACAACCCAAGATGGTTGACGCCCTATGTCGGTTGTGGGATGGTGGCTGCGGGACTGATTGTTCAATTTATGTTTCACCTCGTCGGTTTTATCACTAAGAGAAATAAGGCAGCCGCACCATGAAGAGACTGCTACCCATCCTCCTGACGCTCGTCATGGCCGTCTGGTTCCTGTGCCAGATGCAGCCGCCCAAAGACAAGGATTTTGCTTACTCCGGTTTTGGCCGCCTGCCCGTGGTTTTCGACGGCCGTATGAAACCCGTGGATTCGCTCGCCCGCACTTCCCTGTTGCAAATCAATGAAGTCCAAACCCTCGACCTCGAGCCTTGGAAAGAACCGTGGCAAAACCACCTGACCACGAACGCCCTCGAATGGTTCGCCAACGTCACGATGAACCCCCAGGTCGCCGATAATTGGCCCGTCTTTCGCGTGGATAATTCCGACCTCATCGCGTTCCTAAAATTGCCCGACCGCAATACGGACCCGCACATAGACCGTGAGCATCCGTCTTATTCCTGGAACCAAATCGCGCCCTCGCTCGAGGCCTTCGATAAGGAAAACACGCGCGTCGAACAAATTGAAAGCGCCGAACGCAACCCCTATGAGCGCGACGTCATAAAGGTCCACGCGCGCATGGAGCTTTACGCGCAATTGCGAAACACCATACAGCCGCAGGATGCGCAGGACTGGAAACAGGAGCTTACCGATTACGAAAGCCTCGTTCCCGGGGGTGTCGCCGCCGTTCGCGCCGAGCAGGCCGGCCAACCCTACGACACGAATGTCTTTAACGCCTTTCTCGAGGAGCTACAACGGTTCGACTTCATGTCCCAGCTTCAACCGCCCTTGATCGTGCCGCCGGAAAATGCCTCCGGCGATTGGAAAAATGTCGGCACCGTCCTCCTGGAAGCCGCCAAAGGCCATGCCGTTTCTCCTGCCGTTGAAGATTACGCCGCGATGGCCGATGCGTTCAAAAATCACAACGCCGCCGGCTTCAATTCCGCGCTCACCGATTTGCAATCCCTGATGGAACCGAATTTTTCCCGCGCCTTCGCCCGGACCCGCGCGGAAGTTTTCTTCAACCAAATGCAGCCCTTTTACAACGCCATGGTCATTTACGTCCTTGCCGGACTGCTCGCAATTTTTTCCTGGTTCAATCTCTCCGAAGCCTTGCGCCGCTCCGCCGTCTGGCTCGTGGGACTCGCCTTTTTGATCCATACCACCGGCCTGGTTTATCGCATCGTCCTGCAGGGCCGCCCGCCCGTAACAAACCTTTATTCCTCCGCCATCTTCATCGGCTGGGGCGCCTGCCTGCTGGGCATAATCCTGGAAAAATTTTATAAAAACGGCATCGGCGCTGTCGTCTCCGCCGGCTTGGGTTTCATCACCCTCATCATCGCCCAAAACCTCGCGCTCGATGGCGATACTATGGAAATGATGCGCGCCGTCCTCGACACCAATTTCTGGCTCGCCACGCATGTCGTCGTTGTCACCACCGGCTACGCCAGCACATTTGTCGCCGGCTTTCTTGCGCTGATTTACATCGTGCGCGGCGTGTTCACCCGCACGCTGGACCAGGCCACCGCCAAATCTCTCGCTCGCATGATTTACGGCATCGTCTGTTTTGCCACACTCTTCAGTTTCGTGGGCACCGTCCTTGGCGGCATCTGGGCCGACCAATCCTGGGGCCGCTTTTGGGGCTGGGACCCCAAGGAAAACGGCGCGCTCATCATCGTCCTGTGGAACGCGCTCATCCTCCACCTGCGCTGGGGCGGCATGATTCGCGAGCGCGGCCTCGTCAACTGCGCCGTCTTCGGCAACATCGTCACCAGTTGGTCCTGGTTCGGCGTCAACATGCTTGGCATTGGCCTGCACAGTTATGGCTTCACCGATGCCGCGTTCCAATGGCTCATGCTCTTTGTCTCCAGCCAGATTGGTTTCATCGCTGTCGGCCTCCTGCCGCCCAAAATGTGGAAGAGTTTCAGGGAACCACTTAACGCCCAATCAAATGGACATGCTGCGCCTTAATCTGTGCCGTAACGCTATCACCCGGCATTAACTTCATCTCTTCGGCGGATTTTTTCGTGAGCAACGCTGTCAACGAAAAACCACAATCCAGTTCCGCCCGCACCAGCAGACCGTCCTGCACCAACGAACGCACCACCCCCGTCAAATGATTGCGGGCGCTATTCGCGTTATCGCTCCCCTTGTGCAGCACCACGTTCTCAGCCCGGATGCATATATACACCTCGCGTGTGTTTGGCGGCAGATTTTGTTCCACCGCCGACAGCATAACCGGTCCAACCGCGACCATGACCAGCCCGTTCGTCATGTTCTCAATGGAACCTTTTAGAACCGTTTCCACTGCCAGCGCGCCTGCCACCGCCAGGTTGGCCGGACGGCTGAACAACTCCTGCATCGGTCCCGCCTGCGCCACCCTGCCCCCCACCAAAACCACCATCTCATCCGCCAGCGCCAGCGTCTCATAACGGTCGTGCGTCACATAAAGCATCGGCACACGAAACTCATCGCGAATGCGTGCCAGGTACGGAATGATACGCGCCCTCAACGGCAAATCCAGGCTCGCCAGCGGTTCATCCAGCAGGAGAAGTTTCGGCGATGACAGCAACGCCCGCGCAATCGCCACGCGCTGTTGTTCTCCGCCCGAAAGCTCCGTCACCCGCCGCTGCACCAGCGGTTGGATTTCCAACACCTCCACCACCCGCTCAAACGTGAAGGAAACCTGCCCGCCGTTGCCCGGCTTGTGGCCATAAAGAAGATTCTGGCGCACCGATAAATGTGGAAACAACGCCAAATCCTGCGGCACATAACCGACGCCCCGAAGACGGCTTGGCACCAACACCCCGTGCGCCGTGTCCGTCAGGACCTGCTCATCCATTTGGATGAACGCGGAATTCGCCCGACGCAATCCCGCCACCAGGTCCAGCAGCGACGTCTTTCCCGCGCCCGACGGCCCGAATATCGCCGTCACCCGCCCCCGAATCTCCACGTCCACTTCCAGCGCAAACGGCGCCAGGGGCAGGGAAATGTTTTTAAGTAACAGCGTCATTTAAAATTTCTTCCTCCGCATCACCCACTCGCTGGTCCACACCGCGATAAACGCCAGCGCCACCGAAACGCCCAGCAGCCGGAAAGCCTCCGTGTCCTGAAAATCCTGCACCGATTGAAATATGGCCAGGGATACCGTTTGCGTGCGGCCCGGCATATTGCCCGCCACCATGATCGTCGCGCCAAATTCCCCCAGCGCCCGCGCAAACGCCAGCAACATCCCGCCCACAATGCCGCGCATCGCCAGCGGCACGGAAATCGTGAAGAAGACCCGCAGATTCCCCGCGCCCAGCGTGCGCGCGATTTGTTCCAGCCGCGGGTCCACGCCCTCAAACGCCATCCGCACCGAGCGTACCAGCAATGGAAAAGACATCACGCACAACGCCAGCAGCACCGCGCGCCACGTGAAAATAATCCGGAAGCCCAAATGTTTTTGAATGAATCCTCCCACCCCATGGTTCCCAAAAAATTCCAGCAGGACCAGTCCCGTCGCCACCGGCGGCATCACCAGCGGCAGCGTAATCAACGTCTCCACCACCGATTTCCCCGGCCAGTCGCGGCGCGCCAGCAGCCACGCCACCCCCAGCCCAAACGGCAGGATCACAATCGTGCTCAATGCCGCTACCCAGGCAGTAAACCAGACCACCTGCCATTCTTCAGCGCTCATGGATCATGGATGGAAAATCCATATCGCTTAAAAATCACCGCTGCCGCGTCCGAGTCAAGATAATCAAGAAACTTCTTCGCCGCTTCCGGCTCCGCCGACGACTTCACCACCGCCATTGGATAGCGGATGTCCGGCCCCTCCGCGCGCGGCACTTCATAAGCCACTTTCACGCTGTGGGAAATCGCCGCGTCCGTCTTGTACACCACCCCCGCATCCACGTTGCCCGACGCCACTGCCGCCAGCGCCGCCCGCACGTTTTCCATCGGCACTACCTTGGGCGCCACCGCATCCCACAGCTTCAATTTCGTGAGCCACGCTTTGGCATAGACCCCCGCCGGCACCGCCTTGGGGTCGCCCAGCGCGATTTGTTTTACACTGTCTCCCGCCAGGTCCGCGCCCGATTGGATTTGCAATCCGCTGTTCGCCGGCACCACCACCACCAGCGTGTTGCCGAGCCGGTCCCGCCGCGTCGCCGGGTCAATCAGGCCCTTGTCCGCCAGCCGGTCCATCTGCGTTTCGTCCGCGGAAAAGAAAATGTCTGCCGGCGCACCTTCCTGGATCTGCCGCGCCAGCATGCTCGACGCCTCAAAGTTAAACACCACCTTCTGCCCGGTTTCCTGCGCGTAATCCGCGCCCATCTCCTTCAGGCTGTCCGTGAGGCTCGCCGCCGCAAACACCGTCAGGTCCGCAGCCTGGGCCGCCAGCGCAGTTATCAGGAGGCACACTGCTGCAATCACTTGAAGAATTTGTTTCATGTAAAAACCTTTTTGTTCCGCCGCCCTTTCGTGGCGTTTGCTCCATCTAATCCGCCTGCCTGCCGGGCGTCCAGCGAATTTGAAGGCATCTGGCGCAAACTTTTGCCTTTTTTGAACTTTTAATTCTTTGTTCCAGTTGCGCGCCCCGGTTTTTTCTGCGAAGCTTAGGCCGTAGGCGCGATGCAAGTTTATCCCAAACATTACTGTGGTGTCTTTGGCATTTTTGGTCATCCCAATGCCGCCGAACTCGCTTATTACGGCCTCTATGCCCTTCAACACCGCGGCCAGGAAAGCGCCGGCATCGTCACCAGCGACGGCCGCCAGTTCCGCACCCATCGCGGCATGGGCCTCGTTTCGCAGATTTTTAACGGCGAAGTTTTGCACGATCTCGTGGGCAACATGGCCGTCGGCCACACCCGCTATTCCACCACCGGCTCCTCCCAGCTCAAAAACGCCCAGCCCCTCACTGTGGATTGCGCCCGCGGCCAGATCGCCATCGCCCACAACGGCAACCTCACCAATGCCTCCCGCCTGCGCGACGAACTCGAAGCTCGCGGCTCCATTTTCCAGACCACCGTGGACAGCGAGATCATCCTGCACCTGCTCGCCCAGCCGGACGCCAACGGCAGCAAGAACCCTTTCGTCCACAGCCTGCGCAAACTGGAAGGCGCCTATTCCCTCGTCCTCATGACGGAAAAGGAATTGATTGGCGCGCGCGACCCCTTCGGTTTCCGCCCCCTCTGCATAGGCAAACTCGGCGATGCCTACGTCCTTTCCAGCGAAACCTGCGCGCTCGACCTGATCCACGCCAAATTTATCCGCGACGTCGAGCCAGGCGAGATTGTCATCATCAACGAGCAGGGCCTCCAAAGCCTCCAGGCCTTTCCCGAACAGCAGCGCCGCGCCTTCTGCATCTTTGAATACGTCTATTTCGCCCGCCCGGACAGCAACATCGCCAACCGCAACGTCTATAAAGTCCGCGTGGACATGGGCCGCCAGCTCGCCCGCGAATTTCCCATCCAGGCCGACGTCATCGTCCCCGTGCCCGACAGCGGCAACTGCGCCGCCCTCGGCTATTCCCTCGAGTCCGGCATCCCCTTCGAGATGGCCTTTGTCCGCAACCACTATGTCGGCCGCAGCTTCCTCCAGCCCTCGCAGCTCATCCGCGATTTCAACGTCCGCGTGAAGCTCAACCTCATCACCGAGCTGGTCAAGGGCAAGCGCGTCGTCGTTGTGGATGATTCCATCGTCCGCGGCACCACCTGCAAGGCCCGCGTCAACAACCTCAAGGAAGCCGGCGCCAAAGAAGTCCATGTGCTCGTCAGTTGCCCGCCCCACATGAACCCCTGCGTCTATGGCATTGATTTTCCCGATCGCAGCAAGCTTATGGCCGCCAACCATTCCCTCGAGGAAATCCGCAAATACCTCAACGCCGATTCCCTCTATTATCTTTCGCAGGATGGCATGGTCGCCGCCACCGGCCTTCCAAAAAATTCTTTCTGCCTGGCCTGTTACGACGGCAACTATCCCGTGCCCTACGACCCGGCCGTGGACAAGCACATCATTGAACGCCGCTATGGCCGCGTCCCCAGCCTCACCGAAACCCTCGCCCTGGAACGCGCCCAATTTAAGCTGCTTTAGTGGGACAAGCGTCTCGCCTGTCATTTTCCGGAGCGAGTATTGGCAGCCCCGAACCCCGAAAGCATTTGGGGCGGGGTTTTGACTTTGGTTGACAAATTTGTATTTCTGGAAATCAATCATAAATCGCATGTTTTTAGGGGCAAATTTGATGTGTTTTTTGGCTATTTTTTGAGGATTTGCCAATGATTTCCGATGAAAGTGCCCTGAAAAAAATTCGGAATTTTTTGGGCAAAATAACCCTTGATTAGATTTGATTGGGTTTGATGAGGAAGCTTTAATTTTAAATGGTCCTTGCGGACGGCCAGCTGCCTTAGTTGCGCTTCGGCGCACCAAGCCACGCAACAATTTTCCCGAAGAATGTTCCAGCGCCCCTCCAGGGCGCGAGAGGACTATGGACCGATTACCGGGCATGTTATGCCCGGCTAATCTCCGGCAGCCCTCCGGGCTGGCAAACTCTGCGGCAACCCGCCTTCGCCAAAGGCTACGGGGGGCCAGAGCTGATGTTTGTTGGTCAAACATCCGGGCATTTTAGCAGGAAAAAGGGAGAGCTCATCGTTCGCCACTACCGCTATTTTTTCACGATTTCCCAATAAAAACCCGGAAAACGCTACTTTAACTAAAAATAGTTTTTAACCACGGATTACGCGGATGGACACGGATGATAAACCACGAAATACCCGAAATACGCGAAAGGAGTCTTTGACATACTTGACTCAATACGTAGCACGCAACACGCGCCACTTTGACTTTGTTTCCCGCATTCTTTAGCCTTTCCCCATGAACATTATTCGCTACAGCGATAAAAATTTTGCCAATAAAGTCCGCGAGGCTTCCGCCGCGTCAAATCTGTTCGATGCGGAAATTGAAAGCCGCACGCGCGAGATTGTGCAGGATGTCCTCCTTCGCGGTGATGACGCGCTGCTGGAATGGACGGAAAAATTCGATGGCGCAAAACTCTCCGCCGGGCAATTGGCCGTGACGCAGGCCGAATTGCTGACGGCTTCGCTCAAGGCCGATGAATCCCTGCGCAGCGCGGTGGCGGAAGCGGAAAAGAACATCGTGGCCTTTGCCAAAAAATCCCTGCGGCACAATTGGCAGTGCAAAAATTCCCACGGCGCGACGGTGGGTGAAAAATTTGATCCGTTTGAGCGCGTGGGCGTGTACATCCCCGGCGGGACCGCGCCACTTTTCTCCACGGCGCTGATGACTGCCACCCTGGGCAAGGTGGCCGGGTGCAAGGAGATCGTGGTTTGCACGCCGTGCGGAAAAAATGGCGCCATCAACCCCGCGGTGCTTTTTGCCGCGCGCGCGGCGGGCGCCACGGAGATTTATCGCGTGGGGGGCGCCCAGGCGATTGCGGCGATGGCCTGCGGCACGAAAACCATTCGGCGCGTGCAAAAGATTTTTGGGCCCGGCAACGCCTACGTTGTCGCGGCCAAGCGCCTGCTTTTTGGCCGTGTGGCCATTGATTTACTGCCCGGCCCCAGCGAGGTGCTTATCCTGGCCGATGAAACGGCAAACCCCCGGTTTGTCGCGGCGGACCTGCTCGCGCAGGCAGAACATAGTTTTGATTCGCATCATGTTTGGCTCGTGACCACTTCCGCAAAAATCCTTCGCGCGGTCGAAAACGAAATTGCCAGGCAATTACCAAAACTTGCGCGCCGGCAGATGGCTCAAAACAGCCTGAACCGTTGCGGCTGGCTCATCCAAACCAAAACGATGGATGATGCCATTGCGATCACCAATGAACTTGCGCCGGAACACTGCGAAGTGATGACTCGTAATCCCCGAAAAGTGTCCGAGAAAATCGTGACGGCCGGCGCAATTTTCCTCGGCCCATTTTCGCCCACTGTTCTTGGCGATTACGTGGCCGGGCCAAGTCACACGCTGCCGACCGGCGGCGCAGGCGCGTCATTTGGCGGGCTGTCCGTGGACCAATTCCAGCGCCGCACCAGCATTGTAGAATATGACCGTGCCGCGCTCAAAAAGGCGCTGCCCGGCGTGAAAAAATTCACGGAGATCGAGGGCCTGGACGCGCACGGGCGGAGTGCGGAGATAAGGATGAAAAAATGATTTCATTTCACAGCTTGAGAGAAACGAAAACTGAGTTAGAATGTTCCTATGAAATTAAAATTGACAGCTGTTTTTCGGAAGTTTCCCGAAGGTTATGCGGCATTTGTCGAGGAGTTGCCGGGCGCAAATACACAGGGTGCGACTTTGGCCGAAGCGCGCGCGAATCTGGCGGAAGCTGTCACCATGGTTCTGGAAGCCAATCGCGAGCTTTCGGAAGAAGAGTTGCGAGGGGAAGAGGTTATTCGCGAACCGCTCGCGCTTGCATAAAGCCTGGTAGTCGCCAGAGTTATTCACAGGAATAACTTGCCAGCAAATTGAACAACTTTTTCTGGCGTTTCTTCGCTTATTCCCAATAATTAGATTTTAACTGCGGCCGCCCCACCGCTTAACCGAAAGGTTTCATGAAAAGAATTGATCTAATTAGACATATGGAAAAGTATGGGTGCGAATTCTTGCGCGAAGGCGGCAATCACACAATTTATGTGAATCGTGCTGTCAAAAAAGTTTCGGCCGTGCCGCGCCATCGCGAAATTATTGAGTTTACCGCGCGAAAAATTTGCAAAGATTTGGAAATTCCGCGACCGTGAAAACCCCAACTTCCCTCATCCGCCCGCTCGTGCGCAAGCTGCACCCTTACGTTTATGGCGAGCAGCCAAAAATCAAGGGACTGATAAAACTCAACACGAACGAAAATCCTTTTCCACCGTCGCCCAAAGTTTTGAGCGCCGTAAAAAATGCCGTTGATAGCCGGTTGCGCCTTTATCCCAATCCCACCGCGCAACTGCTTTGCGAAAAACTGGCAAAGCTGCACCGCTGCAAGCCGGACAATATCATCGTCGGCAACGGCTCGGATGAATTGCTCGCGCTGGCGGTACGATGTTTTGTCGAACCGCGGCAATCCAAAACCGCAGCCTCAAAAAAGGTCGCCCAGTATTTCACGCCGAGCTATTCGCTTTATCCGGTTTTGGCCGACATCCATGGCGCGGTGAAAAATCCCATTCCACTCCAGCCGAATTTTAATTTGCCAGACATCGCCGCGCTGAAACGCGGCAAATGGGATTTCAGTGCCGCGCTCACATTCATCACCACGCCCAACGCGCCCAGTGGTTGCGGCTACAAAACGGGCGAATTGGAAAAGCTTTGCCGCGCGCAAAAAGGGGTCGTGGTCCTGGATGAAGCCTATGTGGATTTTGCGAATGAAAACGCGTTGAAGCTGGGCCTGAAGTTCCCGCACGTCCTGATTGCACGGACGTTTTCAAAGGCCTATTCGCTGTGCTTCCAGCGCATCGGTTATTTTGTCGGCAATGCTGAACTCATCGCCGCGCTGCACAAAATCCGCGATAGTTACAACGTCAACGGCCTCGGGCAGATCGCAGCCGAGGCCACGTTGGATGACCTGGCTTTTTACCGCGCCAATTTCAAGCGGATCATCGCCACGCGCGAATGGCTTTCGCGCGAGCTGACGCTGCTGGGCTTTCGCATTTATCCAAGCCACGCCAATTTCATTCTCGCGGTGCCTCCACGGTTTGCGGCCAGAGACTGGCTGCAAAAATTGCGCGGACGCAAAATACTTGTTCGCTGGTTTGCCGCGCCGGAGGTAAATCATTACCTGCGCATTACCATTGGAACACGCGCAGAAATGGAAGCGCTCGCTGGCGCAGCTTCTAAAATCCTGCGCCAAAAATAAATTATTCCTTTGCAGCCAGAATCCGGCGCACTCGAATTAGGGAAATCTCTGCTCCGGCCCGACGTTACACCTTGCTTCATGGCGTTAAAATTGCTTATAACGGCAACGTGTATTTGAAGTTTTACGAGTTGAACCTGCCGCCGTTTGACTTAACACCGAACCCGCGGTTTCTGTTTCACAGCGTGAAGCATCGCGAGGCCATTAATCATTTGCTGTATGGCATTCGCGAGCGGAAGGGCTTTGTCCAGCTTACGGGTGAAATCGGCGCGGGC
>Ga0302326_10015042_pt1 | contig 16306 bp, 22 predicted proteins | sample Palsa_T0_3_FD_202264 | JGI IMG/M metagenome (GOLD analysis project Ga0302326, IMG submission 202264) | Peat permafrost microbial communities from Stordalen Mire near Abisko, Sweden - Palsa_T0_3 | ecosystem: Environmental > Terrestrial > Soil > Palsa > Peat permafrost | place: Sweden: Abisko... | reverse complement strand
CTGTTGGCACAAGGATTTCGGCAATTGTTTGAGGCTGCCGACACCAAGAAGCCCGTGACGAGGCACCGAAGAGGTGTGCCCGCGAATCGGCGGGCGGCGCGACCGCCCAAGTAGTCCCCGGACATCGTTTGTTGCAGCTGGGCACTCTTGAGGCGCACGCGACGCAAACGCGGCAGGCATGAGGCCGGCCATGACTCTGCCCCACGGTCTTTCCCGACTCGCAGAGTAATCCACGGTCTGCAAATCGGAAGCCGGTCGTTCCATGTCATCTAGCTGTTGCGCGCCATGACGTCGTTTACAGCTGATAACCCTTAACAGGGGCATCTTTCCAAAATGGCATTCTCTGACTATAGTCAGAGAATGAATAAAAATCAGATTGATTTGGTTCGACGCTTCAACCGCGCCGTTACTCAGCGAATCGGCGCGCTGGACGATGCCTATCTTTCCCGTGGACGCTCGCTGGGGTTGTCGCGATTGCTCTGGGAAATTGAGCTGACTGGGTCTGAGGTAAGGCTGCTGCGCGCCCGTCTTGGCTTGGACTCGGGATACTTCAGCCGGCAGTTGCGCCGGCTAGAGGCAGATAGGCTAGTGACCACCGATCCCGATGACGGCGATGGTCGCGTACGAAAAGTGCGACTGACCCGTAAGGGTCTTGCAGAGCGGGCGATATTGGACAGCTCATCCAATGAACTCGCGGCATCGATCTTGACTCCGCTGACGGGGCCGCAGCGAGACCGTCTGGTTACCGCGATGGCCGACGTTGAAAGGCTCATCCTCGCGTCGCAAGTGCGGGTTGAGATCATCGACCCGCGTGACATCGACGCCCGATATTGCCTGCGGTCGTACTTCGAGGAGCTTGGCCACCGGTTCGATACGGGTTTCAATCCTGCGCAGAGCATCTCCGCAAGCGATGAGGAGATGACGTTGCCGAATGGGCTGCTACTGATCGCAAACCTACTGGGAGCAGCGGTGGGATGCGGGGCGCTCAAGCTTCACATTGACAGCCAGATTGCCGAGGTAAAGCGGATGTGGGTGGCTGCTGACGTGCGCGGCCTTGGATTGGGGCGACGTTTGCTGGAACGATTGTCGGCGGAGGCCGCGTCACGGGGAATGCTGATCCTGCGACTGGAGACTAACCGCTCGCTTTCTGAAGCAAAGCATCTCTATGAGAGAGCCGGGTTCGTCGAGGTGGAGCCCTTCAATAATGAACCGTATGCGCACCATTGGTTCCAGAAAGATCTCCGACACGAGTGATAGCGACGCCTATGCAGGTTAAACTCCAACAAAGGTACAGTAATGTCCCACAGGAATTTGATGAATTGAGGAGTGCCCCGCATCAGATCCCGAAGGTCTGAACGGCGTCCTGGTAGGAATCGTCGATCTATTCTGGGTTAATTATCGGTGTCGCTGCGTTGGACTATTTACCTTGGGTGAGCTGTGTCGCCTCAATCTCGGCGATCATGTCAATCTCGACGCAAGCGCCAAATGGCACTTGTGCCACACTGACGGTGCTGCGCGAATGGATGCCTCGCTCACCGAATACTTGGACAAGGAGCTCAGACGCCCCATCCGCAATTCGGTGAGGCTCCGTGAAGTGCGGTGCACCGTTGACCATGACAAAGAGCTTTACGATTCTTCGAACGCAGCCAAGATCGCCGATGGCGGCTTTAAGCACGGCCAACAATTCAATTGCCACGTGGCGCGCGGCGAGCTTGCCTTGATCCAAGCTAATCTCATCGTCCACCTTCCCGCAGAGGAGCTTACCGCCCTCCTTGCCAAGGCGGCCGGAGAGATGAATTTGGTCACCTGAACGAATGAACGGCGCGAACGCCGGCACATATCCGTCGACGACTGGCGGCACGACGTCGGGTAGAACAATGTTGAGAGACTTCAAGCGCTCGTCAATGGGCGACATGTCTTGCTTCCTTCCACGCCTTCGCCATGACGACAAGGAGTCGGTCTATGTCCTGCGTCGAATTGAGGAGATGTGGAGCGACTCGAATTTTGCCTTCACGCAGGGCAACCACGAACCGCTCGTCTCGCAGCGTTTGATACAGAAACTCCGTATCGCCGCGGCTGCCGACTTCAATGCAACCAAAAACACCGCGCTGAGAGGCTTGCCGCGGACTTGCCAGCCGATAGCCCTCCGGGAGTCGTTCGAAGAAATAGTCAATCAGGGTTTGGTTGTGATCACGGATCAGCGCCGGACTCGCAGCCAGCACAAACTTCGCAGACGCTTCCATGACGGTGAGGTTGAAGTTGTATATTGATGCTGCCTCGGCCGAGTCCCAACGGCTCAGCGTTGGCGCAGGTTCCGGATCCACATAGTTGAGGCGCGCAAAGCTCTCCACTCCCTGGGACAGCCAGTTGTAGGGTCCGGGTCGTAGCGAATCCAAGTTTTCCTTCCTCGTCCACAGGAAGCCTGTCCCCCAGGGACTGAGCAAATACTTGTAGCCCGCGCAGACGATAAAGTCAGCTCCCAGACTGCGCACGTTCATGGGTATGGCGCCGCAGGATTGGCTCACGTCCAGAACCACCAAGGTCCCGTTCCTCTTGCATGCCGCGGCAAGCGAGGAGACGTCGAGCATCGATCCGTCGTCGAATCGCACGTGACTCACCGAAACGACTCGGGTGCTCGGCGTCATTGCTGCGACCAGATCATCCGACTGTATAAACTGACCTTGCGGGACCGCGATCCGCACCTTAATTCCTTCGCGCGCCTCCATCGGCTTCCACGTTGCGTACTGCACCGGAAACTCGCCGCGCGCGATGATCACCTCATCACCAGCAGACCACTTAAGTGCGTAGGCTATAGCCGCGAGGCCCGCTCCCGCTCCGCTCGTCAGAGCGACTTCATCTGGGCTCGCCCCAATCAAGGTCGCCAACGTCTGCCGCAAACTCGCGGCAACGGAGAAGAAGGATCGGTCATCGACGATGTGCGGGCGCATTTTTGCCGCAACGGATGACTGTACGGCGTCGAGCGCCACGCGGGGGATCGCCGCGTGCGCCGCGAAGTTCAAGTACGTGACATCATCGATTGGAAACCATTCATTTTTCCAGTCAATCGACTGCTTTAGGATCATATTCCGCTCAGTGCGCTCGGCGTCAAAGGGGGATATCCGGTGTTTACTTGTTCAAACGGCGTTACGACCATTCCTCGGTCGGAACCGCTGGTTGCGCGATTGCGCTTACGGCAAAGCCCATCCCAGCAATGAGAGAAGTTATAGTGAGGAGGCGGAGGTGCATGTTTTTATCTTCAGTAATTATACGCAAGGAGTCTGCTGGCGGATGATAACGAGATACGCCATGCGAGCTCTATAAATATTGGCGCGCGCTCTTTGAACACATATAACAATTTCATTTTAAAATAATTTCACGAATATATTCACTGCCCATAACTTTTCTGTATTCACTCCGGGCCACTCTGGCCTTGTTCTGACACTCGGTGCTACAGATTACTTTCTTGGCCACTGCTTCTTGCTCGACGCCTTTATCTAACGCCGCAGCCCCGTTTTTATAAGTGATCCAAAGATATATATTGGGCAGATCCGGTGATTTTGGAGTGAGCCTGAAGACCTTGTAATCGATGATTAACCCAGCTTTCTTCATGGCTTCCATGGTCGGCTTCCATGTCGAATTTAGCCAATCGATGTACTCTTCAAAATGCCCGTACTCAACTTGTATGTAGTCCGCCTCAGTGACCGGGCCGTCAGTATACTGGCGCTCATCCTGGGCACGCGCATTAAGCGAAAGTGAGGCAGCTGCGAGACACATGGATAAGATAATAGTCTTAATCATTTTCTCTTCACCTGTTGTGATATATCCAGATTTACGCAAAAACATGAATTCCCCAATATTCTGATGCACGACAGACAATTACACCAATTCATTATTATCACGATTATAGTACCTTCTGCGCATTCTGTTACTCGTCGAGGGAACGCTTTAGGAGCTCCTGTCCCGTCCCCAACATCATCGTCGTGCCGCACCTGCGGATCTTCCCGCGCTGAACGGCTTTGTGATTCGTCCGAGCTTCGTGTTCGACGCCGAACTCCTCACAGGCTTGGACGAGCGCTTCGAAGTCCGACCGCTGGCTCAGATGGTTCAGGTGGCAAACCCTAACGCAGGCAGCTCAAAAAGGCGAAACCGCAGCTCCTAGCCGTCGATGAGATCCACCATTTGTTGGCTTGCACGCAGAGAGAGCAACCGGCGGCGCTCAATGTAGTGAAGTTTTTGTCCAACGGACTTCGCGTCTCGATATTGCTTTAGGCACTAGCGCGGCGCTGCATGTGATAAGAGTTTGCAGCCGACCTCGGTAGCGAGCGCAATGTCAGCAATTAGTGTCACTTTCTGTTAATTGTGTCATTGACAGAATTAAAGGTCCGGGTTGGACACTATCAAGGGCAATCCAAATCTGAGTTCCGTTGGGGCGCGATTAAAAGTCAAGATGACAGAATTGCGTGACATTCACAGTCTAAACACCTTCTGTAGGTGCGCCGATGGTCTGCATTCTCGCTTTTGCGGCTATCGCCTGAATTTCAGGGATTACGGAGTGCCGCGCGACACTGAACCTTGGCCAAGATAGTCATTGAGTGGGGTCGCCGTGCCAGGATCCCCGAGACGCCTACGGCGGATGATTCTTGCCCTTTACAGGGGCGAATACTCAAAGCCTCGCGAAAAAAACGGGTCGCCGCGCGGACACGGGTCTGACGGCGAGATCCCCGTGATGTTCAGGGCATCGAGCAACTGGAGGTACGTTGGCATTCATCAGGCTCGAATGTGGTGGTCACGGCCCCTCTCACCCCTTCATCTCACCCTTTGACGAAAGCAAGTAGGTCGGCGTTGACCCGTTCAGGATCGACAATCGCGATACCGTGAGCACCACCGGGGTAAACTTTCAGTACCGCGTGAGGAACGACAGATGGTACGCGGCGGCCAGTCGGCTCGATCGGCACGATCTGATCGTCTTCGCAGTGAATGACAAGCAATGGTACATCGCACTTGGCGATATCTTTGGTGTAATCGAGTTCCCAGCTGTAAGTCGTTTCGTACTGAGCCTTGGCGCCGCCCAGCAGACCCTGGAACCAGAATAAGTCGCGCATGCCTTGCGTTGCGGTCGAACTTGGGCGATTGGCGCCGAAGAACGGCGCCGACAACTCTCTGTAGAACGATGAACGATCATGTGCAACGCCGGCGCGGATGCTGTCAATTACCGATTTCGGAGTGCCCCCAGCTATACCGTCACGTTGCATCATCACCGGTACGATCGAATCGAGGAGGACCATCTTGGCGACGCGCGACGTTCCATGGCGCGAGATGTAGCGGGCCAGCTCCCCACCTCCCGTCGAGTGCCCAACCAATATTGCGCCGCGAAGATCAAGCGCGTTGATGAGCTCATCCAGATCGTCCGCCCAAGTGTCGACATCGTTGCCGGATCCCGGTTGATCGGAATAGCCGTTACCCCGCCGGTCATGGGCGACAGTACGGTAACCCTGGTCATTGAAAAACAGCATCTGCGCTTCCCACGCCGCACCGGTTAACGGCCAGCCGTGAGAGAAAACGATAGGCGGTCCCGAGCCCCAGTCACGATAGTAGATCGCGGTACCGTCACGGGTAGTGATCTTGGGCACGGAATATCTCCTTCGTTAGTTGAGCGGCTAATGCAAGGCGAGTCATGATGAGCCATGCTCGAGACTCCCAAGAACGCGCCGTCACCGCCGGAAAAATGTGCCCTCACTCTCCCGCGAGATTCTGTGGATGTCAATGAGGGGCGATCAATACGTTCACACTAGGGCTCCTTTTTTGGCTGCGGTGCAGCGTATTATGATCCGCTTGCAGCGACCGCGCATTTCAGACACAGAGACGACCTCACCCCACGCATGTGCGATCCAACGATATTGTCGGTTGACATTAGCACGAAGCCTTCACTGCCCCCACGTCTCGTAGATCGCCACAAAAAACATGATCATCAGTAACGTGCTCCCCCACGAAATAATCGATGCGACCCGACTATCCCGCAAGCCACCTCGGCGCGCAATCGCGAAGATCTCCCGGAAGTTCTTGTGCCAGAGCGGCGGCAGGCGTGATACCCACACCGCGGTACAAGACCAGACAAAAGCGACCCCCATGATCGTGTTAGGCAAGTTCCATTTCGCGCGGATGGCCGCCAGCGCGGCCAACACCGATGTTGCGCAGATCCCGATCGCAATTTTCTCTTTTGTAGGCACATCTAACTTCACCGACGCTCCTCCAGCTTACCAGCCCTCACGGGGCGGTATCTCAACGACCGATCTCCCACGCCAAACCCTCTTGGCGGCACCGCCAGCGAGCCGCGCTCAGCGCGGCGTCCACCGCCTATATATGCTGCGTGAGGCTCCGCCGGCTGCCGTCGCCCGAACTCTCAGACACCTCCAGCACTCCCCGAAATTCTCCGCTGAAATTCGTCCCTTACCCGAAGCAGAGCCGAAGGACATTTGGAGTCCACTGTGCCGGACAGGTGAGCGATGCCCCCATTGGCAATCCCTAAACGCCCAGCCGACCCGCCAGTTCCTCAACCGATCGCGTGCTGAAATCGACGGGAACCATTGGCGACTCTTCGCTCCTGCCAGCTTGTTCATCCGGACGTGCGATAAAGGCCGTTCGTAGCCCAATCTCAGCCGCAGCTTTCAAATCGCTGCTGTGCGCCGCGCACATCATGCACTGGCTGGGCTCGAGATTGAATGCCTCCACAGCCGATCGATAAACTTCCGGCGTAGGCTTGTAGTTCCGTGCCAGATCCGCGCCGAGGATTGCGTCCCAAGGAAACTTATTGCGTCGTGCGAGATCGCTCATGAGCGCAATGTTACCGTTGGAAACGGGCGCCAAGAGATAGCGTGCGCGAAGTCGACCGAGACCCGCCGGTACGTCCTTCCACGCGTCCAATTTATGCCAAGCCAGAGTCAACTCATCCTGCACGGACGGCGCGATCTTTTCCAGACCGAACGACGGCAGAACCCTCCGCAACATCCGCAAGTGCAACACATCGAGCTTCGCGTACGGAATAGCGCCAGATCGCACTTGCTCCATGCCGGGCTGATATTGATCACGCCACGCATCCGCAAATGCCGGCCAGTCGAGATGAAACCCCACCGGATTCAAGATCGATTCCGCCTCCCGGGCTACCCCTCGGCGCCAATCGACCAGCGTGCCGAAGACGTCAAAGAAAAGCGCCTTGATGCCATCCGTCGACAGCTGGTCTTCCGCTGGGTCCGACTTTGACATCACTTGTCCACCTATATCTGGTATAGCGCCAACTGGTTACAGAGGGCTAGTGGTCGCGGCCGCAGCAGCGTTCAAAGCGAGCATCGCCCAATCAAAAAATACCGATACTCCCGACATCCGTGCGCACCAGCGTTGTCCCCATTGCGCTCGGCAGCACGCGAAGCCCACCCATTCAAGGAGTACATCCAACAGAAGATATGATCTGGGCGCCATACTCTTGCCAATATTGATTGGCCAGAGTCCTTGTCTTCTCGGTGATACTGCTTGACGTCAATGTTCCCGTTATCGCCTTCATCGACTCCACACTAAAGCCGTTACCGATACATTCCTGCTGCTCCAGCGAGGCATGCACCACATTCCAAGCAGACAGTTCATCCGGATCCATTTGGCTGGCAGACAGCCGTGGACCAATTGAGAGCAGGGCGTCAATGGTGCCGCGTTCGGCAGCCTCGCGCGCATGAGTGATAGCGGAAGCGACATCCGGCGGGACGCCTGGGCATCCCACTTTCATGCTTGCCTATTATGACCCATTGTGGTCATATATGGTCATGAAACAAGTGCGCATCGCCGAACTCAAGGCCAAATTGAGCGAATTCCTCCGCGCAGTGCAGGCCGGCGAATCGATTGCTGTACTGGATCGAAATACGGCCATCGCCCAGATCGTCCCCATTCGCAAGCGCCTGGGAATGCGCACCAGAAAGCCCACCGCTGGCTCGCCCCCGCCCAATAAGGTTCCCCTACCGAAGCCGGCACAACTGAAGATCGACGTACTCGAGTTGCTGCTCGAGGAGCGGCAGAGTCATCGATGATCGCTTATGTCGATGCATCGGTGCTTCTGCGCGTCGCGCTCGGCCAGCCGAACGCACTTCCCGAGTGGCGGCACGTCGATCGAGGCGTCTCGAGCGCACTCGTCACCACCGAGAGTCTTCGTACCTTGGATCGCGTGCGCCTACGCGCAGCTCTCTCCGACAGCGAAATGGCCCGCCGCCGCTCCACCATCCTTGCGCTGATCGACTCCCTGGAACTCATCGAGATCGACAGCCTCGTCCTCGATCGCGCCGCGCAACCCATGCCGACCGAACTCGGTACCCTCGATGCCATTCACTTGGCGTCTTCGTTGCTTTGGCAAGACGCCACCGGCGAAGATCTGACGATGGCTACCCACGACAGGGCACTAGGCGTTGCGGCCCAAGCGCACGGCTTGAAGGTCGTAGGCCTCTAGATAGCCAGCGTATCTGCGGCCCCAGCCACCTTCGTCCGCTGGCCCGCGCCGTCACCGCCTGCTCAGCACATACCCCGCAGGCTAGCTCGAGCGAGTCCCGCCACCCCGCAGCAGATTGCCGACATCGTCCATCTTTTCGTCCAGTAGATTCAACTTGCGTGCAAGGCCCTGGATGTCGGAAGCCGCCCTCCGGTTCACGTCGAAATCGAGCTCACCGCGCAGCCGGTCTTTGGTGTCCTGACGATTTTGACTCATCATGATCACGGGCGCTTGGATTGCCGCAAGCATCGACAGAAACAGATTCAGTAGGATAAAAGGATAGGGGTCCCACGCCTTGCCGTGCGAGGCGATGTTGATAGAGGCGTATCTCATCGGGGTCTCCTCAGCACCTTTAGGGGAAACTTGAGGAGATATTATTAACCTAGTGTGGCGGACGTGCCGACGATCCGAGCACATCGGGAAAATCGATCGACACTCCGATCTGTCCGCCGATCTGCGGCGTCGCGCCGTACTTTCCGCCGAGGACTCCCACACACAAGGACAGGCCGTCGCGAATCGCGTATTGGACTCCCAGCATCGCCTGTAGCTGCGTCTTATCCGAACCCGCGCCGTCGGAAATACCTCCGTATACTTCACCGCCCCATGTGACCCGAGAGGTCGCATCGTGCAGCAACGAGATCCCCCCTGTGTAGACTTGGCCGCGTCGGGTTTGAATTCCGACGGCGCCGGTGCTCGTGTTGCCAGCAAAGAGCAGGCCCAGGTTCACGTTGATCCGTGTGGCCTCGGACAAGGGCTTCTGCAGAATGAAGTTCAGCCAATAATCGGTGAGCCCCGATCCCAGTTCCTGTCGAGAGTCTCCCGTCGGGAACTCGACATAGAAGCTGACCGCGAGCGCCGGGAGCAGGGTATCGGGTGGCGTTTCGCGGAGATTCCACTTCGCCCCCAGATTCGTATCGCCGACGCCGCGGGACGTCTCAGCGCCGGCCGTACGGGAAATCGTAAGATAGGGTGCATCCACATCCACCTCTATCGTGCGCAGGGGGCTGTAGTTAATCTTGAAATTCGCGGTGTTCTGGCGTAAGTCGGGAAACTGCGAGGACTGCAAACCGTCGAACTCATCAAAGATCTCGACATGCAGCTTCTTCGGCTCAGTCACCGCAGGATCGTCAGTGTAAAACGGCATCTGCGCGTACAGCGGCCCTGAGCCAAATAGCATGGACAGCCACAGCCTCTCGAGCCGCCAAAAACGGGACATCCCAGAATTTCCTCATGGACTTTCGACAACACAACGACAGCGGTCGGGCTGTGACCCCTCAAAATAGCATGTGGCAAGCCCATCAGCGGGTCCGCGCCAGATCTACGGCGCGAGCAGCGAAATCCTAGGAGTATCTCGCAACGGAGGGTGGCATCGGCGAAACGATCGCGCCGGCGACAAAAAGCGCCTGATGGGCGACGCTTACCCTAGGCTTGGGAGCAATCCCCAAATTAACCGCGCTGCCGGAAGCGAGTAATTTGACTGTCCGGCAGCTCGTAGCCGATTGTCCCCGGCTGATTCTCTCTCCGGCATCTCGTTAGAGGCTCCTGCCATCGACTTTCTTCACCTTGAGAGAGTCGAGGTCGATGCCGTCTACGCACCTCACATTGATCGCCGCCATCTTTTCCCCGCTCTTGGGATGGGTCCCCATCGCAAAAGACTGAATACCGCAGGTTGCGCAGAACTGGTGCTCGATTCTGTGTTTGTTGAACTCGAACTTCGTCAGATCGTCCTCGCCTGAGAGGAGCTTGAATTGAGTTGCCGGCGCGAACGCCATCAACGAACCCAGCCGACCACATCGCGAGCAATTACAGGCGATAGCCTCGCCGATGTCCATTTGCACTTCGTAACGTACTTTGCCGCATTGACAGCCGCCGGAATGTGTCTGTGCCATGACATTAACCTCCATCGTAATATCCGAGTTCGAGGTCTAGGCATCGCGCGTTGGGAAATGAAGGCCGCGTCGCCCGGCGGCCCTCTCCGGGGTGCGCCCCGCGGGCCGATCACCTCGGCGCCGCTATTCCGCCTTCCGTATACCGCTACTCCGCTCGTCGGCAGCACCAAGGTTTTCGGCCCCCATTTCTACACAAACGCAACTCTTATTCCCCTGTACTTCTTTTGGTTAGCACTTCCCGGGGTTTCTCACCCGCCAAGATTTTGACCCCCCACCGCCCTCGGGTGCACACTCCCAAACAAAGCAAGATCGCCGCCGCGAAACGCTCAGAAGGGATAAGACGTGCGCGAGACCTGCCGAACCTCACTTGCTTGGTGGAATCTGGCAGCTACAGTCGTACACGAAGCTCCCCGATGTTCCTGGTTCAGCCAGAGATAGATGTACTACGACCACCGAAGTTCATGAAGACAGTACCGTTAAAGAGCGCACGCGCGAGAAATCCCGGTCATGAGTGACGAGTGCATCAGCGTTGATCGCTAGCGCACTCGCGGCCTGTATGGCATCTGGTAGCTTCAGACGCAGAGAGGCCCTAAGGCGCGCGGCACTCTCCGCCACATGCGCCGTAAGGTCCACTACCTGCCAAGATTCTAAGATCGCCCGGTAGCGCTCCGCCAAAGCTTCGTTTCCGGACTGTAATGGGCCCGTCAGCACCTCTGCTATCGTGATCGTTGCAACGGCAAAGTGTAGCTCTCCCGCGGCTTGTCGTCCCAAACATTGAGCTGAACACGCTTGCCAGTTTCGGATGCGCCTCTAAGAAATAGATGATCGGCGCGGAATCCACGAGGACAAGCGATCCCCCCGGCAGGGCTCTGATCGTTAACGGTCCCACTCTTCGCGCAGCTTCTTCAAGGAGCCGCCGCTATTCTTTCCCCACAGCCCGCGGCCGGAGCCCTTAAGTGACATCAGGGACTTCTGTTGCTGCATACTTCGTAATTGAGCGATGGGCACGAGCGCCGCAACCGGCCGACCGCGACGGGTGATAACAGTCGAGCGGCCGCCCTCGGCATCTTCCAAGAGCGTTGGGAGTTCGTTGCGAGCCTCCTCAGATCCTTTACGCACAATTTTCATGGTCTAACTGTACAGACCGTACAGTACATTGTCAACTTGAATAGCCGATGCCTCGAGAAAGATCGGTCATGCGAATGTCGACCGCCGGTTAATCGTCGTCTTGCAGCGATATTCCTCTGTCTTCTCGCCGGTCAATATCAACTCCGACAGCGGCTGCCGAATGGACAGCGCACGAGTCAATTGCTCTGTTGGCAAGCGACTCTCCCGTGTAGGTGCAACTGCTAATCTTATCGGTTTCCATTTAATTGCCGGTTGGGCCGCGGGATCGTCCCACCCAGCCATCGAGCCCCGGAGAGCCGCCAGGGTTACCACCTCGCCCCTGGTCGAGGTGCATGTGAGCCCACGCCATTTGTTGATCCGGCCCGCACTCCCAAAACCCTACTTTGCCTTGCTTCACAAACATGCCGTGTGTTCGAGATCGTTGACCACTGCAAACATTCTGTCCGTTCCCGACTTGCGCTCAGTCACACCACCAACTTGCCAGGCCGCGGTTTAGGTTCGTCGCGCTTATGATGGCCACGACAGTGCATTTCTGAGCACCGAAACCCCGCCTTCGCACCAGGGGGAGCCGCAGATACTCAGTGGCATCGGGCCGTCGCCGCCCTGCGCTTCCCCGAGATGCTCCGACGCCTCAGCTGGCAGCACCTAGCCGGCCACCTTGCGGTCCACGAGCCCTTGAATTGGTTGTTCGATGGGTTGCGCAGAAAATACGGGATCGTCGGCCAGAGCTAATAGTCGGCCACGCGACGATTGGCCGAAATTGCATATCGGTCGCCCACGAGCCAGGTATCCGCGATCGCGGTGACCGTGTCTCGTGGCTCCATCGGCGCTCCCCAGGTCCGCGCCCCCCTGGCCGGGCGCCCGGCTCGGCGCGACAAAGATACGCAAATCACTACCCACCACGACCCAGCATCAGGGACCGCCGGATTGACGGCATCGACATGCGGCCCCCATAGTCCGATAGCGGTATTTCCAGCCATGGATTGCTCAAGTTGGATCCCTTCAAATCTTACCCGCGATCGTCCAAGCGTTTTGTAGCCGAACGACGACATTCCATTCTGTCCGCTGACTTCCGGTATAACCCCGAAGAGAATAGAGGCAAGGAGGACACGCTATGTTAGTGATGACGCGCCGCATCGGCGAAAAAATCATGATCGGCTCGAATATCACCCTCACCATCCTCAGCGTGCACGGCAATCAGGTCCGCGTCGGCGTCGATGCACCTCGCGAGGTCGGCGTTCACCGCGAGGAAATTTATCGACGAATCGAGCTGGAACGCGCGGCGGAGCACAATGAGCGGATATGACGAACCGCGAGTTTGCGGTGCCCCCAACTCTCACCCACGCAAAACCCTCGGCGAGCCCCCCTCCGCGCGGCATAGCCGCGAGGCGCCGCGGCAGCGCCGTCTACAAGTCTTAAGAAGCCCCCTCGCGCGTCCGATGTCCCAATTTCAGCTTTCACGCAACTTCCCGACGGGACCGCTGGTCCATCTATAGATCGCGAGACACCGTTACCCGAGCTGCGACCTACCACGGTCCAATCCCCTAAAGCGCCAAGCGCAGCGCGTCACGCGACTAGGAGGGCAAACTGCAAAACCACAACGGAAGCGACCGTCGCAGCGACCGCAAGAAGCGCCGCCGCGACCCGTATAGCAAGGATTGAGCTCGTCATGTGCATTCTCCATGGGCTGAGTTGATCCGATGGGGAACAGATTGCGCCGCCCGCCGACGCACAACAAACGCAATACCTGACGGAGTGTCCAGTTTTTCTTAACTGACGGAGATCGGCGGGCGTCGTGTCAAGACCGAGGTTCCAGGGTCCCCGACCGATGTCAGGCCACCGTCGGCTACCCCAAGGCGGTAACGGGGTGGCAACAAAGCGGTATTACTCGGCGGCCCTTGCGCTGGGTCGAGTATTGGCGGGTCTGCAGTCCGATTTCGTCTCGCACGCAAAGCTCTCTGGGCGGCGGGGCCGCCGAGGCGCGCTAGCGCGCGGTCTACACGTCTTAACGTTCCGTGGCTCTGCCCCCAATCGCCTGAATCGCCAGAATTCGCCACAATTGCGTCCGCCCATCGCCAGCATCGCGCCGTCTAATTGCTCTCGAGTCATGAGTACCGGGAGCGACGACAATGCAGCGATTGGGGCACCCCTTCGAATCGATCTGGGCCAAAGCGCTGATCATTGGAGGCCTGACCTTGCTCATGTTGTGGCCTCTCGCACGCGTCGGGAGTCTGGTGAGCGAAAGGCAGGAGCTCCAGCACCAAGCGTATGGGGTAATCTCAGCGGGGTTTGGCGGCTCGCAGACCATAGGCGGTCCCATCATCAGCGTCGACACGCAAGACCTTGTCGTGGATCCATCGGGCAATAACCCCATCGAGGCGTGGCGCCCCGGCGCGCCAATACACCTTCTTTCGGAAAAGCTTCGGATCGAGAGCGACATCGCGGTAGAGGTCAGAAGGAAGGGCATCTATTCCGTACCCGTGTACGTCTCCAAATTTGTGGTTACGGGTCAATTCACACCGGATTCGATCGCGCACGTACTCGCATCGAATGCGGATATGCGGGCCTCGCCGTCGCACGCTGTCATCCAGCTACCACTGCCCGGCGTCAGGTATCTCAGGGGATTGACGCTTTTCGCAGTGAATGGTCAGCCGTTACACGTGACTAGCGAGGAAATTGCGGGGTTCGCGGCATTGTCCGCTCTCATCGATCTCCAATCTCTCGATCGGACGATTCCACTCACTTTTCGTATCGAGTTCGAGCTCGCAGGGAGCGACTCGATACATTTCCTGCCGCTGGCATCGGATACCACCGTGACCGCCAGAATCGCCTGGCAGCACCCCGACTTTGACGGAGCGTTTTTGCCGATCTCGCATGAGAGCTCGGCGAGTGGATACTCTGCCAGTTGGCACGTTCTCGAGCTGAATCGTGCCATTCCGCAGACGTGGCGCGGCGCCACCGTCTCCAATTCGGCGTTGCTCGCGACCTCATTCGGCGTTCGCATGTTCCAACCGTCCGATATCTACACACAGAACTACCGTGCGATGCGTTACGGCATCCTTTTCATCGCCATTACATTCGCATGCTTTTTTGCGTGCGAGCATGTAATTCGAGGTCTGCGGCTTCATCCCATGCAATATCTGCTGATCGGCCTCGCCCTCGCGACCTTTTATCTCCTTCTGCTGGCGCTTTCGGAACATGTGGGATTCGCGATCGCGTACACCATCGCCGCCGCGGCCTTAGTCGCCTTGATCACGACGTACATTGTCGGCGCCACGAGCAATCGCCGAGCCGCTGGCTGGATCGGAGCGGCCTTGGCCACGGCATATGCTGTGCTCTACGTCATATTGCTTTCCGAAGACTATGCGCTGCTATTTGGCTCGCTCCTGTTGTTCGGGATCCTCTCCGCCCTCATGCTGGCCACCCGGCGACTGGACTGGGCGACCTTAGGCCGCCAGGATTCCCGCAGTGATAACGCGTAACGATCTCGAGCCGCACGCTCAGCGACACTTGGTTGCGCTACCGGTCGCGGTCATCGCTCACGCACGTCGCCGACCACGGGTTATCCCTCCGTGAACTCCCCCATCTCCCGCTCGCTCGTCGTATACCCCTGGCAGCGTCGGTCAATCTCCAGATATTCCTTGTGATGTGCACTGCGAAACGCGTTGTGCGCATCCTCGTTCTCCCACCGATCCACTGTCACATACCGCAGAGGATCGGCATTGTCGCGCAGCAGAATCGTCTCGATATATCCCAGCGCCTCGCGAAAAAGCGCCACCCAGCTGCCGCGCGGCCCGTACTCGAACTCAAACTGAGCCTGCGCCGACGGCGCAACGCGGAATTCCCAGAGGTATGTGAATCGAGCCATTGCGCCATCCTTTCCCCGTCGCACCCCACCCGAATTCAATGTGATACAAACATCGACGCGATCCGAAACCGGCTCTGCCCACCAGGTCGCGATGGACTGCCACAGTCCACCGTCGGCTCGGTAGATTCCAACGCGATCTACTCACGTATTCACGCGCACCACACCTTGAGATCGATCGCTTCCCGTCACCGCCGACGTAAACGCATATTCCCGCCACACGGAATCTTGGCGGCGCGGCCGCCGAGGCGGGGCCGCCGAGGCGCTTGCGAGAGCGTCGTCCCCTGGTGTCGGAGCATGCCGTCACCACGAGAAGGACCAGGACTATCGAAAGCCCTTTTTTCCAATGGACTCACCGCGCGTCACGCCTCTGCGCGCGGCCGCTCAACTTTGACGTATATGCTACCGAACCGTCGCGTCCCCGTTTCAGTCGTAGTAGTCATTTCACTGGTCGCAACGATCGGCGGGCCATCTCTTGGTCACCAGCAAGTCTACAGACAACCACAATGACTATTGAAGTTTCGAAAGACGAATAACATTGGCGTGAGTTTTCGCCTGGTCATAACCGGCCTCCGCTCGTTCCTTGCACGACTTTTGCGCCTCCCCAGGTAATGCAGAACACTGTTGGATTGCGACGCTATGATCACCATCTGCCTGCGCTACGGCGACGTCATATGCGGCTTTGGTGCTCGCATCGCTGAGATCCTTGGACGAGCCGCCAACGTTTGCGGCAGCACTGTCGACATTTCTTGCTGCATCCTTCCGAGCATCCGCCACTTCCGTGGAGGCTTGCTGCCGCGCCGCAGCCACATCGGCGGCGACTGCCGCCGGGGACTTCGCACTGCTGCACCCACACGCCAATGCCGTGGTTAATATTCCAATCATCGGCAATAAAAGCTTCTG
>Ga0302326_10015038_pt1 | contig 16308 bp, 12 predicted proteins | sample Palsa_T0_3_FD_202264 | JGI IMG/M metagenome (GOLD analysis project Ga0302326, IMG submission 202264) | Peat permafrost microbial communities from Stordalen Mire near Abisko, Sweden - Palsa_T0_3 | ecosystem: Environmental > Terrestrial > Soil > Palsa > Peat permafrost | place: Sweden: Abisko... | reverse complement strand
CCGGCATTCTCACGGTCATCGTCTTCATGGGACTGTTCGTGATTGTCTCGATCGATCACCCCTTTACCGGGCCAGTCCATGTCGACAGTGCACCGTTGCAGCACGTGCTCGAGGACTTCGGCGGCGGCTGACGCGGCGCTGGGCCGATTCTGCGGCGAAATTACTCTGCCCGTTGCGGCACAGCCTGCCGGTACGCTGCAAGGCCACGATTGTGGCGGCTCGCTAGTTCTTGAGTTTGTAGCCGGTCTTGAAAATCCAGCCGACCGCGGCCAGGCACAGCGCCAGGAACCCCACGGTTGCCGACGCGCTGGCGAGGATGTTGACGTCGGCAACGCCGAAGAAGCTCCAGCGGAAGCCGCTGATCAAATAGACGACGGGATTGAACAGCGCGATCTTCTGCCAAACGGGCGGCAGCATGCTGATCGAATAGAACGCACCGCCAAGGAAGGTGAGCGGCGTGAGGATCATCAGCGGCACGATCTGCAGCTGCTCGAAACTGTCCGCCCACAGACCGATGATGAACCCGAACAGGCTGAAGGTTACGGCGGTGAGAACGAGAAAGCCCACCATCCAGCCGGGGTGGGCGATGCCGTACGGTACGAACAGACGCGCCGTGAGCAGGATCAGCGCGCCCAGCATGACGGACTTGGTTGCCGCGGCACCGACGTAGCCGATCAGCACCTCCGCGTACGACACCGGGGCCGACAGCAGCTCGAAGATCGTGCCGGACCACTTCGGCAGGTAGATGCCGAAGGAGGCGTTCGAAACGCTCTCGCCGAGGATGGAAAGCATCAGCAGTCCGGGAACGATGAATGAGCCGTACTTGACCCCGTCGACATTGCCCATGCGCGCGCCGATGGCGGCACCGAATACCACGAAGTACAGCGACGTCGACAACACCGGCGAGGCGATGCTCTGCATTAGGGTGCGGAATGTCCGCGCCATCTCGAAACGATAGATCGCCCGGATCGCGTGTACGTTCATGTACGTGTGCTTACCAGGCCGACGAAGATATCCTCGAGAGAGCTCTCGCTGGAATGCAGATCCTTGACTTCTATGTTCAGTTCGCTCAGACGCTTGAGCAGCGTTGGGATACCGCTTTCCTTGCTGTTGGTGTCAAAGGTCAGCACCAGCGTGTAGCCCTTGTCGGTCAGTTCCAGCGGGAAGCCAGCGAGCGCTGCGGGCATCTGCGTCAGCGGCTGCTGCAGCTGCAGTGCCAGCTGCTTCTTGCCGAGCTTGCGCATGAGTCGGCTTTTCTCTTCGACGACGATCAGCTGGCCGCCGCTGATTACGCCGATGCGATCCGCCATCTCTTCGGCCTCCTCGATGTAGTGAGTCGTGAGGATGATGGTAACGCCATCGTCGCGCAGGCCGCGCACCATCTGCCACATGTCGCGGCGCAGCTCGACGTCGACGCCGGCGGACGGCTCGTCGAGAAAGAGGATCTTCGGTTCGTGCGACAGGGCCTTGGCGATCATCACCCGTCGCTTCATGCCTCCCGACAGCGTCATGATCTTGGAATCCTTCTTGTCCCACAGCGACAGGTCTTTCAGCACCTTTTCACAGTGCGACGGGCTCGGCGCCTTGCCGAACAGCCCGCGGCTGAAGTTCACGGTCGCCCACACGCTCTCGAAGGCGTCGGTATGCAGCTCCTGCGGCACCAGGCCGATCTTGCTGCGGGCGGCGCGGTAGTCGCGCACCACGTCGTGCCCGTCCGCCGTTATCCTGCCCGCGCTCGGTGTCACGATGCCGCAGATGATGTTGATCAGGGTCGTCTTGCCGGCGCCATTCGGGCCGAGCAGCGCGAATATCTCGCCGCGCTGGATCGTCAGGTCGATGTTGGTGAGAGCGTTGAGTCCGCTCTTGTAGGTTTTGCTCAGGCCGGTCACGGACACGATCGGCGTGGCCGCGACCTGCTGTGCGACAGGGGCAGTGGCTTGTGGCAAGGCGGTCATGGTTTTTCCTTGGGGTCGCTATGCTAACCCGCTGCCGTGCGGTCAGGCCTCGCGATCGAAGGCATCGACGCTCTTGGGCCAATCCTGCTTCAGCAGGCGCGACAGCGCCCGATCGGCCAGCAGACGGCCACCGTTCTGGCAGCGGGCGCAGTAGTTGGTCTCGTTGTCCGCGTAGCGGATGCGTTGCACCGGCGTGCCGCACACCGGGCACGGCTGCCGGTAACGGCCGTGTACCGCCATGCCGTCACGAAAGGCCGTGACCTTCTCCGGAAACTCGCCGTCCGCGAGACGTCGCAGCCGTTCGGTCCACAGCGCCATCTGCTCGCGCGTCGCGAGGTAGAGACTCTGGACCTGGGCATTGTCGATGCGGCGGGTGAGCAGCACCGGCGAGAGTTTGGCGGCGTGCAGTATCTCGTCCGAATAGGCGTTGCCGATGCCGCTGAAGAGCTTCGGATCGGTCAGGGCGCGTTTCAGGGTGTGGTTTTCACTGCGCAGCTGCGCAGCGAACTCTTCCGGGCTCGACTGCAGGATATCGATGCCGCCGGGATCCTCCAGGCGCAGGCCCTGTTCACCACGCACCAGATGCAGCGAGGCGCGACGTTTGCTGCCGGCTTCAGTAAGAGTGAGCGTGCCGCTGCTGAACTCCAGGCGCGCCAGCGCGGCTCGTTTTGACACTTTGGTGCCCTTGTCGAACCAGTGCAGACGGCCGGCGATCATGAGGTGGAACACGAGCCAGAGGTCGCCCTCCACCGCGATGGCGAGCCGCTTACCGAGGCGGCGTATCTGCGTGACGCGCAGTTCCTGTACCGAGCCGAGAGGCGGATCAACTGTTCGCAGCAGGAATGGCGATAAGATCAGCACCCGTTCGAGCCGCTGGCCGACAATGCGCTGCTGCAGCGCTTCGAGATAGACGGTGAGATCTGGGAGTTCGGGCATAGGGTCGACAGAAATCTACAGCAATCGACATTGGAAATTCAGCTGCCCAAAAGGGAGACAACCGTGAGAAACCTGATTGCCGCGCTCGGGGCGCTCGTTCTGGTCGGGTGCAGCGTCTATTCACCGGACGCCGGCCACGAGGTGGTCCTAGTGGAAAAGCCCCTGCTGCTCGGCCATGGCGGGGTCGACGACGAGCCGGTCAAGACCGGGCGCACCTTCGCTGCGGTCACCACGCAGGGCGTGGATGTCTACATGCAGCCCCAGCGCTTTGAGGCGGAATTGCCGGACACCATGACCTCTGACGGCGTGCCGATCAGCTTCCACGCCATCATCACCCTGCAGGTCACCGACTCGGTTTCGCTGGTGAAGAACTTCGGGCCCAACTGGTACCGCAACAACATCGAACAGCCGTTCGCGCAGTTCGTCCGCCAGGCGGTGCGCAAGCGCGGCATGAACGAAACGGCCATCAGTACCACGGCGCTGGATGCCATCGACGCGGAGATCCGCGACAATCTCGCCGGCTTCATCAAGGACAAGGGCCTGCCCATCAAGCTGGTGACGATGACCGTCGGGCGCGCGAACCCTCCCGATGCCATCAAGAATCAGCGCATCGAGACCGCCGCGCAGGAGCAGCGCGTGCAGACCGAAAAGCAGGTGAAGCTTGCGGAAGACCAGCGCGCCATGGCGGAAGCCAGTCGCGCCGCGGCCGATAACGCTTACCGCCAGGCGATGGGACTGTCACCGGAGCAGTTTATCCAGCTCGAGCAGATCAAGATGCAGCGGGCCGTGTGCGGCGAGGGCAAATCGACCTGCATCTTCAACGGCGCGGCGACGCCTACCCTGAATCTGTCACGGTAACGGACGCGTTACCCGTCCGCCGCGCCCGCAGCGTACCGATGAGGAAAGCGGCCGCGCCGGTCAGCAGCAGTACCGCCGTCATGCCGGCGACTTTCAGCACCGCCCGGGTCGGGTTCGTTTCCTCCGGAGGCGGCACGAACGCGAGTACGATCGAGGTGAGGGTCGCGGCGCTGCCAACCAGGGCGGCAGCCGCAACGGTGAGGCGGCCGCCGGGAATGCGGACTTCGTCGCTGTGCCTGGGACCGTCCGACAGCTTGAGGGCGGCTCCGAACAGCGGCAGAAAGGGCAGCATCGCCCCGACCACCATCATTTCGAGCAAGACGTTGTAAGCACCGCGCACCGACGTGCCGCTCTGCCCGAGCACGACCAGCAACCCGACAACGATGGCCTGGACCCAGATTGCGACCGACGGCGTGCCGTGGCGCGGATGCAGTGCGGTAAATCTGCGCGGCAGATAGCGGTCCACCCCGGCGGAGATCGGTATGCGCGCGAGCACGCCGAACCACAGACACATGCTTCCCAGCCGATCGAGGATCACGCAAGCCGCACCGAGCGGGATTAGCCACAGAAATCCGAGATGGGTAGCGGCGTTGCGAATCGCTTCGATCACGCCGTACAAGCCGCTGGCCCGTTCCGGGGGGATCGCCAGCAGCACACTGGCCGTACCCACGATATACACCGTGGCGATCAGCGGAGCGGCAGCAATCAGCGCCCGCGGCACGGTGCGGCGCGGATCGCGGATCTCGGCGCCCATGAACGACGCCGCCTCGGGCCCGGTCCAGCAGAAGGCGAGCGTCGTGTAGAAGATGACGTCGGCGAGACGGAACGTCGGCACGATGGTATGGCGATTGATGGCCGTGGCCGAACCAAAGCGCCACCAACTCGCGACCCCCACGCCCACCAGCAGCACGGTCCCGAGCCAGCGCGCCACGGCGCCGGCGCTGTTGAGCCATTTCGCCACGGCCAGACCACGCACGTTGAGGGCGATGGCCAGCGCCAGCACCGCCGCCGAAAAGCCGATGAAGTAGCCGGGTGTGGCGTGCGCCGTATCGTTACGCGCCAGTGCCACCAGCGCGCTGCCCGCCGTGAAGTACAGCACGCTCGGCAGGAATGCCAGCGTCCCGATCCAGTAGGTCCAGCCGGTCATGAAGCCGGTGAACGAACCGAAGGCACGCGTGCTCCACGCATAGAGTCCGCCTTCGTCCGGATAGCGGGACGCGAGGAAGACCACGCACACCGACAGGGGCACGAATACGACCAGGCAGCCCAACAGCCACACGCTCAGTGAGCTGGGGCCGGTGGCGGCAGCCGGTGCGAGCCACTGCAGACTGCAGCCCGCGGTCACTATGAATAATGTGACATCCACGAGGCCGAGGGCGCGCCGTGGCGCCCCGCTAGCAGGGGTTTCGGTCATCGTGGTCGCAGCCCGATTGGCGCCGTGAACATGGCGACGATCTTGTCGTTCTCGCTGTCAGAGTGCCCGCTGCACCCAAGCTTGGCAATTGGGCCCTGTGTCTCGACGCCGCCATCGGTCGATGCGAACTCTGAACTCGCGGCGCGCGCCGATTGGCGCAGCGGGCAAAGTGTAGTAGACATGCACGCGACATCGTGTCGACCGCATGGAGGCGTATCGGGTCAGCATGGATAGCGCGATCAAAAGGTGAACAGACCTGCCCTACTGCGTTGGCCCGGCGTACTGGCGTTTCTGCTCCTTGCCTGCAATGCGCGTGGGGTGCTGGCACAGACCCCCTCACCGCTGCAGGAGTGGCAGTACTCCGGCGGCGTGATTCTCGCTCGCCTGTTCGAACCCGATCTGCCGCGCTGGCGCACGATTCTCGGCGCCGGCGGCGAGCTCGAACCGGTCTACGATGGCGCGCGTGCCTATCAGGGCAGCGGTGGCCCGGTAGTCAATATTCATTTTCGCGACATTGCCTTCCTGTCCACCGGCGAAGGACTCGGATTCAACTTCCTGCGCGGCGATCACTACCAGTTCGGGCTGGGCATGACGTACGACCTTGGCCGCAAAATGAAGGATGACCTGACCAACCTGCACGGCATGGGTGATATCCCGGCAGCGCCGGTCGGCAAGATGTATGGCTCGGTGGTGCTGTCGAAGAAATTCCCGCTGATCCTGCGAGTTGCCGCGCGGCAGTTCATCGGCGGCGCGCAGGGCGCGGTGGGCGATGCAGCGATTTATACGCCGCTGCCGGGCAGCTCGAAGAGCTTCGTGATGTTTGCCGGGCCGTCAATCACTCTGGCGACGCGTCACTATCTGCAGACGCTGTATGGCGTCAGTGCCGAGCAATCGCTCACTTCGGGCCATCCCGTCTACGACATCGACCACTCCGGCACGAGCAATGCCGGTGTCGGCTTCAGCGCCACCAAGTTCCTCGGCAAACACTGGCTGATAAATCTCGACATGGCGCTCAGTCAGATTCGCGGCCGTCCCGCGGAAAGCCCGATCGTCGAGACGCGCACGCAGCGTGTCGTGGCACTGTCGTTTCTCTACCACCACGAGTCGCCGACGCAGCAGGACTAGCGCTGTCTACCGTTGCACCTTACTCAACGGATCCTGCGGATTCCACGACGGCATCTGCGCGGCATTGGCCACGGCGTAGCCAAGATTCAGCGTGAACTGCGCCTGCTGCACCATTCCCGCTAGATCCCAATCGGCGTGGTACTTGTCGGTAACCTGGTGATAATCCTTCTTGAACCCGACCATCTTGGCCTGCGATGCAACCGGGTCCCTGACGAAGTCAAAATGACCGTCGCCGCTGAAGACGGCTGAGCCGACGTTGAATGCCGGCACGCCGGCCTTCGCGAAGTTGAAGTGATCCGCTCTGAAATAGCTGCCGGACAGGTCCGGAACGGCTGGCGCCAGATGCAGGCCCATCTGGTCCGCGACCTGCTGCGCGGTGGCGTGCAGGCTGCTGCGCTCGCTGCCGGCGACTCCGATGTCGCGCGTCAGGCCAACAAAATTGAGACTGTCCAGGTTGAGATCCGCCGCTGTCGCTGCCAGCGGCCACAAAGGACTGCGCACGTACGCCAGGCTGCCAATGAGGCCTTGTTCCTCGGCACACGGCCACAGGAAAATCTGCGTACGACGCGCCGGACGGGCAACCGCAGCCTGGGCCATGGCCAGAAGTGCAGCCGATCCGGAGGCATTATCGACCGCGCCGTTCCAGATATGGTCGGGCTCGGGGTGCTCGCGCGGCTGGTCTGTTCCGAAATGATCCCAGTGGGCGGAGTACACCACCGCCTGGCGCTTAAGCTGCGGATCGGTGCCGGGCACGATGCCGGCGACGTTGTACTGTTCGATCTCGCGGATCTCGCTCTGCATGGCGACGTGCACCACGGCGCCAAGATCGGTCGGCTGGAAGTCGCGTGCCTGGGCCGCGGCGCGTAAAGCGTCGAGGTCCTTGCCCGCGGCGGCAAACAGCGCGCGGGCGGTATCTTCATGCATCCATCCCTGGAACTTGTTGCCGGCACCCGCCAGATAAAACTGTTCGTGCCTGAAGCCCAAGGCCGGCACGCTCCATGGGTAGGAGGCAGAGGCGGTGGTGTGAATGAGCAGGATGCCGGCCGCGCCGCGTCGCAACGCCTCCTCGAATTTGTAGGTCCAGCGCCCGTAATAGGTCAGCGACTTGCCGCCAAACAGGTTGGGGTCAGCGGCTGTTGGCTGTGGCTGGTTGACCATCACGACCAGGAGCTTGCCCCTGACATCGGCGCCCTTGTAGTCGTCCCAGTGCTGGTCGGCAGCGGAGATGCCGTAGCCAAGGAAGACGACCGGCGCATCGAAACGGACGTCGCTGTTGTTGCCCGTTGTGCCGTAGACGATCTCGCTACCGAACGCGGGCGCCAGCGTCTTGCCGTTGGCATCGAAGCGCACGGTGGACTCGGCTAAGGTCTTGGTACCGATCAGCCGCACGGATTGACGGTAGCTGTCGCCATTGGCGGGCTTCAGACCGATCACCGCCGCCTGTGTTTCGAGGTAGCGCACGGCGAGTTCGCCGCCGCGCTGGCCGGTGCCGCGACCTTCGAGCAGGTCATCTGCCAGGAAGGCAAGGTGGGCGCGCAGCGCCGCTTCCTGCACGGGGCTCTGGGCGAATGCGGGGCCGGTCGGGAGCGCCAACAACACAACGAAGGCAAGCAGTCGGCGCACGGCTAACTCCGCGTTTAGAAGCCAATAGGGTCAGGAGGACTATACGCGGCGGGCAAGGCGCTTAAGTCGGCCTCCGGCTTGGCCGACGGGGGCCTGTGCCTCCTGGCGGTGTCGTTGCGCACAATCAGCCGCCCGCCACGACGGTAAGGCAACTGCTTGATTCCGCAAAACATTCGCACGGCTAAGTGTTAACCAATTCACTTCTCGCGGATAAAGTCACCTAAGCCCCTGAACCGTGCCGCAGCGCCGGATAATATTGGGCGAGGCGTTGTCGGGGCTTACGGAAAAATCGTAAATAATCTGCCGGTGCGGCGAGCCCCCGGTGGTGAGCCAGGTCCCGCCAGAACGGCGAAATTCACGCAAAACTAAAGCGCATCGATTTCCTATGAACAAACTCTCGGCCGCGGAACTGAAAACCGAAAACGCTCTGCACCTGCTGCACCCGATGGCCCACCCGGGCACCGTTCGGGATGCGCCACCGGACATCATTGCGCGCGGCGACGGCAGCTGGATCTGGGACGTGGACGGACACCGCATGGTAGACGGCGTCGGCGGCCTGTGGTGTGCAAACCTCGGCTTCGGACGCAAAGAGATCCGTGATGCGATCGTCGCGCAGCTTGACGAGCTGCCGTTCTTCAACACCTTCCGGGGCGCCACCCACCCGCGCGCGATCGAGCTGTCGCAGCGACTGGTCAACCTTATGCGTCCGGACGATGTCGCCTCCATACACTTCAGCTCAGGCGGTTCGGACGCGGTGGAGGGTGCGCTGAAGCTTGCGCGCCAGTACTGGAAACTGCGCGGCCAGAGTGACCGCACCAAATTTATCTCCTTGCGGCAGGGCTACCACGGCACGCACTTCGGCGGCACCAGCGTCAACGGCAACACCCTGTTTCGCCGCGCCTACGAGCCCCTGCTGCCGGTGTGCTTCCATGTCGATACGCCGTGGCTCTATCGCAATCCGTATACGCAGGATCCGGACAAGCTCGGGCAGATCTGCGCGGAGCTGCTGGAGCGCGAAATCATCTTCCAGGGTCCGGACACGGTGGCTGCCTTCATCGCCGAACCGGTGCAGGGAGCAGGCGGCGTCATCGTGCCGCCGCCGAATTACTGGCCGCTGGTGCGCAACATCTGCGACAAGCACGGCGTGCTCCTGATTGCCGACGAAGTGGTTACGGGGTTTGGACGTACCGGGCACATGTTCGGAACACGGCTGTGGGGGGTCAAGGCAGACATGTGGTGCCTCGCGAAGGGCATTTCCTCGGGCTACATCCCGCTCGGCGCGACGGCGGTATCGGCGAAGGTGATGACCGCCTTCAACTCCGGTGATCCGGTGCTGGGTGCCATCAACCACGGCTACACCTACGGCGCGCACCCGGTGGGCGCGGCGGCAGCTCTGGCAACGCTCGACATTCTCGAGCGTGAACAGATCCCCGCGCGCGCCGCCCGCGAGGGCGCCTATTTCCTGGAGCGCCTGCACGCCATGGAGAAGCGCCACCGTCTGGTTGGCAACGTGCGTGGCGTGGGACTGATGGCCGGTATCGAGATCGTCGCGGACAAGGCGACGCGCACGCCGTTCCCGCGCGGGGCGGCAGAGCTGGCGCGCGTGCACCGTGAAGCCTACAAGCGCGGCGCCATGATCCGCCTCTCCGGTGCCAACATTATCCTGTCGCCGGCCCTGACCATTGAGAGGTCGCAGATCGATCTGCTGTGCGATGCGCTCGACGGCGCGTTCGCTGCGGTTGAAGCGTGAGCGCGACGATCTCGCACCGCGCGGCTATTGCGGCCCCGAATCAGGCGCTGTTCCCGGCAGCCGCAGAGCGCCAGCAAATCGATGACTATCTGACGCGCGAGCTGGCGCGTGCCCAGGAGCGGGTTGCTTCAGGATCTGTCACCCCGACGCTCGACATGGAGGCGTTGCGCGCCGACCTGACCAGCTTTGATTTTGCCTCTCCCCGTCCCCTGCCGGAACTGCTCGACTGGGCCATCCCGATGCTGGAGCACGGGGTGGTGCATCTGACGCACCCCCGTTATTTCGGGCTGTTCAATCCCGCCCCCTCATTTCCGGCGCAATGCGCCGACCGCATCGTCGGCTCGTTCAATCCGCAGGTCGCAAGCTCCGCGACCTCGCCGGCGGCGGTGGCGCTCGAGGCGCATGTCATCCGCATGGTGGGCCTGCGGGCCGGTTTCCCGGCGCAGTGCGGCGGCCACTTCACCTCCGGCGGCTCCGAAGCCAACTACACGGCTCTCCTGTGTGCGCTGACGCGTGCCCATCCGCAGTTCGCAAGCGACGGCGCCCGCGCCTTCTCCGGGCCGCCGGTGTTCTATACGTCGCAGGAATGCCATCGCAGCTGGGTGAAGATCGCCCATCAGGCCGGCATCGGCCGATCCGCGGCGCGTCTGGTGGCCACCGACGGCACCGGCCGCATGGCACCGGCCGCGCTTGCCGCGGCCATCAAGGCCGATCGCGAGGGCGGCTGCGTGCCGGTGCTGATCGTCGCCTCGGCGGGCACGACCAACGCAGGCATGATCGATCCGTTGACCGATTGCGCCGAGCTCGCGCAGCAGAACGGACTCTGGTACCACGTCGATGCCGCCTGGGGCGGCGCGATGATTGCCTCGAAGAAGCTGCGTGGCGTGCTCGCGGGCCTGGAGCGCGCCGACTCGGCCACCATCGATGCGCACAAGTGGTTCGCCACCACGATGGGCTGCGGCATGTTCCTGGTGCGGGATGGGAAGGCACCGTCGGCGGTGTTTCAGGTTGCCGCCAGTTACATGCCGTCCCACGAAGTATCGGTGGACCCATATATGAACTCGGCGCAGTGGTCGCGCCGCTTTCTCGGCTTGCGGCTATTCCTGTCGCTCGCGGCGGCCGGGTGGGACGGTCAGGCGGCGCACATCGAGCGGGCTGTCGCCCAGACGGCTCGCATCCGCGAGGGCCTCGAAAGGCGCGGCTGGTTGATCGTCAATGATTCACCGCTCGCAGTGCTCACGGTCGTCCCGCCCGCCGGGCACGGTGAGCCGCGGGCAATCGTCGATCGCGTCCTCAAGTCTGGGCGCGCCTGGGTCTCGCTCACCCACTTTGAAACGCGCGATGTGATCCGCATCTGCGTCACGCACGGCGAGACCTCGGAAGCGGACCTGTCGATATTACTGGACGCTCTTACTCAGGTTCAGCCTTAAACGAAGGTGCGCCCGCGGGATCGAATCCGCGCGGGCGCGCCGTCATCGCAGGCTGCGGGCGCCACGCGGCGCCTCTTCAATCAGCCGCGCACCAGTCGACGGTGATGCGAGTGGCGGCCATCACTCCCTTTACCTCGCCGGCCGGCTCAAAATTGCCGTTGACGCCATAGGGACGGAAATCGAACGTCCCCGTGTATTTATTGCCGCCGGAGCTTTAGGGTCACGGTCTCGATCAGGTTGAACGATCCGGTGGGGCTAAGCCCGGTCATGTCCCAGGTGAAACATGCGTACCCACCTGTTGCGACCGGTCACCCCGGGATGGCCTCATGCCCCTACCGAGTTGGGGTCGCGCCAGGCGCGCTCGAAGGGCAAGCGCCAGGTGTTCGGTGCAATCAGCTGGTGAATGGCGTTCGGTCCCCACGACCCCGGGGCGTATAAACGCACCTGTGGCGGCGCATTGAGCAGCGGCGTCGATACTTCCCACAGCCGCTCGATACCCTCCGCAGTCGTGAACAAAGTGTGATCGCCCCGCATGGCATCGAGGATCAGGCGCTCATACGCCTCGAGGACGTCGCCGATGAAGCCGGTGTCGTGCATCGCGAACTGCAGGCTGAGTTTGTCCAGCCGCATGCCCGGTCCCGGGCGCTTGCCGTAGAAGGAAAGCGACATCTTGGATGCGTCGGCCAGATCGAAGGTCAGGTGGTCCGGTCCCTGAGCCCCCACCCCCGAATCGGCGGGAAACATGCTTCGCGGTGGCTCCCGGAAGGCGATGGAGATGATCCGTTGCCCCTCGGCGAGGCGTTTACCGGTGCGCAGGTAGAAAGGCACACCCGCCCAGCGCCAGTTGTCTATCGAGCACTTCAGGGCGATGAACGTCTCAGTATCCGACTCGCGATCCACACCTTGTTCGGCGCGATAGCCGTTGAACTGCCCCCGCACGACGTCGCTGGGCTTGAGCGGCAACATACTGCGGAAAACCTTGTTCTTTTCCTCGCTGATCGATACGGACTCCAGCGCGGTCGGCGGCTCCATCGCCATGAATGCGAGAATCTGGAACAGATGCGTGACCACCATGTCGCGATACGCGCCGGTCGTTTCATAGAAACCCGCCCGCTTGCCGATGTCCAGCGTCTCCGGTACGTCGATCTGCACGTGGTCGATGAAATTGCGGTTCCAGATGGGCTCGAACAGCCCGTTGGCGAAGCGGAAAGCGAGAATGTTCTGTGCGGACTCCTTGCCGAGAAAATGGTCGATGCGAAAGATCTGATCTTCGCTGAACACTTCGTGCAGGTGACTGTTCAAGGACACCGCGCTGGCCAGATCAACGCCGAATGGCTTTTCCATCACGATACGGGCCCGCTCGACAAGGCCGGCTTCGCCCAGCATGCGCACTGCCGACAATGCTGCGCTCGGCGGTACGCTCAGGTAGTGCAGTCGCCGCGACTCGGCGCCCGCAAATGACCGTTCTGCCGCTTCCACCGCCGACTTGAGCTCACCCGGGCCGGCGGCGAGGGGCACATAGTTCAGGTGCGCGGCGAACGCATTCCAGGCCTCGTCCGTGAAGCTGCGGGAGGAGAACTCCGTGAGCGCCGCGCGTCCGAACTCGCGGAAGGCGTCCGGAGTCATGTCATCGAGCGATACCCCGACTATGCGGCAGCCGGGAATAAAGCCCGTGGTTGCCAGATGAAACAGCCCGGGCAGGAGCTTGCGTCGTGATAGGTCACCGGTAGCGCCAAACAGCACCACGACGTGCGGATACTTCGGGCCTACCCCCTGGGGAATCTTCGCCACCGTTCAGCCCCTCGCGTTCGCCGCGCTGCAGTGAGATACGGGTTGCAAGACCCGAGCCTAGCCGACGTGCCCCATGGAATCTATCGCGGGTCTGTGTCGATGCCGCCCGCCTGGCGCTTGTCGGCTTTGAACCCTGCAGACTCCGCGAGCCGTAGCACCGCGATGGGTCTCGCAGGCTTGCGGCATCAGAGAGATGAAAAGAATTCAACACGGAAAACCGCCAGATTAACCTCGCGGTTCAAGCTTCACGGAACGGATCAACTGCTGGCCCCAACGGCTGACGGCGCAGCGGATGCGGCCTGAGAGCCTCAGTAGTGAGGGGGGCGCTCCTCTTCCGGACCACGTGCCGCTTCCTCACGCTCGGCACTGAGCCGCTCCAGGACTTCCTTAAGTTTCGCCGCCAGAGCTTGGATCTCCTGCTGCTGGCGGAAAACTACGTCGCTCAACTCCGTATTGGCGCGTTCCAGAAATGCGATTCTTGTTTCTATACGCTCAAGTGTTCGATCGTCCATAGAAAGCCTGGTCGTTTGCCTTGTGCTAACCGATCTGGGTTGAAACTGAAGCCGGTCGCGACTCAAAAGAGTGATTCAGTCACAAGACTCCGTGCCGCAGCGACCGAGATCGTCTTCGTATATCAGCGTAGTACCCATAGCTCAACGTCGCCGGTTCGAGCTGATCATGTGCCACAAGTGGCGAGGGCAGGTAGTTTGCGCCATCACGGACGCTGGTCCATCCTCCGAACTTCAGAATCAGACCCCTGGACCGACCCTTGGTGAACGAAACGGGGCCCGACAGTCAGTTAGCTGGGGATAGCGGCCGAGCCGTATTTCTCAGCTACGCTTCGCAAGATGTCGCTGCAGCGCAGCGCATCTGCGACGCGCTGCGCGGCTCTGGCATCGAAGTCTGGTTCGATCAGAGCGAACTGCGAGGCGGCGACGCGTGGGATCGACAGATCAGGAAACAGATCCATGAGTGCGCGCTGTTCATTCCGGTCATCTCCAGGAACTCCCAGGCACGGCTGGAGGGCTACTTCAGGCGTGAGTGGAAACTCGCTGTCGATCGCACGCACGATATGGCCGAAGGCAAGCCGTTCTTGGTGCCTGTCGTTATTGACGAGACGACCGAGCGGGAAGCCGAGGTTCCTGAGCCCTTCCTGCGCGCACAGTGGACGAGCTTGCCAGCAGGGGAAACGCCACCACCCTTCCTCGATCTCATTAGCCACTTACTGGCGCCAGGCTCGCACCTCAAAACGGCAAAGCGCACGTCGGGCAACACGCCTGCGGCGGCGCATGCTCCTCCGCCCGCGGCCATGTCGGCGGGCTGGCGATCTGCCCTGCTCGTGTTCGCTGCGCTCGCACTGGTTACCCTCAGCTACTTTGTTACAGACAGCGTCGTGCGGTCGAAAAGGGTCGCGGAGGCGGCTCGACCGCCCCGCGGCAGCACTCAGATCATGCAGCCGGCCCCAAGCCGTGCGCCTGAGAACTCCATCGCCGTCCTGCCATTCGTGGACATGAGCGAGAAGAAGGATCAGGGATACTTCGCCGACAGCTTGTCCGAGGAAGTCATCGATCTGCTTACGAAGATCCCGGACCTGCGCGTTCCTGCTCGAACCTCATCCTTTTATTTTAAGGGCAAGCAGACGACGATCGCCGAAATCGCCGCGGTGTTGCGCGTGGCGCACATCCTCGAGGGTAGCGTCCGAAAGGCTGGTAGTCAGGTGAGAGTCACCGCGCAACTCGTCCGCGTGGCGGATGGTTACCACGTGTGGTCCAAGACGTATGACCGCCGGCTCGACGACATCTTCAAGGTCCAGGATGAGATTTCCGTCGCCGTTGCTCACGCCTTGCGAATGACGCTCGTCGAGCGGCCCAGAAGTCCAGGCGAAGTCACTTCGAACCCCGAGGCCTACGACCGGTTCCTGCGAGGCAGGAAAATAGCAAACAGCACCGGTCAGTTGCTGAACGCCATTGCACTTCTCAAGGATGCGGTTCGTCTGGATCCTCAGTTCGCGCGCGCCTGGGCTACTCTGTCCACCGCGTACCTCGGGGCTGCCGAGGCAGGTCTCGGACCTGATACGGCGACCTGGACAGCCCGCGCGCGCTCCGCGGCTGAGACTTCACTGCGGATCGACCCAAGGCTTGTTTACGGACACAAGGCAATGGCCCAGGTCGATCAGCACGCACTGGACTGGGCTGCGGCGGAGCGCCATATCGAGGCCGTCGAGGCGCTCGATCCGGCCGGTGCCGTCGCGCTGAACATGCGCGCCAATCTGGATTTTGAGCTGGGCGATTGGCAAGGAGCAATCGACACAGCTGGGAGAATAATTGACATTAACCCGCTCGACATATCCGGCCCCGCAATACGCGCGGCCGCATTTTCCGTCAGCGGCCGACACCGCGACGCGGAACAGGCCTACCGCCGGGTGTTGGAAATCAACCCGCAAAGCGAGGCCATTCACTCGCAAATAGCTACCGAGCTGGTCCTCGACCACCGACCGCAGGAGGCACTGGCCGAGGTGAATCTTGAGCCCGATGCGGATCAACGCGCGGCTGTGGTGCCGCTGATCTATTACGCAATGGGCTACCGCGCAAAGTCCGACGCTGCGCTGGCAGCGTATCAGTCAAAGCACGCAACGGATGACACATTGGGGATCGCGTATATCTACGCGTTTCGCGGCGAAACGGACGAAGCGTTTAGGTGGATCGATCGAGGCTATGCGCAGCACGATCCAACACTGTTCGTGATTCAGGGCAATCTTGGGGCGTTTGCGAACATTCACTCCGATCCGCGGTACCGTGCGCTGCTGCGAAAGATGAACATGGTGGATGAAAGCACCGAAAAATCAGTGGCCCCGTGAGCTTGGCTCGCGAATCTGCAGCGCGGCTTGACCGCGTGTCCGTCTCATCGCGATTTGACATCCCGCACTTTTTTCTGCGCCATCGCTGGACACGCACTCCACCCGAAGGCATAAACTCCTATCTGGGGGACGCCCCGCCCCGCGCGGAGCGCTACTTTTCACGCAGTCCGATAAGAGAGAGAAGAAATGTCCAGATCCGATCGTATCGCCAAGCTTATGCCCGCAATCCTCGCTGGAGCCTTCCTGCTGGCCGCGCACGCGGCCTGCGCCGACGTGACGGTCCAGGAGCAGACCACTTTTGATCTCAGCTTCATCAAGGCACACGGCAATACCACCGAGCTGACCAGCAGCGATAAGCAGCGCCGCGACACTGACATGCACTGCGAGGGGTTCATGTCGCTGGTATGCCGCAACTCCGGCAGTGGTGAGATCATCCGCCTGGACAAAGACCTGACCTGGACGCTGGACCCCAAGAAGAAAGAGTACCGGGAAGTCCACTTTCCGACCGCCGCTGAGAGGCAGGCCGCGGAACAACAGCTGAATGCAACTCTGGAGAAGCTCAAGCAGTG
>Ga0302326_10015035_pt1 | contig 16309 bp, 15 predicted proteins | sample Palsa_T0_3_FD_202264 | JGI IMG/M metagenome (GOLD analysis project Ga0302326, IMG submission 202264) | Peat permafrost microbial communities from Stordalen Mire near Abisko, Sweden - Palsa_T0_3 | ecosystem: Environmental > Terrestrial > Soil > Palsa > Peat permafrost | place: Sweden: Abisko... | reverse complement strand
CCTGAGCGCGATTCGAGACGAACAACTGGCTGTCTACATCGACACCCAGATCGCGCAGCTTCGATACTTCTTTCAGAAAGGCAATCGGGTCCAGTACGACGCCGTTGCCGATTACGCCTTTGCATCCAGGCCGCAGGACTCCGCAGGGGATGAGCTGGAGTACGAACTTCTGTCCTTGAATGATGACGGTATGTCCTGCGTTATGGCCGCCGGCGTACCGGGCCACGGCGGCAAACTGCCCGCTCAACACGTCCACAATCTTGCCCTTGCCTTCGTCGCCCCATTGGGCGCCGAGCACTACCGCTGTCTTCGCTCGCATGAATTCCATTTCCTGGGTCGCCGAACCCAGCCCCGGATGGAGCAAAGGCCGGATCAAGCTTCTCGGGGCGCGGTCGGGTGAGGTACTGATCTACAGAACTTCAGATCGCATGATGCAGCCGCAGCCCCCTGCACCACTCGTAATGATATACCGGCTTCGCTTCGGAACCATACCCCGGTGGGTGACAATGCTTGTTGGTCTTCCGGGCCGCGGGAAGGTCGGATTAGTCCAGGAGCATTCCACGCACGCGCCATCTAGAATTGAGGAATGCCCGAACTGCCTGAGGTCGAGACTATCGCTCGCGGCGTAGACGAGCGGCTCCGGGGCGACCGGATCGTCGACGTGTGGTTCGGCTCCCATGCCGAACCATTTAAGACACAGCCTGACCGGCAGGCTCGCGGTCTCGAAGGCCGCGCGATTTTAAGGGTTCATCGGGTGGGCAAGCATATCGTCTGCGAACTGGGCGGGCGCGAAGCTGTCGCGGACGGAGCCGCCAGTGAACCGGTTGCAGCGCAGTGGATTGTGCATCTCGGAATGACCGGCCGATTGCTGGTTACGACGCCGGAGGGCCCGGTCGCGCCGCATACCCATGCGCGGTTGACCTTGGCCAGCGGGCGCGAGATGCGTTTTGTCGATCCGCGAAGGTTCGGACGTCTTGAATTCCGGGAATTAAAAGACGAGGAAGCCTTTTCCGGCCCAGGCGCCGAACCGCTCACCATTTCTGCTGAAGCCTTTGTCGATCTATTTCGCGGGCGCCGCCTGGCCATTAAAGCAGCGCTCCTGAATCAGACGCTACTGCATGGGGTGGGCAACATCTACGCAGACGAGAGCCTCTTCCGGGCGGGAATCCGGCCGCGGCGTATGGCAGGGCGTCTCAAGCGCACGGAATTGTTCCGGTTGCACGCTGCACTTCAGGAGGTTCTGCTCCATGCGATTGCGCTGGGTGGCTCGTCCGTGTCGGATTATGTGGATGCCGATGGCGTCCGGGGCTTTTTTCAGTTGGAACACCGCGTTTATCTGAGAACGGGAGAGCCGTGCCTGGTCTGCGCCACGCCGATTCGAAGAATTCTTCTGGCAGGCCGGGGAACTCACTTCTGCCCCGTCTGCCAGCGTTGAGTCGTTCGGCTGGAACCGGCAGGGAAAACAAAGCCGAACTTCGGGTATCTCCTTCCAAATCAGGGATCAGTCGGCGGAGAATCTTCTGTTTTTAGAAGATTTGGATTTCTCAAAGGGCCCTAAGTTATAGAAAATAATCAATCGAAGGATTGGCTCCCTGATTGCTATTAGGTAAGCGTGCCAGTGACGAGCGGCGACTGTGATTCTAACCAGTTCCGCAATAGTCGAGGGCTCCAACGTGAGAAGAACGCCAATTAGAGCGTTCCCCAAGTGGAGTCACTTAATAGAAACCTGAGGGTGGTCGATAGAATCGCCCCCTCAAGGTTCGAAAATCTTGGGAGGCCAGTGCCCAAGATGGACAAGATCGCAGTTACGCGAGAGACAGAGCGCCAACCCCCAGCGGCTGGCGCTTTTGCCGTTTCAGTGAATCAATTCCCCGTGTTGACTGTAACCGGCAGAAATCACAGAGGTTACGGGAGGCTCAGGAAATTGCGGTTCTAATGGCTTGCAAGAGTCGGGTCATTGCTGCAATACTCGTGCGCAGTTGGGGTTAGTTGTTCAAAAGGAAAAATCAGGTCCAGTTCGTTCGTAGTGTTGCCAGCTTTCCCGCTTGTCTGTAGTATCGAAGATGCCCCTATCGCGCAGCGAAGAGGAGCCTCCCAGGGCTGGGTAATCTGACCGCCGGATAGAGCTCAAGGCTGCAATACACAAAAAAGTACGCTGTTTGTCGTGAAGACTACCATCTCAGCGATCCCTTCAGCGGAAGCCGGTTTTTCCGGGAGAACTCAGTAAATAGTGAGATTCGGGCGGTTACAGTGGAACCACGTGAATAGATTCCGAGTTCCGCTGACCTGCGTCAGGAAGACAGGACAAGATTTCGAGCAAGATCTCGAAGCGTCGGCAGCAACGATCGGGCATCCGGCAAATCAGTCTTCTACTCGGTTTGAGCAATCCTGTATCGGCTGGTTGGGCCGGTCAGTCCTGCTTCGGGCAATCTACTTCGATCTGTTGAGCCGTTGGGACATGGGTCCTATGGCGGATTGCCTCGCGGGAAGCTGGACCGCATAGCCAGACGTTTAAACGAGGCTGGCAGCGCCTCAGCAGGTGAACGCTGTATTGAGCATCTGAATTAGTGGATAAGCACCAGGAAGTGCAAGCATGACGACAGAATCAACGCAGCCGCCTTCAGAGGCGGGGCAAGCTCAGGCCACTGTGCCTGGGCAGTCGCAGGGGCATCGGCGCCGCCGACGCCGCCGCAAGACCAAATCCAGCCTGGCCGCACAGAACCAGAACGGCTTTAGCCCAACGGGCCAACCGCAGACAGCCTCCCCTGCGCCGACAGGGCAGCAGTTTGCGCAGCCTCCGGCGGCTCAGGGTCATCCGCGAGCCAATGGGGCAAATGGATCTGGCGGGTCAGCCGGACCGCAGGGTGGACAGGGCCGCAAGAAAAAGAAATCGCGGGATAAGCAGCCCAGCTTCCAGGCTTCGCCGGGTAACAGTGTCAGTGGGTCAAATGGCTCCAGCGGCAATGGTTCCGGTGGCAAGAAGCGGAAACAGCAAAAGGGACCGCGCCAGTTCGTGGGACCGATGGACCATAGTTACCGCGTAGCCAACGGGAACATTGCAGACGGTCCGCCGAGCACCATTCCTTTTCAGGGCAACGGCCACGGTGCGTATTACAACGACACGCCTTCCCCACGCGGCGCCGTCGCCCCGGCCATCGCCGCAGACGCTCCTACCAAGATTTTCTTCTTCATCGAAGATCTCTTCTTCCTGGCCAAAATCCAGGAAGCCAGCCGCAAGCTGGGGGTCAAGGTAGAGTTCGTCAAGGGCGATAAGGAAGTGCTGGCTCGCATCACCGACGCCCCTGAAAGCGAACGCGCTGCGCTACTGGTTTTTGACCTGAATAACGCTGCCGCCAAGCCGCTGACGATCATTCCGAAGCTTCGGGCCAAGCTGAAGAAGTCGGTGTCGATTATCGGATTCCTCTCCCACTTGCAAGGCGATCTGAAGATGAAGGCCGCAGAAGCTGGTTGCGACACGGTGATGCCGCGGTCCGCGTTTTCGCAGAGCCTGCCCAATCTGCTGCGCCGCTACGGCATGGAAGAGGAAGAAGACAACTATCCGCAGCCGGTATAGGGCGGGATTTCCAGGCCAATCTGTAGGCCCGGGCAAAGGGCGCTTCCGACTGTGAGCGCCCTTTGCTGTTGGTGTAATGCCCGATTATCCGGGTGGCCAAGCCATGTGTCGGCCGCCGAGCACGTGCAGGTGCAGATGATCGACCGTCTGGCCGCCGTCATCGCCGGTATTGATCACGGTGCGATAGCCCTTCGTCAGCCCGCGCTGGCGTGCGAGGTCGGCCACTCTTGCGAGCAAGTGGCCGAGCAGAGGGGTGTCTTCGCTGGTGGCCTCTGCGAGGGAGGCGATGTGTTTCCGTGGCACAACGAGCAGATGCGCCGGTGCCTGGGGGTGAATGTCGGCGAAGGCGATGCACTCCTCGTCCTCGTAGACGCAGGTTGATGGAATGCTTCCGTCGATGATTTTGCAGAATAGGCAGGACATAACCCGTCCAGTGTAACCCTACTTGTTAAAGAATCGCGGTTTCTGACCGGCGACCCATGGATTGTACTGGGCCGCAAAGATAGCGCGGCTTTGGGTGGAGGGATGGTCATAACTCCAGAACTCGACGAAAGGGTTCGGATTGGGGTCGTCCAGGTACGCTTCTCCGAGACGGTTGAAGGCGGCGACCGCGGTCTTTTGCGGGTCAGGCACGAGGCCGTGAATTGCTTCCTGGCCGTAGACATCGGCCTCATGCTCGAAGTGGCGGCTGATGGCGCTCTCGACCGGCTCAGTCGCGATCTGCAGCAAGGTAAAGGCGAGCAGAAGCACTGGGAGGCCAGGTAGAATTGCGACTGTTTCGACGCGCCAGTTCTTGCCCCAATTGCGGGCCAGCCACTCCGCGAGTCGAGCGACCGCCCAGAGCAGCGCAAATGTGCCAAATGCAGCCAGAGCCAGCCCCTTTGCGATGTGATGGAGAACGTAGTGTCCGGTCTCGTGGGCGAAGGTGAAGAGGATCTGATCCGTCGGCATTCGATCGGCGGTCGTATCCCAGACGACGATGCGCCGGGAAGCGCCAAGGCCGCTCACATAAGCGTTGAGGCCGTTGCTCTTGTCGCTGGCCTTCATCAGAAACATGCGCTCTGGCGGAATGCTTATCCCGGTGCGAGCGACGACGCGCTCAAGCTGTTGCACGAGAGCCGGGTGCGACCGGGACAGCGGCTCGAAGTCGAAGAAGATGGGCTCGATCAGCGGAGGGAGCAGAAACGTGAACAGCAGCATCAGCGGCACAGTGGCGGCCGCAAACCAGAACCAGTAGCGCCGCCGCGACCAGTTCCATTGCATGAGGTAAAAGGCGAGCATCAGCAAGGGTATCTCGACCAGCAAAGTTAGCCCGAGAGTCTTGGATTGATCCAGCAGCCATGAGGGCCAGGCTTCCACGCTGATTCCGTAGTGCACTGAGAAAGCATGGCCGATTGCGTCGGCAGGCAAATCGATTGCGACGAAGACACAGGCAGCCAGCAGGCCAGAGAAGAGGGCAGTTTGCAGCCAAAGCAGAGATGTCTTCGCGGCAAGCCACTGGCTGAGGCGCGTTGCGCTGCCGGTAGCCAGCAGAAGCCACAATGCGCAGACGCTCCACAACTCCTCACCAAAGTGAATCAGTGGCCTGATCTTGCCGAGAGCCTTCGCCTGCGCGAGTTTGGCAGGAGGCAGACGGTAGGGCAGGACGAGGGATGGAGTGACTGTCACGGCGCCGTTGATGGTCCCTGAATTCGCAGGCACGGAGTTGGGCGGCGCTTGCGCTGAAGCTACGCCCGCCAATCCCAGACTAAGCACTAGCACCAGTTTGGAATTTAGACGCCATCGCCAAATACAATTTAGGCCCATTTTCATGCATCCTCCGCACGTGTCCGGACTATCTGAGACAATAGCCGTCAGAAACGGCTTACGCCTTGCCATTCTCTTTCAATACTATGAGACCAACTTTACTGGCAGTTTCCAAACGGCTCCGCCGTTGCGGTATCAGAGTCCAACGAATCACCCGCTCCTGCTTGCTGCTGCTTTTCGCACCTATGATCGCGCCGACTTTGCCGGCCCAGCAGGTTCCGCTTCCGCCGCTTCTGGAAACGATGACATCGGAGTTGAATCGCGCCATGGGCTCGCTCGGAAAACAGGGCGACAAGCAGATTCCGCCGTATTTTCTCAGCTATACCGTGTCCGACGCTACGGACATCACGATCCGGGCGCAATATGGAGCCCTGGTCAATTCCGACGACAGCCGGCAGCGGGTTGTCGATGTGCAGGTGCGCGTGGGCGATCCCAAGCTGGACAATACGCACGGGGCGCACCGCGGCTCGGCAGTCAACACACTGCAACTGCCGATCTCGGAGGATCGCGAAGCTCTTTCCCGCTCGCTATGGTTGGCGACCAACAGCGGCTACGGATCGGCGCTCGACAATTATCTTCGCGTGAAGACGGAGGCCGAGGTACGGGCGAAGGAAGAAGACAATTCGGGGGACTTCTCCAAGGAAGCCCCGCAGGTCTTTCTGGGCAAACCGGCTCCGGCTCCCGTGGTTGATAAAGCGGTGTGGGAGGGCCGGGTGCGGGCGCTGTCGAAGATATTTCGTGAGTATCCCGATGTGTATCAGAACATCGTGATGTTGACTGCGGAGAGTGAGACGGATTACTACGCTTCTTCCGAGGGTTCACGACTCGCCAACCCGCACCAGGCAGCTCGCCTGGTCGTCTTCGCGGTCAGCCGCGCAGACGATGGCATGGATCTCTTCCGCGCGCAGACCTTTGAAGCAGAGACAGTGGACGGTTTGCCCAAACAGGCCGAACTCGAAGCGGCCATGCGCGATCTCGGCAAGAGCCTCGAAGAGCTGCGCAAGGCTCCGGAGACGGAACCCTTCAATGGGCCGGCAATTCTTTCAGGGCGTGCCGCCGCGGTCTTCTTTCATGAAGTGCTGGGCCACCGACTTGAAGGACAGCGGCAGCGTGGCGATGAAGAAGGGCAGACTTTTACCAAAGAAGTGAACAAGCCTGTTTTGCCGAGCTTTCTTTCGGTAGCCGACGACCCGACTCGCACACGCTTTGGCGACACCTGGCTCAGCGGCAGCTACCAATACGACGATGAGGGCCAAAAGGCGCAGCGTGTCGATCTCATTCAGGATGGAGTGCTGAAGACGTTTCTGATGTCGCGGTTGCCGATCGCCAGCTTCAGCAACTCCAATGGGCATGGACGCGCGCAGACCGGTCGTGTCCCGAATGGGCGGCAGGGCAACCTGATCGTTACTTCGACGAAGGCTGTACCGGAGACGGAACTGCGGAAGATGCTGATCGAGGAAGCGAAGAAGCAGGGCAAGCCGTACGGGCTTTATTTTGAAGACATTTCTTCCGGGTTTGCGGTAACGACGCGCAGTTCTCCTCAGGCTTTTCAAGTGATTCCTCTGGTCGTTTATCGCGTTTATGTGGATGGTCGGCCGGATGAGCTTGTGCGCGGGGTGAGCATTGTGGGCACGCCGCTGGCGGCCATGAAGCGAATTCTGGCGACGGGCGACAAGAGCGAGGTCTTCAATGGCGAGTGCGGCGCGGAGTCGGGATCGATTCCGGTCTCTGCCGTGGCTCCGGCGATGCTGCTGACCGAGATGGAGACGCAGCGTCAGCCGCAGGGAACGGAACGGGTGCCGATTCTTCCCAACCCCAGCATCACTCTGGCTCCCGCTCAAAACCTGACCGCAGGAAGGGGAAACTGATGATCGGAAATCGCTGCGTTATTTCTCTTGCCGGTCTGTTCGCGGTTGCGGGCGCGTTGGCCTTGCCTGCGCTTGGCCAGCAGACCCGCGCGGAGGCGGAGAAAGATCCGGTCCTCAAGGCCATGCTGGCGGAGCTTGACCGCAACAAGGATCAGCTTCAGCTACCGGGCTTTCAAAAACCTTTCTTCATTCAATACAGGATTGAAGATATCGAGGATTACGAGACCAAGGCCGATTTTGGCGCAAGCGTTGGCGATGACCATCGGCATCAGCGGCTGGCGCGCGTGACCGTTCGCGTCGGCGACTACAAGATCGACAGCTCAACCTCGCGCGGCGACGGCTCTGTCGAGTTGGCTGCGCTGGATGACGATCCCCTGGCTCTCCGCGCCGGGCTGTGGCAGGCGACAGACGCGGCCTACAAAGCCGCGCTTTCTGCCTACGCGCATAAGCAGGCGCAGTTGAAAGAGGTGCAGACACCGCCCCAGCAGGATGACTTCTCGCAGGAGACGCCGGTGATCTCGCTGGAAGATACGGTGCACTTGCAGATCGATGCTCCGGATTGGATTCGGAGGGTGTCAAGTGCGAGCGGCCTTTACCGCACCGACGCCTCCGTCAAGAGCGGGGAACGGGATGTTCAGTACGCGACCGCTGTCTTTCATGCCCGTGCCATCAATACCTATCTTGTGAGCAGCGAGGGCGCCATCGTTCGCAAGGGAACGACTTCGTACGAGGAGTCCTTTGCGGTCGGCACGCAGGCTGCGGACGGCATGCATCTCGATCGCTCTTATGGCACAAATGGCGTATCGGTCGCCGATCTGGACTCGCCCGAGGTCTTTGATCAGCACGCTGTAAGCCTGATCGCGTCGCTGAGCGACCTGCGCAAAGCGCCGCTGGTCGAGGAGGAGTACCACGGTCCGGTCTTGCTCTCTGCGGACGCCGCGTCCGACGCAATTCATGATCTGGTGGCCTCGGCGGTCACTGCTGTCCGTCCGGAACTGGGCACGGAAGCACGCACGAAGGGCGCTTTTGCGTCGAGCTTTCACACGCGCGTGCTGCCGGAGTTTCTTGATGTCGTCGACGATCCCAGCTTGAAGAGCTTCAAGGGTAAGCAACTGGTCGGAGCATACAAGATCGATGACGAAGGCGTGCCCGCGCAGACGGTCAAGTTGATTGCGGATGGACGGCTCCAGAACTACCTGATTGGCCGCGAGCCGGTGCGTGATTTTCCCAAGTCGAATGGTCATGGCCGCGCCGCCGTTACCGGTCCGCCGCGTCCCGAGATCAGTGTGCTGAACGTGAGCGCGCACGAGGGCTTTTCCGAGGCTGAACTGAGCCAGAAGCTCCTTACCCTGGGCAAGGACCGCGGTCTCACGAGTGTCTACTACGTCGAAACGCTCGGACCCGATCTGACTCCGCGGCTGATTTATCGCGTCAGTGCGGACGGCAAGCGCGAGCTAGTCCGCGGAGCGACGCTGGATGATCTGGATCAGCGTGCCCTGCGCTCTGGCGTGATCGCTGCCGGCAAGGAGCCCTACATCGCCAACTACGACGATGCGGTTCCGCAGACAATTCTGGCGCCCGCATTGCTGTTTGACGATGTGACCGTCCGCCGAGCGAACGAGAAGAACGACAAGCTGCCGTTCTATCCGCCGCCGGATTAGGCCTTTGCTTTCCTTTTCCATGCGCCGACGATCGCGCCCATCAGCATCATGCCGAGAAGCCAGAAGCCGGCGTTGATGCCCAGCAGCTTGAGGGTTCGGACTTCGAAGACGTATTCGGTGGCCCACGTCGTCAGCACAAAGCCAACCCACAGCATCGCGGCGACTTTGATGCCGCGCAGGGCCGTTTGCGGCCCGGTGAACTGTGTGACGCGCGAGATCGCCGCCGCGATCACCGCCGCCGCAACGAGAGCCGTGCCGTACTGCAATGCCGGATTGTAGCCAGCATTGCTCATCAGCCATTCCCGGGTGCGGCCGACGCCGTCGAGCCAGGGTTGCATAAACATCGTGTACCAGCCCGCTTCAAACAGGAAACAGGCGATGGCGGCGACGAGGATCGCCCAGTAATTCTGCCGGACGTTTGAGGATGAGTCGATCATTTGCTCCTCCATTCCAGGGAATCGAGAGATGGATGTGGGGGATGGCGAGAATTCTAGCCCATTTCGCCGACGCGGAGCGACTTCGGGTACGAAAGAGGTGTTGCGCGCAGATGCCGACGGCGGTGGAACGGGTATACGATGGGTGCGACGACGCACGCTTGGCTTGCGATTCAGTGCGCCGGAAAGAAGCGCAATTATGTCTGCCGGCGTCTTCCATAGAATTCTGGTTGCGGATGATTGTTCACCCGATGGCGAGCGGGCTGCCAGCGTAGCTGTGAACCTGGGCGCGAAGTTCAAGGCAGAGGTGATCCTGCTTGGCGTCGTCGAGCCTCCCAATATCCAGGCCGAGGGCGAGGGACTGCCGATTGAAGATCCGTCGGTCTGCCGGCGCACAATGGAAGAGCGATTCGAGAAGTTCCTGAAGTTGGGGAAATCGCTCGGCGTCGAGATGATGGTTGAGATCGTCGAGGGAAATCCGGCGCAACAGATTCGCAGGCGCGCCGAAATGGACCAGGCGGACTTGATTGTGGTGGGGCGCCGTAACATTTCCGGTGTGCGCAGGTGGTTTGAGGGCTCTACCTCGGAATCGTTGCTGCGGGATACCAAGTGTTCTTTGCTGATTGCACGCTGACTGGCGCGCAGGCAAAACTCCGCATGTTGTACGATAATCTCAATGGGAATGAGGTCTCCCGAAACCGCCGCATTGATCCCAATTCATGCGGCTGATGACTTCTGCCAATTCGATTCTTGAATACTGGAAAGGCAGATCATGTCATATGTTTGGGTGACCATCGGCAGTGCGCTCGGCGGGCTTTTGCGCTACGCCATCACACGCTGGACTCTGACCCTGAGCGCCAGCTTTCCCTTCGGCACGGTCTTGATCAACATACTGGGTTCGTTCGTGATTGGGTATTTTGGCACGCTTACGCTGCAGAGCGGCAAGTATCCAGCCTCCGATAACCTACGGCTTTTTGTGATGGTCGGAATCTGCGGAGGGTTTACGACCTTCTCGTCGTTCAGCCTTCAGACCTTTGACTTGATGCGCACGGGCGCGTGGGGCCGAGCTCTGGCAAACGTGGTTTTCTCAGTGGTCTTGTGCGTGGCTGCTGTCGCCGTGGGCCATCTTCTGGCGCAGCAATCGGTGGCGAAGTGGGCAATCGCGGAGACCGCGCCGGAGGAATACACCGGCTGATTCGGACTTTCAGATTGGCTTGCCAATCTCCCAATGGTGTCCGAATGGATCGACAAGCCGTCCCAGTCGCCAGTGGTAGTGCTAGTCGGCCACAGGCCAGACCACGTTGGCTCCCGCGGCCAGAGCCTGATCGAATAGAGCGTCGGGATTATCCACTCATGAGAAGATTCCTCATTCGCCGCAGAACACCTGAACCAACGGCTATGTAGACTTCAGTCGAGCCGCACGAGATAGGCATCGCCCTCGGCAGGCCTTAGCCGCCGGACAATCGACTCCGCCTGCTCCTTGTTGTCGCCCTGGGGACGTATACGCACCCAGTAGCCCGTGGGGCCTTCGAAGTCGATTACCTGCGCGGAGTCATACTTACGTTCCAACTGCGCGCGCAGCTTCGCAGCGTTATGTTCGTGCTCAAAAGCTCCAATTTGTACGCACCAGCGTCCACCCGCATCGATGGGGTGCGGCGTCTGGTAGACGTCGATTCTAACGGTGGCTACACCGGGGCGATAGACTCCGGTCGCTTTCGCGGAAGCCATGGATAAATCGAGCAGCCGTCCCTGCACAAACGGTCCCCGGTCGGTAACGCGCATGACGGCGGATTGGCCTGTTTTCTCGTTGGTTACGACGATCAGCGAACCCATCGGCAGAGTGCGATGCGCGGCCGTCATCACGTTCTGATTGAAGACCTTCCCGTTGGCTCCCGTGCGATTGTGATAGGGCGGTCCATACCAACTGGCCACGCCCTCTTCGGTATAAATGGGCCGGTGGCTGGCAACATACGCTGCGTCGGCTGATGAGTCATCGGCTATCTGCGGCGACGACGCGACAGACGGCGTAGCGGGTGTTGGCGTGGGAGGAGCGGGGCGTGAAGCTGGCTGGCTGGTGGAGTCAATCGGTGGCGGCGCGGGAACCTGCGCCACGGGATAAGAGTTCTTGTGGCCGCAGCCCGCCAGGCCGAAGCTAATGAAAGCCGTTGCGGCGAGGCCACACAACACGCGTAGCTGGCCGCGATTCGGACACGCCTTGACCTGTGCGGCGGCCAGAATCACAACCCCCGCTTCCTGTCGGAGCCGTCCATATTGTCAAACGGGTGCAGGCGGTCGGCAAGTCGCTCCAGATGTCCAGCGAGCACTCGTGAGGCGTTGGCAGCTTCGCGGCGCACCTCGGGAACTATGACCCGGTCGATATATGCCACGGCGTCACGCACTTCCACCTCAACGCTCTCGAACAGAGCTTCCAGGCGGCGGCCGAATCGATCGTTTTGATCATTGGACGAGGCATACGCATTCATAGGCAGAGAACCTCGCTATCAGTTTGACTATTGGACTTGGTTCAAGTCAACGGCAAGAAGCTCAATTCTGATCGCGCGGTGCCGTGGACATCAACTCCAATTGTTCCTTTATGCACGGATTTCCAACGTATCGCGTTGTCAACCAGCTATTCGTCCCCCGGGCAGGGCGACTTTTTGGTAACTTAGAGCGTCGAACCTGAAACGGCGGAGAACGATGCCCAGCGTGCGGCCAAGAAGAAATCGTGGCTCGATTAACTTGTCCAAGGCTGCGCTTCTGGCAGTCCTGGGTCTACTGTTGTGTCCAGGCCAAGGGCGGGCCCGCGCCCAGTCGTTGCCAGACGCACCAGCGCCCACGGATCCCACCGTTCCCGCCCCAGCACAGACGACGCCGCAGACACCATCCCCCGCGCCAGCTCCTGCGACAGCGCCTCCGTCACCGGCGCCCGACAAACAGTCAGGTCTGCCCGATGCTCCGAAGCCTGCGACGAAGAAGCCCGCCGCGACCGATCCGGCGAGTCAGTTCGCCGCGACCGTATGCACCAAACTGCCGTGCCCCACGCCGATGATCAACTGGTATATGCGATTCGAAAATGGCCCGCAGGTGAAGCCTCTAACGCCGAAAGAAAAGGCCTGGCTGGCGACAAAGAACCTGATCGACCCATTCAACCTGCTCACCGTACTGGGTGAGGCGGGGATCTCGGTTGCGGCGGATTCGCATTCCCCTTATGGGCCGGGATTTCCGGGCTGGGGACGCAATGTCGGGGTCAGCTTTACCCAGGACATGACCGGCGAATTCTTCGACACGTTTCTGATTCCGTCTATTGTTCACCAGGATCCGCACTACCATCGCATGCCGCACGCCAGCTACCGTCGCCGCATCTTCCACGCCATCGACCAGGTGGTTTGGACTCAGGGCGACAACGGCAAAGGAATGTTGAACTACGCCGATCTGGTCGGCTTCGGCATCGACGACGAGATTGGCAACCTGTATGTGCCGGGCCGCGAGACCAACGGCAGCGCCACAGCCCAACGCTACGCGATTGAGCTGGCTACAGCGCCCATTGACAATTTCATCACCGAATTCCTGCCCGACGTCGCCAAGCACATCCACGTGCAGGTCGTGATTGTGCAGCGCATCATCGATCAGGTGGCCACCAAGGACTCGGGCGGATCATAAACCGAGCCTCGCCTGAGTCAAAAAAAGAAAAATTCCTTTCCACGCGGGGAGACTAAGACCCCATTCGGCGACTGCACGGACCGCTTACCCCGAGGAAATTGCCATTCACTGTCGTTTCATTGGGTTGCGCCGGTTGGAGACGTAGCATAGACATGGCATCTCAGATTCCGATGCACCGTTACTTCCGGCATTCGGAATGCCAAGCCATTCAACGAATTCCGATGTGAATTCGATAGAACTAATGTAGTGATCCGGTCATCCAACAGATTTGAGACCAAGGAGATAGCGCCTATGTCGAAAGCGGTCAAATACGCCGAGAAAGCAGTCGTCTTAGCAGCCAAGGGAACATGGGCGGTCTTCGAGCGCCTCAACAGCATCAATCCCAACGATTCCATCACTCCAAAGTGGAGCGACAAGCCACTCCTGAAGAGTTGGCAGAAGGAAAAGCCGCCCCTCGGCTGGCCGCGTTCCACGGACTCGCTTTGTCCCAAGTGCGTGCCTGAGATTCGCCAGCAGATTCTGGACGGCAAGCTGCCTCACGAAGTCCTGCTCAACGAGAAGGTGGGCGAAATCAAAGCCCAGATCATCGAGCGCGACGGCCAGATCCTGATGGTGAAGGATTGCCCTAAGCACGGCCACTTTGAAGACCTGATGTCTATGGACACCGCCTTCTTCCGTCATCTCGAAGAGACCTTCCCGGGACGCGACATCCGCGCCCACAATGACGAGAAGCTGCACAACCATGGCACCTCGACCGTCACCCACGGCCGCGGTTCGGTTCTGACCATCGATCTGACCAACCGCTGCAACATGATGTGCGACCCCTGCTTCATGGACGCCAACCAGGTCGGCTTCGTCCACGAACTGACGTGGGACGAGATCAAGACCATGCTCGACAACGCGATCACGATCAAGCCGCGTCGCCAGATGAGCGTGCAGTTCTCCGGTGGTGAGCCGACGCTGAGCCCGTACTTCCTCGACGCGGTCGCTTATTCGCGCAAAGTTGGTTACACATCCGTGCAGGCGGCGACGAACGGCATTGAGTTCGCCAAGAGCAAGGAATTCTGCAAGGCCGCTGCTGAAGCGGGTCTGCGCTATGCGTACTTGCAATTTGACGGCATCGGCAACGCGGCGAACAGCCATCGCAAGGTGGGCAACCTGTTCGACGTCAAGCTGCAGGCCATCCACAACCTGCATGAAGCGGGCGTGGACATTGTCCCGGTGACGACAATCATCAACGGCATTAACAATGAGCAGGTCGGCAACATTATTCAGTTCGCGCTGGACAATCCGAAGAAGATCAACTTCCTCAGCTTCCAGCCGGTGTCATTCACGGGCCGGGACGAAGCGGTGACCGATGAGCGTCGCGAAGCGCAGCGCTACACGCTGAGCCACATGGCGCATGACGTCAAGAATCAGACGGGTCTCGGCGAGCCGACGCGCGACTGGTTCCCGATCAGCTTCATGAGCACGTTCAGCGACTGGGCGGACCTGGTTCACGGACCGAATCATGACTGGGGACAGCTGAGCTGTGGCTGCCACCCGAATTGCGGCATCGGCATGGCGCTGATGATCGACAAGGAAACCAAGGAAGCTGTCCCGGTGACGGCGTTCCTGAATGCTGATCGCCTGGCGAAGGACGTGGCGAAGATTAACGATGCGGCGCGTGGAAAGTTTCTATCGATTGCCGGCGTGACGATGGCGCTGCTGCGCAACTACGATCCGCGCAAGAGCCCGAAGCACTTCAGCATCATGGACCTGCTGCAGAAGTTCGACAAATGCTTTGGCGCGACTGGCCGGAGCTACGGCAAGGTGACGAGCGACCGCACGATGGACGACATCAACAAGCGTCGCGCGGACCGCTGGAACTTCCTGTTCATCGCAGGCATGTGGTTCCAGGACCTGTTCAACTACGACTTCCGGCGCACGGAGCAGTGCATCATTCCCTACGCGACGCAGGAAGGCGAGATCAGCTTCTGCGCTTACAACACGGGCGTGGGCTGGCGGAACATCATCGAGAAGATGCACATGACCGCGACCCTGACCAAGTGGTATGACGAGCACGGGCGGCATGAGATCTTTGCCGGCGGCAAGAATGTTGGCATGGGCGATGCGGAACACACTCTGGTTCTGAACGACGAGCATGTGCACGCGGCGGCGAACGACACTCTCGACAAGCTGGGTATTGCGAAGAATTCGCGCGAAGAAAAAGTTCGCGCCCGCGATGCCAAGATGAAGACAGAAGCCGAGAACGCGAAAATGGCGAAGCTGTATCGCGAGCACGTGCTTGGCGAAAAGCCTCTGGAAGGCGGATTCATCCCGGTCGGCGATCTGCTGGGCGGCATCAAGCCGGCTCCGAAGGCGAACCCGGTTCGCGAAGAAGAGACTGTCGCGGGCGACGACTAAGCGTCGCGCTAAACGCGCCTGCGGCGCAAAACCTTAAAAGGTCACTCGCGAGAGTGGCCTTTTTTCTTACTCTTGGTTCACTCAGCGAACTTTCACACTGTCGGTAAAGTAGCTATAGGAATTAACAAGCTCCTTAAATGCGGGATAGTCCTTGTCAAAGCCTGCCTGAGTGGTTGAAGAGATAACAAGCAGCACAATGACCTGTGGCGATTCCACATATGCCACTGCCTCGTAGTTGTTCGCGCGGAAAAATTGCTGGACGCTTGCGGCCTCAGATTTTGTCGCCAAGTTGGGTAGCGCTTTGATGGCGGTCTCTGGATATTGCTTCGCGACGGCCTGCGCATCCTTCTTCATGGCCTCTGCCAGACTTCCTCCATCAGATTGAGAGCGGGGCATCGTGTTTGCATACATCACCGTCCCATTCGCCATGGCACTGTTGAAGGATGAATTTGAGGGGTAAAAGACGGCATGAATTCCGGATGCCGCCATCGCTTCATTATCCAGATGCCATCCGGCGGGTGCGCATACCCAGAAGGAATGCCCAGTTCCGTAAACAAGTCCGCAATCACCTTCGGGCGATTTCGCAGAGTCATGCACGGGATTTGGCGGAGTGGGTTGCATTTGACCGGCAGCCAGGATCGACGATGTCATGGCCATGCAGAGAATTGTCACCGTTCGCAACATGTTTCTAAACCTCCCGCTGATGAGCACGACATTTGCACTCTCGACTATACTTTTCCGCTATGGCGGCTGTTTTAAAAAGTTCGGGAGTTCGTGATGCGCGATTTGACGCTTACATCGTCAAGGCACCCGAGTATGCGCGGCCGATTCTTGAGCATGTGCGCGACCTGATGCACAAGGCTCATCCGGAAGTTGTGGAGACGATGAAGTGGCAGCATC
>Ga0302326_10015034_pt1 | contig 16310 bp, 15 predicted proteins | sample Palsa_T0_3_FD_202264 | JGI IMG/M metagenome (GOLD analysis project Ga0302326, IMG submission 202264) | Peat permafrost microbial communities from Stordalen Mire near Abisko, Sweden - Palsa_T0_3 | ecosystem: Environmental > Terrestrial > Soil > Palsa > Peat permafrost | place: Sweden: Abisko... | reverse complement strand
TATGCGACCGCGCGCCGCGCAAACCACAGATCACGCGTCGAGGATGATCGCTTGCTCCGGAGACGCATTCGCCCCGCGGCTGGGGCTGAACATCTTCAACCGATATACAGGTTCAGCTCCTCAAAGGTCAGAGTTGCATTGGGCCACTTGAGTGTTGGCTCATCGACACGCGAGTACTTGGGAATTCTTCGATTCCACTCCTCGACCATCACCCTGAGCTCAAGACGGGCCAAATGCGAGCCCAGGCATCGATGCACGCCACGTCCAAAGGCGAAATGGTTGCTGCGAGAGTGGTGAACCGTGTCAGGGTCGTCATAACGCCGTGGATCATGGTTGGCCGCACTCAGAACCAGCCAGCAGGTAGCGCCACCAGGGATCGTGACGCCACCGATTTCGACCTCTTTGGTAGTCACGCGTGGCACGAAGGGTACCGGGCCGTCGACGCGCAACACCTCTTCGACGAGCTCCGGCACCGCCGATGAGTCAGCGGCGACCCGCTGGCGCAGCAGGGGATCTCGAGCAAGCGCGTTGAACAGGAACCCCGTCGCGGCAGTGACGGTGTCGAGTCCAGCGAACACGAGTAGAACGCAGAGGCCGAGGATTTCATTCTCACTAAGTCCATCGCTCTTCGCGCCGAGAAGCTGGCTCAGCAAATCGTCTCCTTCGCCTCCGCGCCGGCCGGCGATGTAGTCGGACAGGTAGGTCACCATCTCCTCGACTTGCGACTGCAACTCCGGTGTCGGAGTCACACCGTCCGAGCCCGCAAGTCCAATGATGGCGTCCTTCCAACCGAGCAGCCGACCCAGGTCCTGAAGCGGTAGTCCGAGTAAGGACAGGAACATCTGGGACGGAAATGGAATGGCCAAAGCGCTCATCAGCTCGCAAGTGTCTCCGGTCGAAACGATCCCATCGATGAGCTCGCCGACGATCGCGCGCATCATGCATTCGCGCAGAGCCATGCTCCGAGGACTGAAGAATCGGTCAAGGGCCCTGCGGAAGCGGCTATGGTCCGGCGGGTCGAACTCGATGGGCACCAATGGCACTGGAGTACCAATCATGGCAAACGCAGCGTGCGAAGAGAAGAGTTCCGGACACTTCGCCGCATGCTCCACGACGTCTGCACCTGAGAGCAGATAGACCCCATTGGGAGTGATTCCCACATCGGGAGAGCCGAGTAGGTCGTGATAGGCCTCATCACGATGTCGCGCGAACGGCAGCGATTGCAAAGAATCCACGGAGGGACACGTACCGGTCATCGAACTCCTCCTGTCAAGATCACACTCTGGGATGCAGCTGAATCGCAGTACCATTTATGAGATTGGTGTGCAATACAATACCAATTCGGCGGGGTGGGTAGGCTGCGATCGCAGAAATCAACGAATCCGTCAGGGACTGCAGACGGGCAGGGACCGGAATGCCGCTCAACGTCAGCCGGGGGCACGCGACGACGGTGCGTGATCGATTGATCAGCGCTGCGGATGATGCTTTCAAAAAGCAGCCTCTCGAAGATGTGACGATCGACTCGGTGGCCGCCGCCGCCCAAGTGCCACGAACCACGGCCTTCCGGCATCTCGGTACCCGCCAGCAGTTGATTGCTGCGGTCGCATTACGGCGCTCTGACGGTTTCGTGCGAGCCTGCGAAGTCGTAATGGCGCGCTATGCGGGCACATTCGCCAAACTGGAGGCGGCCTTCGTCTTCGTGGCGCGCGAGATGCCGCGAGACCCCATCCTCTACGAATTCTTCGTGCTCACCCCTTCAGGCACCTTCAGCCCCGAGATCTTCGCGGTCGCCAACCACACATTGGGCCCAATTCTCGAGGCGGGCAGACAACGCCAGGAGGTGCGCACCGATATCTCGACCAGCAACGTGCTGCGATGGTTGATCGAGCAGCTCTACCTAACCCTGCTCGACCCCAACCACACCAAGGCACACGTCATCAGTCGCGTCCGGACGTTTGTCGTACCCGCCTTAAGTGCAAGGCCGGCCGACGCGATGGCTGGCTCGGTCAGCTCTCACCTGGAGACGCTCAACGGGGCACTGGCGCAAGCGCTCGACACCGTCAGCGCGCTCCGGACAGTGCTGCCCGACCCGCACCGGGCGTGATCGGTCCGGCCTACTAGACGGCCGCGCATTGCGCCACGGATCACACGTCGACGATGATCGCTTGCTCCGGACACGCATTCGCCCCGCGCCTCGTACGCTCCTCATCTTCGGCTCTGACGAGGTGAGGTTCGAGTGAGCTATAACCGACGTCGTCGATGGGGAACAACTCCGGAGCTAGGGCATGACACTGAGCGTGCCCTACGCACAACTCGCTTTCCACGTGAATCTTCAACCGTGGCAACTTCCCGCTCGACTCGGGCGCAACATCGTCAACCGATCTTCAGGTTCAGCTCCCCAAACGCCAGAGTTACATTGGGCCACTTGATAGTTGGCTCCTCGACAAGCGAGTAGTGCGGAATTCTCCGGTTCCACTCCTCGACCATGATCTTCATCTCGAGACGAGCCAAGTGCGAGCCCAGGCATCGATGGACGCCGCGCCCGAAGGCGAAATGGTTGCTCCGAGACTGGTGCAACTCGTCTGGTTCGTCATAGCGCCGCGGATCTCGGTTGGCCGCACTGAACACCAGCCAGCACATAGCACCGCGAGGGATCGTGACGCGGCCGATTTCGACCTCTTCAGTAGTTATGCGAGGCACGAAGGGCACCGGCGAGTCGACGCGCAACACCTCTTCGATAAGCTCCGGCACCACCGATGGGTCCGCGATGACGCGCTGGCGCAGCCCGGGATCTCGAGCAAGCGCGTTGAACAGGAACCCCGTCGCGGCAGTGACGGTGTCGAGACCAGCGAACACGAATATGATGCAGAGGCCGAGGATTTCACTCTCGCTCAGACCGTCGCTCTCCGCACCGAGAAGCTGGCTCAGCAAATCGTTTCCCTGGCCTCCGCGCCGGCTGGCGATGCAGTCGGACAGATAGGTCGCCATCTCGTTGAGTTGCAATTGCGACTCCTCTGGCGCATTCACACCGTCCGCGCCCCCGAGCCCAAAGATAGCGTCCTTCCAACGAAGGAGCTGATCCTTGTCCTCAAGTGGCAGCCCGAACAGGGACAAGAACATCTGGGAGGGAAACGGGATGGCCAGCGCGCTCATGAGTTCGCACGTGTCCCCGGCCGCAACGATCTCATCGATGAGCTCGCCAACCAATTCGCGCATCGTGGACTCGCGCTCAGCCATGCTCCGAGGACTGAAGAATCGATCCAGGGCCCTGCGGTAGTGGCTATGTTCCGGCGGGTCAAACTCGATGGGCACCAATGGCACCGGACTACCAATCGCGGAGAACGCGGCGTGCGACGAGAACACTTCCGGACACTTCGCCGCATGCTCCACGACGTCGGCACCAGTGAGCAGGTAGATCCCATTGGGGGTGATGCCCACGTCGGGAGCGCCGAGTAGTTGGTGATAGGCCTCAACCCGATCGTGCGCGAACGGCAACGCGTGTAGCGAGTCCACGGAGGGACACGTACTAGTCATCGAACACCTCCTGTCAGTAACGCACTCTGGGATGCAGACGACCCGCAGTACCATTAATGAGATTAGCGTTGAGAATCATACCAACCTGTCTGGGTAAGCGGGTGGCGATCGCACCAATGAACGAATCCGTCAGCGACTGCAGACGGGGGAAGGATCGGAATGCCGCTCAACGTCATCCGGGGGCACGCGACAACGGTGCAGCACTGCGGCGCACTGAAGACTACGTCCGAGCCTGCGAAGTCGTAATGGCCTGCTATGCAGGTACATTCGTGAAACTCGAGGCGGCCTTCGTGTTTGTAGCGCACGAGCTGCCGAGAGACCCCGTCGTCTACGAATTCTTCGTGCTCACGCCGTCGGGCACCTTCAGCCCCGAGATCTTCGCGGTCACCAACCACACCTTGGGATAGTGCGGTACGGCTCTCGATGCGTCACCCCCGCGAGGTACGGGGAACCGAGCCGGAGGCTGCTCCGCGCGCGACCATGCACGCGGATGTCGATCGCGGCGGTCGTCTGGTGGCTATACCGACAGGCCGGAGAGCACACCCGCGAGGTCGCGCCAGTGTTGTAGTGGTGTGTCGGTGGGCCAGTTGGAGGTGACCACTTGAATATTGACGTGGTTCGCCCCCGCCGCGAGCTGATCGGCAACACGCTGCTGGGCCTGATCGACTCCACCCCACGCGAACAGGGCGTCGACCAGTCCGTCGCTGCCGTCGTCGGTGAAGTCGGAGTCGGAGAATCCCAGCGTGCGAAAGTGTTTGACGAAGTTGGGCAGGGTGAGGTAGAGGTTGAGCACTCGGCGCGCCGCCGCACGCGCCACCGACGGATCGCTGTCCATGACCACCATCTGAGTGATCGCGAGCGTCCTATCGGGTCCCAAGATCTCACGGGAGAGCCGAGTGTGCTCGGGCGTCTGCAGGTAGGCGAGCGCACCGTCGGCCTTGACACGAGCCAGCTGCATCATCCGTGGCCCCAACGCCGCGATGATCCGGGGCTGGCGGGCCGGAACCGCAGCGGTCGCAGCGGTGGCGAGGGCTTCAGCGAGTCCGAGTTGGGCCACCCGCGTAGCGAACATGGCGTTGGGCAGCGACTCGTCCATCCCGTCCAGGTAGCTTGCGAGCCCCGCGAGCGGGTTCTTATAGGTAAGCCCGCGTAGTCCCTCGACCAGGAATGCGTGGCTGACCCCGAGCCCGAACAGAAACCGGCCGCCAAACAGCGTCGCCATCAAGTGTTGAACACCATTGGCGGTCAAGGCATCCCGGGTCCACATGCTGGTGATGCCGGTGGCCACCGCCATCCGGTCGGTGGCCGCGAGCGCAACCGTCGCGGTGATCAACGCGTCCGCAGTGGTCTCCGGGATCCACAGTGCCCCATACCCCAGCTGCTCGACCTCCGAAGCCACCGCTTGGCACTGTTTGACCGGCAACTGCTCCAGCGCAGTACTGAAGATCCCTATCGATCCAAGCTCAACCATCATGCGCTCCTCGAAGCTCGACTCGTAATTGTGATGCAGTGGTTTGCAACGCGGAAGGACCTCGCTGGACGACTTCGCACCGTCCTTTGTCACCCACGGTGTGACATACCCGAGCGGCTACGCGTGTGCCGTCGAGCCATCGCCGGGTTCCTCGTGATCGTCGTCGGCACGGCCACATTGCTGATCCTGATTGTGTGGGCCGGCAAGCGAACCGAGAATTGGTTGGTGGGTCAGGACTCCGGAAACGTCTCCACCGCGTCCATCCACGGGGCAAATCGCAAAAGCGATGTAGTTTCAACTCATATCTTTTGACTACGAACGCCACTATAGGGGCCTCCACCTCATAGTCAAGACTCGACTACTCGGCGCAGCGGGTTTTCCGAATGTGCGTGCGGCACCGTCGTCGCGCGGTCAGGTCCGAACGGACAGGCATTATCTGTCGTACCGGCCGACACTGGCTCAACATCGTAGATCGCGCTCACCCGGATGCGCGCTCCGCGATGTGGCATCAGGCTCACCGACTTGAACTGTTGACGCTCACTGGCCGCCGTCGTGGTGGCCAACTCCACCCTGCGCAAGACCTCGCGCAGCACGATCCGCAACTCGGCCATGGCGAACGTGGCACCGAGGCAGCGGCGGTTCCCCCCGCCGAAAGGAAGCCAAGTGGTCGGACCCATCGCCGCCCCGACCATTCGGTCGGGGTCGAATCGTGCCGGATTGGAATAGACGACGGGGTTGCCGTGAACCAGACCGATCCCCGGCGCAACCGTCACACCTGCGGGAAGCCGGTAGCCGGCGACGTCTGTCGGGACGGTCAGCACCCGACCGGCTTCGAACACCACCGGGCGGATGCGAAGCACCTCCTTTGCGACCGCGTCCAGATATTCATCACCCGCGGGGTCCCCCGCGGAGCTGGCACGCGCCGCCTCGACGGCCTTGCGCAGCGCGCCCGGATGTCTGGTGAGTCTTTCCAGTGCCCATGAGAGTGCCGAGGCGGTGGTGTCGTGGCCAGCCACTAGCAATGTCATCATCTGGTCGCGGAGCTCGGACTCAGACATCACTTGGCCGTTATCGCCGGCCCGGATCATCAGCGACAGGGCGTCCGTACGATCGCCGAGCCGAGGGTCGGCGCGTCGGTCGGCGATCTCGGCGTAGAGCAGTCGATCGGCTTCGGCGATTTGACGCCGGAGCCTGCGCCACGGCCGGTGACGTTGCAGGTCCGGGTTGAGGATCGCCAGTGTCTGCCACATGCCGCAATCGAGCAACTTGGGCATGACCGCGCGCAGCTCGGCGAGCCGAGCGGGGTCGGACGCGCCGATCACGGACCGCAGGATCACCTCCAGGGTGAGTTGCGACATGCGCGGTGCCACCGCGAACTCCACTCCGACCGGCCATGTCGATATATTTTCCGCCGCGAGCTCGGCCATCACCTCGGCCTGCGTTGCTACGGCCTCGCGGCGGAATGGGGCGAGCATGAGCCGACGCCGGTCTCGATGGGCGTCCTCGTCAAGGACCACCACAGAGCTGGACCCGAGCAGACCAATCATCATCGAGTTCGCCTCGCCAGCATGGTAGACGGTGGGATCGCCGCCAAAAACCGTCTTGAGCACGGCGGGATCTTCGACGTAAACCATTGTGCCGATGCCGCTGACGCGCAACGTGAATACGTTTCCGTAGCGGCGCCGGCATGCTACGACGAACCGCGGCCAATGACGCAGCAGAAGTGCCGCCTGCACCGGGGCTGGCCATGGCGGTCCCGGCGGCAGCGACGTCGCGCTCACGCTCGTAGAGTACTCGGGTTAATAATGAATCGATAAAATTGAATATGAGAACGATCTGGGCTGCTAGCTCTCGACGCCTTTGCAGGGCACGTTAGCGTCATCTGGGGACGTGTTGCAGCGCAGAACTTTTCGTAGTGTTGCCCGCCCCCGATGCGTTCGATCGGTTCGCACACGAGCTATCCAGCCACGCTTGATGTAACACGTCGCACCTTTTACGGGTGGGCGTGCACCATAAGGTACCAATGCACCGTCACCGGAGCAGGCAATAGTTGCTGGATGTATCGGCGTTACCACGCCAACACCGCTTCAGAAGAATGCCAGCATCGCGATCAGGATCAGTGTGCAAACGGCAACCGAGATGGCCCACAACAAAATTCGGAGGAACGGGCGCCTGTCGGCGAATTCTTCTGCTGCGTACATCTCGGCAGCCGATGTCTGCAACCTCATACCCACTCCCTTACCTGCTCCTAAAGCCCCGATCACACGATTTAATGTCCGTATTCGTATATTACTAACTCTCGTTGGAGACTCGCTATCCGCGCACGTGGCCGTCAGTGCCGAATGTCGCGACTTAAGCTGCGATGGTCGAGCTGCGAGGAATCCTGCGATTGCCGCTGCCGGGGCGTCAAACCCCCGGCGATTTCGTGGTGCCGGCGACGTCGTCGTACCTGCACGGGTGCGATGTGCGGATTCGTTGCGGCATTTTCAATCCAGCACCGTGTTCACCGGTTCGGCGGGTACACATACTGTCCGTCCCAGTTGACGTAACCGGAATCCGGGCGGGTAATCGGTACGCCCGGTCCAGGGCAGGCACGGTCGACGAGCCGTCCGCATTGGTTCTGGAAGTAGGACCGGTCGGTGACGTCCTTTGGCCATTCATGGGAGTTGAGTGCCCAGAACGTTTGCGGGATGTGGTACAGCGCGAATGCAATCAGGTGAATCGCGGCTACGACCGCGAGAAGTTGAATGGCCGCCAATTTGATTGGCCCACTTTTGATCTGATCGACTCCACGTTGCACGATGGACTGACCCCGGTCGTTGACGCTGTAGCGCAGGAAGACCAGGGCGACCATGGTCGGGGTGATGTGCAAGAACTCATTCACCGGCAATTGGTAGTAGTGCCCACCGAATAGGATTGGCCAGGCGCCGCCCGCGTACGTCCAAAAACCGAGCGGAAGGAAGAGCACCCCTTCAAGGAAGAGCTCGAACACGGCCATCGCGACGATGCAGACGATGAGAAGTCCGACACGGTTGAGGCGCGGAAACAGCCGTTTGGCCGAACGCAGCACGGCACAGCCGATGATGCCGATCAACGGAAACGCAACTGCATAGAACGCGGGCAGGGTGGGGAACGACCAAGCGATGGCTCTGCCCGGCTCGTTGAGGGAGATCCAGCCTGGCAACGCGGAGAGCGGGTTGCCGTAGTTGAGCAGGTGGGAGTTGTAGGCAAACCACGGCTGAGCGGCGACGGAGAAAGAGTCGTAGACGGATGCCGAAAGCCCCGCGAGAAGGAGTAACCCGTCATAGGTGACCCTGCGCTCGCGAATCCACGGTCGCAGGATGAACCAGTAGACGAAGAATGCCGCGATGAGCGGCATCAGGATTTGCCCGACGTCCAGCGCGATCCGCATGAAGGTCGGCGGCTGATCGGGCCCTTGTGGCACTCTCGCGAAGTCGGGGCCGCTAATCCAGGCGATCAGTAGGGCTGCGCTGACGAGGAGGATCAATCCGCCCAGTACGGCGAACCAAATGACCGGCGGACGCCGAGGCGCTGACCCGGGGCGCACACGCCCGATCGACGGGTCGTGGAGCGGCGTATACAGTCCCGATGCCACACGAGCCTCCGCCACATAGTTACGATGAAATCGTAAAATTCGATCCCAGAACGATACACTTCTGCTCTGATACCTCGCAATTGAATCAGCTGCGAGTCCAGCGGTGATGCGCCGCCTCGGTTGCGCGAACTGCCGGTCCAAAGGCTGACGATCATGATCGCGGTCATGCCGGCGACGATCGCGCCGAACCCGGCGATGGGACTGGTTCCATTCGGCGAGCGCGACGCAGCGTTCCTGCTAACTGCTGCACCGCCGTCAGCCTCCGGGCGCGCTCATACCAGTTCGAGCACCGTCGCATTTGCCATGCCGCCGCCTTCGCACATCGTCTGCAGGCCATAACGGATGCCTTCAACGCGCATGTGATCGACGAGGGTGGTCATCAGCCGCGCCCCGGACCCGCCAAGCGGATGCCCGAGCGCGATCGCTCCACCATTGGGGTTGACGGCCGCCGGGTCGGCGCCGGTTTCGGCCAGCCACGCCAGAGGTACCGAGGCGAAGGCCTCGTTGACCTCGAACGCGCCGATGTCGTCGATGGTCAGTCCGCTGCGCTTGAGCGCGAGTTTGGTCGCCGGGATGGGGGCGGTCAGCATGATCACAGGATCGTCAGCGGCGATGACCGCCGTATGGATCCTGGCGATCGGCGTCAATCCGTGCGCAGCGGCCGTCTCCGTGGAGGTGATCAGCATGGCCGCCGCGCCGTCGCTGATCTGACTTGAGTTGCCTGCGGTGACGACTCCCTTGTCAGCGTCGAACGCGGCGCGCAGTGCACCCAATGACTCAAGGCTTCCGTTCCGCCGGATGCCTTCGTCGTGCTCGAAAGTGCCACCCTCCACCGAGATAGGCGCAATCTGGTCCTCGAAGGCACCGCCGTCCTGTGCCCGCGCCGCCCGACTGTGCGATTCGAGGGAGAATTCGTCGAGCTGGGCGCGGGAGAGGCCCCAACGGCTCGCCACCATTTCGGCCCCGAGGCCCTGATTTGGCCGCGCGCCGTACCGCTCGAAGAACGCTGGCCCAAAGGGCTCGTTACAGGCGCCGGGCAAGGCGCTCGCCGCAGTGGCGCCCATCGGAACGCGCGTCATGCTCTCCACCCCGCCGGCTACCACGAACTCGTACTGTCCGCTGATCACACCCGCAGCCGCGAAGTGCACCGTCTGCTGAGAACTGCCGCACTGACGGTCGACCGTCGTGGCCGGCACGGTGTCCGGCCATCCGGCCGACAGCACCGCGGCACGGCCAATGTTGAATGCTTGGTCGCCAACCTGACCCACGCAGCCCCAGACGACGTCGTCGATGAGGGCGGGTTCGATCTCGGCCCGCGTAACGAGGGCCTCCAAGACATGGGCAGACAGCACGGCCGGGTGGATCGCGGACAATGCTCCGTTGCGCTTGCCTATCGGCGTCCGCACCGCCGCTACGATCACTGCATCCCGCACATTTACTCCTGTTTTGGTCTATATATTTCTAACTGGAATATTATGGTACTGGATTACGATCGGCGACGCGGCACCGCGCAATCAGCCCGCGGATTTGCCGAGGATCAAGTCGGATGCCTTCTCGCCGATCATCATCGTCGGGGCATTCGTATTGCCCGAGGGAGAACTGGGCATCACCGACGCGTCGACCACCCTCAGGTTCTCCACGTCATGGACGCGCAGTTCGGGATCGACAACCGCGAGTTCGTCGGCCCCTATGCGGCACGTACCCAACGGGTGCACTCCGTATGTCACGGTTTCCCGGGTGAACCGGAGCCAGTCGGCCTCGGTTCGACAGTGACGCTCCGGCTCGAACTTCCCGGTCAGGTGGTCGGCGATCGGCGCCTCGTTCATGATCCGGCGAACCTCGGCCATCCCCGCCATCAAGTCGCGCACGTCATCGTCGACACCGAGCAGCGAATGCTCGATGACCGGCCGATCCTCGGGTGAAGCCGAGCGCAGCCCGACGCATCCCCGCGCGCGAGGATGCAGGAATAATGCCGAGACCAAGAACCCGGCCTCGCGGCTGGGCTTCACCTTCATGGCGCCGTTCTTGTCGACTTCCCGTGTCGTCGCGAAGTTGGCAAATGCAATCTGGATGTCCGGTGCCGCCAAACCCTCACGGGTGCGGTGCATCACCTGCGTGTGAAAGACGGTCGCGGCGAGAGCACCGGTTCCATGACGCACGTACTCGGCGACGGCCGACAGTCCGCCGCCGATCCCCATCGTGTTGATCGTAGGCAGGTCGGTCAGCCACCGTTGCATGACCGCAGGATGCTCCTGCAGGTTCGCTCCGACCCCGGGCAAGATTACCCGCGGCGTGATGTCGTGTTTGCCGAGCTGGTCGGCCGGGCCGATGCCCGAAAGCATGAGCAGTCGCGGCGAGGCGATGGCACCGGTGCTGAGGATCACCTCTTGGCGCGCGAAGATCTGCCGCAGTTGATTGCGGTGCCGGTACTCGACGCCGATCGCGCGATTGCCGTCGAAGATGATGCGCGTCGCGAGGGATCGAAGGCGGACATCGATCGTGGATGCGCCGGGCAACCCGCGCAGATACGTACGCGACGCCGACGATCGACGACCACGGTCTTGATTGACTTGAACCCAGCCAACCCCGTCCTGGGTCGCCCCATTGTAGTCCGGGTTGTGCTGGTGTCCGGCGTTGAGGGCAGCCTGCAGGAACGCGTGGTTGGCCGGGTGGTGCATCGTGTGCTCACCGACCGCGATAGGCCCCGTCGTGCCGCGGATGGGGCTGCTTTCACCGTTCCACCGCTCCATCCGCTGGAAGTAAGGCAGTACCGACTCGTAGTCCCACCCCTTGGCGCCGCTGTCGGCCCAACCGTCGAAGTCAGCGCGGTTTCCTCGCACGAACACCGTCGCGTTGATCGATCCCCCGCCACCAAGAATCCTCCCGGCCGGCCATGCCTCGGTGGCACCATTCCGCGACGGATCGGGCTCCGGAATGTACCGCCAATTCGCGGTCTTGTAGACACTGATGACGCCGGCCGGAATCGCCACGTCGGGTCGGCGGTCGCTTCCGCCGGCCTCCAGGACGGTAACCTCGGCACCGGCTTGAGCGAGTCGGCCCGCAACCACACACCCGCCAGAGCCACCACCGATGACTAGGTAATCGCAAGAGTCCTTGGCCATGAGCTTCCTTCAGCAGTGGGAATTAACGAGCCGGTGTCTTCAAATAACTGCGCGGTGGGAGCCGGATTGCGCCATCGATTCGGATCACTTCACCGTTCATGTACGAGTTGGTGAGCACGGCCATCACCATGTCGGCATACTCCTCGGCGGTGCCCAGCCGGGCCGGGAACACCACGCTCTCCCCCAATTGTTGCTTCTTGGCTTCCGCTGCCTCGCCGGTGCCGTATATCGGGGTGTCGAACAAGCCGGGCGCGACCGTATTGATCCGGACACCGACTGCGGCCAGGTCGCGGGCCAGTGGAAGCGTGAGACTGACGATGCCTCCCTTCGACGCCGCATAGGCGCACTGGCCTATCTGGCCGTCGAAGGCCGCGACGGACGCAGTGTTCACGATCGATCCCCGTTCGCCCGACGGAAGGGGCTCTTGGGCGGCCATCGCAGCCGCACTCAACCGCACGCAGTTGAACGTTCCGAGCAGGTTGGTACGCACCACCTGCTCGAACACCGCCATCGCAAACGGCTCCCCTGCGGCGTTGACGGTGCGTTGCGCCCTGCTGATTCCCGCACAGTTGACCAGCACCCGCAGTGGTGCCTGCCCAGTGGCCGTATCCACCGCCTCGCTCACCTGCGCCTCGTCGGCGACGTCGGCAAGTATGGCGACTCCGCCGAGCTCGGCGGCGAGCTTCTCGGCTCGTTCTTGCTGAAGGTCCACGATCACCACGGTGGCGCCCCGGGCAGCCAAGGCTCGTGCCGTCGCCTCCCCTAGGCCCGATGCACCGCCGGTCACGATCGCCGAAGCGCCGTCGAGTTCCATCACATGTCCTCCTTGTGCGGGTGAAGCCGAACCATCATTTCCCCGCCCAACTGGGCACCCGCTTCTCCGAGAACGCGAGGGCCCCTTCCCGGGCGTCACTCGAGGTGAAGATCGTGTCCCGCTCGGGAACCTGCATGGCCCACATCTCCTCCTCGGATCGTCCGGCGCGGCTCCGAATCAGCCTCAGCGCTGCAGCAATCGGCAGGGGAGCATTCGCCGCGATGGCGGTAGCCAGCTCGATCGCCTCCGCGAGCGCTTGCCCGGGGTCAGTCAGCCGCGCGACAAGCCCATGATCAGCAGCCTCTTCTGCGATCAACGGGGTGCCGGTGAGGACCATCGAGGTGACCAACCGTTCGGGGATTCTGAACAGCGCGCCACCGGCGGCCAGGAGTCCAAATTTCGCCTCGGGCAAACCGAGTTTGGTTCCTCGCGCGGCCACGATCAGGTCGCACATGAGCGCCAACTCCAAACCGCCGCCCAGGGCGAAGCCCTCCACCGCGGCGACCATCGGCTTGACGCTACGGTCCCGCAGCATCTCCTTGAGCCCCGTCGGCGATCCCGACGATGCGAATGCCTTGAGATCGATGCCCGCGCAGAAACCGCCACCGGCGCCCGACAGCACCCCCACGCGCAGGCTGGGGTCGGTCTCGAGGCGCTCGATCGCCTCAGTCAAAAGCGTTGTCACGTCGGTGGTTAGCGCGTTGCGCGCCGTGGGTCGGTTGATGGTCATGACCAGAAGCGGACCGCGTTGCTCGACGAGCAAGGCGGCTGCCGTATCGGGCATCGCCATAGACTGCATCCTCTCGGTGGACCCAAGACCCGGGGGCTTAACGTTGTCGATGCGAGCGCTACCGCAAGCCAACCTGGTGTGATCGCGCTTCCAAGCGTAAACGACGATCTACTTAGCTAGAGCTATATCATATGATCTGAGAACACTTACGATATGGAGACTAGCGGAGTGACCACTGACGGGGCGAATGCGCCTTCGGCCTACAGCGCGATCGACTACGGAGTTGACGAGCAGGTCGCTAAAATCACGTTGGCGCGCCCGAAGGTAGGCAACGCGCTGAGCATGAGGATGCGGCTGGAGCTCGTGCACGCCCTCCGGGTTGCCGAGTCCGATCCGAACGTGCGGGTGGTCGTCATCGACGGTGCGGGTTCCTCATTCTGCACGGGGTACGACTTGAGCGAACCCTACGGGTCGAAGGCCGACCGCCGCGAGCGCGCAGGCTGGGTCTCTGAGCCTTCCCTGTCCAAGTGGACCGATCAGTTCGCTCGAAGCTGCCTGGCCGATTGGATGGTGGCCTGGGAGCTGCTCAAACCCGTTGTCGCCATCGTGCACGGCAACTGCCTGGGCGGTGGCACCGAACTCATCTCATTCGCCGATATTGTCTTCGTCGCCGACGACACCCGCTTGGGATACCCGCCCATGCGCGCAATATCCACCCCCGACGTGCCGATATTCCCGTGGAAAATGACGATGGCTCGCGCCAAGTATCTACAACTCACCGGGAACTCCATCAGCGGCAAAACGGCAGCAGAGTGGGGTTGGGTGGCCAAGAGCTTCCCTCCCGAGGAGTTGGTGACGCGGGCGTGGTCGGAGGTGCGGGCCCTGTCGCACGTCGACGCCGGACTGATGGCCGCAAACAAACAGCAGAGCAACCAAGCCTACGAGATCATGGGCATGCGGACACATCTCATGGGCAGCTGGTCGTGGCACTACCTCTCCTCGCGAGCGCGCCCGAACCACGCCGCGTTCTTCGAGCGGGCGGCCGAGGGTGGGATGAAGGACGCACTGGCCTGGATGAACGGCCCGTTTGAAGACGAGGGCCTGCTGTAATGCTCGTCGACGGGCGGTTGTCGGCTATCGATCCGCCCGAGATCGTCGGGGCGGCTCAAGAACATGAGTGCGCCGGCTACAGCGGTTTCTTCTCATCGGAGTCGGCCAACGACCCGTTCCTACCCCTAGCCTTGGCCGCAGCAAGCACCGAGCGAATACAGCTCGGAACTGCGGTCGCCATTGCGTTCGCCCGCAGCCCAATGCAGCTGGCCTATACCGCACACGAGCTGCAGTCCTACACCGGAGGCAGATTCGTGCTCGGCCTGGGCAGTCAGGTCAAGGCGCACATCCGCCGGCGGTTCTCGATGCCGTGGAGCGAGCCGGCGAATCGGATGCGCGAATACATCGCTGCGCTGCAAGCGATCTGGGCCAGTTGGGACAACCAACAGGATCTGCACTTCGATGGCAAGTTCTACCAACACACGTTGATGACGTCGTTCTTCTGCCCGCGGCCCAACTCCACCCGCCCCCCGATCTATCTGGCCGCGGTGGGCGAACAGATGACGCAGGTGGCCGGCGAGGCCGCCGACGGCATACTCACCCATGGCTTCACGACCCCGCGTTATCTGCGCGAGGTCACCTTGCCCGCAGTAGAGGCCGGGTTAGCCAAGTCTTCGCGAGGTCGTGACGAATTCGCGATCTCGTATCTCGGGTTTGTTGTCACCGGGGCCAACGAGGACGAAATGCACACGGCGCGAAAGGCAGTGCGACAACGCATCGCCTTCTACGGCAGCACCCCCGCCTATGCCAGCGTGTTGGCGCTGCACGGTTGGGAAGGACTGCAATCCGAACTGCACACCTTGTCGCGCAGCGAGCGAGCCGACAAGTGGGAGGCGATGGGCGCGCTCATCGACGACGAAGTGCTTGAGACGTTCGCCGTCGTGGCCGAGCCGGACGCCGTTGCTGCCGAGCTCGCGCGTCGATTCGACGGCCTCATCGACCGGTTTTCCTTCTATGCGCCGTACCCCACGCAGTTCGATCTTTGGACGCCAATAGTCACCGAACTGCAGTCTGTGTCAATCAGTAGTCACCAGCGATCGCGGTTGGCACCCGACGCCCGTATCCCGATGGCGTGACTCCGGATTTCCCGGTGGTTGAAGCGTGCAGGCACTTGCGCATTGAATCCGCGAGCATTCGGGTATCGCAAAGAGCCAACTTAAAGTAATACATATCAATAATATCTATATGTGTCATATCATCGCCGATGAACAGGGTATGCGCCGCCGTCAGCGGTATCGCGCTGCGCCACGGTCCTTCGCCCAAGAGAGGAACACATGGCCCTTCGCGTAATCCAGTGGGCACCCGGACACGTGGGACAGTCCGCGTTGCACGGCATCCTGGACCATCCCGATCTCGAGCTGGTGGGCGTGCGCGTCTACAGCCCAGGTAAGGACGGCAAGGACGCCGGCGAATTGTGTGGCCGGCCGCCCACGGGTGTTGTGGCGACCCGCGACGCCGATGCTCTGCTCGCGATGGACGCCGACTGCGTCGTGTACTGCGGGTCAGAGGCCGACTACGACAGCCTTGTCAATGAGTGGTGCGCGATTCTTAGTTCCGGCAAGAACCTCGTCTCCAGCGCGATGCTCCCGATGGTATTCCCACCGGCGCTGCCGGAGTGGCTTCAGGAGAAAGGAGCACGCATCGAGGCTGCTTGCCAACAAGGCGGCACCAGCGTCTACGTCAGCGGAATCAACCCAGGGCTCTTGCTCGACATCGTCCCGGCGATTCTCGCGAGCGGCTGCCGCGACCTTGAGTCGATTTCAGTGGTCGAACACTACGACGACGTGCGCACGTCCGGATTTGGTCCCGATATCATGAAGGAGCTGTTCGGCTTCGGCGTCACTCCCGAAGAGGACGCACCCCACGCGGATGCGCGAATTCTGGTTTGTCAGGAGTACTAGGCCTCCACTTTG
>Ga0302326_10015033_pt1 | contig 16313 bp, 15 predicted proteins | sample Palsa_T0_3_FD_202264 | JGI IMG/M metagenome (GOLD analysis project Ga0302326, IMG submission 202264) | Peat permafrost microbial communities from Stordalen Mire near Abisko, Sweden - Palsa_T0_3 | ecosystem: Environmental > Terrestrial > Soil > Palsa > Peat permafrost | place: Sweden: Abisko... | reverse complement strand
TCGGTGACGATCACATTCGGAACCTCGTAGTCACGTTGAACCCTGGCAGCGAGATTCCCGGCGCGCCCAAGGTAGAGGGCCGGGAGCAGATAGATTCCTCTACTTCCACGGTCCACGTTTCACTAGCTCCCTGGGACTCCGAAGATGACGGCATGGGCGGCCCTTATGCGGAAGTCAATGACGACGGCAGCTTCAAACTCGCGGAGGTGCAGCCCGCGCGTTATGGTGTTCGCGCAAATGGCGTCGATGGCGCTTATCTCAAGGCCGCGCGGTGGGGAGACCAGGACTTCGTGGGAAGCGGACTCGACCTCAGCCCGGGCGTGGGCGGCAGGACTCTCGATCTGGTCATGAGCAAGAAAGCTCCTGAAGTATCCGGGACCGTGCAGAACGGCGACGGGAAGCACCTTGCTGGGGCGACCGTGGTGTTGTTGCCCAATGAGCAGCACCGCGACCAGTTTGAATCGTATCCCACGAGCACCATCGATCAGAACCGAGCTTTCACGGTCAAGAACGTTCGGCCGGGCGAGTACAAGGCGCTGGCCTGGGAGGAGTTCGAGGGCTCCGAGTACATGGACCCCGAATTCACCAAACCATTCGACGGCAAGGCTGTCAGCGTGTCGCTCGAGGAAGGCGCTAAAGAGGCGCTCCAGCTTGCCGCCATTCCCGCTGCATCCGTGCCGGAGCCGTGACCGTCAGGGAGACGTTTTCAAAGTTGTTCCGACCAATCGCAAGCGATCACCGTTTTTCGTTCAAGGCAAACCTTCAAAATACCCCGTTTGCCCCTGCCGCCGCTTCTGCCTTATAATAAAGAACTTGGAGTACAATGCCGAAACGCACTTTTCAACCCAACAACCGTCGGCGCGCGAAGACCCACGGGTTCCGCACCCGCATGGAAACTAAGAACGGACGTGCCGTTCTGGCGCGGCGCCGCGCGCGGGGCCGCCACAAACTAACGGTCAGCTCCGAGAGGTAAAGCATCCCTGGCTTTCCGAAACGTGTTCGTCTGTTGCGATCCATCGATTTCCGCAGAGTCTATGACCAGGGTTCCCGGGTTTCCGGGCCCTTCTTTGCGGCTTTCTGCGTGCGCGAGCCGGATTCCAGCGGGCCCCGCATCGGCTTCACATTGCCGCGCGCGGTCGGCAAAGCGGTGGTGCGTAACCGCATCAGGAGGCGTGTCCGCGAGGCGGTCCGCCTGCACCTCGAGCAACTGAGCCCAGAGTGGTCAATCGTCATCAATCCGCGGCGCAAAGCGATGGAGGCCTCCTTCCCGGACCTCGAACGGGAAGTACTACGTCTCTTTCTCCGCTGCAGTGGCTCGTAACAGGCGCGTTGCGCCTCTATAAATTGTGTATCTCCCCATGTCTCCCATCCAACTGCCGCTTCTACCCGAGCTGCTCGGAGTACATGCTGGAGGCTGTCGAAAAGTACGGGGTGTTACGAGGCATTTGGATGGGCATACGACGGCTGGCGAAATGTCATCCCTTTCACGCGGGTGGCATCGATCCGGTCCGGTAAGAATTGAACAGAATGGCTGAATCTACTAACGGCGGAACGACCGGCGGTCCTGGACCACCGAAGAAAGAATTGTCCATGGAACTGCGGCTGTTGGCCGCTTTCATCCTCATGGGCGTGGTACTTTTTCTCACGCCGTACTTCTATAAGACCGTCGCCCCGCCGGTGAAGAAGAATGCACCGCTGGTTACGACTAGCCAGCCGGTGTCGGGTGCGCCCGCCGCGGCACCACCCGCCACGCCCGCCGAAGTGGCCGTGACCTCCACTCCCGATAACACCGCTGTTCCGCGGGTGGCCGCGAGAGATGAGCAATTATATTCCATCGATACGGACGTCTTCCGGATCTCCTTTAGCAATCGCGGCGGTACGGTCAAGAGTTGGCTGCTAAAGAAATATAGGGCGCATGGCGGCAACCCCCTGGAACTGGTCAATACGGCGGCCAAAATCGAGCCTCCTTTCGCGCTCTACTTTTCCGGCCCCAAGCCTTCCCCGGACGTGAACCAGGCCCTCTACGAGGCCCATCTCGATCCGGACCGGCTGGGCATCAGCTTCGATTTTTCCGACGGTAACACCACGGCGCATAAAACCTTCCGCTTCTCCAAGTCCAGCTACCTTTCAAAGGTCTCAACCGAGGTCACCGCCGCGGGCAGGCCTGTTCCGCACCTGATCGAATGGCGCGGCGGCTTTGGCGATTTGGCCGTTGCCAATCCGTCCGCCGCCGGGCAGACCCTGCGCTTCGATTTGACCGACGGCAAACTGGTGAAGAGCGCGGCCAAGGCCGCCAAGAACGGTCCGGTGACCGCCACCGGTAGCTATTCTTTTGCCGGAATCGAAGACGCGTACTTTGTGGCGGTGTTCCTGCCGGAGCGCGCTACCGCCGTCGAGATGGCCACCTTCAGCGATAGCACGCCCACGGTGCTCGACCAGAAGGAAACCGCCTTCGCCGGCACGGCCGTCGGCGCGGCTGCCAGCGCGGCTGCGGGCGATGGCTCCGTGAATCGCTTCGAATTATACGTTGGCCCGAAGGATATCGACATCCTGCGCGCCGTCAATCCCAAGCTCGAACAGGTAGTGGATTTCGGCTGGCTCAGCTTCCTGGCCAAGCCCCTGTTTCTGATCGTGAATTGGGTGGTGGACCATGCCGTTCATAATTATGGCTGGTCGATTATTCTGGTCACCGTGGCGCTCAACTTCATCCTGTTTCCGCTGAAGCTCACCAGCATGAAATCGATGAAGAAGATGCAGGCGCTGCAGCCGCAGATCGCCTCCATCAACGATAAATACAAGAACATCGGCCTCCGCGACCCGCGCAAGTCGGAGCAGAACCAGGAGGTCATGGAGCTGTACAAGAAGCACGGCGTGAACCCCATGGGCGGCTGCGTACCCATGCTGCTCCAGATCCCGTTTTTCATCGCCTTTTATAAGGTATTTTCGGTATCGGTGGAGATGCGCGGCGCGCATTGGCTTTGGGTAACGGATCTTTCGCAGCCCGAAACATTGCCCATCCACATCTTGCCCATCGTCATGATCGCCAGCCAGTTCCTGATGCAGAAGATGACTCCGCCCGCCACCGGAGGCGATCCCAACCAGCAGCGCATGATGATGTTCATGCCCCTGATTTTCGGTTTCATGTTCTATAACTTTTCAAGCGGGCTGGTATTATACTATTTGACCAGTAACCTGGTGGGCATCGCGCAGCAACTGTTCTTCAACAGGACGTCCATCGCCGCGGTAGCTGCGCAATCGGTGCAGCCCCCCAAGAAAAGGATCGGCAGGAAGTAGACGGTGAGCGATCGCAAGTATTCGGTAGCGTCGGCGGGTATCCGCATCGACGGGTTCCTTCGGCCCCTGCTCGATCGGGCCGGTTTTCGTATGGATTACGAGATGGCCGACGGGCAGTCCGTCGCCGGCGACTTCGAGACTCCTGATGTGGTAGTAAAATTCACCGGGACGGATGTGGACTTGCTATTAGGCAACCGCGCGGAGTTGTTGCTGGCTCTCGAGCACGTAACCATGGAGGCCTTGCGCATGCCTTCCGAGGATCATTCGCGCATTTCTTTCGATGCCAATGATTATCGGCTGCTGCGCATCGAAGAGTTGCGCCTCAGTGCTTCGGCCGCGGCCGAAAAGGTCAAGAGCACGGGCGTCCCTTTCCGGTTCAATCCCATGAACAGCCGCGAGCGGCGCGTGATTCACCTGGCGCTGCGCAATGAGACGGATGTCCGCAGTGAGAGCAGCGGCTCCGGCGGTTACCGTCAGGTGGTGGTCTACCCGGCGGGAATGGCCAGCTTACCCGATCCACCGCAGCCGGCGTTCCGGCGCGAGGCGCCCTCCGGACCCGGGCGTGGCCGTCCGCAGGGCCGCGGCGCCCGCCGGTAATTGAACCTGACCGACACCATTCTGGCTGACACCATCGTCGCCATCTCCACCCCCCCGGGACGCGGCGGTCTGGGTGTGGTGCGGCTCTCCGGCACAGCCGCCCGCCAGATCGTCGAGCGCATCGTTCGCTTTCGGAGTACGCCAGACTGGCGGCCCTGGTGCTGCCAACTCGCTGAACTGCTCGATTCCGAGGCGCACGCCGTCGATGAGGTAGTGGTGACCTTCTTCGCGCACCCGCGCTCCTACACGGCCGAAGACGTGGTGGAGATCTCCTGCCATGGCGCCCCAGTGGTTCTGCGGCATGCCGTCTCGCTGGCGATTTCCGCCGGCGCCCGTCTCGCCGAGCCTGGCGAATTTACTTTGCGCGGCTATCTAAACGGCCGGATCGATCTGCCCCAGGCGGAGGCCGTGCGTGACCTGATTGAAGCTACGACGCTATACCAGGCGCGCATCGCCGCGCAGCAGGCCGGCGGTTCCGTCTCTCGCCGCATCGCTCCGCTCAAGGAGCCGCTTGTCGAATTGATCGCGCTGCTCGAAGCCGGCATAGACTTTGCCGAAGACGACGTGAGCGTCGCATCTCCCGATGAAATCCTACGCCGCCTGGCGCCCATCGCCGCCGGCGTCTCCCGCCTGGCCGATAGCTTCGCCTTCGGCGGGCTGGTACGCTCCGGCCTCGCGCTCGCCATTGTGGGCAGGCCCAACGTAGGGAAGAGCAGCCTCTTCAATAGCCTGCTCGAGCAGGATCGCGCCATCGTCACCGACATTCCCGGTACTACTCGCGATGTCGTATCCGAAGTCGCCGCCATTCACGGTATTCCGGTGAAGCTGTCCGATACCGCCGGCATTCGTGAAGGTCAGGACCTGGTGGAGACGCTGGGCATCGAGCGCAGCTTGCAGGCCATGGCGGATGCCGATCTTACCCTGGTGGTGCTGGATCTTTCGGCGCCCGTTGGTGAAGCGGACCGCCAATTAATGACGCGCGCCCGTGAGCAGGGCCGCTGGATTCTGGTAGGCAATAAATGCGACCTGCCGCGCCGCGCGGAAACGGCCGGGCCCATCCAACTGGTTTCCGCCCTGACCGGCGAGGGCATCGATCCGCTGCGCGAAGCGATCTTCGACGCCGTAGCTCCCGATGGGGGAGTAGAGCGCGAGACTGGTTTTATCACCAGCCTGCGTCACGAGCGGCTGTTGCGCGAGTCACTCCAGTACCTCGATAAAGCGCGGCTGGCGGTGGCGCAGAGCATCCCGCACGAAATGCTTCTGCTGGACCTCTACGGCGCGCTCGGTCCGATCGACGCTATTACCGGCGCGACCACGGCGGATGACATTCTCCACCGCATCTTTTCGACATTTTGTATTGGGAAGTAGCTTAGGATTGTACGACGGCCGGCTGAACGACCGTCTCACAGCTCTGCAAGGTCGCCTTCATGGGGAGCGGCCCTGTACCTATGGGTGCACGCCGGACGGCCAACTCATCGAGACAGCTCTTCACAAACCGCTCGTGGTTTTCGTCGTGTTCTTCCCAGTTCTGCATAACATCTCATCGGCGCCGACGGCCCAAACATGCAATCTCCAGAATCTTAGCAGTTATCGATAGGAATAAACAAGCGACTCCTGTCCATTTGTTGACGCCAAATGATAATGTCCTAATCGCGCCAAGTAGAAATGTCCTATTGACAAGCTCAGGCTGGAGAGGTGGATTCAGGAACACTTCTCATGACGCAACAGGACCGCGACCGTCTGGTCGCATTGGCCAAAGCGAACGGCATGTGCGGCGCTTGCTGAGGAGATTGAAAGGCAAGGGCGACGCAGCGCTCCTGCATGGCTTCCGCGGCCGGGAATCCAACCGCCAGCTGGACGGGAAGATCAGCCAGGCGGCGCTGGAGATCCTGAGCCGCAAGATCTATTCCGGCTTCGGTCCGACACGGGTTCGCGCGGGGCGCGAGACCGTGCGGACCTGGATGATCGAAGGCCAGCTGACTGCCCAGGTGTATCTGATCAGTATGATAGACGATGCGTCCAGCCGGCTACATGCCGCTTTGTGTGCACGATTCGACCGCCGAGAACATGCGCTTGCGGTGGAGCTACCTTGAGCGCCATGGCCGGCCGGTCAGTTACGATACCGACAAAGCCAGTCTGTTTCAATCGACGCCGAAGATTGCCCGGAATTGCACAGAAGTACCGCGCGACGAGCAAGCCGTTGCCCCCCACGCAGATCGGTCGGGCGCTGGCGGAACTCCGCCGTCTGGAAACTGCTCTCGATGCAGCCCTTGGCCTGCGCTGAGTGTGCCGCAATCCGAACGATCCCCAGCCCCGACAAGACCGCTCTGTCCGCGCTTCCCACACCTTCTGGAATCCGCGGCGCAAAGCTCATTCGGTAGGCCGGCCAAAAGCGGCCCGGCCATCGTCGCGTTTAGTGTATTCAAAGCCTCCGCTCGAGAGTTTCACCGAAGTATGCTCGCCACGCCAAGCAAAACCCTCGGAGGGCACCCCGCAGGGTCCGGATGCCCTTTAATTTTTGCAAATGGCATCGTCATCGTAAATATCCGGGAATCAGGGTGCCAAACCCGAGTACGGGCATGTGGCCGGCTCCGTGGTTGAGCGGCATTCTCGTAATCCGAAAATCAGAAGATTCGATCATGATTACACCTCGGCAGTACCTCGCGTCACACAGTTCTGAGCGTGCGCGATGGAGACGGCAGAAAGCAGCAACGTTGCGGCTAACAGACGTGACATTGGGTGCTCCCGAAGAGCCTGGTCGGCCATCGTAGCATGCTGCGTTCTGCGGGAATATCGATGCAAGTGCCTGCGGTCGGCAGATTCCGTCGAATGCCCTGAACAAGAGGCCTTGTATTCAGCAGTTAGTTCAGTCCCGAGAACGCTCTCGCCTTTACCAGTTGCGTCTCCACGTCCCAGAAGACTCAGCCGCGGTTCCCTCAAAGTCCGGTTTTCGCCAAGTTCATTTGCCAATTGGTGATAACAGGGCAACGCACTTGTTGAGGTCGCCCACTTGAACCGCCGTGGGCTTCGGGAATCCGGTCGGCCGTGGCGGTTCCAGACAAGTACGGCTGTTGTGCCGTCAATGGCCACGAGGCCTTCGGAATACGTGAGCGACTTCTGAAAACATCCACTATACTCACTGCTGCGGGCGCTTGGCCTGCTCCATGGCGATCTGATTGATATGCGCCAGCGCCTTCGCGCCCGAAGCCCCTTCTATGGCCTTCACCGCTATGTCCTGCACCTGCTGCTTGGCCTCGTCCACCTGCCTCTGTAGCGCGGAGATCTGAGCCGCCTGCCGGACGATAGTCTCTTCCAGAGTCTTCACTTGCAGACTCGAAAGGCGCTTCTCGGTGTCGGCTTCCTTCTTCAACAGCAGGATCTCCTGGGCGAATTTCTGTTCCGCGCCCCTGCTCGCCAGCACCGCCGCTTTTTCGGACTCGGTCTTCACCGTCTCGGGGAATTCCTGAGCCTCCTTGCGCAGCCGGATCAACTCCTGCTCCTGTTCCTTCAACGCGGCTTCGCGCTGCTGCCAGCTCTTTTCGAGCGCTTCCTGGCGTTCCTTGTTTTTCTTCTCCTGCAGCCGAAGGTCCTCCTCGTACTTGTCCTGAGCCTTCTTGCGCTCCAGGTTCTTCTTGTATTCGTATTCTTCGATTTCGCGCAGCCGCGCTTTCTTCAAGGTCTCTTCCTGCTCTTTGCGCTCCCGCTCGGTATTGCGCGACTCCTCTTCCCACATTGCGCGTTGCGCGGCGATTTCGGCTTCCAGCCGCTCCTTTTCGCGCGCGTGATCCTGCACCAACTGGTCGAGCGCCGTGGCGGCGATGTCGATCTTGTGCAGCCGCGCTAATTCGGCGCGCTCCAGGTTAACGGCTTCGCGCGAGGCCGAGAGGCGCTCGACCTCCTGAGTCAGCTTCCCCGAGATATCGGAAAGCGCCTTCGAAATCTCCAGCCCCAGGCCGGAGATGGTCTGCACCACGCCTTCCACGCTGGCCCCGTCCACTGCGTGGCGGATCTCATCGGCGCGCAGGCGGGCGGCCTCTTCAGCCTTAGGATCGGCCGACTCGCGAGCAGTTCCGACTTCACGGCGAATCTCCTCGAACTCTTCCTGCACTTCGGATTTGGCGCGCTTCTGTCGCACCGGCGGCTTGGCTGGTTTGGGCATATTCGTGAGCGTTAGCATAACAGATCTCGATAGACTGTGAAGATGAATGTCATTGCAGATCTTTGCGTGGTCCCGATCGGCATCGGAACTTCGGTGTCCAAGGAAGTCGCCGCCTGCGAGCGGGTGCTGGCCGATGCCGGCCTCAAGACCAGGCTCCACGCCTATGGCACCAACATCGAGGGAGAGTGGGACGAAGTGTTCGCCGCCATCAAACGCTGTCACGAGATCCTGCATGCCATGGGCGTGCCGCGCCTGTCGTCCACCCTGCGGTTCGGTACACGAACCGACCGCGAGCAGCATATGGAGGATAAAGTGCGGAGCGTGGAGGAAAAGCTGAGATAATCCGCGAGGTTCGCCGCGGCGCAATTTCCTGGAGAGCGCGCCCAGCGATATACAATATCACAATGGAGCGGCGCAACTTCCTGAGATCGGCCCTGGGGCCTGCCGTAACCCGGCTGGCTCAGGCCAGAAAAACACTCCCGCGCAGGCGCTATCGCGACGACGTAAACCTATCCATCATCGGCTTCGGCGGCATGGTGGTAGTTGGCCAGGAGCCGACGAGCGCCGGCCGCATGGTCGCCGATGCCATCGGGCGCGGTGTGAACTATTTCGATGTAGCGCCCACATACGGCGATGGCGAGGCCGAAATCAAGCTTGGCAACGCCTTGGCGCCTTATCGCCGGAATATCTTCCTGGCATGCAAAACCACCGCGCGCGATGCAGCGTCTGCGCAAAAAGAGCTGGACCGCTCCCTCGAACGGCTGCATACCGATCACTTCGATCTTTACCAGTTCCACGCGGTCAGCTCACTTAGCGACGTAGAGCAGATCCTGGGACCGGGCGGCGCGGCGGAGGCATTCCTCAAGGCCCGCGAGCAGGGCAAGGCGCGCTACCTGGGATGCTCCGCGCATTCCGCGGAAGCCGTGCTGGCGCTGATGGACGCGTTCCAGCTCGACTCCATTCTTTTTCCGGTGAACTTTGTGTTATACGGTCAAGGCGCATTCGGTCCGCAGATACTGGCCCGCGCGAAGGAGAAGGGCGTGGCGCGGCTGGCGCTGAAGTCGCTTGCATATACCAAGTGGCCCGAGGGCGCCCAAAAAACCCAGCCGAAATGCTGGTATCAGCCGATCGAGCAAGGTGACTTAGCCCGGCAAGCGCTGCGCTTCACGCTTTCCGAAGACGTCACCGCGGCCATTCCGCCTGGAGACGAGCGGTTGTTCCAGATAGCGTTGGAGCTGGCCTCGGAATTCAAACCGCTGAGCGCCGCCGAGCGCCAGACTTTGCTGGCGGGAACGGTCGGAGTGGCACCGATCTTCAGAGCCTAGGCGTTATTCAAAAGCAGCTCCTCTATCTTAAGCCGCCCGATGTGTGATAACATTCCGCAGTTTGGGGAGGCTACGCATGAAGACGCCTATCGTCCTTTGTTCGTTCGTGTTTTCGTTCGTTGTGGCTGTTGGCAATGGCCGGGCCCAGTGTCACCAGCTCGCGGAGCTTAACGCCGCCACTCCGGAGGGGCAATTGCTACAGCAGGCCAGCCAGGAGTCGGACGGCGCCAAGAAACTGGTGTTGCTGGAACAGTTTGCCGGCCAGTATCCCAAGAACGAGGCCATCGGCTGGGTATATGAGCAGATGCTGGACAGCTACGTGAAAGCTAATGACGCCGACAAAGCGCTGGCGGTTGGAGAGAAGCTCGACGCCATGCCACCCGAGTGCGTGGAGTCGGCTCAACAGACGCTGAAGGCCGCCGAGATGAAGAAAGATCCCGACCTGGTCAAGAAGTGGTCGGCGAAGACCGCCGAATTAGCGCAGAAGGTGGTCGCCTCGCCGCAACCCAAGGAGGAAGATCAGGTCGAGAACTGGAAGGCCCGCGTGGACTATGCCAAACAGGTGAACACCTATACCGAGTACTCGCTCTACGCGATGGCCCTGCAGACGCCGGACCCGAAGAAGCAGGCCGAACTGCTGGAAGCCCTGCAGCAGCGCAACCCCAAGAGCGAATATCTGGCCAAGGCCAAAGGCGTGATGTTTGTGGCCTACCAAAAAGCGGGTGCCAACGACAAGGCGTTGGCGCTGGCACAGCAGGCGGTCGATGCGGGCCAAGCCAACGAAGACATGCTGCTGGTGCTGGCCGACGATTCGTTGAAGAAAAAGGACAGCGGAAAGATCCACACCTACACAGCCAAGCTGGTGGAAATCACGAATGCCGCGCCCAAGCCGGAAGGCGTGGCCGATGCGGATTGGAGCAAGCGCAAGAATACTATTCTCGGATTGGCCTACTACATGAGCGGGAAAGATTATTACAATCAAGGCAAATTCGCCGCTGCCGACAAGGACTTGCGCCAGGCTCTGCCGCTGGTGGAAGCCAACGTCGCGATCCGTCCGGAAGTGCTTTATCTGCTGGCCTACGCGAATTACAAGATGGAGAAGATTCAGGAAGCCGCCAATTTCTACAAAGCGTGCGCGGCGGTGAAGAGCCCGTTCCAGGCGATGGCAACGAAGAACCTCACGGCCATACACGCCCAATACCACGGACTCAAATGAATCTGCTGATTCCGAATCTGGGCTCGACTTCGCTCAAGTACCAGATCCTGGAGATGCCTTCCGAGAAACTGCTCGGCAGGGGCCGCATCGAGCGTGTAGAGGATTATCGTGAAGCCATGGGCCAGATCCGTACGGGCGGCGTTGGGGTGGATGCGGTGGCTTTTAAGGCCGTACACGGCGGATCGAAATACCGAGGTACACATCTAATCGATGACGGCGTGCTGGCAGCTCTCGTCGAGTTCCTGCCCGCTGCTCCCGCCCACAACGCTATCTATCTGGCTGCTATGCAGGCATTCCGCGAAAGCATGCCGGGCACGCCGCTGGTAGCCGCATTCGAGCCCGAATTTCACGCCACCATTCCGGACTACGCGTGCCTGTATGGCGTACCGGAGCAATGGCGGGCGGAGGGCGTGCGCAAGTATGGATTCCACGGAGCCTCGCACCAATACATCGCGGAGCGCGCTGCCGAGCTGCTGGGCAGCCAGACGCGCCTGGTGAGTTGTCACCTGGGTGGCAGCTCGTCGATGTGCGCCATCGACCGCGGCCGGTCGGTGGACACGACCATGGGCTTCTCGCCGCAATCCGGCTTGGAGAATGCCACGCGCCACGGCGATCTGGACGTCTTCGCGGTGCTCTTCATGATGGAGCGGTACGGCTGGACCAGCGATCAGGTGCGCGGGCAACTGGCCAAGGGCGGCGGCCTGGCGGGGCTCTCCGGCATTCAAGGCGGCGATGTACGCGATCTCGAACTCGCCGCCGCGCAAGGCAACAGCCGCGCCGCCGAAGCTCTGCAGGTTTTTGTATACCAGGTGAAGAAGACCATTGGCGCATACGCCGCCGCCATGGGAGGACTCGACGCGGTGGCCTTCACCGGAGGCATTGGCGAGAACTCCGCAAGGCTGCGGGCGGCCTGCTGCCAGGGCCTCGAATTTCTGGGAATTTCGCTCGACACGGAAGCCAACGAGCACGGCAGCGGCGATCGCATGGTATCCAACGGAAAGGTTGCCGTGCTGGCGCTCGCCACTAACGAGGAACTGATGGTGGCCAGAAGAGCGTACAGGGTGCTGGGGGCATCGGCGATATACTTGGCGTAGAGCGTGCGCAAGTACTTCTGGGCCTTGACCATCCTTTCCGCTATTCTTCTTTTCTCGCCTCTCCGCACGGGAGATCTGGCCGGATACGACGACGCGCAATACGCCCATATCGCCAAGGCAATCGTGCGTTCGGGAGACTGGCTGACCCTGCACAGCAACGGCTATCCTGCCATGGAAAACACGCCCCTGCTGGAGTGGATGCAGGCTGTCTTGTTCTCGGTGTTCGGCTTTTCCGACGCGCTGGCCAGGCTGCCCTCGGCGTTATGCGGTTTCGGCACGATCCTGCTGGTCGGGTGGCTGGCGCGCAGGCTCACGGAAAGTCCGCTGGCGGCTGTGCTGGCCATGTTGGTGATGGCCACGTCCATATATTTCCTCAAGTACGCGGCGCGCGCGATGACAGACGTGCCGTTTACATTTTTCTTTCTCTGCGCCGTTTGCGCCTGGTGGCTCACTGAGGAAGATGCGCGCTGGTACCTGGCCACGGGGTTGTGCACGGCCTTAGCCCTGATGACCCGGAGCATGATGGGTCTGGCGCTGCCCGCGCTGTTCGCGATCGATCTGGCGGCGCGCCGGCGCCGACCGGTATGGCGTTATGCGATTCCGTCGCTGGCAATAGCGGTCGTGCCCGTGGCCGTCTTTTACGCGAACATGATGCAATATGGCGGGTGGTTCTTCGATGTACACTCGACCTGGCTCCGGAACGAAGTCTACGGACCGCTCTCGCCGTCATGGCGGCGGTTTACCGGGCCGTTCGAATACATTTGGATGCTGGCGAAGTCCTATTGGCCGTGGCTCCCGCTGATGATTGCCGGCGCTGTGGTGGTGATTCGCGGCCAGGATCGGAGACGGTGGCTGCTGGTCTGGTGGGCGGCGGTAGTCTTTGCGCTTTGCTCGGTGACACGCAGCCGTGTGCTGCGATACATGCTTCCAGCGTATCCGGCTTTCTCCATTCTGTCGGCGGTTGGCCTGATGAAGCTGGCGCCGGCGCACGTTCTGCGCAGCGGCTTACGTATTGCGACCCCGGTGCTGGGGTTGGTCGCGCTGGCTGTGGCGGCATTTCCCCGGACGCATTGGGAGGCGGCTGAGATCCGGCCAATCGCGCTGGCGGCGACTGCGGCGACCTCTGCCGGAGAGCGGGTCGCATTCTATGATTCCGGCCAAGCCCGGTATGACGAACTCAACCAGATGCAGTGGTACGGAGATCGCAACCTCAACGAGCTGACCGACCGGGAAAAACTGGTGGCGGAACTGCGCAGCGGCGTCGCGCGAGTTTGCGTTCTGGATAGGACCACTTATAACGCCTGGGTGGCTTCCAAGATTGCTCATCAGGTGCTGGCGGAGAGCGGCCACCTCGTTTGCATCCGCACGAATGGTCGAGTCTTCGGCTTGGGCTTATGGGAATGGGTAGGGGTGTAAACGTGGCGCACGCTTCAGCGTGCTGCCGTAGGCTTCAGCCTACGGGCCGCACGGCGAACTGAAGTTCGCCGCAGCACGCTGAAGCGTGCGCCACGCGATCGCCGGATTTGTCACCAATATTAGGTCGAACTCAGGCCCGTACAGGAATCCTGTACAATGTGTGCAAAGGAAGAATATGGCCATTGAGACTACCTATACAACTTTGCGCGACAAGCTGGCCTCCGTGCTGGACACCGTAGTGGAGGACCAGGAGGTAGTCATCGTGCGCCGCCGGGGAGCTCGCGACGTTGCCTTGATTCCGGCGGCGGAATTGGCCAGCCTGGAGGAGACGGCGCATTTGCTCCGCTCGCCGCGCAATTCGCAGCGGTTGCTGAGAGCGCTTCGCCGGGCCAACCGCCAAATCGGAAAGCCGGCGTCGCTCGACGATCTGCGCCGGGAGATCGGTCTTGGCAAGGGCCGCTGAAAGGGACGCAGTATTCCATGCGGAGTTCCGGCAGGATTTGCGCTTCTGGATGGAAGCCGATCGGAATACTGCAATGCGTATTCTTCAACTGGTGGAAGCCGTGCTAAAGGATCCTTTCACGGGCATCGGCAAGCCGGAGCCGCTGAAATATGTGCTGGCGGGCGCCTGGTCCAGACGAATCACCCAAGAGCACCGCCTCGTTTATAAGGTCAGCGAAACCCGCATCGACTTTCTGCAGGCCCGCTACCACTACTGAGGCCAAGAAAGAGTCGTCTACTCCGGCTTGTCCAAAAACTCGTAACGGCTACGGTGATCGTCGGGGGCCTGGTGCGAGTTGGCGTCCAGGTGCATCACCGCGTAGCTCTCCTTGCCGTAAGCGGGCCAGGCCGGTAAGCCCGTGCCGTTGGGGTCGCCGATCCTGGCGAAGTTCGCCCAATAGGAAGACATGAGATCCGACAGTGCGTTGTCTTCCGGCCGCCAGGGCAGGTTCTTCGAAGCCAACGCGCCGAACACGAACTCGATCTCGGCCGAATGATAGGCGGTTGCCTCCGCGTTCGCAGCCGCGGGCGGAGCATCGTCGAACTCATAGCGGTAGAGCGTCGAGTTTCCCGTGGCGCCCTGCATCTCGAGCCACTTCCAGGTGGAGAAAGCGATGAACTGGTCGCCCGCCAGATCCTGCGCCGATCGTTTGGCCTGGTCGTCGTTCTCAGCCGGGTAGAGCTCCAGGAACCGGCCGGCCCGGTCACCGAAATGCTGGTGCGCGTACGCCACGAAATTCGTCGCGGTGGGCTCGTCCTTCTGGAAGATGCTGTGATAGCTGCCTTCGTCGCGATTCCATCCCGCCAGTAATGGCACGTGACTCTGTTGGCCGCCGGCGAAGATCTCACGCACACTTCGCGGCAGGAAGTATCCATCGATATTCGGCGCGAACCGGATGGGGTTCTGCTTGACTGCCGCGTCGAGGAGTTCCGCGGCGGGCCTGGCGCGCAACTCGGCGAGAGAATGCGCACCGAGGGACTCCGCGAATTTAGCGTCGGCCTCTTCGCTCCGAGACAGCGGCTTCAAACTGAGCACAGAGCCGAAGAAAGCGCCGCTCTCGCCGATGGCGCGGTGAAACAGGCCCTGTGCCAGCGGCGATGCCATCAGCGCACTGACGGAAAACGAACCCGCGGATTCCCCGAAGATGGTCACGTTGGCGGGATCGCCGCCGAAACCGGCAACATTCTTGTGCACCCATCGGAGGGCGGCTAACTGGTCGAGCAAACCGTAGTTGCCGGACGAGTGATGTTCCGATTCCCCGGCCAGTTCGGCGTGCGCGAAGAATCCAAATACGTTGAGGCGGTAGTTCATGCTGACCACCACGACGCCTTTCTTCGCCAGGTTCTGGCCATCCTGGCGCGGCTCGGAGGCAGCGCCCGCCGCGAAGCCGCCCCCGTAAATCCACACCATCACCGGCAGGCGCGCTTTTGCGGACGTGGCAGGCGTCCAGACATTTAGGTAGAGGCAGTCTTCGGCGGGTCCCTTATCGCGGAAAACCATGTCGTCATAGATATTCCCCTGCATACACCGCGGACCGAAGTCCAGGGCTGTGCGGACACCTTTCCAGCGCGACGGGGGTTGGGGCGCTTTCCAGCGGAGCGGGCCTACCGGCGGCGCGGCGAAGGGAATGCCTTTGAACGCGGTTACGCCATTATTCACCACGCCCTTCACGCGGCCGTTATCGACTCTTACGATGTCAGGCACGGCGGCCGGCGACAGGGACGCCGCGAGGCAGACCAGAATCAGCTTGCGATGCATGTCAATTACTGTAACGCGGACCTGAGCGGCGGGCAGAACGGCGCTATACTTCGACGCGCCCGTTTACCCCATCAGCCTGATCGCCGGGCCCAACGGAGTGGTATATGGCGCGCCGACAAGGAGCTTTCTCGCCGGGCGCCGTTTTCCAGTTGAAGCCACCGGCAGCCCCTGGCCAAGCCTGGAACGTAATCGTGATCTACACCCTGACTCCCAAACGATGGAGATTCCGCGGCCACGATCGCCCTCGGCGACAGCGGAGCGATCTTCGGAACGACCACCATGGGGCCCGAATGGCGAAATCTATGGCGCGACCACGCACGGCAGCGATGGAGGGATACCCTACGGAGGCGTGATCCTGCGTGAGGGATGGATCCCTTTGCGGAATCATTTGCGCCGTTTCCCGCCTGACTTACGCATTTCGAGCGGTATGAAACGCGGATGTTAGAATCTAGTAAGGAGCCGCATGGATGACAGCCGGCCGGCCCGCCACCGCGCGGGATATCATTCAGGAAATCGTCCGGAACATGCGAGAAGGCCTGGAGCCGCTACAGTACAGCGCGCTGCCGCCCGCGATCTACCACGTCTATCTGCATCCTGACGATTTCGAGCGGCTACGCGGCATTTTTCCACGTATGCGGGAGGAAACCCGCAAAGCGCTGGATGCGGAGATCGCGGAACAGAATCGCGCCTCGCTGGGTGCGCGGCTGAAGCTGGCGCGTAAGCCCGCGGCCAAAGTTGAAACGCCGGATGGCGGGTGGCGCGTCGAATTCTTCGAGAACAGCGAGGAAGACGTCGCGCCCGGCGATATCGTGATCTACTCCGAGTTGGCGCTGCCGGCCAAGCCGGAATACGGCGCCGGCAGCATGACCAAGCGCATCGCGACGCGCCGGCTGGGCGGCGAGACCACCGTTTCCCAGAAGTATGAAGAGCAACTGCCGGCCACCGAGGAGAT
>Ga0302326_10015031_pt1 | contig 16314 bp, 16 predicted proteins | sample Palsa_T0_3_FD_202264 | JGI IMG/M metagenome (GOLD analysis project Ga0302326, IMG submission 202264) | Peat permafrost microbial communities from Stordalen Mire near Abisko, Sweden - Palsa_T0_3 | ecosystem: Environmental > Terrestrial > Soil > Palsa > Peat permafrost | place: Sweden: Abisko... | reverse complement strand
AGCGTCGTGCTGGGCATTGTCGCCCTCAAGCTTTGAGCCGCCGCGCGGCGTTGACCGCGCTTAAGCGTGCTTCTGCGCCGGCAGCAGATGGGAATCGTCGCCAAGGACCGCGCGCTGTGCCATGCGAGCCGCGCGACGCGCGAGATCGGGTTGGGCCGACGGACGCCAGCGCGACAGCAGCGCATCGGTGCCTTGCGGGTCGTTGCACACGAGCACCATGTCACATCCTGCCGACGCCGCGGCGTCGGCACGCGCCACAACATCGCCGAACGCCTGAGCACCCGCCATGGACAGATCGTCGCTGAAAATCAGACCGTCGAATCCAAGCCTGCCACGCAGCACCTCCTGGAGCCAAACGCGCGAAAATCCCGCCGCCAGGCTGTCGACTGCCGGAAAGACGACGTGCGCGGGCATGATTGCCTCGATGCCGAGGCGCACGAGTGCGGCGAACGGGACGAGGTCGTCGTTCTCCAGCGCCGCGAGCGGCCGCTCGTCGAGCGGGAGTTCCGCGTGCGAGTCGGCGCGGACGAAGCCGTGTCCCGGGAAATGCTTGCCCACTGCGGCCATCCCACCGCTGCGCAGGCCGCGGCAGAGCGCCCAGGCAAGATGCGCCACCGCGTTCGGATTGCGATGCAGCGCGCGGTTACCGATGACCGTGCTGCGGCCATGGTCGAGATCGAGCACCGGCGTGAAGCTGAAGTCGATGCCATGCGCGGAGAGCTCCGCGGCAATCCTGGAACCCGTGCTCTCCGCCGCCGCGGCTGCTGCCGCCGCGTCGCGATCCCACTGTTCGCCGAGCACGCGCATCGGTGGCAGGGCGCTAAATCCATCGCGAAAGCGCTGCACGCGGCCACCTTCGTGATCGACGCCGATGATGAGCGGCGGATCGCGCCGGGAGCGAATCGCCTCGGTCAGCGACCGGAGCTGGGCCGCCTCGGCGTAGTTGCGCGTGAACAGAATCACGCCGCCGACCAGCGGATGCGCGAGGCGCTCGCGCTCGATTGCGGTGAGCTCGAGGCCGGCGAGGTCGAGCATCAGCGGTCCGCGCGGCAGTGGCTTCACGGTGAGGGCTGCGTGGCTTCGCGCAGCAGCGCCTTCATCTGCCGCACCGCCTCGCGCAAGCCGACGAACACGGCGCGGCTGACGATGGCATGGCCGATATGCAATTCGCGCACGCCCTGCAGGGCGGCGATCGGCTGCACGTTGAAATAATTGAGCGCATGGCCGGCGTTGAAGCGCATGCCCAGCGCCCGTATCGCCTCGCCGGCACCGGCGACTTTGATGAGTTCGGCGACGACCGCAGGGCTCTGGGGGTCGCGCCCCTTGGCGTGAAAGGCATGGGCGTAGGGCCCGGTGTGAATCTCGCACACCGCAGCTCCGATCCGGGCGGCGGCATCGACCTGGCGCCGCTCGGCGTCGATGAACACGCTCGTTACAATGCCAGCAGCGGAGAGTATGGCGACGACGCGAGTGAGCCGCGCCTCCTGCGCGACGATGTCGAGACCGCCTTCCGTCGTCACCTCCTGCCGGCCCTCGGGCACCAGCATGGCCATCTCCGGCTTCACGGCACAGGCGATGCCGACCATCTCGTCGGTGGCCGCCATTTCGAGATTGAGCTTGATGTGCACGAGTTCGCGCAGTCGGCGTACATCCTCATCCTGGATGTGCCGCCGATCCTCGCGCAAATGCACGGTGATGCCGTCGGCGCCGCCCAGGTGCGCCTCGACGGCCGCCCATACCGGATCCGGTTCATAGGTGCGGCGCGCCTGGCGCAGTGTCGCAACGTGGTCAATGTTGACGCCGAGCTCGATCATGGGTCAATGCCGGTCATCGGTGGGATTCTCCGCCGCTTCGTCCAGCGCCTGCAGATCACGCACGACGCGGCGGCTGACGATGGTGCGCTGTTCCAGATAGTGGTCTAGCACCTCGCGCATGAGCCGCTTCGCCTCCGCGCCTGCCTCCGGTGCTGTGTAATCCTGCTGCGCAAGCGCCAGCAGTGTCGCACCGCGCACCTGGGGATAGCGTCGACCGGGTTCCGCGATCGTGCTGCGCGGGCCGCGATCGAAAGCGTAATAGTAGCGCGCCGCGGGATCGACCGGACGCCCGGTGTCCGCCTCGTGGGTGAGTGGCAGCGCGTAACCGAGTTCGGCCAGGAGCTTGAGCTCGAACTGGCGCAACACCGGTGCCTGCTCGGCGCCGCCCGCGAGTCGGGCTAAGGTCGCCTCATAGGCGCGGTAGAGCTGCGGATGCGCATCCTCGCGCGGGAGGAGCTTCAACAACAGCTCATTGAGGTAGAAGCCGCACAAGAGCGCCGACCCGCCGACCAGCGGCAGGCCGCCACACCAGTCGGCCTTGACAAGGGTCTTGAGCTCCCCTGCCCCCGACCATGACAGGGTGAGCGGCTGGAATGCCTGCAGCACCCCGCGCAGTTCCGATCGCGGCCGGCGCACGCCGCGGGCAACGAGCGCGACGCGGCCGTAGGTCGCAGTCAACGCTTCGACGATGACGCTCGTTTCCCGATAGGCATAGGTGTGCAGAACGAACGCCGGTTCATCATCGCGTCGCTCCCGAGGGGTGCGCATGGTCAGTACCCCAGGCGCGTCAGCGTCCGTTCGTCATCGGTCCAACCGGCGCTCACCCGCACCCACACCTCGAGAAAGACCTTGCCGCCAAACAGGTGCTCCATGTCGCGGCGCGCCGCGGTCGCGATGGCCTTCATGCGCGCCCCGTCCTTGCCGAGCAGGATCGCCCGCTGGCTCGCCTTTTCTACCAGCACCGTGGCCTGGATGCGTCGCAGGTCGCCCTCATGGGTAAAGCTGTCAATCGTTACCGCCGTGGCGTAGGGCAATTCTTCACCGAGCAGGCGGAAGATCTTCTCCCGCACGTATTCCGCAGCAAGAAACCGCTCGTCGCGGTCGGTCAGATCCTCTGCCGGGTAGAGAGGCGGTCCCGGCGGAAGACACGCCGCGATCGCCCCGGTCAGGTCGTCGAGCTGCCAATGCTTTTCGGCGCTGATCGGAACGATGGCGGCGAACTCGTGCAGCGAGGCGATTTCGGCGAGCAAGGGAAGCAGGCGTTCCCGATCGACAAGCCGGTCGACCTTGTTGACCGCCGCGATTGCCGCCACGCTCTTCGGCAGCAACGCCACCACCTCGCGATCGGCCGGCGTGAGCCCTTTCGCTTCGAGCACGACGACAATGACGTCGACATCGGCCACGCTCTGGCGCACGGTGCGGTTCATGCGCTCGTTCAAGCGCGTGCGGTGCCGTGTCTGAAAGCCCGGCGTGTCGACAAAGATGAATTGCGCTTGCGCCGTGGTCAGTATGCCGCGCAGGCGGTGGCGCGTCGTTTGCGGGCGCCTGGAGGTGATGGCGATGCGTGCCCCGACCAGCGCGTTGAGCAGGGTAGACTTGCCCACGCTCGGTTTGCCCACGATCGCGATCTGTCCGCACCGGAACGGTGGCGTGGCGATTGGTTCAGCTGTGTCGGACTTGTTCATAGGCCTGTGCAGCCGCCGCCTGTTCGGCGGCGCGACGACTTGCCCCGGTGCCGGTGGCCTCGATGTGCAGTGCCCCGATGCGACAGACGACCTCGAAGGTCTGCAGGTGGGCCTCGCCGTGGACGGCGACGATCGCGTAATCGGGTACCGCCATCCGCCGCCGCTGCAGCCATTCCTGCAGTCGCGTCTTCGGGTCCTTGGCGATCGCGTCGGTTGCGGCGTCGGCCACCTCGGCGGCGTAGATGCGCTCGATGGCGGCATGGGCGGCGGCATAGCCGCCGTCGAGCAGGATGGCACCGAGCACGGCCTCGAGCGCATCGGCGAGGATCGATGGTCGAGCTGCGCCCCCACTCTTTACCTCTCCCTCGCCGAGCTTGAGCGCCGCCCCGAGGCCGAGTGCCACGGCATGTCGGTGCAGCGTGTCGCGGTTCACCAGGCTCGCGCGCATCCGCGACAGGTCGCCCTCGGGCAGTTGAGGGAAACGGTCGTAGAGCATCAGCGCGATGGCGCAATTGAGCACGCCATCACCGATGAATTCGAGCCGTTCGTTGTGGTCGGCGGCGAAGCTGCGGTGCGTAAGCGCCTGGCGCAGCAGCTCCGGGCTGCGAAAGGAATGGCCGAGCGCTGCGTCGGGCGCGTCCGGGCGCATCGGCTCCTACTTGCTTGCCGAGGCGTGAAACTCGAGCAGCAGGCTGACGTTGCCGACTAAGGGCAGCGTCTTGGTCCAATCCGCGCTGGCGACGATCTGGTTGTCCTGTTTGCTAAGCTCGACATCAGTGCCGCGCACCGAGTCGATGTAGTCGGCGCTGGCTCGAAAGTCGAAGGCTCTTTGGAACTGCGCCAGCGTCGTGCCTTCGGGCGACGCCTCGAGGGTCTGCTTGAGCATCCGCTGCACGGAGTACCATTCGATGTACGATGGGAGCACGCGAAAGCCGATCATCGCGACGCTCAGAACCACCGCGGCGACGAAAATGAAGCCGATGATCGTGAAGCCCTTCTGTCCTTCCCCAGTGCGCATGATATCTCCCGTCAGCGGATGCCGCTGCCGATGCGTTTGAACGCCAGGCTGCTGATGTCGTCCCAATTGAACCAGATGAAAAACGCCCGACCGCGGATGTGGTCATCGGGCACGAAGCCCCAATACCGACTGTCGTCGCTGTTGTCGCGGTTGTCGCCCATCATCAGGTATTGACCGGCGGGCACCTTGCAGCTGAATCCGCGATCATTGTAAACGCAGTTCTCCTTGCCGGGAAACGATCGCACATTGAGCGGATAGACCGGCTGCGCCGCCGGATTAACGGCAATGGTGTATTCCCGGTCGCCGGAGTGCTCGATGCGCTTCTCGGTCGTGACGTAGGTCAGCCCTTCGAGATAGCCATAGCTTCCGTCGGGCGTCTGTGGCAGCGGCACGCCGTTGACCGTCAATCGCTTGTCAAGATACTCGACCTGGTCCCCGGGCAGACCGATCACGCGCTTGATGAAGTCCTGCGACGGATTGACCGGGTAGCGGAAGACGATGACGTCGCCGCGTTTCGGGTCGCTGGTGGCGATGATCTTCTTCTCGATGATCGGCAGGCGGATGCCGTAGGCGAATTTGTTGACCAGGATGAAATCGCCGACCTCGAGCGTGGGTCGCATCGACGAACTGGGGATCTTGAACGGCTCGGCAACAAAGGAGCGCAGCAGAAATACGATGAGCAGAACCGGGAAGAAGCTCTTCGGATATTCGATCCACCAGGGCTCGGGCGCATCCGCGGGGCGCCGCTTGGCGAAAACCCAGCGGTCGGCGAGCGCGATGACACCGGTGAGGACAGTAAGGACGAACAGGATGAGTGCGAAGTTCATGGCTTTATTTCTCGCCGGTTTGAAGGATGGCGAGGAACGCCTCCTGCGGAATTTCCACGCTGCCGACAGCTTTCATGCGTTTCTTGCCGGCCTTCTGTTTCTCCAGCAACTTGCGTTTGCGCGTGACGTCGCCGCCATAGCACTTCGCCAGTACGTTTTTGCGCAGTGCCTTGACCGTCTCGCGCGCGATGATCTGCGCGCCGATAGCGGCCTGGATTGCAACGTCGAACATCTGCCGCGGAATCAGCGAACGCATCTTGGAGACCACTTCTCGTCCGCGATATTGCGCCGCCGCGCGGTGGACCATGACCGACAGCGCATCGACGCGATCGCCGTTGATGAGAATGTCGAGCTTGACCACGTCGGCGGTGCGAAATTCCTTGAATTCGTAGTCGAGCGAAGCATAGCCACGGGACACCGATTTCAGGCGGTCGAAAAAATCCATCACCACTTCGGCCAGGGGTAATTCGTAGGACAGCACGACCTGGCGCCCGACATACTGCAGGTTCTTCTGCACGCCCCGCCGCTCGGTGCAAAGGGTCAGCACCGGGCCGACATAGTCGTGCGGCACGAGGATGGTGGCGGTGATGATCGGCTCGCGAATCTCCTCGACCCGCGACAGGTCGGGCAGCTTGGCCGGATTTTCGATCTCGACGACGGTGCCATCGCGCAACCGTACCTGGTAGATGACCGTCGGCGCGGTGGTGATCAGATCCATGTCGTATTCGCGCTCGAGGCGTTCCTGCACGATGTCCATGTGCAGCAGGCCGAGGAAGCCGCAACGGAAGCCGAAGCCGAGTGCTTGCGATACTTCCGGCTCGTAGTGCAGCGACGAATCATTCAGATGCAGCTTCTCGAGCGCGTCGCGCAGCGCTTCGTACTGGTTCGCCTCGACCGGATACAGGCCGGCGAACACCTGCGGCTTGACCTCCTTGAAACCGGGCAACGGTCCCGCCGCCGCGCGTGCGACGTGGGTGAGCGTATCGCCCACACGCGCCGAATCGAGTTCCTTGATGCCGGCGGTGACGAAGCCGACGTCGCCTGCCGCGAGTTCATCGCGGGCGACGGCTTTGGGCGTGAACACGCCGACCTGATCGCAAATGTAGGTCGCGCCGCTGGCCATGAGCAGTATCTTCTCCCGCGGCTTGAGGGTTCCCTCCATCACCCGCACCAGCATCACCACGCCGACATAGTTGTCGAACCAGGAGTCGATGACGAGCGCCTGCAGCGGCCGGCCTGGATCGCCCTGGGGCGGTGGAATGCGCGCGATCACCGCCTCCAGGATATCGTCGACGCCTTCTCCGGTCTTGGCGCTGGCGCGCACGGCATCCTGCGCCGGGATACCGATGATGTCCTCGATCTCGGCGATGACGCGCTCGGGGTCGGCGGAGGGCAGATCGATCTTGTTTAGCACCGGAACGACGACCACACCCTGCTCGACGGCCGTGTAGCAATTGGCCACGGTTTGCGCCTCGACCCCCTGCGAGGCGTCGACGACGAGCAGCGCGCCTTCGCACGCGGCGAGCGAGCGCGAAACCTCGTAGGCAAAGTCGACGTGACCCGGGGTGTCGATCAGGTGCAGGCTGTAGTTGCGGCCGTCGCGCGCCGTATACCACAACGCCGCCGTCTGGGCCTTGATCGTTATGCCGCGCTCGCGCTCCAGATCCATCGAATCAAGGACCTGCTCGCCCATCTCGCGGTCGGACAGCCCGCCGCAGCGTTGGATGAAGCGGTCCGCCAGCGTCGACTTGCCGTGGTCGATATGCGCGATGATTGAAAAGTTGCGGACGTTGTCCATGAAACGCGAAGGGCACCGCACCCGGTGCCCTTAGCCTTGCGATCCGTTGTCCGCTGACTGCCATCACGGCGCCCCAGCGGCGAAGGCCGAATTTTAACGGAAAACCCGCCCCTCCGGGCGACTCTCGCCGGCCGCGGCCGACCGGCCCGCGGCGGCAAAAAAGTCGGCCCACGCCACGCGGTCGAAGCGGTAGTGACAGAGCTCGCGATCACCCGCGAGTAGCACCGGCACCAAGCCGCCCCAGCGTGCCTCGAGCGCCGGGTCGGCATCGACGTCGAACTCGTCGACGACGCAGCCTTCGGCCGCAGCCAGCGGCGCCACGGCGGCGCGCATCTCGTCGCAGAGGTGGCAGTAGGCTCGCACCAGCAGGGTGAGCCGCGGTCTACTCGCCGCCGCCATTGGTCTTCACGCTCGAGTAGAACTGCTGGTCGCCGCGTCGCAACAGGAACGTCACCGCGACGCCCTTGTCGAGTTTGGCCACCAGCGCGTTGACCTGATCGGCGCTCTTCGCGTCGATGGTCGCGCCTTTGTTGATCACCGCCAGGATCACGTCACCGGGCTGGATGTTGCCGTGGGCGTTGCCGCTGATGTCTTCGATCAGCACGCCGTTCTTGATCTCGAGCTCTTTTTTCTGTTCCTCGGTCAGATCGACAAGCACCAGGCCCATGCGGTTGGGCTTCGCTTTCTCCTTGCTCGGCGCGTCGTTGCGGCCGGTACGCGGCGCCTCGTCGTCCTTGAGCTCGGCAACGGTGACCGTCAGGTCCTTGGTCGCGCCCTTGCGCCAGACCTGCAGGACGACCTTTGCGCCCGGCTTGACCTGGGTGATGATGCGCGGCAACTCGGAGGAAGAATTGACCGTCCTGCCATCGGCCTTGAGGATGATGTCACCGGCCTCTACACCGGCTTTCTCTGCCGGACCGCCCTTCTCGACCGAATTAACCAGTGCTCCGGTGGCCTTCGGAAGGCCGAAGGCGTCCGCAGTCTCCTTGCTTACCTCCTGGATCTGCACGCCGATCCGGCCGCGCGTCACCCGACCCTTGTCCTGGATCTGCTTGACCGCGCCCATGGCGACGTCGATTGGAATGGCGAAAGCGAGGCCCATGTAGCCCCCGGTGCGGCTGTAGATGAGCGAGTTGATACCGATGACTTCGCCGCGCAGGTTGAACAGCGGCCCACCCGAGTTGCCCGGATTGATCGGAACGTCGGTCTGGATGAAAGGCACCAGATTCTCATTGGGCAACTCGCGTCCCTTGGCGCTGACGATACCCGCGGTAATCGTGTTCTCCAGGCCAAACGGCTTGCCGATCGCGGCAACCCACTCGCCGACTTTGAGCTTGTCCGGGTCACCGATGGTCACCTTGGGCAGTCCCGTGGCGTCGATCTTGAGCACCGCCACGTCGGTACGCTTGTCGCTGCCGATGACCTTGGCCTTGAATTCGCGCTTGTCGGTGAGCCGGACGAGCACTTCGCTCGCGTCGTCAACCACATGCGCGTTGGTCAGCACGTAGCCGTCGGAGGAGAGGATAAAGCCCGATCCGACCGATTGCTGTTCCAGATCGCGCGGACGCTCGTGACCGCGCGGAATCTGCCCGAAGCGGCGGAAGAACTCGTAGAACGGATCGTCATCGGACAAATCCGGCAATTGCGATCGGCGCACCGTCTGCGTGACATCGATGCTCACCACCGCCGGCCCCTGCTGTTCGTAGAGTTCGGTGAAGTCGGGCAAGCCGCGGCCGGGCTGCGCCAGGGTCGTCGGTGCGAAAAGGGTGGTGGCGCCGACGAGTGCGCCGACGACCGTCCATATGCGAAGTTTCATGCTGCCTTCCTGGTTTTGGTCTTGGAGCGGATGCGTAATGCAGAGCGTCGCTAGCGATGGGCGACGGAATCGGCGATCTGGCGCACGGTGGCGCCGGGGGTCTCGCCCAGCACGGTCACGAGGTGTTCGTCCATCTGGCGGCTGTAGACGTTGATGCCACCCTGCTGCGACGAGCCAATCGGTTGCGGCGCCTGCGGCATGGGTTCGACGAACACCGACACCGCGACCAGGCCGTCGGAAAAGACCAGGTGCGCAACCGGCCCCACCTTGCCACGCAGGGTGCGGTAGCCCTCGACGATCTTGGAGAACCCGGGCGGCAGATCCTTCACCAGCCAGCCGGTATCCTGCTGCACCACGTCGCCCGGCAGAGACATGCGCGTCTCCCAGTCCGCCGGTGGCGGGCGGTAGGTCGGTCGCACCGTGTCGCGTTCGATCTTGATACCGATCTGAATGTCGGTGAACACGAATTGCTCGATGGGCACGTTATGTTCGTTGAGCAACTGCGCCTTGAGCAGCAGTCCGGAGCCCAGATCGGCCCACAGCTTGTGCCCGTAGCGCATGCCGTCCTTCGGTTCGAACACGAACGCCTGGGTCTCGAAGCCGGCGATGCGCGCTGTCTCCGCCTTGCGGAAATTGTAGTATTCGGTCAGCGTATCGAGTTGCTGCGGCAGCAGCGACGGGAAGGCGTTGCGGTAGGTTCGCGGCTCGACGCGGATGATTTTCGCATCCGGGTAATAGCAGCGAACCTCCTCGTTGTTGCGGATCACCTCGCGCGCAGGACCGTCGAGATTGAACAGCTTCTCGTGCTCGCCGTGCGAGTCGATCATGTGGATCACGTGCGAGGTTTCGACCCGTCCGTCGTGCTGGTAGAGCAGCGTTCCGGAGTAGGTGAGCTGGCGCGCGGCGGTAGCCGCCTGCTTCAGCCAGTCGGCGGCGTCGTCGGCAGCCGCGTTCGACAACCACAGCAGCGCCGCGACGCCCAGGGCGGCGCAGGTACGCTGAGCAACGCGGCCGGGGGCTGCCGCGGCTACGCGGTTACTCCGGCGCATCCGGCGTGTCGGCGGCTACTGCGCGCAGATACGGCCGCACGCCCTGGATCGCCGTCGTCGGCGAGTATTCCTGGTGCGCCAGGAGGTATTCGTTGACCACCGGACGGCGCACCTCGGCCGGGCGCACAACCGCGGCCTGTTGCGCGGTCGTGACCGCAGCCGGCGGTACCGACATGGTCGTCAGCGCCACCCAGCCCACCACCCCGACGGCGGCGATGCTCGCAGCCAGCGCCCAGGCGACGGCGGTCGGCGCCGGTCGCAGGCGCGACGGTGCGAGCACCGTCGGCTCAGCGCTCAGGCGCGCGGCAAAGCGTTCGCGGAAACCCGGTGCGATGGCGTCGCATCCGCGCAGGTAGTCGCCGATCTGGTGATAGTGCTCCCAGGTTGCCATCGGCGCGGCCTCGCGACAGCCGTCGCAGGCACGCGCGCTGTGCTCGGCATCGAGCTCACCGTCCATCCACAACGAGATTTCCTCCGGCGTCAACTCCGGCCCAGCGTGGAATTTGCCCATTACCATCTCCGGTCCTTGTCAGTCCCCAGTAGCGGCCGCAACTCCGCTGCGATCGCTTCACGCGCCCGAAAAATCCGGGAACGCACCGTGCCAATCGGACAATTCATCACGTTGGCAATCTCTTCATAGCTCAAACCCTCGATCTCGCGCAGCGTAATCGCCGTACGCAGATCGTCGGGCAGCGCGTCCATCGCCTTGTTGACCGTGTTCGCGATTTCTCTGCCCAGCAGCTCATTCTCCGGCGTATTCGAGTCACGCAGCTGCTCCGCGTCCTCGAAGTTTTCCGCCTCCTCGTGGTCGAAACCCGTCGAGGTAGGCGCCCGCCGCCCCATCGCGACCAAGTAGTTCTTGGCGGTATTGATCGCGATACGGTACAACCACGTGTAAAACGCACTCTCTCCGCGGAAGCTTGGCAGCGCGCGGTAGGCCTTGATAAACGCCTCCTGCGTCACGTCCTCGACTTCCCCGGCGTCGCGCACCAACCGCGACAGCAGCCGCGCCAGTTTTCGCTGGTACTTCAGCACCAACAACTCGAAAGCATGCTTGTCGCCTCGCTGCGCACGCTCCACGAGCTGCTGATCCACTTCGCGGTCACCCATCCGCGGGCCGCCCCTGAGTCATCTCGTTGTTCTCGCCACACCCGGTCAGGTGGGCGCGGCACCCGCCGGGAGTATAGCCGACCCGTCGGGGCACTCGTGGCAGCCACGCGACACGATGCCTGCTGCTCTGGACCGCCTGCCGCGCGGGAAGTTCAGTTGGCGGCAGGGTTTTGGGCCGGTGGCGATCAGCCAAGGCGCTCAAGCCGCACCGCCGGCTCCACGCGGCCGGTGATCAGGCCTCGGTAGTTGCGGATTATCGGTTCGCGCCATGTGGCGAGCGTGGCTTGCTGCTGCGCATCAAGCAGCCCCAGCTGATCGAGCACCGCGACGGTCGCCGGATGCAGGCCACGGGCGTTGCCGTCGACGACTTTGAGGGCGATGCCCCAGCCCTTGCTGCGCACGCCGATGGCCTGCACGCCTTCGGCGCCGACCTTGGTGACCCAGTCGCCGCGGCCGGCACGCATCAGAACGAGGTCGTTGCGGCCTTCTCCGGACACCATGTCCGGGTGCGCGCTCATGGCGGCGGCGAGCGTTTTCGGCGCAGCGTCATAACGCCCGTCCTCGCCTGGCGTCACCAGGCGCGCGAAGGCATAGGCGAGTCGGTCGAGCGGCAGCGCATAGTTCGGTGCCGAGCAACCGTCGATGCCGGGGACGAGGGCGGCTTCATCGACACCGCCCATGTAGGCGACAGCAGTACGGATCGCCTGCTGCAACGGGTGATCGAAGGCGAGGTAGGAATCGAGCGGCAGGTCGTGCTGACGGCAGTAGGCGAGCATGCCGCTGTGCTTGCCCGAGCAGTTGTGCTGCAGCGGCGTGAAGGTCATCCCTGCCGGTGGCAGTTCCTCGCGCGCGGTATAGAACAGCGGCGGATGCACGCCGCATTGCAGCTGCTCGGGCGTGCAGCCGGCGCGGCTGAGCATGTCGGCGACCGCGGCGACCTGCCGGGGCTCGCCCGAATGGCTCGCGCACAGCAACGCGACTTGTTCCGGCGTGTAGCCAAAATGCGCGATGCCTCCGCCGGCGACGAACGGCAGCGCCTGCAGCGGCTTGAGCGCGCTGCGCGTTGTGGTCAGGTAATGCGGGTCGCCGGCGGCAAAGAGCAGTCGTCCTTCCCGATCGACGACGGCGATCGATCCATAGTGGACGCTGTCGATGGCCTTGCCGCGGGTGACGCGCGCGAGCGGAATATGCGGCGGGGCAGCCGGAGTAACGGTTGACACAGGTGGGATCGTGCAGGAAAGGCGCAGTTTAGCGCGGTTGCGCGGCGAGCGCGCTGCGAATCTGCTCGAGCGCGGCGGGATCTTCGATGGTCGTGAGATCGCCCGGATCGCGACCCTCGGCCAGGGCTTGGATCGAGCGGCGCAGGAGCTTGCCCGAGCGCGTCTTCGGCAACATCGTCACAAAATGGACCGCGCCCGGGCGGGCGATCGCTCCCAGCTCGCGGTCAACCGTGTCCATCACTTCGCGGCGCATATGAGCAACGCCCTCGGCGGTCGCAACGCGCGCGGGATCCCTGACCACGGCAAAGGCGACCGGGATCTGCCCCTTGAGCGGGTCGTGCACACCGACCACCGCCACCTCGGCGATGCCGGCATGGGCCTGCACCGCCTCTTCGATTTCGCGCGTCCCCAGGCGGTGTCCGGCGACGTTGATTACGTCGTCGGTGCGACCGAGGACGAAGTAATAGCCGTCCGCATCGCGCATCGCCCAGTCAAACGTCGAATACACCTGGCGCCCGGGCACGGTTGAGAAATAGGTTTGCACGAAGCGCTCGTCGTCGCCCCAAATGGTGGTCATGCAGCCTGGCGGCAGCGGCGGAACGATGGTCAGCACGCCCTTCTCGTCGATGCCGACCTCGGCGCCGGTCGATTCGTGCAGCAGGCGGACATCGTAGCCGCACACCGGAAACGACGGGCTGCCGAACTTGCGCGGCAAGTCCTCGATGCCCGGTTGCGCGGAGAGAATCGGCGAACCGCTCTCCGTCTGCCAATAGTGATCGACGATTGGCACGCCGAGCGATTCGGAGGCCCAGCGCGCGGTCGGTTCATCCAAGGGCTCGCCGGCGAGAAACAGATAGCGCAGGCAGGACAGGTCATACTTCTTCATGTACGCCGGGTCCTGCTTCTTGAGCACGCGGATTGCCGTGGGCGAGCTGAACATCGTGCGCACCTGGTACTCGGCGACGATCTGCCACCAGATGCCAGGGTCGGGTCGAATGGGCACGCCCTCGTAGAGTATCGTCGTCGAGCCATTGATCAACGGTGCATAGACGATGTAGGAATGCCCCACGACCCAGCCGATGTCGCTGGTCGTCAGCATCGTCTCTCCCGGTGCCAGGCAGAAGATGTCGTGCATCGAATTGGCCAGTGCGACGGCGTAACCGCCGGTATCGCGCTGCACGCCCTTGGGCTTCCCGGTAGTGCCCGACGTATAGAGGATGTACGAAGGCTCGGAAGCCTCCAGCCACGTGCACGGCACCTGCGCGCCGCGGTGCGCGGCGGCGAGCGTGGCGTAGTCGAGGTCGCGCCCGGCAACGCGCGCATGGCCAGGATCGAGCGCGCGGTCGACGAGGATGACCTTGGCCGGCGGGTACCTGGCCAGCAACAACGCCTCGTCGACCAAGTGCTTGTAGGGAACGATCTTGCCCGCGCGCATGCCGGCGTCGGCAGTGATCATGATTTTCGGTCGCGCATCGTCGATGCGCGCGGCCACGCTCGCTGCGGCGAAGCCGCCAAACACCACCGAATGGATTGCCCCGATGCGTACCGTCGCCAGCATGGCGAACACCGCCTCGGCGATCATGGGCATGTAGATCAGCACACGGTCGCCGCGACCGACGCCGTTCGCCGCAAGCATCGCGGCGAAGGTGTTGACCGCGGTCGAGAGCTCGCGGTAGGTGTAAGTGCGCCGTTCGCCGGTCTCGGTCGAGATATAGATCAACGCCGGCTGGTCGCTGCGGAGCGCGAGGTGCCTATCGAGCGCGTTGTGGCAGAGATTGGTGCGCCCGCCTACGAACCAGCGCGCAAACGGCGGCCGGCTGTAATCGACTACCTGCTCGAACGGGGTCTGCCAGTCGATGCGCGTGGCGCGTTCGCGCCAGAACGCATCGCGGTCAGCGAGCGACTGGCGGTGCTCCTCGCGGTAGGTCGTCATTCGGAAGGGCTCCTCGCGCGGCCGGCAGGCGTGCCCGCTGCGGTGCGGCGGCCATTCGAGGCCGTGCGCGCCACGCCGCCTGCAGGCGTGCGGCCGGCGGCGGTTGTGCCTAGGGGTGCGAGTCGGCTGCGATCCTGACCACCGTGCGCCCGCGCACCAGGCCCTTGAGGTAGGCGTCAAAGTGGGTCGGCAGCTCGTCGAAGTCGATGGTGCGCACCTGGTCGTGGACGCAGTCAGGCCGCCAGTCGACGGCGAGCTTGTTCCAGATCGCCTGGCGCAGGTCCATCGGGCAATTGGCGCTGTCGACTCCAAGCAGTTGCACGCCGCGCAGGATGAACGGCATGACCGTGGTGTGCAGCTTCGGGCTCGTCGCCAGGCCGACCGCGGCCACCGTGCCACCGATGTTCATGCTCGACAGAATCCAGGAGAGGATGTCGCCGCCCAGATTGTCGATCGCCCCGGCCCAGGTCGCCTTCTCCAGCGGCCGGACGGAACCGAGATCGATCGCCTGTCGAAGCAGGACTTCCTTCGCCCCCAGGCCGCGCAGATAGGCCGTCTCCCTCTCCTTGCCGGTGATCGCCACCACGTGGTAGCCGATCTTGGCCAGTAGCTCGATGGCGACGCTGCCCACGCCGCCGGTCGCGCCGGTGACCACCACGGGCCCGTTGGCGGGCTTCAGGCCGCTGTGTTCCATGAGCATGATCGCCTGCGCGGCGGTGAATCCCGCGGTGCCGAGCGTCATGGCGTCGAACGCAGTCATGGCCTCGGGACGGCGCACGATCCAGTCGCCCGGGACGCGAACGTACTCGGCGTAGCCGCCATCGTGGGCAACGCCGAAGTCGTAGGCATGCACGATGACTTTGTCACCGTGGCGGAAACGCGGATCGGCGGAGCTCTCGACGGTGCCGGCCATGTCGATGCCACCCACGGTCGGGAACTTGCGCATGATCCTGCCGGTGCCGTTGTACGACAGCGCGTCCTTGTAATTGATCGTCGAGTACTTGGTCCGGACGACGACGTTGCCCGGATCAAGATCATCTTCGGTCATCTCGACAAAGCGGCTGGATACCACCTTGTCGTCCTCGAACGTGCGGTAAGCCTTGAACCGGTGCATGCGTAGGGTCCTCCTCAGGGTGCCGTGGTGGTGGCGGGTGCGCCCGCCTGATGCGGCAATGCCATATATTCACGGGTGCGCATCTCGATCAAGCGACTCGAGGTACGCGCAAACTCCTGGCTGTTCGGTCCCTCCCGGTAGAGTTCCCCGGGCGGGACCGCCGCCGACAGCAGTAACTTTACCCGATGATCGTAGAGCACGTCGACGAGCCAGGCAAAGCGCCGTGCCGCGTCCCCCATGTCGGGGGTGAGCTGGGGCACGCCGGAGACGACGACGACGGCGAAGCGGCGGGCGAGCTCGAGATAGTCGAGCTGCGAGCGCGGACCCTCGCACAGGGTCTCGAAATCAAACCACACCAGGCTCCCCGCGCGCTTCTTTGCCCGAATCGGTCGCGATCCGACCATCAGCCGCGGGTCCTCCTCCGCGCCGGCGCGCATGCGCTCAAAGCGCGTCACCAGGGCCTCCTCGACCGCCTCCGACAGCGGCGTGTAGTAACACTGTTCGTACTCGAGTTCGCGCAATCGGTAATCGGTGCCGCCGTCGACTTCGACGACATCGAGCGAGCACTTCAAAAGCGCGATGGTCGGCAACAGATTCTGCCGCTGCAGGCCGTTCGGATAAAGGTCATCGGGCTGGTAGTTCGACGTCATCACGAACACGACGCCGTGCGCGAAGAGCCCCGTCAGCAGCCGCCCGAGGATCATGGCGTCGGCGACGTCGGAGACGTGAAACTCGTCGAAGCACACCAGGCGGTGGCGACGCGCGAGGCGCAGCGCGACCGCGGACAATGGGTCCTCCTCGCGCTTGAGCGTCTTGAGCTCCTCGTGCACATCGCGCATGAAGGCGTGGAAGTGGACACGGGTCTTGCGCCGGATCGGCACCGCCCGGTAGAAGGTGTCCATGAGGAAACTCTTGCCCCGCCCGACCCCG
>Ga0302326_10015030_pt1 | contig 16315 bp, 12 predicted proteins | sample Palsa_T0_3_FD_202264 | JGI IMG/M metagenome (GOLD analysis project Ga0302326, IMG submission 202264) | Peat permafrost microbial communities from Stordalen Mire near Abisko, Sweden - Palsa_T0_3 | ecosystem: Environmental > Terrestrial > Soil > Palsa > Peat permafrost | place: Sweden: Abisko... | reverse complement strand
AAGATGCATTTCAATTAAAATATGGCGAATACCTGGAAGGTGTTCTTCAGGAAGTGCATAATGAACACAGCCCCGATACCGATGTCTTGTATTCGATCGCTTATATTGCCAAAGCCTACACGATAAATGAAAAGAATGAATATTCGGTAAGTCCTAACGAAGGTGTTTTCGTCGAGGTAGATAAATTACCCGGTGTCGATACAAAACTGGTGATCGTACCGAACCCCACACGGGTCATACTGAATGTCGGAAAGGACAGGCAACAGGTTGTTTGGACGGGGATGTAGGAGTTGAAGGACACCGAAATCACCAAGGATCTCAAAATCTGCGGAGAGTTTCGTAATTCTGGATTCCACAGTGCAGTGATTTCTGTGTTACCTATATCCTAACTTCCTTCTCACCCTGTCAATCACACCCTTCGCGACGCTTCGGGCTCGCTCTTCACCCTCAAGGAGTTTTTGTTCAAGCGACTCAGGATGGCGCATAAATGCGTCGAACGCCCTTCGCTCATCACTGAATTTCGTGAGTATACATTCGAAAAGTTCCTGTTTAGCGTTTCCGTACCCATAATTTCCGGCGAGGTATTTCGATCGCATCGACTCCACCTCGTCCGGGGTCGCTAGTAATTGGTAGAGAGCAAATACATTGTCTGTATCCGGGTTCTTCGGCGCTTCAATGGGGATACTATCCGTGACGATAGACATCACCTGCCTTCTTAGTTCTTTATCCGTCAGGAAAATATCGACAACATTTCCATACGACTTACTCATCTTCTGACCGTCGGTGCCGGGAACGGTCATAACCTGGTTTTCGATCACGACGTCGGGTATGACGAACGTTTCTCCGTAAAGACCATTAAAAGAAGCGGCAATATCCCTGGCTATCTCCACGTGTTGCTTCTGGTCTTTACCCACCGGAACCTGGTTTGCATCGTATAGAATAATATCGGATGTCATCAGCACAGGATACGTAAACAGCCCGGCATTAACATCTGAAAGACGGTCCGCCTTGTCTTTGAACGAGTGGGCATTCGCCAACATGGGAAATGGAGTAAAGCAATTCAGGTACCAGGTGAGTTCACATACTTCCGGAATACGACTTTGGCGATACAGCACGTCCTTGTCACCATCAAACCCACAAGCCAGCCACGCGGCAGCGATAGCCTGCGTGTTTTCTTTCCGCTGAGAGGCATCCTTGATGGATATCAAGGAGTGAAGGTCAGCAATGAAGAAGAAGGATTCGTTGCCGGGTTGCTTTGAGAGCCGGATCGCCGGAAGGATGGCGCCCAGCAGATTACCAAGGTGCGGACGGCCGCTGCTTTGTATTCCGGTTAAGATTCGGGCCATATGTTTTGCAAAGAAAACAGGGTTATCGGAATTCCTCTTATTTTTGCTGAATAAATTCCATGAGATTCCTGTTTGTAATTTTCCTGGCGGTTTGCTCCGGCTTAAGGGCTCAGCAAGCCGATCTTCTGTTGTTTAAAGAAAAAATCCATGATTTCGGCGAGATCACCGAAGACGGTGGTAACGCCGATGTGGAGTTCACATTCCTGAATAACAGCGGACGGACAATGAAGATCATTTCTGTAAAAGCGTCCTGCGGATGCACGACACCTGGCTGGACGAAAGATCCAATACCTCAGGGAAAGGAGGGTTTTGTCAAAGCGAGTTTTAATCCTAAGGGCAGACCAGGGTTCTTCAGCAAATCACTGACGGTAACTACCGATTTGGAAGGAAGCCCTTTGGTTCTCCAGATAAAAGGTCAGGTGGCCTCTAAAACCCGCGGTGTCACACCCACCGATTATCCGGTGGAGCGGGGAAGCCTGAGGTTTAAATCCAATTCTTTTAATGTTGACAAGATCTTCATCAACACAGGCCCGTCGCTCCGGGAATTTCCTGTATATAACCCGAGTGATAAACCTATTCATTTTACTGCAAATAATATAGGTCCCCGCTACATTACCATAAAAACTCCGAGGGAACTGGGCCCACGTGAACGAGGCGTTATTAAGATCATCTATGATGCAAGGCTCAGGAACCAGTATGGTTTTACATCGGATGATATTGAGATCGGCACAGATGATGAGAAACAACCCATGAAATCATTTTCTGTATATGCTACCATTGAAGAGTCATTTTCGGTTTTGTCCGCCGAAGAATTATCCAAAGCGCCTGTTTTTCAGCTGGAAGCAACGGAGATCGACGTGGGTGGTGTGCGTCAGGGCACAGTGCTTGATCGGGTACTGGCAGTTAAGAATCCAGGGAAGAAAGATCTGATTATACGTGCCATACAGGAAAATTGCTCCTGTGTAAAGGCGTCCATCGACCCCATGAGAATCAAAGCCGGCCAGGCGGGCAAAGTGAGGATATCACTAAACACCCAAGGCAGGATTGGGGTTCAACAAAAAGCCGTGACGATTTATACCAACGATCCAAGTAATCCTGTGCAGCGGATAACGGTGTTGGCATATGTGCAGGAGTGAGTTAAGGCTTATGGGTGATCCTAGCCCAATTCATACTCCTAATTTATAACTCATCGCTAAGAAAACGCCGGAATGCCGGTAATTTCGTTTCCGAGGATCAAGAGATGAATATCATGAGTTCCTTCGTATGTGACGACCGATTCCAGATTCATCATGTGTCGCATGATCGGATACTCCCCGGTAATTCCCATGGCTCCATGAATTTGCCGGGCTGATCGCGCGATCGTCAGCGCCGCATCGACGCTGTTTCTTTTGGCCATGGAGATTTGGGGCGTGGTTGCTTTGCCTTCATTCATTAACGTGCCCAACCTCCAGTTCAGCAATTGCGCTTTAGTAATTTCAGTTAACATTTCGGCGAGTTTCTTTTGGACCAGCTGAAAGGAGGCAACAGGTTTTCCAAACTGGATACGTTCACGTGCGTAGCGGCGTGCGGAGTCATAACAATCCATGGCAGCACCCAAAGCACCCCACGCAATTCCGTACCGCGCGGAGTCGAGACACATCAGGGGTGCACCAAGACCGCTTTTGCCAGGCAGTATATTTTCTTTCGGAACTTTTACGTTATCAAAAACCAATTCACCTGTAGTACTGGCCCGCAGCGACCATTTTCCGTGCGTTTCCGGCGTTGAGAAGCCAGGCATACCACGGTCGACCAGCAGACCATGAATTCTTCCGGCTTCATTCTTGGCCCAAACCACAGCGACATCTGCTTTGGGTGAATTGGAAATCCACATCTTGGCCCCGTTGAGCAAATAATGATCCCCTTCGTCGCTGAAGTGAGTGATCATACTTCCAGGATCAGAGCCGTAATCAGGTTCAGTCAGCCCGAAACAACCTAACCATTGTCCCGATGCAAGTTTGGGAAGGTATTTTCTTCGCTGTTGCTCAGATCCGAATTTGTAAATCGGATACATCACCAGCGATCCTTGCACGGAGGCCGTGGAGCGCATTCCGGAGTCGGCCCGTTCAATCTCCTGCATGATAATCCCATAGGATATATAATCCAATCCTCCACCCCCGTAGTCCTGAGGAATGGTGGGACCAAAGGCGCCGATTTCTCCAAATTTTTTTACGATCTCAAAAGGAAAATAAGCACGCTGAGCCCAATCCTCGATATAAGGAGAAATTTCCCGCGTGACGAATTCCCGGATCGAACTTCGCACGAGTTTATGCTCTTCCGTGAGCAAATCATCGATGATGTAAAAGTCTGGATGCTCGTACCGGCCTTGCTTCATCGTCTTTTTTGTTTTCGTGTCGGCCGCAGCGGAGTCCTTCATATTGGTTTTGGTTATTCCTTATGCAATGATCAAATTTACGGAAGTTTTGGAATGTGTGGTTGGGGTGTTGAGGTGTCGTGGTTCAATTGATTGGAGGGATTTGTATTCAGGTGTAGCAGTTAGAAGCCTTTGGCTATTGGCCGTTGGCCTTTGGCCGATTAGGATGACCGTAGTCCTCTCAGCAATATTTAAAAGTTAATAGCTAAAGGCAAAAAGCAAACGGCCTCTTTCTATGGACAAATCTTCTCTGAATCCGGCATTGCTGGAGCAGCTCGTTAAACTCCAGCAAAAGTATGACTTCCTGGGTCAGGATTTGTCGTCCTACCTGGACGGCCTGCTGCATTCGGATTACCTCACCTATTGGGATTATATTCACCTGGACACGTTGCTGAGTCTTCAGACTCCAAAAACCCAACTCCCGGATGAGAAGGTCTTCATCGTATATCATCAAATCACTGAACTTTATTTCCGCCTTATCCTCTGGGAAATTGAGCAACTGGCGGAGAAAGAAAATTTGGATGTAAAATTTTTTAGTGAGCGACTGGACCGCATCATCCGGTATTTCGAACAGTTGGAGAGTTCTTTTTCAATTATGGTAGACGGACTTGAGAAAGATCAGTTTCTGAAATTCAGAATGGCCTTGCTCCCCTCGAGCGGATTTCAGTCGGCACAATTCCGGTTCATTGAAATTTATTCCACCGACATGATCAACCTGGTGGATACGAATGAACGGGAAGAAATTAAACCTGACGACATTAACAAGCAAGTAGAGAAACTGTATTGGCGCCGGGGAGCCACGGAATTAGCCTCAGGAAAAAAAACACTTACGCTCCGGCAATTTGAAGAGAAATACATCAAGAGTTTCCTGCATGCTGGTGTGAACTACCGCACAAAGAATCTTCGCCAGCTTTACATCCGGGATTTTTCCTCCGTGCCTGAGATTACTTCTCGGTTACGCGAGTTTGATTTGCTCGCGAATGTCCGCTGGCGATTGGCCCACTTACGATCGGCAGGAAGGTATCTTCGGAAAGATCCGGGAGACATTAAAGCCACAGGAGGCACGAATTGGCAAAAATACCTGCCACCCAAGTTTCAGAAGATCATGTTTTTTCCTGAGTTGTGGACTGCCGAGGAAAAAGCTGAATGGGGAAAGATCGGATTGAACGATTAAAAATTGAAAGATTAGTCCTACATCTGTGTTTGTTAAAAGGGAATATGAAATTCAGGGTCACAACGGTCCGAAGGATCAGGTCTTAACTTTCCCAGACGGTAGTAACGAACAGCCGACCCATAAGGTACTTTGTTTCTTTTTAATAACTTTGCTTTAAAGCATTGATCGTGAGCAGGTTTATTTTTTTTCTAAGCCTATTTCTTCTACCTCGTTTTCTATGTGCCCAGGGGATTACACGGTTCACCTATCATGATGTGGCCAAGAAGAATTTGAAGGAAGTTTACCAGGTTAAAGACACCATTAGCAACATCCTGAATGGCCGGTATATCTCTTATTTTCTGAATGGAAATATCGAGTCGAAGGGACAGTTCATGAACAATGAGACGACGGGCGTGTGGGAGTTTTACTACGAAACAGGCAACCTGAAAATGCGTGGTATTCTTCGTCAGAACTCAAACTTTGGCATGTGGCAATATTTCTATGAGAATGGGCAAAAAAGCATGGAGGGGATGATCAACGATAAAAACAAAGAAGGAGAGTGGAAGATCTATTACGAAAGCGGAGACCTGAAGGAAGTTGGCGAATACAGAGAAAACAAACGATGGGGTTTTTGGAAGACGTACTTTGAGGACGGAACGATACGCGGCGAAATTGAATATACCAACGATCATGGCCGGTATATTGAATATTATCATTCCGGAAAAGTTCTGGCGGAAGGGCCCAAAGTCGGCCCACATAATGTGGGACATTGGCGTTATTTTGCAGAAGATGGAACCATCGACGGTGAAGGGGATTTTAGCAATGGCAAAAAAAACGGGGAGTGGAAATATTATTACTCTTCAGGCAAAGTTTCGTCTTCCGGCGTGTTTGAAAATGATGAACCAGCAGGCCCATGGAATTATTATTTTGAAGATGGTAAAACAAGCTCTTCAGGACAATTTGTTCGTGGAAAAAAAAACGGGTATTGGAGTTCGTTCAATAAGGATGGCTCCAAAAAAAGTGAAATCACCTACGACAAGGGTTCGGGTGAGTATCGAGAATATTACCCCGATGGAAAGCTAAAAGCAAAAGGGCAAATCATGGACAGTAAAAGTCAGGGGAAGTGGCAGTACTATTTTGAAGATGGGAAACTGGAAGGAGAATGTGATTTTAATCAAGGCAAGGGTACCTATTACGGATACTATCCGGACGGGACTGTTCAAACAAAAGGTCAGATTGAAAATGACTTACGTGTAGGGACCTGGGAATTGTATGAGCCTGATGGCAAGCTTTCCGGATATTATAAACCGTTTTATGAAAATGATGGGCTTGCTAATGAAATCGGTGTATTGGCGAATACGAACCCAAAGGCACCCGCGGCTAAAGGGGCACCTGCAAAACGCAACTTTTCGTATTTCAGACCCCGGAATCCGGAATATCACGGAGTCATAATTGCCGGCGATCCCATGATGTCATTTATCGGAAGCATTCCCTTTGGGGTTGAGTTTTATAACCAGGAACGCCTGGGCCATGAATTTGTTTTTGAAGGCATCCGTAATCCATTTTTTACAGCTGACGGACAAGTGCCACAGAATAAAACGTACAACCGGGGATACGCCATTGCGGTCAGGCAAAAATTTTATAACCCTCTGAAAACCGGAATGTGGTACTTTGGGCATGAAGTGAGGTTTACCAATCTGAGCTATTTTTCCAACACCTCATTTCCACAATCGCCGGGTACCATTATTACGGCGAGCGCATCAGAACAAAAGGCGGAATATGGAATTTTGCTGGGAAGGCGACTTATGCAACACAATGACGGGGATGGGATAACCATCGACGCCTTTGTAGGATACGCCGTGGGATACAGGATGTTCAGTGTAGCGCCGAATTATTCTGATTTGTTCAGCAGTATCACGCAGGATCGATTTTCACAGACCTTCCGGTTTGGATTGAATTTTGGATATTCAATTTCTTTTGATGGAACGGGGAGGAGATAATTAGTTGTTAGCTGATAGTTGTTAGTTTGATGGGTGTTTGGTCGCATCAAAGACTTCAATGTGATTCTATCTTTGACTAATACAATCAACAATGGAAGTTTAAACCATAAAACGGTCAACGCTTTTCAGACATGGTCATCCTAACAACCAACAACTAACAATTCCCCTTGTCTCATATCCTGGAAGTCGATCTAAAGCCTGAAGAAGCCTTTGATGAAGCTGTTTTTAAACCTGCCATTTTTGAACGACTCCATTTAAAAGATGACGGAAGTATTTGTATACATCCCTTGCGCAGGTCAATTGATGCGCGCGGAAAGAATGTCATCGTAAAATTCCTGGTTGAATTAATTCCCGCTGGACGGGCTAAGTCAATATCTCTCGATATCACAAGGTATCCCGATGTTGGAAACGCCAGAAGGGTTGTGATTGTCGGCGCCGGTCCGGCCGGGCTTTTTGCTGCTCTTCGATTGATCGAGTTAGGCGTAAAACCGATTATTTTCGAGCGCGGCAAAGACGTTCAAGCCCGGCGGAAGGACTTGGCAACCATCAACAAAAATCATATTGTTAACCCCGAGTCAAATTATTGTTTTGGAGAGGGTGGTGCAGGGACCTACTCAGATGGCAAACTTTACACACGTTCTAAAAAGCGGGGAGATGTCCGTCGCATTCTGGAGATTCTGGTGAATCATGGCGCTAGCGAAGAGGTCCTGTTTGACGCACATCCTCACGTAGGGACCAACAAACTCCCCAAGCTGGTGGCCGCACTTCGCGAAAGCATTAAAAAAAGTGGCGGCGAAATTCACTTTGCTACCAAAGTAACGGATCTGATTGTCGACCGGGGTGAACTCAAGGGAGTTGTTACAGCGGAGGGGGAGGAAATTGAATCAAAAGCCGTACTTATGGCTACCGGCCATTCGGCGCGCGACATTTTTCAACTTCTTCACCGCAGGAAAATACATATTGAAGCCAAACCATTTGCTCTGGGTGTGCGGGTTGAACACGCACAAAGCCTGATCGATAAAATACAATATCATTGCGTTGAAGATCGTGGGAGGTACTTGCCTGCTTCTTCGTATTCTTTAGTGCATCAAGCGAAAAGCGCGGGAACAAACCGCGGGGTCTTTTCGTTTTGCATGTGCCCCGGAGGATTCATGGTTCCCGCGGCTACGGAGCCGGGGGAAATTGTAATTAATGGAATGAGTCCGTCGCGCCGTGATTCAAAATTTGCAAATTCAGGAATTGTGGTTGCCATTAAGGAAAATGATTTTACATCCTATGCAAAGTTCGGCCCATTGGCAGGAATGTACTTTCAAGCTGAAGTTGAACGAAAAGCCTGCCATGCAGCTGGAAAAAGTCAGTTTGCGCCGGCGCAACGATTGATGGATTTTATGGAAAACAAAACGTCGTCTTCATTGCTCGACACGTCCTATCAGCCGGGGTTGTCGTCTGTGAATTTGATTGATGTATTGCCCGGATTTGTTGCAGAAAGCCTGAAACAAGGGTTCAGGAACTTTGGGCAAAAGATGAAGGGATATCTCACCAACGAGGCCCTCGTTGTCGGGGTCGAAAGTAGAACGTCGTCACCGGTAAGGGTTCCCCGCAATCCGGAAACGCTTGAACACATTGAGGTAAAGAGGTTATTTCCATGCGGGGAAGGAGCTGGATATGCCGGTGGAATTGTTTCTGCGGCCATGGACGGAGAGCGCTGCGCTGAGGCTGCGGTGCGAAAGTATTTTAGTACATGAAAAAGACCGTAATTATTGGCGCAACAACAAATCCATCACGGTATGCTTTTATGGCGGCTGAAATGTTGACGAGCTATGGTCATGAAATTGTGCCGGTGGGAATACGCGAAGGTGAAGTATCCGGAAGGGCGATTCTGAATATTTCAAAAAGGCCCGTTATACCCGAAGTGGATACCGTTACACTCTATATTGGCCCTCACCGCCAGCCGGAATGGTATGATTTCATTCTGGATTTAAAGCCGAAGCGGATTATTTTTAATCCCGGAACAGAAAATTCCGAATTTGAAAAACGCGCACAGGAATCCGGTTCTGAGGTTGTGGAGGGCTGTACGTTGGTTATGCTGCGGAGCGGAGCGTATTGACTAGGAGGGGAGGATTAATAGGGGATTGGCTTTCAATTTTTCTGCTCATTTTTTAGTGTACTTCGCCTCCGCCGCCATCAAAACTACTTTCCAATGATTGGCTTTTTTTTCCAAAACTCTGACCTGCGAAGTTTTATCGTGGTCAATTTCGTCTTCGATGGTTTGGTCGAACCTGACAAAGGCTCCATTTCCATAAATACGGATCTCAATCCAGTGATTGACAATTTTTGACGTTGCGGGTTTTTGAGTTCGGAAATAAGTATCGAAAGTTTTTGACAGGTTGTCCCATCCCTCCACAAAACTTGTCCCTGTTGAATCCGAGTAGGACCAGTATACGTAGGGCGCCTGGACCCAGGTGTTGACCCAACTTTTCCGATCAACCTTCATAAAGGAAGTGGTCTCTTCCATAATTACCGCTTTAATGGCATTTTTATCCTTGTCGCCCTGGGCATAAAGGGAAACGCCCACCATACTCAAAAGACAATTCAATACGAGGACACTAATTTTCTTACGTCTTGACGACATGACTACATCGTTGAAAAACTGAGGTGCAATTTACTTTTTCTTCTCATCGCGGAGGGCTTAACCCGGGACAATTTTCATTGGAGCATTCTTTCTGCCTCGGCATGCCGAACTGAGGGGAATAATAAAATGAAGTAATCCTTAGAGATCAACTGTGTTACGACTAGTTTTATATTCCACTTGATGCCATAGGTATGGTTGCCATTGACAAATTAATCCACCTGAAAAACTTTTTGGTAAAGCCAGGTAAGTCAATAAGGATCAATGACTTGAAAACAAGATACCAGGGAAAAGTAATAAAAAAGGGGATGGCAGAACAAATGCTGGCGACCAGCCGGGCAAAACTGGCCGAAATGCAGGATAAGTTATATGCCCATAATCAGTTCAGTGTCCTGATCATCTTCCAGGCCATGGACGCAGCAGGCAAAGACGGGGCAGTGAAACATATCATGTCCGGATTTAATCCGATGGGCGTAAAAGTCTATAGTTTCAAAGCACCTAGCATCTCTGAACTCGATCATGATTATTTCTGGAGACATGAGTTGGCTCTTCCTGCCCGGGGGGAAATCGCCATTCATAATCGATCTCACTATGAAAATGTTTTGGTTACCCGGGTGCATCCCGAACTTATTTTGAAGGAGAATATTCCGGGTATTGAGTCACTCGGGAAAATAGATAAAGACTTTTGGGAGGGCCGCTTCAAGCAAATCCGTCGGTTTGAGAAAAACCTGTCCGAAAATGGAATGGTGATACTGAAGTTTTTTCTGCACCTGTCGAAAAAAGAACAGAAGCGAAGATTCCTTGAACGAATTGACGACCCCACTAAGAATTGGAAATTCTCTACATCGGATTTAAAAGAACGGGCATTCTGGAGCGACTATCAAAAAGCGTACAACGAAGCAATCAGTGCAACGTCAACCGAGTATGCCCCGTGGTTCATCATCCCTGCCGATGATAAATCGTTTTCAAGACTGGCCATTGCGGCAGTGATTCACGATCATTTTGAAAAACTTAATCTACAGTACCCGATTGCAAACGATGTCCAAAAGGCGGAACTTCGAAAAGCAAAAATTCAGCTGGGAAAATAGACCGATTAGCGAATTACGGACTGGAACAATCCGCATCGCAACTGCCATTCTTGATGCCCATAATAATTTAGTTATTAATCATCTTTTCCCATCGCAAAAGCTTTGTTTTTGGTATTAAATTCCTTCCTTTTTTGGCCATTTTGTGGCGGTTATCCTGTCAAAATTCATTATTTTTACAAGTTGTAAAAATTCAAGAATGAGCGAGGAACAAGCGACCCAGGAAACTAATTATTCGGCAAGTAATATTCAGGTTTTAGAAGGCTTAGAGGCGGTGCGAAAGAGGCCGGCCATGTATATCGGCGATGTGGGAGTAAAAGGCCTACATCACTTGGTTTGGGAAGTTGTGGATAACTCAATCGACGAGGCACTCGCGGGGTATTGTGACACGATACAGGTAACCGTCAACGTTGACAATTCCGTTACTGTGGAGGACAATGGGCGTGGAATTCCTACGGACATCATGGTGAAAGAGAAGCGCTCTGCGCTGGAAGTGGTCATGACCGTCCTTCACGCCGGCGGTAAGTTTGATAAAAATACATACAAGGTTTCCGGTGGCCTTCACGGGGTGGGAGTTTCCTGTGTGAATGCCCTCTCTGCCGTGTTGAAGGCGACCGTTTACCGCGAAGGAAAGGTCTTTGAACAAGAGTATCACCGGGGCATTCCGCAATTTCCGGTTCGCGTGGCAGGCAAATCTGACCGCCGCGGGACGACGATTCATTTTAAACCCGACGATGAGATATTTCAGACGCTGGAATACAATTATGAAACTATTTCCGGCCGGTTGCGCGAATTGTCGTTTCTGAATCCTGGGATAAAAATTAACCTGGAAGATCTTCGTGAAAAGGACGAGGCAGGAGAAGCCCGTTCCGACAAGTTTTTTTCCGTGGGAGGGCTTCGCGAGTTTGTGGAATACCTTGATTCCACGCGTGAGAAACTTATTCCGGAACCCATCTATATCGAAAACACAAAGAGCGAAACGCCGGTGCAGGTCGCCATGAGTTATAACACGTCGTATACTGAGAACCTGGTTTCTTACGTCAATAATATCAATACACACGAAGGAGGAACACATGTCGCCGGGTTTCGGCGGGCGTTGACTCGAACATTGAAAAGCTATGCCGATAAATCCGGATTGCTCGAAAAAGCAAAAGTCGACATCAGCGGCGATGATTTCCGGGAGGGACTTACGACCGTCATTTCGGTTAAAGTGGCAGAACCTCAATTTGAAGGCCAGACAAAGACGAAACTTGGAAACTCCGATGTCATGGGTGCTGTGGACACGGCCGTGAGTGAAGTATTGCACAATTATTTGGAAGAACATCCCAGGGAGGCACGACAAATTGTAAACAAAGTAATCCTGGCTGCCCAGGCCCGTATTGCAGCCCGCAAGGCACGGGAGATGGTGCAACGGAAGAATGTTCTTACCGGTACTGGTTTACCAGGCAAACTTGCAGACTGTGCCAGTTCAGACGCTTCCATCTGTGAACTTTATCTGGTGGAGGGTGATTCGGCCGGGGGATCAGCCAAACAAGGTCGTGACCGGAATTTTCAGGCGATCCTTCCCTTGCGCGGAAAGATTCTGAATGTGGAGAAAGCACAAGAGCATAAAATATATGACAACGAGGAAATCAAGAACATGATCACCGCGCTGGGCGTAAGTTTCGGAACGGACGAAGGCGAGAAGGCCCTGAATCTTACAAAGCTACGATACCATAAAATCATCATCATGACGGATGCCGACGTAGACGGAAGTCACATCCGTACCCTTATCCTTACGTTCTTCTTTCGTTACATGCGCGAATTGATTGAACAAGGATACGTCTACATCGCCCTGCCACCGTTATACCTGTTGAAAAAAGGAAAGGAAGAACGGTATTGCTGGACAGAAGAGGAACGCCATGAACTGACCCAGGAACTTGCTAAAGACGGTAAGGAAGACAGCGTTGGTGTTCAGCGGTATAAAGGATTGGGCGAAATGAATCCCCTTCAACTCTGGACGACGACCATGAATCCGGAACTACGGACGCTGAAGCAAGTGACCATTGAATCGGCGGCAGAGGCAGACCATTTGTTTTCGATGCTCATGGGGGATGAAGTGGCTCCCCGACGGGAGTTTATCGAAAAAAATGCGAAATATGCACGCATTGATATTTAAAAATACAAAGCGTCATCAGAACCCAATTGAAACTTCATACTAAAATAACAATCGTTGGTTAATTTCTCCCGTATTTTGGGTTCGATCTGATGATCAATAGGCGATGGACGTAGTAATGGACCGATCAATTGAGAACCCTGTTGTCCGGCAGATCGCCGAGAGCAATTATGTCAGTCGCGACCTGAGTTGGCTACAGTTCAATTACCGCGTTCTCGACCAAGCCAGGAAAGAGGATCGGAGTATTTTTGACCGGCTGAAGTTCCTTTGCATTACCTCGTCCAATCTGGACGAATTTTGTACCATCCGCCTGGGCAGTTTGTACAATTATATCGACTATGGAAAAGAACGCTTTGATTATAGCGGACTTCGTGAACTGCCATTTCGTGACTATTTACTTTCTGACATCAACCGCTTTGTCCAGCAGCAGCACCAGTATTACGTCCATCATCTGAAGCCTTTGTTTGAGAAAAACGGCTTTTGCCTCTGCGGGTATGATTCGTTGTTGCCGCCGGATGTGGAAAAGGTAAACGATTACTTTAAAAAGGTCATTTTCCCGATGCTCACCCCGATGGTTTTCGATAACTATCACACGTTTCCCGCTTTAAAATATAACCGGTTACTTTTTGGAGTGGTGACGAACGCACCTGCTGACGTCAATCACCATCTACGCGTCTCGTTTATTCAGGTTCCTAGCAATATTCCGCGGTTTTATGAAATGGCCGGGTCCGACGGTATCCGTTTTGTACCGGTGGAAGATATTATCCGGCGTAATATCCATCATCTTTTCAGGAATGTAGAAGTGGTCAGCATCAATCTGTTCAGGATCAATCGCAATGGTGATTTTACGTTGGAGGAAAGTGAGGATATCGAATCGAATTTCCTGGAGGAATTAAAACGCAAGTTGCAAACGCGCAGGACGGGCCGTGTCGTTCGCTTGGATATTCAGGGAGAATCTGATCCGTGGATGTTGCGCCTCCTGAAAATCCAATGGGATATTGATGACCGGAACATTATTAACGTGCCTTCGGATAGTCTTATTGATCTTGCGGGCTTGTCGCAGATTGTTAACCACAAAGATTTCAAGATTAAAAGAGCTTCCGTTCGTCCACCCATAAAGCCGTTGAATTTTCCGGAACAGGGTACACGGGATTTATTTGAAGTGTTGAAAGAGCGGGATATCCTGTTGCATCATCCCTACAACTCGATGGAGCCGGTACTTGAATTGCTGGAGAAATCCGCCGAGGATCCTTATGTGCTTTCCATTAAGATCACGATCTACCGGGTAGCCAAAGAATCCAGGGTAACAGCCGCCCTGCTGAAGGCAGCCGAGGCGGGAAAGCATGTTTCTGTTTTGTTTGAAGTCAAAGCGCGCTTTGATGAAGAGAATAATTTGAGGGAAGCCCAACGCCTTCAGAAGGCAGGATGTTTTGTTATTTATGGCGTAAGCAGTCTAAAAACACATACCAAGCTTTTGTTGGTCGTGCGAAACGAACCGGACCGGGTTTACCGTTATGTTCACCTCTCCAGCGGCAACTACAATGAAACGACATCCAGACTTTACACGGATATTGGACTATTAAGCACCAATGAAGCCTATGCCAACGATGTGTCGGAATTTTTTAATGTAATCACCGGTCATTCACAGCCGTCGGCGTATAAAAACCTGATCACCTCCCCACGCGACATGCGGATACAACTTTGCAGCCTGGTTCGCAGAGAAGCCGAGAATGCAAAAAACAATATTCCTGCGGGAGTTGTCATTAAATTAAATTCCATTCAGGATAAAGAACTGATCGACGAATTGTATAACGCATCACAAGCGGGAGTCCGGGTTAAGTTGATTGTCCGTGGGATGTGTTGTGTGCGGCCGGGGCGGACCGGATTAAGCGAAAATATTGAAGTCATCTCCATCGTTGGCGAATACCTTGAACATTCAAGAATTTATTATTTCCACAATGCGGGCGACCCCAAAGTCTATATTGGCAGCGCCGATGCGATGGTCCGGAGTTTTGACCGCCGGATTGAGTCTCTTTTTTTGTTGGAAGAAAGCATCCTAAAGAAACAGGCGATGAACATCCTTCGTTACAACCTTCGCGATAACGCGAATTCTTACTCTATGTTGGAAGACGGATCGTATGTGGCCAAGGAACCGAATAACGAACCTCTTTTTAATATTCAAACCGAATTTTACGCCATTACACGGGAGAAGGTGATTGATGTTGAGCTGTTTTGATAGGTGGCAATCCGTAATGGGTAATCAGTAATCAAATAGGTAATTAAAGTGAGATTATCTTCTTTCCTTGCGACTGGTCTTCTTTGTTGATAAATTCGATTTTCCGGTTCTTCGAATTTTTTTCAAAAAGGTAAAGCATTATTCCATCTTTGAGCCCGACTTCGGGTACGGAGATAGATTTTGCATTGGCCCATTCCATCACTTTGATGTAAATGTCACTGGCAGGAATAATCACGTCGGCCCGGTCAGGGTTCATTTGAAGTTTGTAGATACGATCTTCAATGGAATATTCCTCTACAATGTTCTTGATAGTCTTTAGTTGCTTCAAGGACATCGGTTTATCCTGGCCCACTTTTGACAATTCATAAAGCTTGCTGATGTTTCCTCCCGTCCCCACGGCAGTTACCTTTCCATATTCCTTCTTGACCTGCTCTTTGACCCACTTCTCCAGCTCTTTCCAGATCAACGGCGAATCATGGTGTTCGAGTACGCGCACGGCACCAATTTTGAAAGAACGCGTCTTTATTTTTTTTCCGTGGGTGTATACGTTGAGCTCTGTGCTGCCCCCGCCCACATCAATGTGCAGGTACGTTTTATCCGTTAAGTATGTATGTATCGCCTTATTGATAAACTCCGCTTCCTGTGTGCCGTCAATGATGTTTATCGTAATGCCCAACTCCAGGAAAATATCTTTGACCAGCTTCGGTCCGTTTTTAGATTCCCGCATGGCCGAGGTTGCGCAAAACATGAAGTCATCGACTTCATACAGTTCGAGAAGGAGTTTATAAACCTTCATCAACTTCTTGAACTTGATAATACTTTGCCGGCTGATCCGATTCGTCCCAAAAACATCATGGCCGAGTCGCAATGGAAAGCGGACGTATTCCAGTTTTTTGAAAAGAATCTGAGAGCCCTGATCCAACACGGATGACACCTGAAAACGGATGGCATTGGAGCCAATGTCGATGGCGGCGAGTTTCAAGTGGCTTGTTGTTAATAAAATGGATTGAACGGGTCACCGGCAAAAACCAACGTGTAACCTCGTTACAAAATAAGCGTTTTGATTTTTCTTTTTTATGAAGTTATTGTTTTTCTTTGCATTGCTTATCCAGAAAGACCGAGGGAATGGGCCCTGCGACGTCTTAGCAACCTTCAGCCAGCCGCACTTTGTGGAAGGTATGCGGGTGCTAACTCCCATCTGCCCGAGTGCAGAGAAGATAAGCGGCCAATCTCCTGCAGGCTCTTTCTGGACAAACGCTAATCTAACCAGTAGAAAGAGTGAAAATTGAAGACATTTTAAG
>Ga0302326_10015029_pt1 | contig 16316 bp, 15 predicted proteins | sample Palsa_T0_3_FD_202264 | JGI IMG/M metagenome (GOLD analysis project Ga0302326, IMG submission 202264) | Peat permafrost microbial communities from Stordalen Mire near Abisko, Sweden - Palsa_T0_3 | ecosystem: Environmental > Terrestrial > Soil > Palsa > Peat permafrost | place: Sweden: Abisko... | reverse complement strand
AGTAGGGCACCATGTTGCAGACATCGCCCGCCCCCGTAGCTCAGCCGGATAGAGCATCGGACTTCTAATCCGAGGGTCGCTGGTTCGAATCCAGCCGGGGGCATTCACTGTGCTGCCGCGGCTTGCAGGGTGGGGATCGGCCCTCGTAGCGCGGAGGTATCCACAAAGAACTCGCGCGCCAAGCTCGCGATCAGGCCGGCCAGGTCGGGATGCTCCTCCGGGCGCCAGTCCTGGAGCAGATCGGCTAGTCGCTGCTCGCCGGTCGCTGTCAGGAGCGCCAGCGTGGTGTGGCCGTCAGCTGTCAGCTCGAACGTCTCATCAGTGTCCTGGCCGGGTTCGACCAAGCCGCGCTGAAGCAGCGCGTCCCTGGCGTGGCACAGCGTCGCAAGCGGGATTTGCACACGCTCTGCCAAATCCTCCAAGCGCGCCGCCCCGTCGGTGCTCAACCTCGCCAGCAGCCAGCACGCCGCAGGTTCGAGATCAACGCCCGCGCGCGCAGCCACGCGTCGCACGAGCTCACGTGCGCCCTCGCGACGGTCCAGCTGGCCAATCTTGTTGACGATCACCGCCAGCGAGTCCGTGTCGCGCGGGGTCGCAAACGTGTCTCCCATGTCGCCCGTCGCCACCGTGTCGCGCAGCGGCAGCTGGCGGATGAACCACGAGAAGGCAAATGCCGCCACCGCCACCGCCGAGGCCACCAGGAACACCGTGCTCAGCGAGTTCGTGAACGCGTGCAGGTAGCCGCTGCGGAGTGTCGGCGGGAGGCTCGCGATCTGCTTCGCGCTCACCGCGCTCAGCGCGCTCGCAGCGTGCGAGGAGCTCGCGCCGCTCGCCGGCAGGACGCTCTTCAGCTGGCTGCTGAGACGGTTGGAGAAAATCGCGCCGAGCACCGCCGTGCCCAGCGAGCCTCCGATCGAGCGAAACAACGTCGCGCCCGACGTGGCCACGCCCAGGTCGGAGTAGTCCACGGCGTTCTGCACAGCCAGCACCAGCACCTGCATCACCATCCCCAACCCCAGGCCAAGCACGAACATGAACCCGAAGATCGCCGCCTGGCTGCTCGTCGGGTCCATCGTCGAGAGCAGATACAGGCCAAGCGTCATCACCGCCGTCCCCGCGATCGGGAATGCCTTGTAGCGGCCGGTGCGCGTGATCAGCTGCCCCGAGCCGATCGACGTGATCAAAAGCCCTCCCATCAACGGCAACAGCTGCAGGCCCGAGCCCGTGGGGCTCGCGCCCTTGACGATCTGCAGGAACAGCGGCAGATAGGTGACCGCCCCGAACAGCGCAAAGCCCACCACGAAGCCCACCGCGCTCGTCACCGAGAACACACTGTTCGTGAGCAGCCGCAGCGGCAGCACCGCCTCAACTGCGCGACGCTCCGCGAACACAAACGCCACCAGCGCCAGCACGCCGCCGATACCCAGGCCGACGATCATCGGCGAGCCCCACGCGTAGGAGTTGCCGCCCAGCGAGGTGGCAAGCACGATCGCGCTCAGGCCGCCCGCGAGCAGGATCGTGCCGAGGTAGTCGACCACGTGGTGCACGCGCTGCGCCGCCGAGGGCAACGTCGCCGCCAGCACGAACAACGCAAGCACGCCGATCGGCAGGTTCACGTAGAAGATCCAGCGCCAGCTCAAATGGCCCGTCAAGAAGCCGCCCAGCAGTGGTCCCGCGACGCTCGCCAGGCCGAACACCGCACCGAACAGGCCGGTGTAGCGGCCACGTTCGCTTGGCGGCACCACATCGCCAATCGCCGCCTGCGCGCTGACCATCAGCCCGCCTCCGCCCAGTCCCTGCAGCGCGCGGAAGGCGATCAGCTCATCGAGGCTCTGGCTGAGGCCGCACAACGCCGAGCCAAGCAAGAACACCAGCAGCCCCACCTGCAGCACGACCTTGCGGCCGTACATGTCGCCCAGCTTCCCATACAGCGGCGTCACCGCCGTCTGCGCCAGCAGATACGCCGTCACCACCCACGAGATATGGCTGAGGCCGCCCAGATCGCCGACGATCGTCGGCAGCGCCGTCGCCACGATCGTCTGATCGAGCGCCGCCATCAACATCACCAGCAGCAGGCCCGCGAACACCAACCGCCGCGCGGGCGCCTGCGGGATCTGCGGCTCGGGACTGACGGTTACGGCGCCAACACCAGTGACGTTCAACGCACCCTCCCTTGCGAGGTCACGCCCAGTCTATGACTTCGCCTGGTGCTTCCGCGCGGCACATGAGCTGGGGCTATATAGCATTGCCCGGCCTGCCCCGCAAAGGCGCCCGCCGCTCGCACGGCGGCTGGTTCGAGTCCAGTCGGGGCACTGATGTTCATCGCCACCGCGCTGCTCTATCCGTGCGTGCTAGCGGCGCTCTGTGCGGGTGCGGGGCTACTCGTGGATCGTCTCAGCGGCCGCGTGTTGCCCGGCGCGCTGCTGCTGACCGTCGGCGCTGGCGCGCTGATCGCGCTCTCGCAGCTGAGCACCTACGCCTACTTCCTGGCGCCAGCAACGCCCTATCTGATGGTCGCACTCGCCATCACCGGGCTTGTGGTGGGGTGGGGGCGAGCGCAGAGCCTCGCACGTTGCTGCCGCCAGCAACCGTGGCTACCCGCAGTCTCGGTGCTCGCCTATGCGATCGCGCTTGCTCCCGTGCTGCTCGCCGGTCGCACGACGCTGTCCTCCTACATGGCCCTGTCGGACTCCGCCGTGCACCTAATCGGCGCCGACTTCCTCATCCGCCACGGTCAGCACTACACGCACCTGGACCTGCACAACTCCTACGGGCAGTTCATCAACAACTACTACAACACCAGCTACCCCTCCGGTGCCGACACGCTGTTCGGCGGCAGCGCCTTCCTGCTCGGACTGCCGCTGATCTGGGCCTTCCAGCCGTTCAACGCGTTCATGCTTGCCACCGCTGCCGGACCTGCCTGGCTGCTCGCCCGGCGCATGCGCCTGCATGGCGTGTGGGCGGGGGCGGCCGCCCTCAGCGCCGTGCTCCCGGCGCTCGTCTACGCCTACGAGCTGTTCGGCTCGGTCAAGGAGATCACCGCGCTGTCCATGATCCTCACGCTGGGCGCCCTCGCGGCCACCCACCGCCGCTGGCTAGGTGCGAGCGCCGCGCGCGCGATCCCATTCGCGCTCGTGGCCGCCGCCGGCGTCTCCGCGCTTGGCATCGCCTTCGGCGCCTGGACGCTCGCGGCCGCAGCCGTGCTCGCCGTGACCCTCGTCGGGCGCCAACCCGTGCGACGTGCGGCGCCACTCACCGGCGTCGCGGTGCTTGTCGCCCTGATCGCCGCGTGGCCGACGTGGGCCGATCTGTCCGGGTCGGTAAAGGTCGCCCAGAACATCGCCTCCACCAGCAACTCCGGCAACCTGCACAGCCCCCTGCGCGCCGTGCAGGTGCTCGGCGTGTGGCTGGGCGGCAGCTACAAGCTCCAGCCCAGCGGCAGCGCCCTCGCGCTGACCCACGCGCTGATCGTGCTCACGCTCGTTGCGGCTGTGATCGGCGCTGTGCACGTGTTGCGCATCCGCGCATACGCGCTCGCCAGCTGGATGGCGCTGATGCTCCTCGCATGGCTAGCCATCGACCATTGGGTGACCGCCTGGGGGAGCGCCAAGACGCTGATGCTCAGCTCTCCCGTCGTCGTGCTGCTCGCATGGAGCGGGGTCGCCGCGTTGCGGACGCTGCCGGCTCGCGCGATCTCGCTGCTCGCAGCGGCGCTGCTTGCGCTCGCGCTCCTCGGCGGCGTGCTCGCCTCCGACGCTCTGCAATACCGCGCCTCCAATCTCGCGCCCACCGCCCGCTACGAAGAGCTCGCCTCGCTGAACTCGCGCTTCGCCGGCAAGGGCCCCACGCTGTTCACCGACTTCGACGAATACTCCATGTACGAGCTGCGCGACCTCGACGTTGGCGGTCCCGACTTCGTCTACCCGCCTGCCGCCATAGCTGCTGCCGCAGGAGGCTACGGCGAGCCCGTCGATATCGACCGAATCGCCCCGGGCGCGCTACTCGCCTATCCGCTGATCATCACGCGTCGCGACCCCACCGCCAGTCGCCCGCCGGCCGCCTATCGGCTGCTATGGCAGGGCCGCTACTACCAGGCGTGGGGTCGGCGCCACGGCGCCGTCGCCGCGCTCGCGCACATCGCGCTCAGCGGCTCGCCCGCCGCCCAGTGCACGGAGATCGAACACTTTGCGCACTCCAGCAGCGCAACCGGCCAAGCGCGGCTCGTGGCCGCCCAAGCACCCACACTCGTCAGGATCCCCCTCGCGCGCTCCCCGCATCCCGCCCACTGGGGCCACGAGCGCAAGGGCCTCGTCATGAGCCGGTCCGGTCGGCTCAGCGCCCGCTTCACGATCCCCGACGCAGGGCTGTGGGAGGTATGGCTGCAGGGTGAGTTCATGCCCACCGTGCAGCTGCGCGTCGACGGGCGCAAGCTTGCCTCCATCGCCGGGCAGCTCAGCGGCAACTCGCTCGTCGCAGACACCATCCCGCCGATCCCCGTGGCGTTGTCCGCCGGTGCGCACAACCTCTCGCTTACGCGTGCCAGCGCCGGCCTCGGGCCCGGCGAAACCGGCTCCGCCGTGCTCGACGCGATCTTTCTAACGCCCGCCCGCGAAGGCTCCGCGGCCACCCTGCGCACAGCTCCCGCCTCGCAATGGCAGTCACTATGCGGTCGCTCCTACCAATGGATCGAGATCGCCAGCGGGGAGCCTGCCGCGGCGTCTGGCTAGCGGGGGCTCGTCGCCCAGGCCGCTGCGGCCGGTGCCATGTGCGTCATGCGGGGACGCAGCGCAATTGCATCCCACTCATCTCCATCGGGGGGCGAACGTAGTCTCTGTGGGATGAGCGCCCCGAGCGAAGCCCCAGGGGTCGACCAGATCCTCCTCGGCGAGAACATGCAGCTGCTCTCTGCGTTCGCCGACGAGTCATTCCAGCTCGTATACATCGACCCGCCGTTCAACACTGGCAAGGTGCAGGCACGCAAGACGCTCCAGGCAGTGCGCGACGCCGATGGGCAGCGCACGGGCTTTCAGGGCCAGCGCTACAGCACCCGGCTGCTCGCAGAGTCCAGCTACAGCGACTCCTTCGATGACTACCTCGCGTTCCTGACGCCGCGCTTGCAAGAGGCCCGTCGCCTGCTCGCGCGCGAGGGCACGCTGTACTTTCACATCGACTACCGCGAGGCCCACCACTGCAAGCTGCTGCTCGATGAGATATTCGGACGGGAGTGCTTCCTCAACGAGATCATCTGGGCCTACGACTACGGCGCCCGCACCAAGCGCCGCTGGCCAGCCAAGCACGACACGATCCTCGTCTACGTCAAGGATCCCGACGCCTACTTCTTCGACTCCCAAGAGGTCGACCGCGAGCCCTACATGGCGCCCGGCCTCGTCACCCCTGAGAAGGTCGCCAGGGGCAAGCTGCCCACAGACGTGTGGTGGCACACGATCGTGCCCACCAGCGGGCAGGAGAAGACCGGCTACCCCACCCAGAAGCCCGAAGGCATCGTGCGTCGCATGGTCCATGCCTCCACGCGACCAGGCGACTGGTGCCTGGACTTCTTCGCCGGAAGCGGCACGCTCGGGGCCGTAGCCGCAGCACTCGGACGCCACTACGTGCTGATCGACTCCAACCCCGAAGCAGTGCAGATCATGCGTGCAAGGCTCGGTCATGGGCGCTTCCCCGCGAGTGTCCCGGATGCAGCGCTCGCACCCGAGTAAATACCCAGCGCCGCTCAGTGCACGGCGCTATCGGCGAGGACATGCGAGCCTTTGGGCTGATGTATCACCTCGAGCTACGCCACTTTCCCCACAACGCCTCACGCTTCAACCTCAGCGAGCAGGAGCTCCGCGCGATCGTCGAGCCATGGGTGCGCGAGCAGGTTGTCGAGTTCGGAGAACGCAAGTGGAGCCCCCACATGGCCAAAATCACGATCCTCGAAGGGCCGCGCCTCGAGATAGCGCAGCTCAACATGGGGCGCGGCTGGCGCTCGGCACAGCGCGCCAGTGAGGACGTCACCGAGCGAGTGCTCGAGGCCGCCAGGGAGGCCTCGCAGGCGCAGGTGCAGGCTGCGCCTGGGCCCTCGGCGCCCGCGTTGGCTAACACTGGTGAGGGTGGTGCTGATGGCTTGGCTGACGCCGCGCTGAGCGATCCCGTCGCGCTCGGCGTGCAGCTTGCCGCGCTGCTCGGCTCCGACCCCATGGGGTTGCTCGAGGCCTGGCGGGCCGCCGCCGCGCGGTCCCCCGGACTCACCCCCAGCGAGAGCCTCGCGCTGGCCGAACACGCCGTCAGGTCCGCTCGCCGAGATCAGGGCTGATTCACCGCTAGACTTCCCTGTCGCACCTCGTGGTGGGCGTAGCTCAGTTGGTAGAGCTCCTGGTTGTGGTCCAGGCGGTCGTGGGTTCGAGCCCCATCGCTCACCCCTTGTGAAGTGGCTGCGTGCGGTGGGTCGAAGTAGCAGCCGGCGGCGGCGAGACAACGTCGCCGTAGAGGTTGAAGCTCGCCCACGCGCGCTGGCTCACCTCCTCCAGCGAGCGTTCCGGTACGCCGCGCTCGCGTCTGTACCTATTCTGGGCCGCGAGCATCTGGTCGAGCTCGCTGAGCTCGAGTTCCACTTCGCGCTCCGGGGAGCGGGTGGGTTTCCAGTCGAGCAGTTCCGCATACCCATCCTGGTGAAAGTGCCCAGCGAGCAGCGCTAGTGCCAGCAGGATTGCCGGTACTCCCAGCACCATCCCGAGGAAATACATCTGTGCCAAGAGGCTCACGCTCCTTCCCGGGCCGGTCGCAGCGTCGTTCGTGCGCGAGCTGTGCGTTTGCTTGCCGGCGTACGCTCACGCTTCTCGTCGTCGACGATCTCCTTTGTCCCCAGCCGGTCGATAGCAGCCTGAACGGCGGCCAGCCGGCGTACCAGGCTGGTTCGCACGCTCTCGAGCTCCGTCGCGTCGAGCAACGCTGGGCCCATATCTTTGTGGGCGCGGGAGGCAGCCGGCGCCACACCTGGGTGTTTAGCTTCGAGCTCCACCAGCGTGCGCTCGAGTGCGGCTATCTGGTCACGGAGCAGGTGGCGTCGTTCGGCCGCCTCGTTGGCTGGCCCTGCGCCAGCGCTAGGGGAGATATACAGGGCCGCCGCGACATCACGCGGGTCCACGCCCGTGTCGCGGGCCTCACGCGCCGCGTCAGCCGCGATCGTCGTCACCGCTGATGATCGCTGGGGTGTCGATGCCACGAACGTGCCGCTGCCCTGCTGGCTGTCGAGGAGGCCCTCCTGCTCCAGGCGCTGATACACGGTGCGAACGGTGTTGACGTTGACGCCAGTCGCCTCCGCCACCTCGCGCAGGCCGGGCAGCCTGTCATTGGGCTTGAAGGCGCCGTCGCGGATCCTGGCGCGAAGCGTCCACGCGAGCTGCACGCCTATCGGAATCTCCGCATCGCGATCGATTGCGATGTCCAGGCCAAGCGTTTCAACTGCCTCGTGCCTCACGCCTCAACTGTAGCCGCAGGGCCACTCTCCCATAGTGTACTAGTCAACTAGTACACTAGAAGAATGCGTCGCGACGTCGCCACCCCGGCCTTCTCTCAACGGGCGCTCCTGCCAGCTAGGCATGCGCTCGAAGAGCTCGGGGACATGATGCTTCTGGCCGGAAGGACCGTCTGGTCGGCCGTGCGACCTCCGTACCCCTATGGCGGTGAGTTCGTCTCCCAGTTCCTGTTCACGCTGCGTCTCGTCTGGCTTCCGCTGCTCGTCTCCACCGTGGCGATCAATTACGGAGCACCTGGGCTGCAGGCGGCGAACTTCCTGAAACTGTTCGGTGCGCTCGACTTCCTCGGTGGCTTCTTCGTGATCGAGGTCGTCCGTGAAATCGGCCCCTTGATCACCGCCATCGTCGTCGCCGGGGTGGGGGGGACAGCGATCACCGCCGACCTGGGGGCGCGCAAGGTTCGCGAGGAGCTTGACGCGCTGCAGGTGCTCGGCGTGGACCCCGTCAAGAACCTGGTAGTGCCGCGTTTCCTGTCGCTGATGCTCGTGACCGGCCTGTTCAACATCTACTCAATTCTGTTCGGGCTCTTTGCCGGCCTGCTTGCCGAGGTGGAGAGCGGTGGTTCGGTAGGGCCTTTTTGGAACACCCTGTTCGCCAATGCCACCGTCACCGACCTATGGGGCTCGGTGCTGAAGACGTCAATCTTCGGGGCGATCATCGCGATCGTCTGCTGTTACAAAGGCATGACCGCCTCCGGTGGCGCCGAGGGTGTCGGGCGCGCCGTCAACGAGGCCGTCGTCGTTTCGTTCCTGGCGTTTGGCGCTTTCAACTACGTCTTCACGCAGACGCTGCTGGCCACCCATCCGCAGATCCTGGTGCTCAAATGACGGCGACGCTCGCGAGTTCCGCTGGGGCGTCCGAATGAACGAAATACTCGAGATGCCGCGTCAGTGGCTCGGCGCCGTGGGCGAGATCGGCGGCTTCATGGGCAACATCCTGCGCGACGTGTGCAGCCTGCGCGTGTTCAGGTTCTTCGGCGAGGCGCTGCGCCAGTCGGGCATCTTGATCGTCGGCTCCACCGGCGTCATCTGGGGCCTGGTGTTCATCAATGGCTTGGGCCCGTGCGGCATTCAGGCCGCCTACTTTAACGAGGCCGCCGGGGCGCCTGCCTACGCCGGCGTGTTCGCTGCCTGGTGCAACCTGCGCGAGGCCGTGCCGCTGGTCTTTGGCTACATGATGTCCGCCAAGGTCGGCACGGGAATCGTGGCCGAGCTCGGCGCGATGCGCATCTCCGAGGAGATCGACGCATTGGAGGTGATGGGCGTCGACTCGATGACGTTCCTGTGCGCTACGCGTCTACTTGCCGCATGGCTGGTGCTGCCGTTCATGTACATAGGTGCGATCGGTGTTGCCTACGTGGGCTCCTACATTGCCATCGTGCATCAGGTGGGCTACATCTCCTCGGGCGGTTATCTGCTGATCTTCTGGCAGTTCCAGAATCCTGGGGACTTCCTCTTCAGCGTGATCAAGGGGATGACCATGGCCACCGCGATCGTGCTCGTAGGCTGTTACTACGGCTACAACGCCGGTGGCGGGCCCGTCGGTGTGGGCCAGGCCACTGCCAGGTCGATGGCGCTCAACCTCGTGCTCGTGAACGTGATCGACGCGCTCGGCACACAGATCTTCTGGGGCGGCAATCCTCGTGCCCCGATCGGGGGGTAGCCTCGACGCATAAGCCCGACGCGTCCAGTTGAGATTGTTCCCAACCTGCTGCGCTGGACAGCGCCGCATCCTGATTGGAACCCCGACGCCACACCTGGCAGCTCTGGCGACTGGGGTCCGCTGGTCGGCTGTGTGCTCTATGAGCAGCCCGACGTAGTTGCGCTGATCGATCCGCTGTTGCCGTCGGACGGGCGCGCGGAGTTCTTGGCTTGGCTCGATGAGCGCGTGGCCGGTAGGCCGGTGACGATCCTCACGACCATTCGCTGGCATCGTCGTGACCGCGAGGAGCTGGCGCGTCGTTACCGAGCGAATACGACACGGGCATGGAATGCGCTGCCTGTCGGAGTCGAGCAGCGGCCACTGCGCGGTGCTGGGGAGACGCTGTTCTGGCTGCCCGCTGTGGCGACGCTTGTGGCCGGTGACAGGCTCGTTGGGGCAAGCGATGGCGGTGTGAACGTGTGCCCGCAGAGCTGGCTCGAAGGCGTCCGTGCGAACCGTGCCGATGTCGCTGGGCTGATGCGCCCGCTGCTCGAGCTGCCGATCGAGCGCGTGCTGGTCTCCCACGGTGAGCCTGTGCTGCATGAAGGGCACGCGGCGCTCGCGCGCGCAATCGCTGAGGCCGACGCAGGCTGAGATTCAGCGCTCGATCACTAGCTTCGTCCAACCCCGCTCCACCAGCGCGTCCGCTGCGTCGCTCCAACCGACAACGCTCGTGGTCACCAGCTCAGGGCGCAGGGCGCCTGAGGCCGCTAGCTCGAGTACGTGCGGCATCGCCGTGCGTGCGTTCGCGCGGCCGGTCTTGAACGTGATGCCCTTGGTGTACATCTCGAGCAGCGGCAGCGACGGCTGCTCGCCGAAATAGATCGCCGTGCTCGTACAGATGCCGTCCGGTGCCGTCGAGCGCAGCGCCAGCGCAAGACCGTCCGCAGCGCCGCTTGCGTCGACGGTAATCGGGTACGGGCCCACACGGTTGGGGGTCTCCGCGAGCGTCTGCGCGCCCAGCTTTGCTGCCGTCTGACGCCGCGATTCATCCGCGTCTACGTACAGCACCGACTCCGATCCCAGCGCTACCGCCAAGCCGGCCGCATACAGCCCGATCGAGCCTGGCCCCGCCCCGCCGACGACCAGCACATCTGCCCCTGGCTGCTCGGTGAGCGCCGGGCTGACTGCCCGCCAGGCGTCGCTGATGTTGTCCGACGCGCTCGCCACCGCTGCCGGCTGGAGGCCCGCAGGGACCGGCACAAGCATGTGCTCGGCATAGGGCACACACACAACGTCCGACAGGAACCCGCCCCAGCGCTCAACCGCTGGACCAAAGCCGTAGCTCGACATGAAAGCGACGCCTTCGCAGTTTGAAGTGCGCCCCTGCAGGCACGCGACGCACTCCCCACAAGAGATCTGGAAGGGGACACTCACCAGCTGGCCCGGCTCAAGCGTTTTGACCGCGTCGCCCACCTCCAGTACCTCAGCCACGCACTCATGGCCGATCGCAAACGGTGGTGGGAACGGTGAGCCGCCCTCGATGATCAGCGCGTCCAGGTCACACGTGGCGACCGCCCGCGGGCGCACGAGCGCAGCCGTGTCTGAGCTCAGCAGTGGCTCCGGGGCTTCCCGCCACTCGAGCGCATCAGGACCCGTGTAGGTGAGCTGCTGCATGGTGTGCCCTCTCTCTTCTCGGTAGACCGGTCGTTATACTACTGGAATGCCAGCAGCGGGCAGCAGTCCGAGCAGTCCGAGCACGCGAGCCGGCGAGAGCTCACCGCGATCCTCGCGTGACGCGTTCATCAACACCACCGGGATGCTGCTGCGCCGACAGGGCTATGCGGGCACGGGCCTCAATGAGATCGTCGCGCGTAGCGGAGCGCCCAAGGGGTCGCTGTACTTCCACTTTCCTGGGGGCAAGGAAGAGTTGGCCGTTGCAGCAATGACGCGCGCCGGCGCGCAGCTGGGGGCAGCGATCACAGCGATCCTCGCATCTAGTGACGATCTGGGTGAGGCGTTGGGTGGCATCGTCGATGCGCTCGCAAGCGGCCTCGAGGCCTCCCATTACCGTGACGGCTGCCCGATTGCCACCGTGACGCTCGAGGCCTCAGGTGCCTCTGAGTCAGTGAGGGACGCCGCCGCGGCGGTGTTTGACACGTGGCTGGCGGCTCTCGGGGAGCGACTCGTGCGCTCCGGTTTCGCTCCCGCCGCGGCCAGGCAACGCGCGCTGCTCGTGCTGAGCGCAGTCGAGGGTGCGCTGATCCTCGCCCGTGCACAGCACGATCTCGCGCCGCTGCAGGCGGTGCGAGAGGAGCTGGCTGCGCTCTCGCGTCAATCCAGCGGGGTTGTGTAAGCGCCGCTGAGACCGCCGTCGATCAGGAACGTCGACGCGGTTACATAGCTCGAGTCATCGCTTGCCAGGAACAGCGCGCCCTGTGCGATCTCCTCCGCGCGGGCAAAGCGGCCGATCGGCACGTGCACCAGACGGCGCGCCGCCTTCTCTGGGTCCTTAGCAAACAGCTCGCGCAGCAACGGCGTGTCCACCGGACCGGGGCACAGCGCGTTGACGCGTACGCCGCGGCGTGCGAACTCCACGCCCAGCTCGCGCGAAAGCGCCAGTACGCCTCCCTTGGAGGCTGTATAGGAGATCTGCGAGGTCGCCGCGCCCATCACCGCAACAAACGAAGCGGTGTTGATCACCGAGCCGCGCAAAGGGCCTTCGTTCTCGAGTAGATGCGGGATGCCGTGCTTGCAGCAGAGGAACACGCTGCGCAGGTTCACCTGTTGGACGCGCTCCCATGCCTCGAGCGTGGTCTCGATCACCGAGCCATCATCGTTGGGGGAGATACCGGCGTTGTTGAACAGGACGTCGATACGATCGTAGTCCGTGCGCACGCGCTGCAAGGCCTCGCGCACCTGCCGCTCGTCGGTCACGTCTACCTCCAGCGCCAGGTCCCCAGGCGAGTTCGGCTGTAGGTCGATGCCGACCACCGTTGCGCCCTCGCGCTGGAACAGCGCCGCCGTGGCCGCCCCAATGCCGCCTACGGCACCCGTCACCACACACACCCGTCCCGCGAGCCTGCCCGGTGTGCTCATCATGCCTCCGTCGCGTAGAAGATCGTCTTCACCTCTGTGTAGGCCTCCAGCGCATGCGGCCCAAGCTCGCGGCCATAGCCCGACTGCTTGAAGCCACCGAAAGGCGTGCTCACGCGCACCGACGTGTTCGCGTTGATCGAGAGGACTCCTGTCTGCACCGCACGCGCCACACGCAACGCGCGCGCGCCGTCGCGCGTCCAGATCGACCCCGACAGGCCATAGATCGAGTCGTTCGCCAGGCGCACCGCCTCGGCCTCGTCGCCGAACGGGATTACTGCTGCAATCGGTCCGAACACCTCCTCCTGGGCCACGCGGTCGCTGGGCTTCACAGGGGAGAGGACCGTCGGGGCAAACCAAAAGCCCGGGCCCTCAGGCGCGCTGCCACGGAAAGCGATCGGAGCCTGACCGTCAAGGAAAGAGGAGACCGCCTCGCGCTGGGCAGCCGAGATCAACGGGCCCATCTGTGTCTGCTCATCGAGCGGATCGCCCACGCGCAGTTCCTTCACCGCTGTCTCCAGCAGCTCCATGAAGGGCGCGAGCGCGTCCTGTTGCACGAGGATGCGCGAGCGTGCACAGCAATCCTGCCCAGCATTGCCGAACACCGCCAGCGGCGCAGCCGCAGCCGCAGCCTCCAAGTCAGCGTCAGCAAAGATGATGTTCGCGGACTTGCCGCCCAGCTCCAGGGTGACCCGCTTGATCGATGCCGCCGCGCCCGCCGCGATCGACCGGCCCACCTCAGTCGAGCCGGTGAACGCGATCTTGGCCACATCCGGATGCTCGACAAGGCGCTGACCGCAGGTGCTGCCCGGCCCCGCAACGACGTTCACCACGCCCTCAGGAATGCCTGCCGCGAGCGCCAGCTCAGCAAAGCGCAGTGCCGTCAGCGGTGTCAGCTCGGCCGGCTTCAGCACCACCGTGTTGCCTGCCGCCAGCGCCGGTGCCAGCTTCCACGCAGCGATCGTCAGCGGGAAGTTCCATGGGGTTATCAGCCCCACCACGCCCACCGGCTCGCGCACCGTGAACGCCTGTCCGCCGGCTACAGGGATCGTGTCCCCGAGCAGTCGCTCAGGGGCGCCCGCGTAGTAGCGAAAGGTGTCCACGACCATGCCCATCTCGCCGCGTGCGTCGCCGATCGCCTTGCCAGCATTGCGCGCCTCCAGTAGCGCGAGCTCCTCGCGATGCTCAGCCAGGGTGTCAGCGAGCTCGTACAGGATGCGCGCGCGCTCGCCCGGCGCCAGCGCCCGCCACGCCGGCAGGGCCCGAACCGCAGCCTCGACCGCCGCGTCGACCTCGTCGATGCCGGCGCGCGCGATCTGAGCCAGGGTCTGCTCCGTGGCCGGCTCCAGAACTGACAGCCGCTCGCTCACCGCTCAGCCATCCATAGCCGGCGGAGCCGCAAGGCGGAGCCATTCATCAAATGCCCGAAACTCAGGGGGCCTGCGCGACATCGGGCAGCGCGACCGACGAGTCGAGGTCGTCGATCGTGCGGACCGGGCCCTTGAATGTGCGTTTGGCGGAGATCATGAACCAGATGGTGACGGCGAGCATCACGCCGATCGTCACCAGTGGAGCGTAGTTGACCGCCGACCATTCAAAGCCCGACTTGAAGAACACCCCCGCCGGTGCGAACGGCAGGCAGAAGATCACCACGCAGATCGCCACCCAGCTGAAAGCGATTGGGTTCATCCATTTGTATTTGCTCCCCAGCGTCCATGGGCCGGCTTTGAACTCGGAGCCCATACGCCAGCGCAGGAACACCGGGATCGTGTACGCGATGTAGAGGCCAATCACTGAGATCGAGGTGACGGCCAGGAACGCAACTGGCGTGCCCAGGTGGTTGGGGAAGTAGGCGGGGATCGTCACCGCAAGGGCGCACAGGCACACGAACAGCACCGCCCACGTGGGAGTGCGGTTCTTGCCCAGGCGCCGCCACAGGTTGTGGCCGGGAACGGCGCCATCACGCGAGAACGCGAAGGTCATGCGCGACGCGCTCGTCACGCACGCCATGCCACAGAAGATCTGCCCAATGGTGGAGATCAGGATGACCGCCTTGGCGCCCGCCGTGCTGAGCGCGGTCGTGAAGATCGCAAGCGCTGGGAAGCCAGCTTTGAGCAGTTCCGGTTCCTTACTCTTCTGGATCGCGAACGTGATTGCTAGCAGCACGATCCAGCCGACCACCGCCGAGTAGAACACCGATCGCCAGACGCCTTTGGGCGCGGCCTCAGCGGCGCCGTGGGTCTCCTCGGAGACATGCGCGGAGGCGTCGTAGCCGGTGATCGTGTACATCGTCAGCAGGAAGCCCAGCGGCAGCACATAGAACCAGTACATGTGCCCGCTGAAGCCCGATTCGTTGGCGCGGTGGCCGAACACGTAGGACAGGCTTGCGTGGTGGCTGGGGACGGCGATCAGAATCACAACGATCACCGCCACGCCGACCAGGTGCCACCACACCGAGATGCCGTTGAAGATCGACACGAGATGGCTTGAGAAGACGTTGATCAGCCCATGGATAGTCAACAGGAACGCGAACAGCGCGAAGTTGACATGGGCGGAGTAGTGCACGTTTTCGCCGGAAGCCGCCTTGGCGAAGTTGAAGATGAAGTGAACGTTGTAGAGACCGAGCAGGTTCATCAGGAACGTCGCGCACACGTAGTCCACCGAGGCGACCACCGCGATCAGCCCGATCAGGTTGAACCAGCCGGTGAACCAGCCCCAGCCTGCGCCGCCGAGCTTGGAGGCCCAGTAGTAGATGCCTCCCGCCGTTGGCATCGCCGAGGCCAGCTCCGACATCGAGAAGGCGACCATCAGGATCAGCACGCTGATCAGCGGCCACATGATCGAGATCGCGATCGGACCACCGTTCTTGAACGCCTGCCCGTACGTCGTAAAGCAACCGGCGAGCACGGAGATGATCGAGAAGGAGATCGCGAAGTTCGAGAAGCCGCTCCAGCCACGCTTCAGCTCCTGTTTGTAGCCCAGTTCGGCAAGGCGCTGCTCGTCCGTGCTCAAAGTCCCGGTTGTGCTCATCGGCCCCCCTTTGAGAGGAAAAGGTTTGGTCGTCCGTCCTTCAATCGTGACAATACGCGCGATGGCCAGCGGGCGTCAAGTGCAGTTGGCGCAAATCGCGAGCTTTTGGGCGGACAGATGGCCAAGGCGGGTGGCGGCCCGGATATGGGTGGAGTCGGTTCAGCCGCTAGGCAGCAGGCCCGCGAGGATGTGCTCGGTGCCCTGCAGGTGCTCGGTCATGACACGTGCGGCGCGCATCGCGTCGCGCTCGCGCACCGCCGCGAGTAGCCGGCGGTGCTGTGCGTTGGAGGACTCCAGCACCTGCGGCGGGTGGGCGATATAGGCGATCAGATCGGTCATCGCGCCCTGCGCCTCGGTCATCGCTCGCACCAGGCTCGTCGAGCGCGTCGCCTCCGCGAGCCCCACGTGCAGGCGGATGTCAGCCTGGCGGTAGGCGGCGAAATCCTCGAGCGTGCCCTCAAGCACCGCAATCACCTCGTCGAGCGCGTCCAAGTCGGCGCTGTCGGCGCGCTCGGATGCGAGCACCGCCACACCCAACTCGACGGCCAAGCGCTGGTCGCATGTCTCGCGCCACCGAGCGAGCATCTGGGGCGAGGGAGGATCGGTGGGCGGCTGCGGATCTGACACGAACGTCCCGCCGCCGCGCCCGCGCGTGGCGAACACGTGCCCGCTCTGGCTCAGTGCGGTAAGCGCCTGGCGCAGCGTCGAGCGCGCTATCCCCAGCCGCGCACACAGCTCACGCTCGGCCGGTAGTCGCGAGCCGGGCGTAAGCAGGCCGAGCTTGATCGCCGTGCCCAGCCGATCTACGGTCTCCTCAAACGCCGTCTGCGAGCGCACCGGCGCGAAGATCGCATCGGGAGGCGTGAGCGTTCCCGCAGCAGCTCGATCCTCAGTTCTGCCCGCCATCGTTCTCCTGCTCCCACACGATCACAGTCGCTCAAAACCGCGCACTCGCTCCCAGTCTGTCACGGCCGACTGAAAGCTCGTCAGCTCCACGTCCGCCGCGTTCAGGTA
>Ga0302326_10015028_pt1 | contig 16316 bp, 9 predicted proteins | sample Palsa_T0_3_FD_202264 | JGI IMG/M metagenome (GOLD analysis project Ga0302326, IMG submission 202264) | Peat permafrost microbial communities from Stordalen Mire near Abisko, Sweden - Palsa_T0_3 | ecosystem: Environmental > Terrestrial > Soil > Palsa > Peat permafrost | place: Sweden: Abisko... | reverse complement strand
TGGTAGAGCTGGCCGGCCTGGCTGAAGATGCCGAACTGGCGGAACATGCCCTCCATCCCGAACGTCCGGGACTCATCCGGCACGATCGGCACCACGTGCTTGCCGATGGCCTTGTCCCGCAGCAGGGTGTTCAGGATCCGGACGAACGCCATCGTGGTGGAGATCTCCCGGCCCGGCGTGCCGCCGAGCTGGCCGCCGAACGCGGACAGAGGGGGCACCGGCAGCGTCTGCGTCGACCGCCTGCGCCGCGAAGGCAAGTACCCGCCCAGGGCCTCCCGCCGTTCCCGCAGGTAGGCCATCTCCTCGCTGTCGTCGTCGAAACGCAGGAACGGCAGCTCGGCCAGCTGCTCGTCGGTCAGCGGCAGGCTGAACCGGTCCCGGAACCTGGCCAGGGCGGCGGCGGAAATGTGCTTCTGCTGGTGGGTGATGTTCTGGCCCTCGCCCGATTCTCCCATCCCGTAGCCCTTGATGGTCTTGGCCAGGATGACGGTGGGCTGCCCGGTCGTCCGCACCGCCGCCGCGTACGCGGCGTACACCTTCTGCGGATCGTGGCCGCCGCGGTTCAGCGCCCAGATCTCCTCGTCGGTCATCCCCGCGACCATCTCGGCCAGCTCCGGGTACTTGCCGAAGAACTTCTCCCGCACGTACGCGCCGTCCTTGGACTTGTAGTCCTGGTACTCGCCGTCGACCACCTCCTCCATCCGCTTCAGCAGCAGCCCGGTGGTATCCCGGGCGATGAGCGGGTCCCAGGCGCTGCCCCAGATCGTCTTGATCACGTTCCAGCCCGCGCCGCGGAAGATGCCCTCCAGCTCCTGGATGATCTTGCCGTTGCCGCGGACCGGGCCGTCCAGCCGCTGCAGGTTGCAGTTGATGACGAAGATGAGGTTGTCGAGCTTCTCCCGGCTGGCCATCGCGATGGCGCCCAGCGACTCGGGCTCGTCGGTCTCCCCGTCGCCGAGGAACGCCCACACCTTGCGGTCGGCGGTGTCGGCAAGACCGCGAGACGCCAGATACTTCAGGAAGCGCGCCTGGTAGATCGCCATGATCGGGCCCAGGCCCATCGACACCGTCGGCATCTGCCAGTACTCCGGCATCAGCCACGGGTGCGGGTAGGACGACAGCCCCCCGCCGCCCGTCTCCTGGCGGAACTTGGTCAGCTGCTCCTCGGTCAGCCGGCCCTCGAGGAACGAGCGGGCGTAGATGCCCGGCGACGAGTGCCCTTGGATGAACAGCAGGTCGCCGCCGCGGCCGTCCGACGCGCCCCGGAAGAAATGCTCAAACCCCACGTCGTACAGCGTCGCCGCGGACTGGAAGCTGGCGATGTGCCCGCCGAGCTCGGAGGATTCCGCGTTCGCCCGCAGCACGATGGCCAGCGCGTTCCACCGGGTCAGCGACCTGATCCGGTGGTCCATCGCCTCCTCGCGCGGGCTCAGCCGGTCCTGGGAGGTGGCGGGGATCGTGTTCAGGTACGGCGTGGTGGCGCTGTACGGAACCGGCGCGCCCTTCCGCCTCGCCTCGGTGACCACCTCGTCCAGCAAGAAGAACGCCCGATCCGCGCCCTCATACGCCAGCACGGAGTCCAGCGCCTCCAGCCACTCGCGGGTCTCGGCCGGGTCAAGATCTTCCAGCATCAGCGTCCCCTCCTCAGGAATCCTGGCGGCCGCACATCATGGGTGCCGTTACATCTAAAGGTCGCCTCCGGGGAGGGGTGACGGGCGTGCTTCGATTATGCGCCTGCTTAATTCGTGGCGCAGACCCGCCTGCTTCATCAGCGGCAGTACGTTCTCGCCGAAGTACTTCATCTCCTCGTTGTAGTCCAGGAAACCCATGATCATGCCGACCATGCCGGCCGCGTTGAGCCGGCCCAGTTCCTCGGTGACCTGCTCGGGCGTGCCGACCACGGGGACCAGAGCCCTAGATTGGCCTCCAGACGGTCCGGATGGCCTTGAGGATCAGGCTGGCAGCGATGTCGGGGCGGGCGATGAACGCGGCGTGCGATCCCTTGCTGACTGTTTCGACGTTGGCGTTCATCCTTCTGGCCATGTACCGCTCGCAGTCGGGGTGGATGGCATTGTCGTGCTCAGAGACCAGGTACCAGGTCGGCAGGTTTTTCCAGCCTGCAATCGTGGCCGTCTCCGTCAGGGCTGCCGCGCTGAGCGGCCGTTGGCTCACCGCCATCGGAGCCGCCACCTCGGCGGGGAGATCCGCGCAGAATGTCCGGTGGAATTCCGAGATCTTGATGAACAGGTCGGGGCCGCCTAGCGCGCCGGGAGCGTCGTAAGGGCTGGGCACGCTGGTCGATGCGAGCAGGGGCGCAGGGAACGGCTCTTGGATGCTGGCGCAGTTCTCCCCTTGGTCGAGCGCGAACGCCGAGAGGAACACGAGCGCGATGACGTCGTTGACCAGGGGGGCCGCCTGGGAGATTACGGCGCCGCCGTAGGAGTGCCCGACGAGCACCTTCGGGCCCTCGATGGTGGTGGTGTAGCGGGCGATGGCGTCGGCGTCGAAGGCGAGGCTGCGCAGGGGGTTCATCGGTGCCCGGGCCTCAACCCCCCGGGACTGAAGCTTGCGGATCACCCCGGCATACCCGGAGGCGTCAGCGAAGGCGCCATGCACAAGGACGACGGTTGGGCCCGATGCCATGCCTGCTCCTTTGGGTCGCCGTTGCTGGCGAGTCTGATGGCGGTTAGCTCCTAGCCGCATCACTCGATCAGGCCATGTTTCCGTGCGGGGGAAGTGCATGCGCCGCAGGTGGGTCTTTGGCCGGGAGCGTCCGACCATCGAACCGCACTAGGCGTGGCGGCTCAGTCACCGCTCCGGGCTGGTGGCACCGCGACCATTTTGGTCAGGTAAACCCTGGAATTGATGCCGAGCTTGTCGAAGACTCGGCGCAGGTGGGTGTTCACCGTGTGCGGCGATATGAACAACGTGTCCGCGATTTCGCGGTTGGTTTTTCCTTCCGCGGCGAGGCGGGCGACGGACGCTTCTGCGCTGGTAAGAGCTTCCCAGCCGGTGGCAGGACGCTCCGGAATGACAATCCGTCGCCGAACGCCCAGCCGCCTGAGCCGACTGCGTACTCGCGCCGCGTCCCAGCTGGCACCGGCCTGCGCGTTGATCGCGAGGGCACGATCCAGTGAGCTGATCGCGTCAACGGTGGCGCCCACGGAGGCCTGCAAACGTCCTAGATCCTCTAGTGCCGACGCCGCAGCCAGCGGACGCGGCCCGGTGGCGAAGAGCGAGGCTGCGGTCTGCAGGTCGTGAGCCGAGCCTTGCCAAAGCCCCCTCGCGTGCGCGACGGCTGCCTGGAAAGAGACGACGCCGGGGTTGAGCTCACAGCGATGCTCTGCTTGCTCGATGGTGCGCTCGGCGAGCTGCCCGTCGCTAGCAGCGACCGCGATCCGCACCAGCTGCGGATCGTCTTCTATTTCGAAAGGGAACAGGGGGAACAGCTTCAGGCGATTGGCGTGACCGCAGGCGCAAAGCCAGTCGCGGGCCTCGTCAGCTTTGCCCTGAGACATCGCATGCAGGGCCAGATACCAGGCGCCGTGGCCCTGGACGTTCGGTGCGCCGACTCTCAGCATCAGCTTGGCGATCTCCGCGACCTCTTGGGCGCCAGCGTCGTCGCCGCCGTGGATCTTCAGTTTGCCCAGAGCGACTACGTTGGGAGCCTCCCCTCCGACGACCCGGTCGGCGTCCTCTAGGCTGAAGCGGCCTTCAAGGGCCACAGCCGCCTCCGCCAGCCGCCCTCTTTGCAGCAGTTGTCGGCCTTTGCAGGTCTCGAACCTCCGAAGCGCCCAGTTCTGCCGGTCTTTCTGGGCTGCGGCGACACCGTTGTCCGCAACGTCAAACGCCTCATCGAAGCGGTCGAGCGCGGCGAGGAACGACATCCTGAAGTTGTCCGCCATCCGTTCCCTGGCGTCGTCTTGGCGCGGGAGCCCTTGCCGCTGAGCGGCAGCGAGGATCTCAAGGGCACCGTTGACGTCCGACGTCTGGTACTGAAGGGCGGACCGGGCCATCTCTAGCGTGAACCAGGCGGCCTGACGACTGTCGGGCACGGCATCGCGTGCCTTGGGGAGTAGGCCGATTGCCTCTTCCGTTCGCCCGGCCACCACCAGGTTGTAGACCAGGGAGGCCCAGAGCCGGGCGCGGGTGTCAGCCGAGAGCCCGGGCAATGCCAGTGCCGCACGGACGTTGTCTGCCCGCACATCATGAGACAAGTCAAATATGCCCGCTACCGCCAGCCGGACAGCAGCCTCCTCCTCGGCGGGCAATGCCTGCCGCAGAGCCGAAGCGGCGAATCGCGTCGCATCCTCAAGCCGGCCCGCAGCGAACAGAGAAACCGCGCGCCTCGAGACAAGGGGACCACGGAGCGCATGCCGCGGAGGCGCCAGTTCGAGTGCTCGCCCGGCGAGCTCGGCGGAACTGGCCGGATCACTCGAACCGAGAATGCTCGCAGCCTCGAGCAGGGTAGCGACGGCGGCTTCATCGCCCGGCTCGGTGCAGTCGGCGAGTTGCTGCGCCACCTCGACGGGAAGCGCGCCTTGAGCTAGGAGCACGTCGGCCGCTTGACGGTCGAGCGCCCGGCGAACCGGGACGGAGGAGCTGGCCCGCACTGCCTCGCGGATCAAGTCGTGTCCGAATGCCAGCCGATCGCCCCTCTCGATGAAGATGTCAGCCTCGACAAGTTCCTCGATCGGATCCAGCAGCTCCGTGATCGGCATCCGGCCAGCTGGGCTAGCTCATGGACGGAGAACCGCCTGCCCAGCGCCGATGCGAGCGTTGCCAGGCGGTTCGCGGCCGGGGACATCCGCAGCAGCCGGACACGCATGGTGTCGCTGATGCGTCGTGGCATGCGGTCTTCGAGGAGCCTCGCTCTGCCGCCTTCGACTGTCACGATCCGCTCGTCCTGGAGACCACGGAAGAACTCGATCAGGAGGAACGGATTTCCCTGGACTCGATCGGCTTTGCGCAAGAGATCATCATCGGGCTCAGCGTCCAAGACGTCCATGGCGATCTCCGTGACAGCCTCACGCCTGAGCGGGCCGAGCCTGATCACCTCGGCCCCCGCGTCTTCCAGCTGGTCCTTAGCGCGTTGCAGCAGGGGAGGGCCTTGGTTCGGGCGGAAGGCCATCACCCAGCCGACAGGCAGGGAGGCAAGCTCTTTCGGTAGCTGCCGCATCGCCACGGCGACGCCATCGCCGGCCCAGTGAAGGTCATCAAGGCAGATGAGCAAAGGACCTCGCAGCGCTGCCTTTTCGATCAGCGCCTGGATGTCCTGAAGCAGCCAGAACCTCTGTTCCAGGGACGCGTGCAGGTCACCGAGGGCGTTGCGTGCGACGAGGGGCTTGTCGCCGCCGAAGAGCGCATCGAACAGCACGTCGAGCTCGACCACTCGGCGATGAGGCTCCGCCACTCCACGCCCAACCCGGAAGGAACGCTCGGCAGCCATTGACACGCATGCGTCCAAGAGGCGGGTCTTGCCCAGCCCAGCCCTTCCCTCGACGATAATGACCGAGCCGACCCCGGATCGGACCTCATCGAGGCGGGCGCCGATAGCGGCGACCTCCGCGGCGCGGCCACGCAACGGATGCCCCCGAGAGCCACCTGCCATCGGGCCCACGTCGGGCGTGTACATCGGGCCTGCTCTCAGCATCCGGGCCAGGGCGGACGCGAGCAGCGCGGAAGCTTGACCTGCGGGGACATAGCCCCTCCCTTCTCGGGTGTGACAACGGATAGCCGCCCGTGCTGCAAGCCAAACAGCGTGACCCTGCCATGAACATGAAGGACCGCTCGCAGAACTGAAAGCGCGGAACTGCGAGCGGCGGCCGCGGAGACCGCTGCTGACGGTGCGGCCTTGGGCCCAGTCCGGCAGCCAAGCTGCGCGGGGTCGGCCTTAACCTTGCGTCTGGCTGGCGCTGGCCGCAGACGACCGCCGGACAGCCGCGTATTGTTTGCGTGGAGTGCGCCGTTCCGGGGGGCAAGAGGAGACGCCGTGGCTGTGCCGCCGGTTGGGTTCGCCGGCGTGCTGCGGCGGCTGCGCGCCGGGGCCGGAGTCACGCAAGAGAAGCTGGCTCAGACGGCGGGAGTGAGCCCGCGGGCGATCAGCGACCTGGAGCGGGGCACGGTCACCACCCCGCACAACGACACGGTGCGGCTCCTCGCTGACGCGTTCCAGCTGACCGGCCAGGCCCGCGTCGAGTTCGAGGCGGCCGCGCGGGGCCATGCGGCCAGCGGCCGGGTCGGTGCCAGGGGGGTGCCGGCCGCGACCCGGACGCTGCCCCGCGACATCGCTTCGTTCACCGGGCGGCAGCCCGAGCTCGCCGAGCTGGCCGAGGCGACGGCGGGCGCGGGCGGGGTGGTGAGCATCCACGCGATCGGCGGGATGGTCGGCGTCGGCAAGACCGCGTTCGCCGTGCACGCCGCGCACTGGCTGGCCGACCGGTTCCCGGGCGGGCAGATCTTCTTGCCGCTGCACGCGCACACGCCGGGCCGCCAGCCAGTGGACCCGGCCGACGCGCTGGCCAGCCTGCTACTGACCATCGGCGTTCCGGCGGGGCAGATCCCGGCTGACTTGGAAGCGCGGACGGGGCTGTGGCGGGACCGGCTGGCCGGACGGCGGCTGCTGCTGGTCCTGGATGACGCGGCGAGCAGCGAGCAGGTCCGGCCGCTGCTGCCCGGCGCCGGGAGCAGCTTGGTGCTGGTCACCAGCCGGCGGCGGCTGACCGCGCTGGAAGACGCCCAGACGATCAGCCTGGATGCCCTGCCGCCCGGCGAGGCGGCCGGGCTGCTGGTCCGGCTGGCCGTCCGGCCCGGGCTCAGCCCAGCCGACCCCGGGGTCGGGGAGATCACCGGGCTGTGCGGCTGCCTGCCGCTGGCGATCGGGATGCTGGCCCGCCAGCTGTACCACCACCCGGCCTGGACCGTGGCCGGACTGGCCGCGGAACTGGCCGCCGCCGTGGACCGGCTCGAGCTGCTGGCCACCGAGAACCTGTCAGTCGCCGCCGCGTTCGACCTGTCATATGCGGACCTGGTCCCGGACCAGCAGCGACTGTTCCGCCGGCTCGGGCTACACCCCGGCACCGACATCGACCCGTACGCCGCCGCAGCTGTCGACGGCACTGGCCTGGCCGCCGCCCGCCGCGGCCTGGAGGGGCTGTATGAGCAGTACCTGCTCACCGAGCCCGCCCCGGGCCGGTACCGGATGCACGACCTGATCCGCGAGCACGCCCGCGCCCTGGCCAGCCGCCTGGACTCCGGCGATGACTGGGAGCAGGCCACCGCGCGGCTACTGGATTATTACCAGCACGCCGCCGTCCGCGCGCAAGCTCTGCTGGCCCGCCAGGCCCGCGGCGTCCCCGCCCAGGCGGCCGGCGCCGCACCGGCTGCCGTCCCGATCCTGGCCAGCCGTGAACAGGCGCTAGCGTGGGCCCGGGCCGAGCGGACCAGCCTGCTGGCCTGCCTGGACCAGGCCACCGCGGCCGGCCAGCACGCCCGGGTCATCGCGCTGACCGCGGGACTGGCGGGACTGCTGCGGTACGACGGCCCGTGGGACGAGGCCATCACCCGCCACGCCGCCGCCGTGCAGACCGCCCGGCAGCTCGGCGACCCGCCCGGCCAGGCCCTCGGCCTCAGCAACCTAGGTGACGCGCGGCTACTGGCCGGGGACTATCCCGGCGCGGCCCGGGACCTGCAGGAGGCGCTGAGCATCTGCCGGGATCTCGGCGACCGGCCCGGCCAGGCCCTCGCCCTCACCAGCCTCGGGAACACGCGGCGGATGGCCGACGACCATCCCGGCGCGGCCCGGGACCTGCAGGAGGCGCTGAGCATCTGCCGGGATCTCGGCGACCGGCCCGGCCAGGCCCACGCCCTCAACCACCTCGGGATCGTGCGGCTGTCGACCGGAGAGTCTCTGGGCGCGGCCCGGGACCTGCAGGAGGCGCTGGGCATCTGCCGGGATCTCGGCGACCGGCCCGGCCAGGCCGGCGTCCTCATCTGGCTGGGGGAGGCACGGCGGCTGACCGGGGACTATCCGGGCGCGGCCCGGGACCTGCAGGAGGCGCTGGGCATCTGCCGCGAACGCAACGACCGGCTCGGCCAGATCCACGCCCTTACCTGGCTCGGAGTCGTGCGGCGGCTGACCGGGGACTATCCGGGCGCGGCCCGGGACCTGCAGGAGGCGCTGGCCATCTCCCGCGAGATCGGCAACCCGGACGCTGAAGTCACGGCTCACAACGAGTCCGGGACGCTGAACAGGATCCGCGGTGACCTCGGCCGCGCCTGCTCAAGCCACCAGCAAGCCCTGCACCTATCCCGCCAGCTCGGCATCGTCCTGGAGGAAGCGCACGCGCTGGCCGGCCTGGGCCGGTGCGCCCGGGCCGCCGACCGCACGGCCGAGGCCGAAGACAGGCTGCGGCACGCGCTGGCGATCTTGCAACGGATCGGCGCGGCCGAAGCCGCCGACGTATCCGCCGAACTGGACGCGCTGCCCGAAGCGCCGGATCCGGCCTCAACCTCTCCGTGACATCTGCTCGTTTTGCGCGAGTAGTGGCGTTCGGCCAGCCCGAGCGTCACCGCCGGGTTCAGGTGGGAACGGGAAGTATGACCGATGCGCTAGCGACGCTTCGCGCCGAGTATCGCGAAGATCATAAGGTCGGCCGTCGCATCGAGTCGACGGGCACCTGGCTGGCGTGACTCGCCAGGCGGTTAGCCAGCTGAACGCGGGACTGCACGCCGAGTTTCGCGAATATCGCGCGAAGGTGGGTGCCCACGGTGTTGATGGAGACGCCCAGGGCAGATGCTGTCGCCTTGTTGGTGTGTCCGTCGCTGATGAGGGTGGCGACGCGCCGCTCGGCCTCGGTGAGGGAAGCCCATCCCGTCGTCGGCGCGGCGGCGGCGGTGGACCATTTGGCGCGGCGGGCGCCAGCCTGGCGCATGGCGCGCTGCACCTCGCTGCGGAAGGCCCGGGCTCCCATCTGGTGGTATTCGTCCCAGGCCCGATCGAGTTGTGTAAGTGCTTCGGAGTGGCGGTCGGCAGCTAGCAGGGCGCGTCCGTAGGATTCGGCGCCGACGGCGCGCAGGACTGGGCGCGGGCTGCGGTCCAGGACTCCTGCGGCTTCGGCGAGGATCTCGAGGTCCTTTTTGCTCAGTCCGCGCAGGTTGAGGGCGACGCCTTCGAAGCTGGCCACGCCTGGGTTGCGAGCGCCGTTCGCTTCGGCGACGTCGAGGCAGGAGGCGGTGAAGGTGTCATCGTCGGTGGCCGTGCCGATTTGGTAAAACAATGCGTTCCAGCACGGCCACAGCGGCCAGTAACTGCGGGCCTTTTGTGCACCCTGCAGAACCGGTCGCAATGTGTCACGTGCTGCGGCCAGATCGCCGCGGCTTGCGGCGAGCCAGCCGCGCATAACGGTGATACCGGGGTTGCGGATAGCCTCGTCAGCGTCGGTGAGCGTGTCGGCGAGCCGCAGCTGAGCCATGGCGATCTCGGTCTCGCCTCGCAACAGCGCGACCGCGGTGCGGATAATGATCGCATCGAGAAGATACAGGCTGGCGCCCAGCTGGCGGCCAAGCTCGATCAGTGTGCGAGCGCCGGCGTCGGCGCCCTCGAGATGGCCGAGATTGAAGTCCTGCCACATCTGCGCGCAGGCGATGCCGGGCAGCAAAGCCTCGGTTGAGGTGGCGCAGCTGGCGCGAGCTTGATCGAGCAGGGCCTGGGCGTGGTCGTACCGGTCGAGGAACTGCAGCGCGGTGATCTCCTCGGCGAGGTATGGCGCGCCGGTGAGGGTACACAGCTCCCGGAAGTGCCCCAGGGCCTCCCGGTGGCGTCCTTGGTTGCGGGCCGCCTCGCCGGCGGCGTGTACCGCCAGGGTGAGCGCTTCGGCGTCGCCACTATCGCGGGCTTGCTCGACCGCTCTGGCCGCCTCGTTGGCAGCTGACTCGCCGGGCAGCGTCCGGGTGCGGGCCAGCGCATAGGCCGCCCGCAGCCGGACGGTGACTGGCGAGTCCAGGTCCCTGCTGCGCAAGGTCCGCTCGATCCTGGAGGCCAGGTCGTGGGCCCGTCCGCTCAGCCATAGCGCACGGGCGGCCTCGGTCTCGACCTGCGCCGCCAGGTTCGCGTCATCGAGGCGGGCGAGGATCTGGTCGGCGACAGTGATGGCCTGGGCGGCGTGCTGGGCTCCACACAATACGGACAGGCAGCGACGGCTCAGGTCCAGCCATTCCGGCTGGGCAGGACGCACTGTGGCGTAGGCGAGCGCGGCGAGTTCCCCGGCGTCGTCGGCGCTGGTGCTGGCCAGCGTTTCTGCCGTCGAGATCAAGATCAGGGCACTGGCCAGGTCTCCGGTCGTCGCGGCAGCCCGGGCGTGGGAGGCGGCGACCAGGGGCTCACCGAGCACGCTCAGGTGATAGTCGGCCAGTCGTGCGTGCAGCTGACGGGCACGATTGCGGGCGAGGGTCGCGTAGATCGTCTCCCGGACCAGGTCATGGCGGAACGTCAGGGCCTCAGCGGCCACGGTGATCAGCCCGGACTCGACAGCAACAGCGAGGCCGTCGGCGCTGCCGCGGCTGCCTGCGCCGGGCATCAGCTCGAACGCGTCGCCTACCGGCAACGGCCGGCCGGCGGCCGCGACCAGCTCCACCAGCTCGCGTGCCGAACTGGACAGATCGGCGAGTTGGCGCGCCATCGCCGTGGCGAACTCACCAGCTACACCGTCGGGTTCGCCAACCGCGGCCGACCGCGCCAGGCTGTCGATGATCTGAGTGGCCAGGAACGGGTTTCCGCCGGTGGCATCCAGGTACCGGCGGGTCCGCTCGTCCGGGACCCGCCCGAGCCTGTCCCGGGCCATCGCTGCCAGATCCTGTGTGGCCAGCGGCGCAAGCTGAAGGTACTCGTGAGGGACGATGTCGTAGCCGGTCAGATCGATCCCGATGGCATCATCGCGGCTGGCGAACATCCACACCACGGGCAGGCCGACTAGCCGGGACACCAGGCTGCGCAGAAGGAACCGGCTCACCCGGTCGGCCCACTGGAGGTCATCAATCGCGATGAGCAACGGCTGTACGAGGGCGAGTTCCTCCAGGCGAGACGCAATGCAGTCGGCGAGCAGCAGCGGTTCACTGACCACGCCAACGATCTGCTTGTACTCTGCCGCAGTGGTGAGCGGGTCCGGCCCGGCGCGCAGCGCAGCGATCACCGGGGCGCCAGGCCAGACCTGCTCGATCGGGTCGCACTTACTCCAGCCGACCCGGATCTTCATCCGGGTGGCCTGCTCACAGAGCTCCGCGAGCAGCACGGTCTTGCCGATGCCGGTCGGCCCGGAGATCAGCACGCTGGCACTGGTTCCGTACTGGAAGGCACCACGCAACGCCAACAGCGCGCGGGCCATCGGTTCGCTACGACCTCGCAACGGTCCTGTCCGCAAGGCACCACCTCAGGAACGGCATTTCTCCTGGCCAGGGTGACACGTGCCGCGGCGCCGCACATCGCCCGTTCATGCGATGCGTGCCGCCGCGCTCCGCCCGTTCGTGCTATGTCTAATCCGCGGCAGGCGGCCCCGCTCGTCAGCTCGACCCGGGCCTGATCGATTGTGCGCTGCCTCCGTGGACCTGAATGTCCCTCACCCGAATAGGTGAGCGCGTCCGACAGGCGCCCTGGCTAGAGTCAGCAACGTGGTCAGCGATCACGGCCAGAGCGACGCCGGGCGGGACGATGCCAACTGCCGGTCGGCCTCAGGCCGGCGGCTCGGCCTGGTCGAGCACGGCAGCGGGACGATCCCGCTGGTCCTGCTGCACGGGTGGCCGCAGACCTCGTACGCGTGGCGGCACGTGGTACCGCTGCTCGCCTCGGACTGCCACGCGCTCGCCTACGACCTTCCCGGCATCGGGTCCTCAGAGCCGGCGCTCGACCGGTTCGACAAGTGGTCAATCAGCGGGGATCTGCACGCCAGCCTCGAACAGCGCGGCATCCAGCGCCCACTGGTCGTGGGCCATGGCATGGGGGCTCAAGTCGCATACGCCTACCTGCGTCGTTACCCCACGCAGGTTCGCGGCGTCATGCTACTGGATAGCCCGATCGCAGGAGTCGGTGGTTGCGAGGACCTGTTCACATCACCGGCGTTCTGGCACATCGGATTCCACCAGACCATGTCCGGTGATAGCGGCCTGGCGGAACTACTGGTCGCCGGCCGGGAGCATCGCTACTTCCGCAGCCACATCGACCGGTTCGCCGCGCACCCAGCCGCGATCAGCGATGCCGACGTGGCCATTTACGCACAGGGATACCAAGGGCCGCAGCGCCTGACCGCGGGCTTCGCCTTGTACCGGGCGATCCCGCTGGATATCGCCTGCAACGAGCGCCGCGCCGGCACCGTGGACCCCCCGATCCAGCTGGCGTTCGCCGAGTACTGTCACGCCACCGTGCTGCCCGAGGTGGCGGCAGGCCTAGGCGACACCGGCACCCGGTATGTGGCCACCAGCATCATCGCCGACAGCGGACACTGGGTTGCTGAAGAGCAGCCAGCCGAGGTCGCCGCGGCCATCAACAGGTTCATCGCCTCCACCTGACGCCTGTCGTGTCGGGGGACGGCCAGTGCCCGAGTTACTGCCGGCGACTGTGTGTCGCCTCACCTGAACGTGTGAGGGATCGCCGTTGCCCGTCCGGCCACCCTGGTGTCTGTGCGGCTCTGCCGACTGGAGCGGCCGCCAACACAGTTCAGGAGGGACTATGTCAACGCCAACCAAGCCGAGCATCGTGTTCTGTCACGGTATCTGGGCCGACGGCTCGTGCTGGAACAAGCTGACCGGGCCGCTGCAGGCGGAAGGATACGAGGTGATCGCCGCGCAGTACGGTCTCGACACCAATGAGGCCGACGTCGCCGCGACGCGGGCCACGCTGAAGCGGGTCCACAGCCCGGCCATCCTGGTCGGCCACTCCTACGGCGGTGCCGTCATCACCGCCGCGGGCATCGATGACCGGGTGGCCGGGCTGGTGTACCTTGCCGCCCTAGGCCCCGACGAGACCGAGACCTCCCAGAGCGAGCAGGAGAAGTTCCCCCAAACGCCGCTCTTCGGCCAGATCGAGGTCGCCGACGGGCGGATCTGGATGCTCCCCTCCGGCGCCGAATTCTTCTGCGGCGACCTGCCCGAAGACGAGCAGAAGATCGTCTGGGCGACCGCCTACCCCCCGTCCGTCGAGCTGTTCCCGTGGCAGAACACGATGCTCGGCTTGGTTGGCGTGGACATGGTCTCCTCCTGAACTGTGGTGGCGGCCGCTCCGGCCGGCAGAGCTGCACAGACACCAGGGTGGCCGGACGGGCAACGGCGATCCCTCACACGTTCAGGTGAGCTGACAGACAGTCACCGGGAGCAACTCGGGCCGTGACCCGTTACGGATCACATTCCCCAGCCCAGTTGAGCAATTCCAGCACGCTGAGGCTGGCGATCGTCGGCCGCCAGGCACTTTGGCCGGTGGACCTGGTCAGGCGGGTGTAGATCGCTGGGAGCACGAGCTGGACAGCATCGTTCCAGGACGGGGTGGCCGTGAGCCGGACGGTAATCTCGACATCCCCGCCGGTATACGCGTCGTGTTCGAAGAAGCCGCAGCTGAGCCTGAAGCGCCGAGCCGGGCTTTGCTCGCCAGCTGCCGCGGACCCGGGCTCGTCTGACTGCGGCTCGGCTGCAGTGCGCTCCCTGTACTCCTGTACGGTTTCCCGCCTGGTAGTGAAGGTGCAGCCCATGGCGTCGGCATAATCCCGGCTATCCCTGCCGACGCGGGCCTCCAGATGCCAAGGCCGCATCGCCGGCCCGTCGCCGACCATGTCCCAGAACTGGTGAAACCAGGTCATGACCTCGGGATCGCCGGACACCGGCTCGCCGGTGTCGCGGTCCCGGATGCAGCGGCGGCCATGGATCTCGACGATGAGCCGGGCCAACGGCGGCGCCGCATCCGCCTCCAGGCGCCAGAACTGGATCGCCTCGATCTGCGGCTCACGCATAACCAGCCGGGTTCGCGCGCCCGGACCGCCAGGTTGCAGCAGCGCTGGTGCGACCAATGGGCTGTCATCATTCTCCGAAGCCGTGGCATCTTCGCCCACCGCAGTGATCCAGGCCGCCAACGTCTGGCGGATAGCCGCCTCCAGCGACTCAGGATCGAACCGCTCATCGGCAATCCCGGCAGCCAGCACAGCATCCTCGACGGCTGGTCCGTAGATAATCTCGGCCGTCTGTGCCGACCCGGGCCCAGCGGCCGAGGAATGTACCTCCGCCATACCCGGAATCTATCCGTCAGCCCCAGACGTGCGTCGGCGTGGATCGGCAGCAGGCCCGAGTCGGTCCTCACCGTGCGCACGTACGGGGACGGTCCTCAGTCCCGCCGCGGATGAGCACCGGAGTCTGCGGAACGGATAAATGATGTCTAGACCTTTGGTTTTTCGCCAACTTCTCGACGGTTTCTCGCCACAAAAAACTAAGTTACCGGTCTTTTCTAGAAAAAAGACGGAATTTACCAGCTGAATTAATGGTGGTTCACCTGGTCCGCCCGCAGTCTGGATCTGTGGCCGGCCAGCGAGGTGGTCAACGATGTCGTCCGGGAACGTCCGGACCCTTCGGAAGGTAGGCAACATGCCGTTCCCGACTGACGACCAGCGGGACAAGCCCTGGCTGATGCGTACTTACGCGGGTCACTCATCTGCGGTCGAGTCCAACGCGCTATACCGCCGCAACCTGGCCAAAGGGCAGACGGGACTGTCGGTGGCCTTTGATCTTCCCACCCAGACAGGCTACGACCCCGATGCCGAACTAGCCAGGGGCGAGGTGGGCAAGGTGGGGGTCCCGATTAGCCACATCGGCGATCTCCGGGAGCTGTTCGCGGGCACGCCGCTGGAGCAGCTGAACACATCGATGACGATCAACGCCACGGCTATGTACTTGCTGGCGTTGTACCTCGCTGTTGCCGAGGAGCAGGGCGCGGACTTCAGCAAACTGAAGGGCACGACGCAGAACGACATCATCAAGGAGTACCTGTCGCGCGGGACGTATGTCTTCCCGCCCGGGCCGTCGCTGCGGCTGATCACCGACACGATCGCGTACACAGTGACCAACGTGCCGAAGTGGAACCCGATCAACGTCTGCAGCTACCACCTGCAGGAGGCGGGCGCGACGCCGGTGCAGGAGGTGGCCTACGCGCTGTGCACCGCGATTGCCGTGCTGGACGCGGTCCGCGACTCAGGCCAGGTACCGGCCGAGGAGTTCGGTGCGGTGGTCGGACGGATCTCGTTCTTCGTCAACGCGGGCGTCCGGTTCGTCGAGGAGATGTGCAAGCTGCGCGCCTTCGGTCAGCTCTGGGACGAGATCACTGGCGATCGCTACGGCGTGACGGACGCCAAGCAGCGGCGCTTCCGTTACGGAGTGCAGGTGAACTCGCTCGGCCTCACCGAGGCCCAGCCGGAGAACAACGTCCACCGCATCCTGCTGGAGATGCTCGCCGTCACCGTCTCCCGCGACGCCCGCGCCCGAGCCATCCAGCTGCCGGCCTGGAACGAGGCGCTCGGGCTGCCGCGCCCGTGGGACCAGCAGTGGTCGCTGCGGATGCAGCAGGTGCTGGCCTACGAGTCAGACCTGCTGGATTATGAGGATTTGTTCGCAGGTTCACACGTGGTCGAAGCGAAGGTGGCCGAGATCAAGGCCGGGACCAAAGCGGAGATCGACCATATCTTGTCGATGGGCGGTGCGGTTGCGGCCGTCCAGTCTGGCTACCTGAAGTCGGAACTGGTGTCCGCACTGGCGGCCCGCCGCCGCCGGATCGAGGCCGGTGATGACGTGGTGATCGGTGTGAACCGATTCACCGAGTCCGAGCCCAATCCGCTGTTGAACGGCATCGACGGCGGCATCCTTACCGTTGACCCCGCCGCGGAGACTTCTGCCAAGGACGCGATCGCGAGATGGTGCCTGGGCCGTGACGCCTCCGCTGTGGAGGCCGCGCTCCAGCGACTCCGCGCCGATGCCGGCCTCGGCACGAACCTGATGGAGGCGTCACTGGCCTGCGCCCGCGTCGGGGTAACGGTGGGTGAGTGGGCCGGGGTGCTGCGGGCCGTGTTCGGCGAGTACCGCCCGCCGACTGGCGTGGCCGCGGCGAACGGCGGCGGCCACGAGCAGTCGTTGACCGGCGTGCGGGAGCGGGTGAAAACCCTGGGCACGAAACTGGGGCGGCCGCTGAAGTTCCTGGTCGGCAAGCCCGGCCTGGACGGGCACTCTAACGGTGCCGAGCAGATCGCGGTGCGTGCCCGCGACGCTGGCTTCGAGGTTGTCTACTCCGGTATCCGCCT
>Ga0302326_10015027_pt1 | contig 16316 bp, 14 predicted proteins | sample Palsa_T0_3_FD_202264 | JGI IMG/M metagenome (GOLD analysis project Ga0302326, IMG submission 202264) | Peat permafrost microbial communities from Stordalen Mire near Abisko, Sweden - Palsa_T0_3 | ecosystem: Environmental > Terrestrial > Soil > Palsa > Peat permafrost | place: Sweden: Abisko... | reverse complement strand
CGCCAGCCCGAGGCAGCGGGGCCGCGGCGGTGCCTGCCCGAGGCAGCGGGGCCGCGGCGGCGCCGGTCCCAGGCGGGGCCATCGGCTGTCCGGCGATTTCAACCGGGCGGCGGCGCTTCACCCTGGCGGTTTCCCGGGGCGGGCGAGCGGGGGTGGTGGCGTCGAAGTCGGCGCGACGGCGCAGCACCGCGAGCGCCACCCCGAGTTCCACCCCGAGAATCACGACGTAGGCGAACCGCCAGCTCCACCCGAGCACGAGCAGTCCGGTGATCAGCAGCGGGCCGATCGTGGCGCCGATCCCGTAGCACGCATGCAGCAGGTTCATGCTCCGCGGGCCGGCCGTGACGGCGAGGTGAGCCTGCAGCCCGGGCTCGAGGTGGCCGGCGGCGACACCGATCACGGCGGCCGCGAGCAGCAGGACCACGACGTCCGGCGCCGCGGCGTACGCCGCGAGGGCGCAGGCAGTGAGCCCTCCGGCGGCGGCCAGGCCGCGCGCCCGGCCGATCCGAGCGCTGACCCTGCCGGAGATCGCGCTCGAGCAGAGAAAGCCGGCCGTGGCCGCCAGCTGGACGAGACCGAGGTCGCCGATCGGGAGAGCCAGCGAGCGGCGGATCGATGGCCAGGCGGTGCCCAGGGCGCCGTCGTAGAGGCCGAGGCCAGCGAAGCAGGCGAGGGCCACCGCGAGAGACGGCGCGAGGCGGGAGCGCAGCGCGCTGCCCCAAGTGACCGGGCTGGCGGACATCCTCACCATCTGACCACGTTGTCACGGCGGGGCATACCCGCCCGCAGCAGCCCGGGCTGGCGGCACGGTGGTAAGTCATGACGGAATAGGGGAGATTGACTCCGGGCGGCTCCTGCAGCAGGCTGGGCAGGCGGTCGTGAACAAGCGCGCCAGTGATTCCGGTGCGGAACCCGCGCCCGCCTGCCCGGCGGGTGCGGAGCCCGGTCGAGGAGAGGAATCGATGAGGCGCTCCGCTCAAGCCGTGCTGCGAACCCCGGCGAGACGACGTCCCGGTCAACGCATCCTGTGCGTTACCGCGGTCGCTTCGGTGGCTGCCGCCATGGCCGCCGGCCCGGCCTGGGCGCGCCCGGCCAGCGGCGGCACCCGGCGGTTAGCACTCGCAGCAGCACCCGCACCCGCAGCAGCACCCGCACCCGCAGCAGCACCTTCACCCGCACCCGCAGCAGCCGTTGCTTGCCGCCCGGGGCAGTTACGCATCAGCGTTCCTGCCGCCATCGCGGGAGACCCGGACGCGGAGCCGACGCAGCTCGTGTGGAACGTCGTGCTGCGCAACCGCGGCAGGTCCTTATGCTCGCTGCGCGGCTGGCCGGGCATGATCGTCCGACGGCCGTCCGGGTCGGCCGTCGCGGCCACGGTCACCGACGTGCGCTTCAGCAACCTGGCCGACGTCCCGGCCAGGCGGGTCGTGCTGCGCGCTGGCCAGGGCGCGGTGGTCACGGTGACTGGTCCGGCCCAGGCCCGCGGGTGCATCACGAGGTGGTCGCTCGGGCTGGCCGTGCCGGGCGCCGCGGGCCGGGCTGCCGTCCGGCACCCGGCCGGCGCCGCGGGCATGTGCGTGGCCGGACCGATGCAGGTCTCCCCGTTCTACCCGCTGCGCGCGCTGCGGCGCGCCATCAGCGCGCTCACCGCGCCGGCCAGGAACCTGCCGTTCCGCTCGGTCGCCGGAAAGGAGCCGCCGGCCTGCACGGCTGCGGCGCTGCGGGCCCAGGTCTCCGCCGCCACGACCCAACAGGGCGGCTCGGTCATCGTGCTGCGCCTTTCCGCGGACAGGGCGTGCATGGTGGCGTCAGGGGGCTGGCCGACGGTCCGGCTGCACATGGCGGGAGGCGCCAGCCCCATCGCCAAGGCCCTTCCCTACCAGCGGGCGTGGAGCGCGCGCAAGACGCCCTACACGACGTACCAGCGGGCGGGCGTGCAGCGCACGGCGGTTGCCCTGCGCCCGGGCAGCTCGGTGTCCGTGGCGCTGGTGTCGACGGTGCCGGGAGCGTGCGGGCAGGCGGAGTCGGCGACGGTCTACCCGTCCGCGGTCGGCCTTGGCGCCGGGGCGAGCGTGGCTTTCGCCCGGCCGGTGAGCGTCTGCGGGCAGCTGCGGATCCTGCCGTTCCTGCCGGGCGGGCCGGCCGGCAGCGCGGCGTCCCTGGCTCGCGCCGCGCTCGCGGCGGCAGCGGGCGGCCAGGACTCCGGGGCGGCCAGGGCCGGTGACTCGCCTGCCGGATTCTGGTACGGCTCCGACGGCCCGCGGGCGATGACCTGCGGCTCCGGGCCCTACACCATCATGGGCCGGAAAGGTAACTGCAGTCCCGCGGCCGGCCATTACGGCGGATACCTGGGGGAGACCGGGCGGTGGGACGAGTGGGAAAGCTGTGACGACGTGAGCCGGGGCTGGAACTCGTCAGACTACGCCGACGCCCAGGCCAATTTCGTGACGTACCACGTGGGCCTGGGAGCCGCCGCCTACTGGATGATGGCCGGCCCTGGCCGTGATTCGGACCCTGCCAGGGCGTCCACCGCGACGACCTGGGGCTGGGATCAGGCGAAACGGGTGGCCTCTGACCTGAGCGGCGTGACGCTCTCCCTGCCCTACGTGCTGATGGACATAGAAGCGCAAACCCAGGACGGTCTTTCGAATGGCTGGAACGAGTCCTGGACCAGCATGTGCGGCTCACGCGAGGCACGCAGGCACATCTCGGCACGCATAGACCGGCATGACTTCGACGGATTCTGGGACTACATCAAGGACGACACCGCCTGGCGCCCGGGCGCGTACAGCGCTGGCGGCAGGAGCGCGTATGACTGGGACGGCATCTTCGGATCCTCGCAGAGGCTCTCCAGCACCGCGGAGTGGACCTACGAGGACGCGACGGACTCCATCAGGACCTACCCGGCCAGATTCTCGATCCCGGGCACTCGCAAGAACGCGGAGTGGTTCGCCGGCCGCCCGCCGCCGGCCAGGTGCGAGCTGTTCTGGCAGTGGACCGGCGGTTCCGAGAGCAACGGCATCCCCGGCTACCGCGTCGACCAGCTCGACGGGAACCGCGTCCTCGGCAGCTGCGACTAGCGTCCTCGGCAGCTGCGAGGAGTCAGCCAGCCTCATTTCACAGCGAGGACACAATCCGGAATCACGCCGGCAATCAGCGACCGGCAGTGTCAGCTTCAGGGCAGTTACGCGGCGGACGATTGAAGGCCTGCGATGTGCGTGTGGAGATTCCGGATCGACCTGCAGGGCGAGCTGCCGAAGACAGCTGTCCTCGCGGCATCGCTTGAGGGCTGCTCGGCCCGCCTGCTGAGCGTCTCCGCGGATCGCGGCCAGGAGATGCCGGCCGGAGAGTTCATGGTGGACATCCCGCACCATGAGGGCATCGGCGCCGTCCTCTCCGTGCTGCACGAGATCAGCCCGCGGGTGCTCATCGGCCTGGAACAGTCGTGCGAGGCCAGCCAGGCGGCCTCGGCCCGCCGGACTGGCCGTTCAGCTGGCTTGCTCGGGCAGCCCGGCGACGTGCACGCGCCCGGGCGACCAGCAGTACCTGCCGGGCGCCGATCCTGACGCTCGTCGCGACGTCGCGACGGGGGCCCGTGCTGCGGCACCAGCACCCGGCGCTGGCCTCGACGGTAAGCTGCTGACTGGCAGCGCACATCACAGGGACGAAGGCCATGCCCAGCACCCAGATCGACGTCCGGCTCGCGTACGGTGACGGCGATCTGGTGGTCAGCCTCCCGGCCGCACGGACGACGGTCGTGTCCCCGACGTTCTCGCCGGCGGTCGCAGACCCTGACGCGGAGCTGAAGCGCGCGCTACGCCGGCCGGTCGCGGGCCCTCCGCTGCGCGAGCGGGTCCAGGCCGGCCAGACGGTAGCCATCGCGATCTGCGACGTCACCAGGCCGCAGCCCCGCGAGCTGATGGTCGCGGCGATCCTCGACGAACTTGACGGCGTCACCGCGCTCGCGAACGTCGTCGTGCTAGTCGCAACCGGCACCCACCGCGGGAACACCGACGGCGAGATCCGGGCGATGCTGGGCACCCAGATCGCCGGCAGCGTGCGGGTGGTCAATCATGACGCGAGGGACGACAGTTCGCTGACCTGGTGCGGAACCTACGGCAACGACGTTCCGGTCTGGCTCAACCGCCAGTGGGTGCAGGCCGACGTGCGGATAACCACCGGCTTCGTCGAGCCGCACTTCTTCGCGGGGTTCTCGGGTGGCCCCAAGCTGGTCACACCGGGACTGGCCGGCCTGCAGACCGTGCTGACGCTGCACGATGCCGCGCGGATCGGACACCCGAACGCGCGCTGGGGAGTCTGCGAGGGCAACCCGGTGCACGACGACGTGCGGGCCGCCGCTGCCGCCGCGGGCGTCGACTTCGCTCTCGACGTCGTGCTGAACCGGGACAAGCAGATCGTCGCGGCCTTCGGCGGCGACCTGCTGCCGATGCACGCGGCAGCGCGGGCGGTCTCCCGACGGCTCAGCATGGCCCCCGTTGCCGCTCCCTTCGACATCGTGCTGACCACGAATTCGGGCTATCCGCTCGACCAGAACCTGTACCAGGCCGTGAAAGGGATGTCCGCGGCGGCCCAGGTCGTCAAGCCGGGTGGCCTGATCATCTGCGCGGCCGAGTGCCGCGACGGATTCCCTGACCACGGTTCCTACCGGGACGTGCTCGCCTCGGCCGAGTCGCCGCAAGCACTGCTCGACGAGATTGAGTCGCGGGCCTACACCGTGCCTGACCAGTGGCAGGTCCAGGTGCAGGCGAAGGTGCAGGCGCTGGCTTCGGTCGGCGTGCACTCGTCCTATCTCAGCGACGACGACCTGCGGGCGGCGCATCTGCAGCCAGTGCCGGACATCTCGTCAGCCGTCGAACGCAGCCTCGCGAGGCTAGGCCCGTCCGCGCGCGTCTGCGTCCTGCCGGAGGGGCCGCAGACGATCCCTTACGTCAGCTAGACCCGGACCAGCAGCCGACATCCGAGGTGTCGCGATGAGCGCAGAAGGACTTGACCGGCTGCGAAGCAGGCTTTCGCTGCAGACCCGGCTGATCGTCGCATTCTCCGGTGGCGCCGACTCGGCGCTGCTTGCCTGGGTGGCCAGCGAGGTCCTCGGCTCCAGGGCGCTGGCAGTCACCGCGGTCTCGGCGAGCCTGCCGGAGCAGGAGCGATCGGCGGCCCGGAGCTTCGCCCGCGAGCACGCCATCGCCCACGTCGAGGTATGCACCGACGAGCTCGGTCGCGCCGAGTACGCGATCAACGGCGCCGACCGGTGTTACCACTGCAAGACAGCGCTCTTCGATGCTCTCGATCCGCTCGGGCGGCTGCTGGACGCGCGGATCGCGCTGGGCACGAACCTCGACGACCTGTCCGACTACCGGCCCGGCCAGCAGGCCGCCGCGCAGCGTGGCTCGATCTTCCCGCTGGTCGACGCGGCGCTGACGAAGGACGACGTGCGCGCGATCAGCCGGATGCTCGGCCTGGCGACGGCGGACAAGCCGGCCGCGTCCTGCCTTGCCTCGCGGGTCGCCTACGGCGACCAGGTCACGGCGGAGATCCTGGCCAGGGTGGAGGCGGCCGAGGAGGCGTTGCATCGCAGGGGTCTGGCCGGCTGCCGGGTTCGCGCTCATGCAGGCGGCACCGTGGCGCGCATCGAGTTCCCGGCCGACGAGATCGACACGGCCTGGCGACAGCGGGCGGTGATCGACGCCGAGGTACGGGCCGCGGGCTTCACGTTCTGCGCGGTCGATCTTGCCGGGTTCCGCAGCGGCAGCATGAACGCCCTGCTGCAGATAGCCCGGACCGGGCCCGGCAGATAGCCCGGACCGGGCCCGGCGGATAGCCCGGCCCGCGCCCGCGGTGTCAGTCGCGCAGCGGGCGGTCCCCGGCGTGCTGCCTTGCCTCGTCCGCAGCTCGCTGCAGTGCCACCCGCTGGGCGATTCCCAGCACCTCGGCGGCGCGGGCCACGTCGGCGAACTCCGGCTGGACCGTCACGACCTGCTCCCCGAGCCACCCGCGCTTCACCGCGACGTCGATGCCGTCCAGCCGCACCGTGATCTGGTCGCGGCTCAGCGATCGTCGTGCCACCGGGTAGACGCGCGCACCCAGCGTGGGGGAGTGGCGGACGAGGGCTGCGAAGACCGCGTCGGTGTCCGCCGGGGCGACCAGCGCCGTGATCAGCTGGCCGGGACGCCCCCGGCGCATGCTCACCGGTGCGCTCCACGCGTCGAGCGCGCCCGCGCGGTGCAGTTCGTCGAGCAGACCAGGCAGCAGCCGCGGCTCCAGGTCGTCGACGGTCGACTCCATCACGTTGAGATCCTGCTCGTTCCAGCCCGGACGGCCGGTGGCGTGCCCGACGAGCACCCGCGTCACGTTGGCGTGGCCGGGGTCGTCGGCCAGGCCGGCGCCGACGCCCGCGGACGCCAGCGTCATGGCGGGACAGTCGCCCCAGTCGTCAGCGATGCCGGTCAGCAGCGCCGCGCCGGTCGGCGTGCAGAGTTCTCGCCGGGCGCCGCCGCTAGTCACCGGCGCCCCGGCGGCGGCGAGCAGTTCGACCACTGCGGGCACCGGAACCGGCAGCTGCCCGTGCGCCGATCGGGACGAGCCTGCCCCGACGGCGACGGTACTGACGACGACGTGCGCGCCGCGCGCCAGCATTCCCAGACTGTGCAGCGCGGCGGCGCAGCCCACCACGTCGCCGATCGCGTCAAGCGCGCCGACCTCGTGGAATCCGATCGTGGACTCGTCCGCGCCGTGTACCCGCGCTTCCGCCCTGGCCAGCCCGCGGAACACGGCCGAGGCGAAATCGCCGACGGGACCGGCCAGTCCCGCGGCGGATATCACGGACAGCACGTCGTCAATGTTGCGGTCCACCTGGCTGGCCGACGTGCGGATGCTCGCCAGGCTGGCTCGGAGCCCGTGCCGCCGGACCGGCTCGACGGTGAGTTCCACCGGCTCGATCGACAGCCGTGCGAGGGCCTCGCGCACCACGTCCAGGCTCGCGCCCGCGTCGAGCAGGGAACCGAGCAGCATGTCTCCGGCTGCGCCGTGGGACGCGTCGATCCAGAGGCAATCAGGCATTGCCCGCATCGCCGGCCGCCGACTCGCGCAGCACGCCGACGGCCCGGGCGATGCGGGCCGCTGCCACGCCAGCGCCGAAGCCGTTGTCGATGTTGACGACGCAGACTCCGGGCGCGCACGAGCTCAGCATCGCGAGCAGCGCAGCGATGCCGCCGAAGGACGCTCCGTAGCCGACGCTGGTCGGCACGGCGATCAGCGGGACGCCGACCAGCCCGGCGATGACGCTCGGCAGCGCGCCCTCCATCCCGGCGACGGCTATCACCGCGTCCGCGGCAGCGATCCGGTCCCGCTCCGCGAGCAGGCGATGCAGGCCCGCGATGCCCACGTCGGAGACGAGCTGGCCGTGCGCGCCGAACACCGCGACGGTCGTCAGCGCCTCGGCGGCCACGGCGAGGTCCGACGTGCCCGCCGTGACCACCACCACGTCGCCATGTGCCTGCGGCTTCGGGCCGAGCACCACCGTTCGGGACCGCTCGTCGACGTCGCCGCTGGCGCCGAAATGCTCCCGGCACGCGGCCAGCACCGGATCGGCGCACCTCGTCGCGAGAACGGCCCGGTCGGGGTGCTCCGCGTGCAGGCCGCCGAGAACCTGCACGACCTCGTCGGTAGTCTTGCCGGCCGCGAGGACGACTTCCGGATCGCCGGTCCGCTCGGCCCGGCCGAGGTCGAGCTTGGCGAAGCCGAGGTCCCGGACAACCGGTCGCGCCCCGGCCGCAGGCCGGCCATCGGGACCGTCGGCCGGAACGCTCGTCACCGTGCCCATCTCACCGTGCCCATCTCACCGTGCCCACTTCACCGTGCCCATCTCACGGGGCACATCATGTCAGACGACGCGCCGCACGCATGCGGGGGAAAACACGGGCGGGTTAGACGGCCGGCTGCGGTGCTCAGGCTTGCCGGAAGTCGAGCAGGAACTCCAGGATGCCGTGATTCTGGGTAGTGACGAAGCCGGTGAAGCTGGGGTTCGGGATGTCCCATTTCGAGAAGAGCACCGGGATCGAGCCGGCTACCTCAATCCCGCTCGCTGTGCGCTCCGCCTTCAGCGGGAAGGTCACCGACCGGGTCTGGCCGTGCAGCTTGAGGTTGCCGGTAGCCGTGTACGTCGTGACGGCCCCGCGGGCCGGCAGTGGTGCCAGGTCGATCGGCTTGGTGAGCGTGAAGCTGCCGGTGGGATAAGCGGCCACGTCCATGATCCGGCCGTCGAACTGCGCGTCCCGCTGGCTGGAGTTGGTGTGGATCGTGATCATCTTGACGGTGAAGTCGGCCGCCGTCACGGTCTTTCCGGTGATCATCATCTGACCGGTCACCGAACTGCTCCGCCCGACAGCCGTATGGGCCTGGCCGAACAGGACCTCCTGGACCCGGTATCCGACCTGCGATCCGGAACCGGCCTTCCAGGTACCGGCGACCGAGTACGCGTTGCCCCCGGTTGCGCCGGTGCCGGTGGCACTAGCGCTCTGGGTGGCGCCGGGGCTCTGGGTGGCGCCGGCCTTGAGGCGGAGCGGCGCCGGAGTGCTGCCCTCCACGAAGTGGAAGAAGACATAGGGGCCAGCCACGGCGAGCACCACGACCACGGCTACCGCCGCGATCACCCACCGGAGCCAGCGCCGTGGACCGCGTGACGGCATTGTGGATACCTCCTGCTTTCGCTTGACGACGCGACCGCGTCCGCCGGGCCAGAGCGCGTCCCTCCATGGGTCAGAGTTTGGCCCGGCATGAGCGAGAATCCTCGCCGGCGCTAGGGCAGCACTGGGTGTTCCCTCTGAACGGCCTCTGAATGCTGCCGGTGAATGCTGCCGGCCGGCTGGAGCGGTCAGCAGCACTCCGCGGGTCGACAGAATGCTGCCGGCCGGCTGGAGCGGTCAACGGCATTCCGCGGGTCGACGGCAGACTTTGCAAGCCAGCAGCCTGGCGGAGGAGGTCATCCGCGCTCCTGTTCTTGCCGGGCCTCCTCGACGGTGAGCTCCGCCGCCGGGTCGGCCTCAAGCCGCTCGTCCGGGATCGGCAGCCCGCTGCGGACGGATCGCCCGAATGTCCCGTTGCCGAGCCGCTGCTCGGCGCGCCCGATCGCGTCCAGGCGGTCGCGCAGGCTGGCCGCGATGGCGTCGTCCATGCCCTCGGCCGTCAGGGACTGCGCGGGATCGGCGATGTCCCCGGTCTCCTTCTCCGCCGCCCGGTCTTCCCAGCCGGCCCCCTCGGTGTAGTCCAGCGACCTTTGCGCCTCGGCTCGCGCCGCCTGCAGTAGCTTCCGTGCCTGGTCGTCGTCCATCTGCACTCCTTCGTGCGTAGCAGTGCCCGTTCGTGCGTAGTGGCAGGCCGTCAGCTGCCGGACGGGTGGGTGAGCGCGAGGTGACTGACGAGCGCGTTGAACCTGATCGTCTGGGCCTGGGCCTGGCGGACCGGGATTGTGCCGTCCAGCTTGTGCCGGGCCATTTCCCCGTCCGCGGTGACGACGAACGCCGCCGCGCCGGTCTTCTTGCTCAGCGCGCGCACGACGGTGAGAACCCGGGGGAGACTGCGGCGGCTGGTGCCGTCGGTGACTTCAGCGGTCGCGCCGGCCAGCGGGCCGAGGACGCCGGTGCGCCGTCCTAATCCGCTCAGCCGGTAGATCGTGTCGTTGGCAACGACGACGCCCAGGTACACGAACGTGGTCTTGGCGGTGGTGCTGTCGTCCCTCATGGTTTTCCTCTCGGGTGCGCTGATCTCAGCCCCCCGGACTTCTTCGCTGCCCACCGTCGCGGGCGAGCGCGGCGTAGTGCTAGCTCCTGACCGCCTTGCCTGCCAGGTCGGTCATGCTGTCCTCGCTGTCGAGCCCGTGCTCGATCAGGACGGCGGCGGCCGTGGAGCGCGTCCAGCGGCGGCGGGCGCGCATGGCGTCCAGTCGCGCCAGCACGCTCGGGGTGAGATTCACCGAGATCTTCTCGGTGCGGGTTTCATCCATGTGCATCACTCTACAGCACAGTACGGATGTTAGGCTCAACGTGAGGCGTTCGCTTCAGCGACAAGATGGGTTCATCGATGGCAAGAGCAGTGCGATTCGACCATTACGGAGGCCCCGACGTGCTGTACGTCGCGGAGGTCGACACGCCGTCGGCGGCGGCCGGCGAGGTTCTCGTCAGGGTGCGGGCCGCCGGGATCAATCCCGGTGAGATCGCGATCCGCGAGGGCTACCTCGACTCGGCGTTCCCGACCACGTTCCCGTCGGGCGAAGGCAGCGACCTGGCCGGCGTCGTCAGCGCGCTCGGCGACGGCGTGACGGAGTTCTCGGTCGGCGACGAGGTGCTTGGCTGGTCCTGGCAGCGCTCCAGCCACGCCGAATACGCCACGGTTCCGGTCGGTCAGCTCATCGGCAAGCCCGCCGGGCTGTCGTGGCCGGTGGCCGGGTCGCTGTACGTCGTCGGCGTGACCTCCTACGCCGCGGTGCGGTCCACCTCGCCCGGACCAGGCGACACGGTGGCCGTGTCGGCCGCCGCGGGCGGCGTCGGCTGCGTGGTGGTGCAGCTGCTGAAGATCAAGGGCGCCGACGTGGTCGGCATCGCGTCCGAGGCGAACCACGCCTGGCTGACCTCACATGGCGTGACGCCGGTGAGCTACGGCGACGGCCTGGCCGAACGGATAAGGGTCGCCGCGCCCGGCGGGCTCGACGCCTTCATCGACTTGTTCGGGCCCGACTACGTCCGGCTCGCCGTCGAGCTCGGCGTGCCCAGGGACCGGATCGAGACCATCATCGCGTTCGCCGCGGCCAAGGAGTACGGCACCAAGGCCGAGGGAAGCTCGGACGCGTCGACCACCGCCGTGCTGGCCGAGATGGCGGAACTGGTGGCCGCCGGCCAGATCGAGATACCGATCGCGGCCACCTATCGGCTCGACGAGGTTCAGCAGGCCTACGCCGAGCTCGCGAAGCGGCACACCAGGGGCAAGATCGTCCTGATTCCCTGACCTCTGGCACATTTCCCTGGGCTCTGGCCACATTTCCTGGGCTCTGGCTACATTTCCCTGGGCTCCGCCAAATGTCCTGACCTCCTGCCATGCCGCGGTGGACGGGGGTCTACGGCTGGACGGGGGCCTACGACGGGGTGCCGCGGTCCACGGACCCGGTCACCGAGAGCACGTACCAGCTGCCCATGTCCACCGCCTGCCCGGTCGCCTGACCTGGCGCGCCGTCGCCCTGCCAGAGGTACAGCGGCCATTTGCCGTAGGTCACCTGCAGCGCGCCGTCGGCGCGCCTGGTGGTCCCGAGCAGGGCCGGGTTGATCCCGGGGCCCGCCTTCGGCCGGGTGACGCCCCTGGGCAGCAGCAGCGGCGGCCACGCGACCGCGCAGACACTCAGGCACTTCGATGGGCCCCGGCGGTCGGGGACGTACATGTAGAGCGTGAAGCCCGCCCCGTCGGCAAGTATCTTGCCCAGACCTCCGATGGTCGTGGCGCGCACTTCGTACCTGGGCGGGCCGGCCGGCGAGGCGGCGCCGCACGAGGTGACGGCGAGGGCGCAGGCCGCGCAGACGCCCACCGCGACCGTGGCAGCGCGCGGCCGGCCGGCCGGCCGCGCGGCGGTGCGGGCCGCGCCCGCGGGCGTCCGCCAGCCGCGGGCTCCTGAACGCGCCATGTCTGCCTCGCCTGACCGGTCACAGGTCGCCGTGCTGGACGTTCCTGGCTGGTGTGACGAGCGACACTGTAGTTGGCTGGCGGCGGACTCACGGCGCCGGCATGCTGGCCAGGATCCGGCGGCCGCGGCAGCTGCCGGAGATCGTCGCGGCCGGGTGCCGGGTGTAGTCGCTGTAGCTCAGCCGGATCCTGGCGGAGCGCCCGCCCGGGCGCCTCCGGCCCGGACCGGTGACGGTAAGCCACGCGGTCATCCGGCCGGTGTCGATGTTCCAGGTGGCGTGGCCGCTGACCGCGGTATCGGCTGTCCACCTCACCTTGCGGAAGGTGATCCTGGTGGCACGGGCCGGCCCGGCGTAGCCGTAGGTCCCGCCGCGCAGGCCCCAGCCCCGCACGCCGTCGCCGTAGTACCAGCGCCACTCGGCGTCGCCGGTCGCCTCGGCGCCGACCGCGGCCAGCTGCCTGGCCGCGCGTCCCGCCCGGTTGCCCGCCGTGGCGGCGGCCGGCGTCATGCCCGCCAGCCATCTCGGGAAGCCGCCGACCACCCGCACCTCGGGAGTCTTCCGCGCGCACGAGGCGTTCAGCTCCCTCAGCCGGCCCGGCGCGGCGATGAATGCCCGCACCAGGCCCTCCGCGCAGCCGAACGTGTCGTCGAGCGCGTTGATGTGCGTGTCGTTGTGGATCAGTATCCAGCGCGCCGACGGGCCCATGTCGCGCGCCGTCTGGCGGCCCTCGGGCGGCGTGGTGAGCGAGTCCAGGTCGCCGGACAGCACGAGCACCGGCAGCGTCCTTGGCGCGTACGGGGGCGGCGTGGTGATCGGCGGGTCGGGGCGGGCGGGGGCCGGCCAGTCGAGGCAGGCGTCGAACTCCTCGTCCGGCTCGGTGATCCACTCGCTGACCGTGAACGGGGCGAAGATGTCCCTCGGCAGCGCGGCGGCCGCCGCGTGGTACTGCGCCTCGCGCTCGGCGACGCCGGCCTGGTAGCTGAACGGCTGCGGGTAGTCCAGGCAGGTGGTGGCCTGGTACAGGCCGTCGTTGAACTCGCTGACCGGGCCCGAGTTGCCGGTGTAGAGGTCGGTCGCCGCCAGCCGCAGCAGCGGCAGCGCGTCGTGATCGTCGAGCAGCGCGCGGGCCGCCGGGTCAAGCTCGCGGTACACGATGTTGTCCGTGCCCGCGTTGTTGACCAGCTCGATCAGCTCGTCGACGCCGACCCGCTGGGTGATCACCTGGCCGTAGGCGTTCCGCGTCCGGCCGGCGACCGGGTGAGCGCGCAGGTAGCCGGCCAGCCGAACGATCCTCGCCCACGACGAGCCCGGGGCCGCGGTGTGACAGGCGACGCTGCGCAGGCAGGCGAGCCTGAACGCCCGCCGCGCCGTGATGATCGTCTCCGGGTACCAAGGATCGGTCTCGCTGACCGGGTACGCAGCGTCCAGCGTCACCGACCGCAGCATGCTGGCGTACCGCGCGGTGAACACCTGGCCGAAGAAGGTGCCGTAGGAGTCGCCGTACAGGTCGACCCTGCCGGTGTCCAGCCTGCGCAGCAGCAGGGCGACGTCCCTGGCGGCGTTCGCCGTCGTGTACAGGTCGCTGGCGCGGGCGTACCCGCCGCCGGCCAGCTTGCGGGTGTGGTTCAGCTGCCGGCCGCACTGCCCCGTGTCGGCCGCGTACGCGGCGGTGCCGTCGGCCACCGTCCAGTCCTGCAGCGCCTTGCACCGGAACGCGGACGAGTTCCCGGTGCCCCGCAGGTTGACCAGCAGCAGGTTGCGGGTGGTGAGCAGCGGCAGGAACGTGGCGCGGTACTCGCCGGCGTAGTCGGTCGTGGCGTAACCTGGGCCGCCCTGCACGGCGAGGATCGTCCCCGTCGCCCTGCCCGAGGTCGCCGGGTACCACTGGAAGCCCAGCTGGATCTTGCCCGCCGCCGGATCGCGGTAGTCGTAGGGCACGCTGATCCTGGTGCACCAGGCGAGCCGCGAGGCCCGGCAGGGCGGAATGGTCACCGAGCCGACCCGGATCGGATGCCGCCCGGCCGCGGAGCCGGGCACTGGGCCGGCGCCGGCCGCGGCAGCGGCGCCGGCCGCCGGCGCCGGGCTGGCCAGCGCCTGACCCGCGACGGTGACCGAGATGGCGAGCAGGGCGGCGGCGGGAACGGCCACTGCCCTGGTGCGAAACAGGCGTGCTGAAACCGGCATAGCGCACCATAGCGGCCGCCGGGGACCGGGTGTCAAGACCGCGGTCGCCGCGCGGGGGACCCACCGGCCAGGCCCATCGCGTCCAGGACGAACGCGTGCACCTCGGCCTCGTACCGCAGCCGGGCGAACCGTCCGGACGGCCCGGCGTGCGCGCCCGCGCCGAGCTCGACCCGGAAGAGCACCCGCGAGCCCGCGGTGTCGGTCTCGCGCAGCCGCGCTACCCACTTGGCCGGCTCGTGCACCAGCACCCTGGGATCGTGCACCGCCCCGGTGACCAGCAGGTCGGGGCGCGACCCGGCTGGCGGGCTCTCGTAGGGCGAGTACGAGAGCAGGCAGGCGAAGTCGCCAGCGTCACGCGGGTCGCCCCATTCGTCCCATTCGCTGACGGTCAGCGGGATGCCGGGATCGAGCATCGTGTGGACGCAGTCGACGAACGGCACCTCGGCCACCACGGCGCGCCACCGGCCGGGCGCGCGTGAGTAGACGGCCCCCTGCAGCAGCCCGCCGGCGGACAGGCCCCGGGAGCAGATCCGGCTGGGGTCCACCAGGGCGCGCGAGCCCGCCGCGTCGCCGGCCAGCCAGTCCGCCACGGCGATGAAGTCGCCGAACGTGTTCGGCTTCGCCCGCAGCCTGCCCGCCATCCACCAGTTCCTGCCGCACTCGCCGCCGCCGCGCACGTGCGCGATCGCGTACACCACGCCGCGGTCGAGCAGCGAGGGCAGGCTGACGTCAAATTCCGGGAACTCGCACGACTCGTAGGCGCCGTAACCGTAGAGCAGGCACGGGGCGCTGCCGTCCAGCGGCGTGCCGGCCCGCCGCGCGAGGGTGACCGGGACCTCGGTGCCGTCGGCGGTCGTTGCGCGCAGCCGCCAGGTCCGGTAGCGCGACGGCTGGTAGCCGGGGACCTGGCCGCGCCGCAGCACCCGCCGCGCGCCGGTGGCCAGGTCGAGCTCGGACCACACCGGGGGCTCGATCAGCGACTCCTCGGCGATGATCACGGTTCCGGCGTCGTACTCCTCGGCGTGCTCCACCCGGATGTTGCCGGCCGGCATCGCCGCGGGCACCTCGCGGACGCCGCCGCCCGCCCGGTCGGTGATCGCCAGCAGCGGGGCGCCGCCCCGGCGCAGGGTCAGCAGCAGGTGACCGGCGAAGACGTCGCAGCAGACCAGCCTGGTGTCGGCGCGGGCCGGGCTGACGGCGGCGCACGGCACCTCGGTCCAGTTCCGGCGTCCTGGCGCGGACAGCGGGGCCCGCATCAGCCGGTACTCGGTGGCGCCGTCGTTGGTGACGACGTACAGCGCGCCGGGGCCGCCTGCGGGGTCGGCGCCGGCCGGGCTGGCGGCGGCGTGGTCGATCGTGTACTCGACGCCGGGCCTGCGCGGGGCGACGCAGGCCGGCGCGGACTCCGGGTCGGCCGCCGGGATCACGTGCACCTCGGTGGTGTCCCGGGACGCCGCGGCGATCACCACCAGGCCGCCGCTGCGCGAAGCGTGCAGGGTGAGCTCGAACCGGGCGTCGGGCTCCGCCAGGACGAGGACGTCGGCGCCGGCACCGGTGCCGATCCGGTGCCGCCATACCTGGTGCGGCCGGTTCAGCTCGTCGGGCACCAGGTAGAACAGCTGGCGGGAGTCCGCGCTCCAGGCGATTCCCGGGTAGGTCCGCTCGATGATCTCGGGCAGGTCCGCCCCGCTGGCCAGGTCCCTGATCCGCAGGGCGTAGATCTCGGCCCCCGTCGGGTCCGCCGACCAGGCGAGCAGCGCCTGGTCCGGGCTCGGCTCGCGCACGCCGACGTCCACGTAGCCGGTTCCGGCCGCGAGGACGTTCTCGTCAAGCAGCAGCTCCTCCGCGGTCCCGGCGCGCGCCGTGGTGCCGGCCTGCGCCGTGGTCCCGGCCTGGTCTGTGGTCCCGGCCTGCCCCGTGGTCCCGGCCTGCCCCGTGGTCCCGGCCTGCTGACCGGTTTCGCCGGAGCGTGACCGCAGGAACTGACGGTTCTGCTGTCCCGCGGGGATCCTCGTCCAGTAGTCGAACCCCCCGACCCGCCAGTGCACCGAGTCCTCGTCCTGGTCCGCGATCCGTCCTCTCGCCTCGCCGTAGAGCTCGCCGGTGAGCCCGGCCAGATGCCTGCTGTGCGCGTCGTAGTAGGAGCGCTCGGCGGCCAGGTAGCCGGCCAGGGCAGGCGAAGCGGGGTCCCGCATCCAGCCGTAGCTGTCGGCGATGGTCACCCCGTGCAGGGTCAGCAGGGACGGCACGCGCGGCGCAACGGGCGGCGGCGGCAACTCGCTGGTCGGCGGCATGGGCGGCGGCGGCTCGCTGGTCGGCGGCATGGGCGGCGGCAGCTCACCGGCCGGCCGCGGGTGCGGTGTGCTGTCTGCTGGCGTCATGGGCGCTCACGCGAGGTGGCAGGCGGCCAGGTGGCCGGCCGCCGCCCCGGCGGGCAGCCGCAGCCGC
>Ga0302326_10015026_pt1 | contig 16317 bp, 14 predicted proteins | sample Palsa_T0_3_FD_202264 | JGI IMG/M metagenome (GOLD analysis project Ga0302326, IMG submission 202264) | Peat permafrost microbial communities from Stordalen Mire near Abisko, Sweden - Palsa_T0_3 | ecosystem: Environmental > Terrestrial > Soil > Palsa > Peat permafrost | place: Sweden: Abisko... | reverse complement strand
CCGCGCTTCCAGTTCTTGAGTCCTGGTGATTGGCGCTTCACGGTTCCACGGACAAACATCCTGGCAGATGTCGCAGCCGAAGACTTGCCGGCCGATCCCGGGCCGCAGCTCTTCCGGAATGGAGCCGTGCAGCTCGATGGTGAGATAAGCAATGCATCGGGTGGCGTCGAGCTGACACGGCGCGGGGAAAGCGTTGGTGGGGCAGGCATCGAGACAGGCCGTGCAGGACCCGCAGCGGTCTGGAGGCGGCAGATCGGGCGCGAGTTCCAGCGAGGTGAGCATCACACCGAGAAAGAGCCACGAGCCAAGCTGCTCGTTGAGCACGCAGGTATTCTTGCCGATCCAGCCGACACCGGCGTACTTCGCGAAGACGCGCTCGATGACCGGACCGGTATCGACATAGCACCAGGTGCGAGGCAATGGGATTTCGCATTGCTCACATAGCCCGAGTAGCTTGGCCTCCAGCGCGCGCAGCTTCTCGAGTACCACGTTGTGGTAGTCGCGCTGCGACCAGGCGTAACGCGAGATCCAGCCCTGCGACGCCGCGCCGGCGTGGGTCGAGTAGGGTTGATCCGTGTTGTAGTTCAGCGCGCAAACCACCACTGAGCGCGCCCACGGAGCGGCATTGGCCAGCGAGGCCCGCTTCAGGTCGCCAGCTTCGTTGCGCGCCTCGAGATATTTCATCTCCCCGCTGCGACCGTCGGCGATCCAGTCAGGAAAAAAGCGATGCTCGGGCGTGTCGGCCACACCGGCAACGCCGGCAAGATCGAAGCCGGCTTCCAGCGCGAGGCGCTTGATCTCATCCTTCAGATTGGTTATGGCCGGCACAGACGGGACTCGCGCTGATTATACGAGTTGAGGATAGAGTCGATGCAGCGGCAATGTATTGATTGACACGGCCATCTTGCCAGAGCAGAATCTGCGGAGCGAAAGCCGAGGAGCGTCAATGCAACGGCTGATTTGCACCCGACTCATACTCTCCAAGTTGTTCCTTATTGCAGTCACCCTCACTCTAGTCCGATCAACACAGGCCCAGACGTTCACCGTTCTGTACAACTTCACGGGCGGGCAGGATGGCGCCAGCCCGCGAACCGGCTTGACCATCAATCGCGGCGGCAGACTATACGGAACTACCGGCAACGGCGGAAACGATAGCTGTGGTTCCGGCTTCGGGTGCGGAACGGTATTCGAGCTCACACGCAACCGGTCTGGTTGGAGTTTTACGTCGCTGCACGTCTTTCAGGGCGCTGACGGAGCGTTACCGAATGGCGAAGTAGCGATTAGACCTGACGGCAGCTTATACGGCACCACAGAGTTCGGCGGCTCGGGAGACTTTTGCGGCAACGGTTGCGGAACGATTTATAACCTGCGGCCGCCAGCTCACGCGTCCGATGCCGGCTGGTGCGAGACCGTGCTTTACCGGTTCACGGGAGGCCATGATGGCGCGGCTCCGAGTGGTCCAATTACCTTGGACGCCGCAGGCGGGATCTATGTCAGCGCGCAAGGCGGAGGAATCGATTATCGCGGCGTGATCGCCAAGTTGACACCCTCGGCGAGCGGTTGGACGGAAAGTGCAATTTACGAGTTTCCGGGATATGGCGAGCCCACGGGCGGAGTCATTTTTGATCAGTTCGGTGATCTCTACGGCACAACCTTGGGCAGCCAGGAAGTTTTTGAGCTAACCCCTTCAGGCAATGACTGGACGGAACAAACGCTCCACAACTTTGCCGGCACAGCCCTAGGGGAGAGTCCGTTTGGCGGCCTGCTGCTTGACCCAGCAGGCAATCTGTACGGCACCACCTGGCAGGGTGGTGCCCATAATGCCGGCACCGTCTTCCAGTTGTCACCTTCCGGCGACGGGTGGGCGTATAGCCTGCTGTTCTCTTTCCAGTCGGGAACCGGCTTCGGCTTAGGCCCCACTGGCGCATTGACCATGGACGCGGCCGGAAATCTTTATGGAACTACCTATGCCGACGGAGCCGATGGCGCTGGCTCCGTTTTCAAACTGGCGCCCTCCAGTAACGGCTGGGTCTATACCTCGCTGCACGACTTTACTGGAGGCGGTGACGGTGGAACTCCCAATGGTGGGGTCGTCTTCGACGCCAACGGCAACCTCTACGGCACCGCACAGGGCGGTGGCGCGGGGTCATTGTGCCAAGGCGGTTGCGGCGTGGTGTGGGAGATTACACCGTAAGCATCGGGGAAATCTGCTTTACTGGCAATTGCGCGGATCGGTCTCTACATCGGTACCTGGAAACGTAGCCTGAGGAAGAGCGAAACCCGAGAGAGTAATGCCGCGGTAGGGGTCCTTCGACTCCGGCGGCCAACACCCGGCCTTCATCTCGCCACCGCGGCCGTCGGCAATCCAGTTAGGGAAGGAACGATGCTCGGGAGTTGTCCGTAGCAGATTGTCTCAAATGGCCGGATCGATATCATTTCAGCCTCTGCAACCGGTGGTATAGCATTGCTTACGCCAGGAGCTTGAATGTCGCCGACGCTCGCCCAAGAAGGGCCTTACAGCAAAAAGTCGCTGCCGGAACGGTTACCGCCGCTTGCCGTTGGAACTCTGATCGCGCTCTGCGCCTGCAAGCTTCTTCTGCACCTGTTCACCAGCGTCCTCCGCTACGGATATTTTCGCGACGAGCTCTATTATCTCGACATGGCCCGGCATCTCGACTGGGGCTATGTCGATGCCGCGCCGCTAATCGCCGTCTATGCCAAGGTTGCGCTGCTGATGGGCGGCTCGCTGGCGGCCATTCGTATACTTCCCGCGCTGGCAGGCACTGCCCTCATTGTTCTCACGGTACTGCTCGCCCGCGAACTGGGCGGCAATCGCTATGCGCAGTTCCTCGCCGGACTCTGCATGCTGTTATGCCCTTCCGTGCTGGTCACCGACAGTCTCCTGACGATGAACGCTTTCGAGCCACTGTATTGGATGGGCTGCATTCTGGTGATTGCCCGAATCCTGCGCACCGGGAATTCGCGGCTGTGGCTCTGGTTTGGTGTATTGGCGGGCCTGGGCCTCGAGAACAAACATTCCACGCTCTTCTTCGGCTTCGCGGTGACGGTTGCGCTGCTATTCACTCCCAATCGCCGCGAGTTCGCCAAGCAGTGGATCTGGATTGCCGGCGCCATCGCCATCGCGCTTTTTCTGCCCAACCTCATCTGGCAGGTACACCGTCATTTCCCGACCATCGAGGACCTGGAAAACGTGCGGCGTGAGGGAAAGAACGTTGTGCTGGGCCCGCTGGCGTTCGTCACGCAGCAGATCATTGTCATGGACCCAATCCTGCTCCTGGTGTGGCTCCCCGGCCTGATCTGGCTGCTGCGCGACCGCAAATGGCGCGTCTTCGGCCTCATCTTCGTCGTGTTCTTTGTGACCATGGAGCTCTCTCATGGCAAGGACTACTACGTCTTCCCCATCTATCCCATGTTGTTTGCTGCCGGAGCCGTTGCCATCGAGCAGTGGCTGGAGAATCGTGCTGCCTGGACGCGAGCGGTTGTTGTAGGGGTCATCGTGCTCGGGACTGCTCCGCTCATCCCGATGGCTACCTGGATGCTGCCGCCGGAACGGCTGCTCGCTTATCAGAATGCCATCGGCTTCAAGCCCGCGAAGCAGGAGGTCCACATGGAATCGTTGCTGATGCAGCCCATCGCGGACCAGTTCGGTTGGCCGGAGATGGTGCGGCAGGTCGCGGCAATCTACGATTCGCTACCGCCGGACGAGCGCGCCCAAACCGGCATCTGGGCGGGCAATTACGGAGAGGCCGGCGCCATCAATCAGTTTGGCCCGCAGTACGGACTGCCGACGGCTTACTCGCGACACCAGAACCACTGGTACTGGGGACCTCCGCCGCAGGTATACAAGAACCTCATCGTCATTGAATGGGGTCTCGACGATGTTACGGACAACTGCACGTCGTACCAGGAGTTCGATCGTTACAACCGTTTCGCCATGGGTGAGGAGAATAGCCCGATTTATCTGTGCCGCGGCGTGAAGTTCGATATCCAGAAGATCTGGTGGCATTCGCACCACTGGAACTGATGACCGGCGCCGAGCTCAGTGGCGCATCTGCTTTGTTTGGCGCAACGGCGATGCATACGAAGTAGAAATCGTGGATTATCACTAGGAGGACACGTGAAGAAGTCCGCCAAACTTGCACCCATTCACCCCGGAGAAATTCTGCGCGAGGACTTCATGAAGCCGCTGAGCCTCAGCATGAACCGGCTGGCGCTCGATCTCCACGTTCCGGTAACACGGATTGCGGAAATCGTGCATGAGCGGCGAGGAATCACCCCCGACACCGCGCTGAGGCTTGGAAGATATTTCAATACCAGCGCGCGCTTCTGGCTGAATGCCCAGTCCAGCTACGATCTTGAAGTGGCACAGGACGCCCTACAGAGTGCCATTGAACGCGACGTCCGTCCGCTCGTCGCCTAAGGTGGGCTAGTTACTAATTACTGCTTTATATCCCCAGCTTCTTCACTTCCTCGTTGTAGTACTTGCGGTAGAGGATGTCCCACTCCTGCGACCCTTCGAGGATGGTGCGGCGCTGGCTTTCGATCTTCTGCCGGGCGGCAGCGTCGATCTTGGCCTCCTGCGCCATCAGGTTCTCCAGCAGGCGGCGGGCTTCCGTGCGGATGCTGTTACGGTCTTCCAGGAAGTCGACACTCTCGATCTCGGCCAGAGTGTCGGCCACGGCGTGCGCCAGCTTGTTGACCTTTTCGCGGCTGATTCTCACAGCACCGCCTTGTACTTGCGCACCAGTTCGTTCTTGATCTTCTTGAACATCTCCTGGTAGTTGGCGCCGCTGCGCTGCATCTCGTCGGCGTAGGTGTCCAGGATGATGCGCACTTCGTCGTTGATGCGGTCTTCCAGGGTGAGCTCTTCCAGCAGCGCCGCGTTGATGCGCTGGGTCACGGCCGCCTTATCCGGCGTCTCGATGAACTCGCCCTCAACCAGCTTATTGGTGACTTCGCGGGCGAGATAGCCCACATATTCTTTGGAGAAATGCATTGCTTGTCTGCGAATCGGCTAGGGAAACACCTAGTCTAACACAGGGATTTGATGCCGCTGCCGCGCGGCTCGGACGACGGGGACTTGCCTGAAACCCACCTCCCGGCTTTTGCCGTGCTGCGCGATGCCAGCCGCCACACTTCGGAGTATGATGATTTTCGCTGCGCTCGAACGCTCCCCGGCGCACGAGGGACTTCTATGCCCGACGATCTATCCGGCCTGAAAGACGACATGAACGCCTTCATTCTGGGCCACGGTTTGAGCCGCTTCCAGGGCTACGTGACCGAAGAAGTCCACAGCGTGATGTGGGACCCGCGGGACAATCCTGAGAGCTGGAAGGATTTCGTCGAACTGGCCAAGAACGCGGGCGCGCAGTTCCTCTCCATGGACGAGGAAGTGCTCCAGCGCGATGAACTGGACTACCTCATCCAGCGCCTGCAACACACGGCGTTTCCCAGCGACGACGACATGGAAGAAGCGCGCTGGTTGCGCAATTACCTGGGCAAGACCGGCTTCATCCAGCTGGGCTGGCCGCACCAGGGCATCATGTTCCTGTTCGAGGCGACCACCGAGTGGTACGAGCGCTATCAGCACCTCCTCGACATGGTGGAAGACTTCGGCAGCATGGCCATCGACGACACCGACCAGGACGACGAGCGGTAGTGTCGCAGTTGAATAGGGATGCGTGCTTTCGCGCGCTTCGTGTCATGGCAAGTCTTGTGTCAGGGCACGTCTTTAGACGTGCCGCACCAGTGAACCGTTAAGTTTGGGGCTTCAGCCCCTGCCAGGAGTCGATCTTGCAGGGGCTAAAGCCCGCAGCTTTACAAGGCCTTTTTCGGCACGACTGGAAGTCGTGCCCTGACACAACCCGGAAAATTCCTCAGATAAATTCATTGTTGTGATGCCGCAAGTGAAACCAATACATTCCCGGGACGAACGCTGACGTGCGCTGGGTTCTTCGTAATGCCGAGCCCGACCAGGTGCAACGGCTGGCGCTGGAGATGAACCTGCCGATCTGGCTGGCTCGTCTGCTGGTGGCGCGTGGCATCCAGACCGCTGAACAAGCGCATAAGTTCCTTTCGCCGTCGCTGCAAGACCTGCACTCTCCCTACCTGATGACCGGGCTCCGTGCCGCCGTTGAACGTTTGCGCGCCGCGATCGAGCGCGGCGAGACCGTCCTAATCTACGGCGATTACGACGTGGACGGCACCACGGCCATCGTTATCCTGAAGACCGCGCTGGAGCTGTGCGGCGGCAAGGTGGAATACAAGGTGCCGCACCGCATCCGCGAAGGCTATGGCATGCGCGACGAAGTAATCGAGCAGGCCGCCGAGCGCGGCATCCGCCTCATCATCAGCGTGGACACCGGCATCCGCGCCTTTGCCGCCGCGGAAACGGCGGCACGACGCGGGCTCGACCTCATCGTCACCGATCATCATCTGCCTCAGTCGGAGGGCGTGCCCAAGGCGCTAGCCGTGGTGAATCCCAACCAGCAGGGCTGCGAATATCCCAGCAAGTCGTTGTGCGGCGCAGGAGTCGCGTTCAAGATTGCGCAAGCGCTGTTGGTGGAGAGCGGCCGGGAGCGGCTGCTGCCGTCATTCCTCAAGATGGCCGCCATTGCGACCATTGCCGACGCCGTGCCGCTGATCGGCGAGAGTCGCGTCTTTGCCAAACTTGGACTGGAAGGATTGCGCAAGCCAGTCAACGCCGGACTGCGCGCTCTGCTGGCCAACTGCCAACTGGATGGCTCGCGTCCGCTGAGCGCCGGTGACATCGCCTTTCGCGTTGCGCCCCGCCTGAACGCTGCCGGCCGCATGGATATTGCCGAGCGCGTCATTGAACTGTTTACCGAGAAGGACGGGGCCAAAGCGGCTGAGATGGCGATGCAACTCAACCAGCTGAACGGCGATCGCCAGCAGGAAGAGCAGCGCACGCTGGACGAGATCCAGCAGAAAATCGAGTCGTCGCCCGGAATGAAGGAGGCTTACTGCCTGGTGGTCGATGGCGAGGGTTGGCACCGCGGCGTAATCGGCATCTGCGCCACGCGCGTCGTCGAGCGCTACCATCGTCCGGCGCTGGTCTTCTCCTGCGCGGACGGCGAGGCCCACGGCTCGGGACGCTCGATTGGCCCATTTCATCTGCTGGAGGCGCTGGAATCGTGCCCGGAGTTGTTCACGCGCTTTGGCGGGCACTCCCACGCCGTGGGATGCTCGCTTCCGGTGGAGCGCCTTCCGGAACTGCGATCGCGGCTGGACAACCATGCGCGGCAGCGGCTGACGCCGGAAGACTTCATTCCGGTGCTGGAATACGACGCCGAGATCTCGCTGGAGGACGTCAGACACGACTTCTGGCTGGCGCTGCAAAGGCTGGAGCCGTTTGGCTCCGGCAATCCCGTGCCGGTTTTCGTGGCGCGCAATACGAAGCTGGTGCAGCCGGCTCGGGTGCTGAAGGAAAAACACCTGAAGCTGCGGGCTGTTCCAAACGATCCGGTAGCGAGGGAACGCCGCTTTCAGCGGGCGCAGGATGTTCTAGGCTGGCGCATGGCCGAGCGCGTGGCGAAGGATCCGTTGCTGGCCGGCGATGTGCTCGGCCTGGCATTTACCGTGGACTACAACGAGCATCCGGAGTTCGGCGGAGTGCAGCTTAATCTGGTGGATTTTGCGCGGGTCGCGCCAGTGGCTGCGGCTGCAAGCACAGCAAAAGGTTCTGGCTCGATTTCGAAACCATGACGCTCGTAGCAACACAAAAGCCGGAGTCAAATGACTCCGGCTTTCTTTCCCCGAAAGGAGGGCCCTACCGTTACAGCTTGCGACGAAGAATTGCTGGACTAAAAAAATGCTGATTCAATCGGAAATGTTTCCCAGTGAGAATGTCTCGGATGCACGTTGATGACCAAACACAGCGGCTGCAAGTAATTGAAATATTACAGTATTGTAATCAATGCCTGCGACGGTAGTGCAAAGTTTTGCACTTCAAGCTACAAAGCCTCCTCTAATACAGCTATGTGACCATCGGCCGAGGCGACGACGGAAGCCTGGCCCACTTTACAGGGCCGCGGCGCGGGCGTACTATTCGCAACCAATGGAGATGGTGCTGGAACAGGTGTGCGCGAGCTGCGGCAACCGCCGCTTGCCTGATGGAAGGTTCTGTCTCTTCTGCGGGGACTTGCTCGCCGAACCTGCCTCGCCAGCCGTAGTCGCCAAGCCGCCATCCAACACCGTGACCAGCCCGCCTGACACCATCGAATATGCCGGGTTTTGGCTCCGAGTGTGGGCCGGGGCGGTCGATGTCTGTATCGAAGCGCTAGGAGCGTTGTTGCTCACGCTGGCGATTGACTTGGTGCTGCGCCGATTCGGACGGGGGTTCGGCATCGACCCCTGGGACTCGAAAGTATTCACCGGCGTCTGCTTCATCCTTATCCTCTCGGTGGGCTCGTGGCTGTATTGTGCGTTCTTCGAAAGCTCCTCGTGGCGCGCAACCCCCGGCAAGCGTCTGCTGGGCCTGCAAGTTATTACCGCTGACGGCGGCCGCGCTTCCTTCGGCAAGGTCACGGAGCGGCATCTCATGAAGTTTCTGTCCTTGTTCTGCCTGACCATCGGATTCATGATGTCCGGCTGGACCAAGCGCCGCCAGGCGCTGCATGATATGCCCTGCGACTGCCTCGTCATCCGCGTACCCGTGAAGCCCGTCACGCTTCTCAGGCGGTGAAATGCAGTACAGCGTACCGAGTTCACCACGGAGACACAGAGGACACGGAGAAGAAAAAATTGAAGTCAAACTCCGTGCTCTCCGTGTCTCCGTGGTGAAAAATCCCCTCCCAGCGCCCTGCGCGATTACTTTCGGCACGACAGTAATCTTTGCCCGGCGAAGCTCTTCGTACCGGTTGGGCGGCGCTCGGGCGATGGCGTAATATCGGAGCAGATGTTCCAATCGTTAGCTCAGGTACGCAAGTGGCTGGTGGTAAGTGTCTGTCTGCTGGTAGCCGTAGTCACGCTGTCGTACTGGATAGCACGCTCTCGCGTTCAGCCCCTCCTGCACAACGTTCCCAAAGCTCTGGGCTTTGACATTCAGCAGACCAGCGATGGCTTTTCCCTCTCCAAGTCGGAAGGCGGCCGCACCCTGTACACCATTCGAGCTTCCCGGGCGGTGCAGTTCAAAGGCGGAGGCAACGCCGACCTGCGCAATGTACACATCGTGGTCTATGGCCGCAACCACGATCGCTACGACCAGATTTACGGTGACCAGTTCACCTACGATCCAAAGAGCGGCGACATTACGGCCATCGGAGAAGTGCACATCGATCTGCAGGAAAATACCGAAGGCCCCAGCAATCCAGACCAGGCTCCGCCACAAGAGCTAAAGAACCCGCTGCACCTGGTCACGCATTCCCTCACTTTCAACCAGAAGACGGGCACGGCGCACACCGATGAGCTGGTGGAGTTCCGAACGGAGCAGGCTTCGGGCTCGGCCAAGGGCGCATATTACGACTCCAAGCAAAACGAGCTGGAATTGAAGTCGGATGTTCATGCCGTAACTACCGGCGCCCATCCCGCAACCATCACCGGCAGCAGCGGGACCATCCAGAAAGTGCCGCGGCAGGCAGTGCTGTTGGACGCCAAGATCGATCAGCCGGAGCGGACACTGACCGCCGACAAGGCGACGTTACTGTTCGAACTGGACAATACCGTGAAGCACGCGGTTGCGGAAGGCAACGTCCACATCCAGGCCCGCGGGCCGTCGGTCGTCGATGTGATGGGGCCGCGCGGCGATCTCAACCTGGGGCCGAAGAATTCCCTGCAACAGGCGATCATCTCGGGAGGAGCGAAGTTCGACAGCCACGGCAGCGGCGTTGCCCATGGCTCAGCCGACAGGTTCATTCTCGATTTCGAAGACCAGAACCAGCCCTCGCGCTTTCACATGGTGAAGAACGCCCGCATGAAGCAGGAGCCGCAAGCGGACAGATCCGGGACCAGCGGGCAGCCCATAGAGATCGCGGCCGACCAGCTTGATTTCCAACTGGTGAACGGAAACCAGCTCCAGAGCGGCGACACCGCAGGCAAGGCTTGGATCACCATTCTGCCGAAGCCGGCGGGGTCGAAACCGGCACCCAGCGCGGCCAAGAAGAACCAGGACATAGGTGGAAGCAATTCCACCACGGTTGCCACTGCGGGCAAGTTCCACGCTACTTTCGACGACAGCAATCACATCCAGACGCTACACGGATGGCCCGACTCGAAAATTGTTTCCAGCACGCCGGGTGATCCCGACAAGGTCAGCACTGCCGATAAGCTGGACGTGACCTTCGGACCTGATGGCGGTGTACAGAAGCTGATCCAGACCGGCAACTTCGTGTATCACGAGCCTTCCGGCAATCCCAACGCCGGAGGCCGGGCCGCATTTGCCGACATGTCCACCTACACGCCGGACGATTACATGCTCCTGCTGGTGGGGTCGCCGCGTGTGATTGACGGCGGCATGACCACGACCGCTGTGCATATGCGCATGAATCGCCAGACCGGCGAAGGTTTTGCCGACGACGACGTGAAGACCACCTACAGCGAATTGAAGCCGCAACCCAACGGCGCGCTGCTGGCCACCTCGGATCCCATCCATGTCACCGCCCAGCACATGGTTGGGGTCAAACAGCCGGGCATCGCCCACTACACGGGAAATGTGCGGCTGTGGCAAAGCGGCAACGTGGTGCGGGCGCCAAAGATCGACTTCGACAATGAGAAGCGCGCCATCTTTGCCGATTCGGACAAGTCGCAGATTGTCTCCAGTCTGTTCGTGCAGCAGTCGCCGGATGGCAAGCTCAGCCCGGTGGACGTGACCGCAGACAAGCTAACCTACGTTGATGAAGAGCGGCGCGCGCGCTATACCGGCAACGTGTTCGTGAAGAGCACAAGCGGAACGGTCACCACGCAGCAACTGGATGTGTATTTGAAGCAAGCCGATCCAGTTAGCCCGGATAACAAGGACCAGGCCCAAAAGGCAGCGCAACAGAGAGGACCGATGCTGCCCGGCTCGGACGCGCCCAGCAAGATTGACCATATGGTCGCAATCGGAAGGGTCGTGGTGACCGAGCCAAACCGCCGTGCCGTGGGCGACCGGCTTGTCTATACGGCTGATGACGGCAAGTACGTGTTGACCGGCAAAACGCCTAGCATTTTTGATGCCGAACACGGCACAGTATGGGGCGATTCGTTGACTTTCTACAGTCACGATGATAGGGTTTTCGTTGAGAGCAAGCGTTCTTCTCCCACCATTACACGCGCTCGTACCACGAAGTAAATGCAGACTTTATCGGCTGAGGAGATCGGCAAAAGTTACCGCGGCCGAAGGGTCGTCAACGGCGACGACTGCGCCACCAGCGAGTCGGCCTCTAGAAGTAGGCCCGGGGCGTAAAGAGGTGTTATCTTGACTGCGGCAAAGACCCCGGCATCGACACCGACGGTGCAAGATGTAATAAATAGGGCGATTCGCGAGAACCGAACTGCCGAGATACTGCTTTACTGTTTCACAGTTTTGTTTGTTGTGGTGGGCGCGGTTGTGATTATCTGGTCTCTGATCCGCAACAGTCCGGCTACCGGGGCCGTGGGAGTGGCCTCGAGCGTGCTCTTTGTGCCTGGAATAACGAACGCGAGGCGAATACGCAAAGAGAACCTTATGATTCGGCTTATGGAAGTGCCGCTCACGCGGGCTGAGACTGCCGACGACGCCGCCAGGATCGTCACCCTTTTATTTCAGCAGTCACTACAAGAACCACCGCCGCGGAGTTCGGTGAAAGGTGCTGACGCTACAACATGAGGCCTAGGCATACATTCCAATCGGTTGCTGAGGGCATCAGGTCCGGCCTGCTGAACGGAACAGTATTGCTACGTTCCCCGCAACCGGATGAGGCTGTCGATTTGTACGACGAAACTACCGCGTTTGCTCGGCGAGTCCCGTCAGAACGTCCAAACGTGCAAACGTTATTAGCCGACGAGATTGGCAAGAGCTACGGCGGTCGAAGGGTAGTCAGCAGCGTCAGCGTCCATGTACGACAGGGCGAGGTGGTTGGCTTGCTGGGGCCCAATGGTGCGGGCAAAACGACCAGCTTTTACATCATTGTCGGATTGATCAAGGCGGACACGGGTAGAGTGTTGATCGACGGCCAGGACATCACCGATGTGCCCATGTACTTGCGAGCACGGAATTATGGCATTAGCTACCTGCCGCAGGAGCCATCGATCTTCCGCAAGCTCTCGGTGGAAGACAATATTCTGGCCGTGCTGGAAGCCCAAGCCATGTCGTGGCACGAACGCCGAGAGCGCATGGAGAGGTTGATCGACCAGTTGGGACTCCAGGTGATCCGCAAGAACCGTGGCTACGCTCTTTCCGGCGGCGAGCGGCGGAGAGTGGAGATCGCTCGCTGCCTGTGCATCTCACCGTCGTTCATCTTGCTGGACGAGCCCTTTTCCGGAATCGATCCCATCGCGGTACTCGATCTGCAGAAAATCATTGGTGACTTGAAGGCGAGCGGCATCGGCGTGTTGGTAACGGATCATAATGTTCGTGAGACATTGTCCGTGACCGACCGCGCCTACATAATTAACGAAGGACGAATTTTCCGGACTGGCACGCCGGAGGAACTTGGAAATGACCGCGAAGTGAAGCGAGTTTACTTAGGCGAGAGCTTCTCGTTGATTTAGAATTTGAGCGAGGGGCGGTGCTCCTCAGGGTTCCCTTCTCATGGTCTTATTGCAGCACAAGTTAAGCCTCAAGGTTTCCCAGAAGCAGATTCTGACGCCTGGGCTCGTGCAGATGGTCAGTGTGCTAGCGCTCAACAAGCTTGAGCTGACCGACATGATCAACGCTGAGTTGACCGAAAATCCCGTCCTCGAGGAACTGGACAATTCGGTTCCGCTGCTGGATGAAGTTTCGGCCCGCGAAGAGCAGAAGGAACGCGACAGCTCGCTGGCAGCGCAAGAGCAGACCGCTACGACCACACAGGAAAAGGACCCGTTCGAAGAGATTGATTTTGGTTCGTTCTTCTCTGAATACCTGGATCCCGGCCTTCGCACTCCGATTGAGATGGAGGACAGCGAGAAACCCTCCTTCGAGAATTTCCTCTCCAAGCCAAGTACCCTCACCGACCACCTGATGTGGCAATTGGGGTCGTTGCACGTCAATGAAGATGTGTATCGGGCGGCGGAGCTGGTGATCGGCAACCTGAATGAGGAAGGCTACCTGATCGCCACGGATGACGAATTGCTGGGCCTCGCGGAAGAGGAGTTCACAGGCCCTCCGCAGCCGGCCGAAACGCCAGCGCCCGAGACAACCGAATCGCGGACCGCGTCGCCAGTTTCTCAGCTATCGCCGGAGGACGCGGAGTTGGAAATGGCGAACGCCAGTGTTGCCGTGGCAGAAGAGGAGCTTTTATCCGCGGAGACCGAACTGCATCCGCAGGACGCTCAAGTCGACGCCCAGAGGTCCGTCCCCGAGGTTCCGCGTCCTACCCTGGTCCCGCCGCGCCGCGCGCCGGCGCGTGTTCCTTTCAGTCGTGACGCCCTGCGCGAAGCCATCGACCTGGTAAAGCAGATGGACCCCATCGGGGTCGGCGCACGCGACCTGCGCGAATGCCTGCTGGCGCAGCTGCACGATCTGAAGCGCGTTCCTCGCAAGAACGGCAATGGCACCCATATGGCGGAACTGGAAGCGGTGGACGATGCGATCGTATTGGTCGATCAGCACCTGCACGCGCTCCAGAACAAGCACTACAAGGAAGTGGCCAAGGTCATGGGCCGGCCGGTGGAAGCCGTGATGGAGGCGATGGACTTCATCCGCACCCTCGATCCGCGCCCCGGCCTGCGCTACAACAAAGTAGCCACCCGGCTGATCGAGCCAGACGTGGCTTTCATCAAGCAGGGCGACGAATATCTGGTCCTGATGAACGACGAGGAAGTCCCGCAGTTGCGGTTGAATTCCTCCTATCGCCGGCTGTTGAGCCGCGACGTGGCGGAGAAGGACGTCCGCAACTACGTCAAGGAACGCTACAAGTCGGCCATCCAGCTCATCAAGAACATCGAGCAGCGCAAGCAAACCATTTTGCGCGTCTGCTACTCCATCCTGGACCGGCAACGCGACTTCCTCGACCACGGTATCGACCGGTTGAAGCCGATGATGATCAAGGAAGTGGCGGAGGAGATTGGGGTCCATCCCTCCACCGTCAGCCGCGCCGTAGCCAACAAGTATGCTCACACTCCGCAGGGCGTCTTCGAACTCCGATACTTCTTCAGCGAGAGCGTCAATGGGCCGGAGGGCAGCAGCACCTCGCTGCTGATCCTGAAGCGCCGGGTCAAGAAGCTCATCGAGGAGGAAGATCCCGCCAGGCCATTGACCGACGAGCAGATCACCCGCATCCTCAAGTCGCAGGGTATCCAGGTCACTCGCCGCACGGTCGCGAAGTACAGGGAGGACATGCGCATCCCGAGCACCCACCAGCGCAGAGTGAAGAACTAGCTGCTGTACCGGCGCCTCAACCGGGTTTGCCAGTTGCTAAAGCACCAGATACTAAAATGGTAAGGCGCCAGCCGGAGGAACAACATGCCCGAAGAGCGAAGGCCATCGATTGACGAGCGTATCCAAGCCCTGACCATGAACCTGGAGCTGCTCCTTAAGCAAGGTGAAGAGCAAGGCAGGCGTATGGACACGCTGCATGAAGAGGTAGTGACACACGAGCGGGAAATGCAGCGCTTTCGCCGCGCACTGCGCGCTGCGCTGGACGCGTATCTCGGCAACGGGGATGGTGGAGAAGAACAATGAAGGTAGCTCGAGAGTTCTTCGAGAAGGGAGAGCAATGAACGTCGAGTACTTTGGCAGACAGTATGAAATCACTCCCGCCATTCGTGACGAGGTGGAATCCGGCCTCGGCAAACTCATTAAAATCCTGGGCGACAACTTCAAGAGCAAGGTCATCCTGACGGTCGAGAAGCACCGCAACATCGCGGAAATTACCGTCAAGCGGCGCCGCGGACACCTGGTCGGTCTGGCCGAAGCGGCCGACATGCTGATCGCCGTCAATCAGGCGCTGGAGCACATTGAGACGCAGGTGCTCAAATATAACGGCCGCCGCCGCGCGACCCATCGCAAGCCGAAGGACAAAGGCTGGACAGCTCCGGTGGAGGCGCAAGCGGAGATGCAGATGGCCGTCGGCGGAAGCGTGGCGACCGCCGTGCCAGTGGTCGTACACAAGTTTCCTGCCGTCGCACGCACTACCGAGGCCCACCTGGTGCGCACCAACGATGCGGTAGCAATGCGACCCATGACGATCGAGGAAGCGGTGAAGGAATGTGAGTTCCGCGACCGCGAGGTCTTCATCTTCCGCGACGGCAAGGGCAAAGTGAATGTGCTGCACCGGCGCAAGGACGGCAAGATCGAATTGATCGAAGTGCCGTAAACGAAACCGATCTGCGGGAACCAGGGCGCCCATGTCGAGGCGTCCTTTTTGTTTCTATTCACATCTGGGGCAGCGCGAATCGTTCTTAGTGCGGGTGAGCGTCCAAACGAGGATGCAAACCTGAGGCATCGGGCCATGATTTCCATGTGATAGGATTTCGGTATGGATGCCGATCTCTTGCGGTACCTGGAAGGAATGGAAAAGCGTCAGCGCGAGTACATTGACGAGCGCATGCTGGCTCTGCGCGAGTACATTGACGAGCGCACGCATGACTCGGAAACCCGCATCGTTCGGGCATTCGGCGCTTATCAGGAATCGACCGGCGTGCGGATGCGGAAGATCGAAGCCGACGTCTCCAATATCAATTCATCCACCAGCCAGCAGCTTGATGCCGTGCAATCGAAGCTCCTCGATCTGGAAACCAGGATCATTAATCTGGAAGGACCGCAGGGCAGAACGGCCTGAACCAAAGAGCGCGAACCCAAGACCCCTCACGCCAGGCATTTCCTCTTACGACGCCGCGTGGGCCTTGAGGTTTCGTCCCGTAGGGACAACATATGTAAGCCCAGCGTTTCAACGCTGGGTAGCTTCCCATTAATCCCGAGTCCCGGCAGGGACGGCATACGTTCATCCGAAAGACGTATCGCGGATCAGACGTACCGGACGGTTCATATCACGTCCCTGGCGGGACTCGGCGAGCTTTTCTTCGCTCACCCAGCGTTGAAACGCTGGGCTTATAGCGTTTTCACGGTTATTGTAGACCATATCCGCAACGAGAGAACCAGGCTAAGGCGTTCGCAGCGGTAACGGCGGCCAGGGCTTCGGCAATTGCGCTCTCCAGCGCTTCCAGGGTTCGGGCCTT
>Ga0302326_10015024_pt1 | contig 16317 bp, 16 predicted proteins | sample Palsa_T0_3_FD_202264 | JGI IMG/M metagenome (GOLD analysis project Ga0302326, IMG submission 202264) | Peat permafrost microbial communities from Stordalen Mire near Abisko, Sweden - Palsa_T0_3 | ecosystem: Environmental > Terrestrial > Soil > Palsa > Peat permafrost | place: Sweden: Abisko... | reverse complement strand
CCGAAGATCGACCTGAAATCACGTCTCCAGAAGATGGGGACGGGCGCTCCGGGCACCACCCCGCCGCCCCCCGGCGCCGGAGGCATTCCGGTTGCCACCGGGAGCGCGCCGCCGCCGTCCATGCCCCCGGCCATGCCGCGCAGCGCGCCGTCGGTCTCGCCCGGCATTCCAGGCCTGGGCGCGCCGCCGCCTCCGATGCCGTCGAGCAGCGGCTCGATCGCGCCCCCCCCGGGCATTCCCAAGCCGGCCATCTCCTCGCGTCCGGCGAATCTCGATCCCAGCAACCCGCTCGCCGCGGTCGTTCAGCCATTCAAGCCCGCCCAGGCGCCGGTCGCCGCCATCCCCCAGCCGCAGCGCATCGAGGTCGACGAGGACGCCATCCGACAGGCGCGCCGCGGCGCGTTCCGCGGGGGCATCGTCGTCGGCCTGGTCGTCGGCGTGGTGTTCCTCATCCTCGGCTACGTCGGCGGCACGGCCACCACGCAGGGCGCCGCGCGCGCCCAGGGCGTGCACGACGCGCACGACCTCGCGGCCGACCTCACCAAGGCCAAGGGCGACCTCGACGGGCTCAAGACCAAGGTCGAAGAGGGCGGCAAGACCCTCGTCGCCGATCGCAAGTTCCCGTCCGACCTCGCCCAAGCGCTCGCCGGCATCAACATCGACTTCGGCGGCGACAAGCTGTTCGGCCGCCGCTTCAGCGGCGTCCCCGCCGAGACGACGAAGAACCTGTTCGACTTCATCACCCGCGTCCAGACGCTCAACGACCGCAAAGATCTCGTCATCTCGCTGCTGAACAAACTGCAGAAGCCGATCACCGAAGAGCTGTCGCGCCCCGCCGGCCAGCTGCCCATCTCCTATGTCGTCGTCGTCGACAAGGACACGGCGGCCTCCGGCGCTTTCCTCGCGCCCCTCGCGACGCCGATCGCCCCCGACGACAAGAACGGCGTCCCCAACGAGCTCACGTTCCTCAACCCGCGCGGCTCGAGCAACGTCAAGCTGCCGCGCCTCGAGGGCGACAAGATCCCCCCCACCGGCGCCGCGGTCACCGTCGTCCCCAACACCTTCGAGAAGGTGTGCCCCAGCGCCACCCGCGGCCAGATCGCCCAGCTCGTCAGCTCGCTCAACTCGCTGGTCGACGAAGTGGCCGGCCAGAAGAGCGGCGGCGAGGCGATCACCGAGTCCAAGCCGGGCCTGTCCGAGATCGCGGGCAAGCTGGCCGAAGAGCTCTCGAAGGTCAATTGAGCCCGTAGGCGGCCGCGCCGCCCGCGTGCGCGGGAGGGCGAGGGAAGCGCATGGCAGGGCCGGCGAAGGGCGTGGCAAGGCCAGGTAGCCGCGTGGCAAGGCCAGCTACGTGCGTGGCAAGGCCGGCTACGCGGCTGGCAACGCGAGGGAAGCGCGTGGCCGGGCCGGCGAAGCGCGTGGCAAGGCCGGCTACGCGGCTGGCAACGCGAGGGAAGCGCGTGGCCCGGCGAGCTACGTGCGTAGCAGCGCGAGGGAAGCGCGTGGCAGGGCCAGCTACGTGCGCGGCAGCGCGGCGGAGGCACGTTGCAGCGCAGCCGAGGTCGGGGTCGAGGTCGGGGTCGGGGTCGGGGTCGAGGTCGAGGTCGAGGTCGAGGTCGGGGTCGGGGTCGGGGTCGGGGTTGGGGCGGGGGTCGAGGGCTTACGCGGGGTCTCCAGGCGCTCGGCCCCACGCGACATCGATCTTCGTCGCCGGGTCGACGTCGGCGCCCACGTCGACGTACCCACGAGCGACCAGCGCTCCACAACGCGCCGCCCGGCTCACCGGCGTCGTCGCCCCCCTGAACAGCCGTCCCACGAGCCCCGCGCCGCGCAATGCGGCGCCGGAGACTACGACCAGCGTCCCGGCGGGCAGCGTCGCCGCGGCGGGAAGCTGGAGGGCGACGGCAGCGGCGTCGCCTCGGTCGAGGGCCGTCGCGTCGAGCAAGACAGCGGCAGCCGCCGCATCGGCGGTCCAGCCGGGGAGGCCGAACAGGGGCCGCGGCGGACGGCTCGTCGGCGCCGTCGTCACCAGGCGAAGCGCCGTCGGCCGCGGAGCCTTCACGGCACCGAGGGCCGCGGAGGCGGCGGTGCGGTCGGCCGCTCGGGCACGATCTCGACGCGCACGACGCGCGTCTCGTCGGCCTCGCGCACGATGAGCTTCACGCCGTCGACCTGCACCGTCGCGCCGACCGGTGGCACCCGCCCCGCGCGGCTGACGATGAGGCCCCCGAGCGACTCGAACTCGCCGTCGACGGAGAAAGGCTGGCCGAGCGCCTGCGCCACGTACGCGATCGGCACCGACGCGTCGGCGACCAGGCGACCGTCGCCCACCGTCTGGATCGGGGCCTCGCCGTCGTGCTCGTCGCGGATGTCGCCGACGATCTCCTCGATGATGTCCTCGAGCGTGATGAGCCCCGCCGTCCCCCCGAACTCGTCGCTCACGATGGCCACGTGCATGCGCCGCGATCGCATGTCTTGCAGGATCTTGCCCGCCGGCTGGCTCTCGGTCACGAAGAGCACCGGCGTCCGGACGATCTCCGACAGCTTGGGCGTGCCGACCTTGCCGTCGCGCATGACGACGAAGAGGTCCTTCGCGTAGAGCAGCCCGACGACGTTGTCGATGTTCTCGCGATACACCGGGTAGCGCGAGTGCTTCTCCGACACGACGAGCGCCACGACGTCGGCGATCGGCATCGCGATCTCGATCCCCAGAATGTGTCGGCGAGGCACCATCACCTCGCGCGCCGTGAGGTCCTTGAAGTCGAGCACCTTGCGGATCATCTCGGCGGGCGCGGGCGCGAGGGACCCGGCCTTCTCGCCCTCGCTGACGGCCCACTCGACTTCGCTCTCCGTGAGCCGCGCGTCGACGGTGCGCGCCTTGGGCACGTGCCGACCGACGAAGCGGCCCAGGATCGCGAGCGGATCCGCGAGCGGCGCGAGGATCCATTCGACGGGCCACAGGACCCCGAGCACGAACGCCCCGACCTGCTCGGGGCGGCGCCGCGCGAAGGTGCCGATGATCTCGGCGAACGTGCCGTAAAGGAGCACCGTGCCGAGGACCGCGGCCGGAATGGCGTAGCGCTCGAGGCCCGCGAGACGCGCCGCTTCGCCGAGGAGCATCGCCGCCAGCGTGATCGCAAGGACGCGCCCCACGAGCCAGCGCGAAAGGATGCCCGTCGGGTCGCGCGCGAAGCGTCGGAACGTGGCGGCGGTGGGCGACCCTTCTGCGCTCAGCGCCTGCATCCGCCCCTCGGGGATCTCGGTGAGCGCCGCGTCGCCCGCCGCGAACACCGACCCGACCGCCGTGAAGACCGCCGCTGCGATCACGTCGACGGCGAGTCCGCCTGGACCTGTGTTCACCTCAGCCTGGCCTTCGCATCCGAATGAACCCCCCGCACCCCGGGCCAGGGAAGCTAGCCGAGGCACAGGCCCGGTCAAGGGACCCCGCAACCGGCGGCGCCCCCTGGCCGACAAGGAGAAGTACCCGCAATGACCAATCTTTTGCCCCCGCCGAGCCTCCCGTCCCCGCTCCTCGTCGGACTCCTCTCCCCCGCTGCTTCCTCGGTCGCCGCTCCTGGTCTGACCACGGCAGGGTCCTTCGCGAAGACCTCGTTCGCCAAGCTGCTCCACCCGCCGCACGCCTCCGCCGGCGCTGGAATCGATCCCGGAGCCCTCGCGACCGACCTCCCCGACGACCCGGAGAGCTCCCTCGACCCCGCAGTGCGTCATTCCGCCCACCTCGCCCCGCCCACCCGCGCGCCCGAGCACGCGCGAGAGCATGCGCCCGCGCTCGCGTCCGCGCCCGAGCACGCGCTCGCGTTCGCGCCCGAGCACGCGCCCGCCGAGGTGCGCGCGGCCACGTCTCTCGAGGAGCTCCTCCCCGCGCTCGTGCGCACGGTCGCGTGGAACGCCGAGGGCCGGCGCGGGGTGGTCCACCTCGAGCTTGGCGCCGGGTCCCTGTCCGGCACGCGCCTCGTCATCGAGGCCGACGCGGGGCGCGTCCGCGTCACGATCGCGGCGCCCGCCTCCGTCCGCGCGTCGGTCGATCTCTCGGGCTGGCGCGAGCGCATCGCCGCGCGGCTCGCCGCCCGCGGTCTCGACGTGGGCTCGGTCGACGTCGAGTAGGGCAAAACGAGGGGGTCAGTCGGCGAGGACGCGCAGCGCGTTGCCGCGGAGCAGCTTGCCCACCGCCCGCTCGCTCACGCCGGCCTGCAAGAGCGCGTCGGTGAGCGACGGCAAGCCGCGCGGATCCGCGAGGCCGCGGGCCGGGATGATCATGCCGTCCCAGTCGCTGCCGAGGGCGGGCGCGTCTTCGCCGACCACCTTCAAGATGTGCTGCACGTGCTTGACTACAGGCGCCATTCCGTCGCCGCCGAGATACCGCCGATCGAAGATGACGCCGATGACGCCGCCCTTGTCGGCCACGGCGCGCAGCTGCGCGTCGTCGATGTTGCGCCAGTGCTCGAAGGCGCCGAGCACGCCCGTGTGGCTCACGATGGGCGGCCGCGTGGCGACGGCGCACGCGTCGAGAAACCCAGCCCGGTTGATGTGCGCCAGGTCGACGATGACGCCCGCGCCCTCGCACCGACGGACGAGGTCGAAGCCCCAGCGCGTCAGCCCTTCGCGGTCGCGGCGACCTGGCCCGTAGGCCGGATAGCCGGCCTCGTTCGCGCTGAAGTGCAGGAGGCCCAGGTAGCGGACGCCGCGCCGCGCGAAGACGTCGACCTGATCGAGGTCACCCTCGAGCGCGTGTGCCCCCTCGATCCCGAGCAGGGCCGCGACCGCCCCGTCGCGCGCGCACGCCTCCACGTCGGCGGCGGTGCGCGCGAGCCGGAGCGCGCCGGGGTGCCGGTCGATCGCCTCGCCGAGGGCGTCGATCTGCTCGTGCACCACCCGCGCGAGACCGCGGATCCCGCGGGCCAGGGGGAGCGAGACGAGGCTGAAGAACTGCGCGCCGACGCCTCCTTGCCGCATCCGCGGCAGGTCCACGTGGCCGCCGAACACCGAGCGCCAGAGCGGCGGCTCGTGCCGGGCGTGCAGGTCGTACCCCAGCCAGCGCGTCCACATCAGCGTGTCGGCGTGGAGATCGATCGCGGGGTGGGCGACGTGCAGCGCCCGCGCGCGCTCGGAAGACGCGGCGTCGATCGGAGCGAGGGGCGCGTCGGTCACGGCGTGGGCCTTGAGATGCTCCGAGACCAAGTGTACGTGTCTTTTGCGAAAGACAATGTCTTCACTGCTCCTCATGGCCGAGAGCGCGCTCGATCTCATCGGGGATACACCCCTGGTGGCGATACGCGCGCCCGAGTCGCCGGGGCCGAGGGCAAAGGTCTGGGCCAAGATGGAACAGGCCAACCCGGCGGGATCCGTCAAAGATCGGATCGCGCTCGCGATGATCGACGAGGCGGAGCGGGCCGGAAAGCTCAAGCCGGGCGGCGTGGTCGTCGAGCCGACGAGCGGCAACACCGGCATCGGCCTCGCGCTGGTGTGCGCCATCCGCGGCTACAAGTGCGTGCTGACGATGCCGGAGAGCATGTCGCTCGAGCGCCGCCAGCTGCTCGAGGCATTCGGCGCCAAGGTCGTTTTGACCCCCGACTCGCGGCAGCTCGAGGGCGCGCTCGAGAAGGCCATCGAGATCACCGACGAGACGCCCGGCGCCTTCATGCCGCAGCAGTTCGACAACGAGGCGAACCCGCGCGTACACGCCGCCACGACGGCGCGCGAGATCCTCTACGCGATGCGCGGCCTGACGCTCGACGCGTTCGTGGCGGGGGTCGGCACGGGGGGCACGATCAGCGGCGTCGGCGAGGTGCTCCGCAAAGAGGTGTCGCCCGCGCCGCGCATCGTCGCGGTCGAGCCCGAGAGCTCGGCGACGATCTCGCGCGGAGAGCGCGGGCCGTCGAAGATCCAGGGCCTCGCGGCGGGCTTCGTGCCGCGCAACTACCACGCGGCCGTCGTCGACGAGGTGCGCACCGTGACCGATCAGGATGCGTGGCAGACCAAGGTGCAGCTCGCGCGCCGCGAGGGCCTGCTCGTCGGCATCAGCGCGGGCGCCGCGGTGCACGTGGCGCTGCAAGTCGCCCGCGAGCTCGGCCCGGGCAAGAACGTCGTCACCGTGCTGCCCGACACGGGGGAGCGCTACTTCAGCCTCGAGGAATACTTCGCGAAGGAGGCCGGAGCGTGAGCCGCGGCGCGGCGCGCGTTCTTGTCGTCGGCGTTGGCGGGCTCGGTTGCCCCGCGGCGCTCGCGCTGGTGCACGCGGGCGTGGGCACCCTCGGGCTCTGCGACGACGACGTGGTCGAGCGCAGCAACCTGCACCGGCAGATTCTGTTCGACGAGGGCGACGTCGGCACCCCCAAGCTCGACGCCGCGGCGCGCGCCCTTCGTGCGGCCGTCCCGACGGTGGGCCTGCGCCTGCATCGCAGCCGCTTGCTGCCGAGCACGGCCCTCGCGCTCGTGCGCGAGTACGATCTGGTCCTCGAAGGCAGCGACAACTTTGCGACCAAGTTTCTCGCCGCCGACGCGTGCCGGCTCTCCGGGGTGCCCGTGGTGCACGCCTCGGCGGTCCGGTGGATCGGCACGGCGCTCGCCGTCGGGGCGGGCGGGGCGCCCTGCTACCGCTGCCTCTTCGAGGACGTCCCGCACGACGGCGCGCCCAACTGCGCCGAGGCGGGGGTGATGGGCCCGGTGGTCGGCGTGGTCGCGGCGGCCCAGGTCGACCTCGGGCTCGCGCTGCTCGACGGGCGGCCCGCCGAGGGCCAGCTCGTCACCTTCGACGGCCGGCGCGACGCGCTCCGCCGGCGCTCGGTCCAGGCGCGCCGCGATTGTCCGCTGTGCGGGCTCGCCCCATCGATTCACGGCATCGAGGAGGCCCGCTATATCGGGCCGCAAGGCTACGTTGAGAACGTCGTGCCCGCGTCCGCGGGCTGAAAGGCAGAGAGCGACCATGGAGACGATCGTCCGCATCCCCACGCCATTGCGCACGCTGACCGGCGGTGCCGACGAAGTGCCGGCCACCGGCGGCACCGTGGGCGAAGTGATCGAGGACCTGGAGAAGCGGCACCCCGGCATCCGCGAGCGCTTGCTCGACGACAAGGGCGTGCGCCGCTTCGTGAACATCTACGTCGGCGAGGAGGACGTGCGTTTCCTCGATGGCCTCAAGACGACGCTCAAGCCGGGCGACCAGATCAGCATCATCCCCGCGATCGCCGGGGGCTGAAGCCGCCCGATGAACCGCCACGGTCGCCAGATGCGGCTCGCGGAGGTGGGCGCCGCCGGGCAAGCGAGAATCGCGTCCGCGCTCGCCGAGGTCGCGGGCGAAGGGCCGTCCGCGCTCGTCGCCGTGCGCTACCTCGCGGGCGCCGGGGTGGGGCGCATGGTCGTACGCAGCGATGCGCTCGCGGCGGCCGCGGCCCGCGTCGACGGCGCGCTGTACGTCCAGGTCGACCCGCTCCTGCCCGCCGAGGCCGCGGACGACGCGTTCGACCTGCGCGACCCCGCGGCCCGCGCCGTGGCGAGCGGCGCGCGCACCGCCCTCGGGACCCTGCGCGGCATCCTGGAAGGGCCGGCGGCGGGTGACAGGTCATGAGGCTCGCGCGCAGCCGCCGCATCGAATCCGTCGTCGACGCGGTGGGCAATACGCCCCTCGTGCGGCTGCGCAAGGTGGCGGCGCACGTCCCGGACGTCGAAGTATGGCTCAAGCTCGAGTTTGCGAACCCCGGCGGCAGCGTCAAGGACCGCCCCGCGCTCCGCATGATCAAGGACGCGATGGCCGACGGCCGGCTCACCAGGGACCGCATCCTCATCGATTCGACGAGCGGCAACACGGGCGTCGCGTACTCGCTCTTCGGCGCGGTCCTCGGCGTGCGCGTCCGGCTCGTCATGCCCTCGAACGTGAGCAAGGCGCGCAAGGACATCGCGCGCAACTTCGGGACGGAGATCATCTACAGCGATCCGATGGAGGGCTCGGACGGCGCCATCCGCCTCGCGCGGGATCTCGTCGCCAAGAGCCCGGACGAGTACTTTTACCCCGACCAGTACTCCAACCCGTCGAACTGGCTTGCGCACTACGACGGGACGGCGCCCGAGATCCTCGAGGCCCTCGGCGACCGGATCACGCATTTCGTCGCGGGGCTCGGCACGACGGGCACGATGATGGGCTGCACCCGGCGCCTCAAGGAGCACAATCGGCCGATCGAGTGCATCGCCGTCGAGCCGGCCGACGCGCTGCACGGGCTCGAAGGGCTGAAGCACCTGGCCTCGAGCCTCGTGCCGCCCATCTACGACCCCAAGGTGCCCGATCGCATCCTGCCCGTGACGACCGAAGACGGCTGGGACATGGCCGACAAGCTCGCCCGCGACGAAGGTCTACACGTCGGCCACTCGTCGGGGGCCAACGTCTTCGGCGCCCTCCAGGCGGCGGAAGATGCGCAGAAGAAGGGCCGCGGCGGCTGCGTCGTCGCCATCGTGGCGGATCGCGGCGACCGCTACTTTGCGCCGATGAAGTGGGAGCGTCGGTACGTCTGGTAAAGGGTGGCGCTACACTCGCGGGAGGACGACGATGCGTGACCTGAAAAAGCACCCCTGGGCGGCCGGTAACCTCGTGGTCCCGCGCTCGGTCGTCGACCAGGTCGACGAAGAGGCCCGCAAGTCGTACGCGAAGGACGAGGAGAGCTGCGGCTTTCTCGTGGGCCCCGCGGGCCCTGGGACCGACGCGCGCCGCGTCGATGCGATCGCCCCGATGGTCAACCGCGCGAACGCGCTGCACGAGCTCGATCCCGAGCAGTACCCGCGAACGGGCCGCACGTACTTCGACATCGACTCGATGAAGTTCGAGGGGGCGATCCGCCGGGGCGAAGCGGCGGGCCGTCCGGTCAAGGTCCTCTACCATTCGCACCTCGACGTGGGCGCATACTTTTCACCCACCGACGCGGAGGTCGCCAAGATGGGGCAGGGCGAGCCGCCCTGGGACCTCGCGTACCTGGTGACCAGCGTGCGCGGCGGCCGCGTCGACGATCGCAAGCTCTTCGTCTGGGATCCCGAGGGCCATTCGTTCGTCGAGAGCCCGCTCGAGATCGTCGACGCCGGAGGCGAGGTGCGCGAAGGCGCCTGACATGGCGCGGCGTGCGACGGCGGTCGTGGCGGCGGTGTTGGCGGCGGTGTGGGCACCCGCAGCCCGGGCCGAGCTGCGCGAGAGCGCCGAACGCGTCGCGCAGGCGTGGCGGGAGGGGGGCGCGTACGTCGTGGTCGATCGGACGCGGTTCTTGAACGACGACGAGTCGGCGGCGCTGGCGCTGCCGCCGCTGCCCGAATCGCCCGGCGCCGAGTGCACCACGGTCGTGCTGCTCGGCGCGCGCGGACTCGGCTTTCACGTCAATCTGGGGGGCGGGCCCGACGAAACGGCCGAGCGGATCCCGAGCGAGGCGGGAGCGCTTTCGTTCGAGCGGTGTGGCGGCGCCATGCCGCGGCGGATCGTGGTGAGCGCCGACTCGGGCCGCGGCGCCGTCGAGCTGGTGGTCGGGCGGTCGGCGCGGGCGTTGAAGCCGCTGCGCGAGATCCTCCCCGAGCGCGCGAGTGGCGCGGCGGCGCCCGCGGCCGAGCCAGGGAGCCTCCCGGTGCTCTCTACGCCGTCGCGCCGGGCCGATCTGGCCGAGGCCCGCGCGCGTCGGGACGGCGCCACCGTGGCGACACGCGCGACGTGGGACGCTCGCGCCGCCGGGACGGGGTCCGGCGCGGACGTGCTGGCGCCCGGCTGCCACGTGATCGAGCTGCTCGCGCCGGATCCGCGCGCAACGGCGCCGGACGGTCGAGGCAAGCTCGATCTCGACGCCGAGATGCGCGACGGTTCTGGCGACCGCGTCCTCGCGCGCGATCGCTCCGACGCCCCCGACGCACGACTCTCGGTCTGCGTGGGCGAGGACACGCCGATCCAGGTGGCCTTCGTCGGGGCGCCGCCGCGTGCGCCCGTGCTCGAGGCGCACTGGTCCTGGCCGCTGCCCGCGCACGTGCCGTCGGTGTGGGGGGCCGAGGCGGTCGCACGCATGGCCCACGTTCTCCTGACGCGTCGCGCGGGGCAGCTGCCCCACGAGCCCGCGGCGCTCCTGCAGGGTGGATCCGGGCTGACGCCGCTGGCGCTCCACGTGCAGCCGGGTGCCTGTTACGTGGCGCTGCTGGCCGTCACGCAGGGCTCGGCGCGCACGATCACGCTGCGCGCCCGCGTGGGTACGCGCGAGTCGCTCGACGACCGCGGGCCCGACGAGAACGGCGGCGTCGTCGCCTTCTGCGCCCAGGCGAACGATGCGGCGGTCGTCGACGTCGAGGCCCACGGGACCCCGCTGCTCGGTTGGGGTCTCGCTCTCTATCGCGTGGTCGATGCCGTCTGGGAGACGACGCCTTGATCGGACCGCGCTCCGGGGGGTTCGCCGCCGCGGTCCTCCTCGCGGCTTGCGTGGGCTGCGGCGCCGGCGGGCGCGGCCGCGGGGGTGCACCGTCCGTGTCGCCGCTTCCCGCGCCCCTCGTGGCGATGGGCGAGCTGCAAGGGCGCACGCTGCTCGGCGAGCTACCGGCGCGCGCGCAGCGACTCGGCGCGGGCGCGCTCGCGGTCGTGGCGTCGGCCGAGGCGCTCGACAACAGCTGGATAGGCGGCTTCGTCGACGTCCCGCGCGACGACTGCCTGCTCGGCTACGCGCGGGGATCTTCGTCTGTCGACGATGTCGACGTGGCCATCTACTCCGAGGACGGCACGACCCTCGCCGTCGACGAGGGCCGCGACGTGCACCCGACGGTGCTCATCTGCGCCCCGCACCCCGACCGCGTGTACGTCACCGCCCACGTGGTGGAGGGCGAGGGGCTCGTGGCGGTGGGGGCGCAGCTCGTCCCCAAGGACCGCGCCATCATCGTGGCGAGGGCTCTCGGCGCGCGGGGCGTCGTCGGGCAGGGGCCGCGCCCGGCCGACGGCTGGCCGGGCCTCGACGACGCGGTCCGCGCGCACCGGCTCGATCTCGGCGGAAGCTGGGAAGAGGTGCGCCGCGTGGCGCTCGCGGTCGACGCGCGCATGCCCACGATGGTCGCTCTGCCGATCGACGCGGGCCAGTGCATCGATGCGATCGCCATCCCCGACGAGGACGTCGCTCTGCTCGATCTGGAAGCCTTCGACGACGCGGGTCGATCGGTCGGCCGGGCCAAGGACGGACCGGGGCCGCGGACGCTCGTCGTGTGCTCGTCCGTCCAGATCGCCGGCGCGCTCGCGCTCCGGCCGCACGTCGGGCGGGGGCTGGCGGCCGTCGTCCTCGCACGCTCGGCGGCTTCGGGGGAGCGCAGCGCCGCGGCGGCGCCCCCGGACGCGCTCTGGGTGGCGGCGTCGCAGCCGATCGCCCGCGCGAGCGCGGCACGCGAGACGGCGCTCGCCCACGATGGGTACGGCGCGTCGACCGCGAAGTCGTCGGGGGCGCTCGTGCTCGGCCGTCGGTCCGCGGTCGCGCTGGATCTCGGCGCCACCGCCGGCACCTGCCAGCGCATCGACGTCGTGGCGGGAGCGCCGCTGGCGCTGATCGACACGCGGATCTGGTCCGACGCCGGATCGCTCGTCGCCTCGGCCGAGTCGTCCTCCTCGACGACGCTGTTCGCGTGCGCGCATGGCGCCGCGCGCATCGAGTTGCAAACGCGGGGGCACCCCGGGCCCTTCGCGTGGACCGTACGCCCGGAGCGCTGGAAGGGTGCGCCGCTATCGGCGCACCCGCTCGCGGCGTCACGCATGCTCGCGCGCGCCGCGTCGGGCCCGGACGCGCTCTTCGAAGGCAAGGAGGTGGCGCTCCGGGAGCTCGCGCTCGAAGCGGACAAGGTGGTCTCGTGGTCCGAGACGATCGGGGCGGGCGCCTGCCTGCGGGCAACCCTCGGCGCGCAGGGCGAGGGCGCGGGGATCGAAGCGCGCGTGTTCGATGCCGAGGAGGGCGAGATCGATCGATCCGAGGACGCGCACGCCGTCAGCGTGCGGGCGTGCGCCGGGGCCGACGCGCCGCGGACGGTGAAGCTGGAGGTCAGCGCGTCGGCGGGCCGCCTGGACGCCGTGCTCGGCGAGCGGATCGGGCCCGGACTCTGAACGAGGGCGGCGCGCGATCGTTCAGCGGCCCGCGAGCCGCGCGAGCAGCGCGTCGGCGCGCGCGATCTCGACGTGGCCCACGCAGAGCTTGGGCCCTCGGCGGGGCGCGAGGACGACGCGGCAGCGGCCCGCGACGGATGGAACGACGTGTCCGAGCGCGAAGTCGATCGCCAGGCCCGCGGCCGCGATGACGAGGCCCGCGCCCAGCAGGGCGGGTGACGCAACACGGACGCCGTCGACGAACGTGCCGACGCCGACGTAGCTCCCGACGATCAGCGCGAGCAGGCCGCCGTAGAGGCTCGCGCCCGCGAATCGCGCCTCGCGCTCGACCCGCGCCAGCCCGGCGCGCGGGAGCACGACGTCGCGCTCGCGCAACGTGGCGCCGAGCAGCAAGACACGCCAGCGCACGCGAATGTCACCGCCGGGCGTGATCGAAAGCTCGCCTGGTCGGCGGTACGAAAGCGCGGCGCGCGCGAGCAACTGGGCCCCCCGCGCGAGCAGGAGCAGTCCCGTGACGCCGAGCAGCACGGTGGCCACGGGGCCTCGCGGCGCCGAGGTCATTTCGCCGTCGATCGGGGCGAGCGGGTCGCGACCCTCGCGCGCGTCGAGGACCCGCCGCAGCTTCGGGTCTTCGATCTGGCGTTCCAGCGCGACCGATAGCTCCATCGCGGTCGGCGACCGAGAGGCCGCGAGGGCGACCGAACCGAGAAGCGCCTCGCCCCGGCCGAGCGGGGGGAGCGCCCCTTCGTCCACGCGGCGGACGCGATCCGCGACGGCGGTCCAGACCGCGGCTGCCGAGGCCCCGAGCGCCCGATCGAGCAGGCCCGTGGCATCGAACTCGGAATGCGCCGCGAGCCAGAGCAGATCGTGCGCCGTGCGCTCTTCTTCGGGCCCCGTGCGCGGCGGGTTGTGGGCTACCGCGTGCGCGGCGAGGGCCCTCGCGAGGGCCCGCGCGGTCGCGTCGTCGGGGCCGCGCTCGAGGAGGTCGAGCGCGTTGCCGAACGGCGTGGCAGCGTCGTCGCGCGTGAGCTGGCGCTCGGCGGCCTGGCCCGCGACCCACTCGCCGCGTGCGGGGTCGCTGCGCCCGCCCGAGGCCTCCGCGGCCAGGCGGGTCATCAGCGCGTGCGCGATCCCCGCGAGGTCGAGCAGGCGAGCGTGTCGAGAGAGCGCGTCGTAGGCGAGGGGCTCCCGGTCCGTCGGCAGCATCGGTGCTCGCGCCTCTCGTGCGGTTCGCTCCGCCCTCAGGACGGCAGCGCCAGCTCGCCCCCGTGATCGACGAGCTTCGCGAAGGATCCGATCCGCGCCGCGACGTCGGCCCGGCCGATCTGCAGCAGCCGCGCCGGGCCGATCGCCTCGACGCAGAAGCTGCCGAGCGACGCCGCGAAGAACATCGCTTTGCGCAGAGTCGCCGGCGAGGCGTTGCCGCGCGCCGCGAGGTAGCCGAGAAGGCCCCCCGCGAACGAATCTCCGGCGCCCGTCGGGTCGAGAACCTGTTCGAGCGGATACGCGGGGACGAAGAACGTGCCGGCGGCGTCGAACAGCAATGCGCCGAACTCGCCCCGCTTGATGATGAGCATCTTGGGGCCACGCTTGCGGATGTCGGCCGCGGCGCGCACCAGGTTGTGCATGCCTGACAGCTCACGCGCCTCTTCGTCGTTGATGATGAGCAGGTCGACGCGGCGGAGCATGTCGGCCAGCGCTGCCGGTTCGCGCCCGATCCAGAAGTTCATGGTGTCGGCGGCGACGAGCGTGGGGCGCTCCACCTGTTCGAGGACGTCGAGCTGGAGCTTGGGGTGGATGTTGCCGAGCAGCACGAAGGGACTCGCCCGGTGCTCGGCGCGTACCTTGGGCGAAAAGTCGGCGAAGACATTGAGCTGCGTGTCGAGCGTCTCGCGGCTCGCGAGGTCGCTCGAGTAGCGACCGTGCCACCGGAACGTGCGCCCGGTCGCACGCTCGACGCCCGAAGTGTCGACGCCGCGTCCACGGAGCCTCTCGACATGCTCGTGCGGGAAGTCGTCGCCCACGACGCCGACGATCCGCACGCCCGACGGCACGATCGCCGACGCGGCCAGCGCGGCGTACGTCGCGGCGCCGCCGAGGACGCCGCGAAACTCGCCGGAGGGCATGTCGAGGTCGTCGAACGCGATGGAGCCGACGATGAGAAGGGGACTCGGGGCGGAGCTGGCACTCGAAGCGTTGGCGCTCAAAAAAGCCTCCCAAAGGACGTCCCTTCAGTATCACCGAATGTACTTGCCGACGAGCCAATCGAGCCGCGCGTGGCTCTCCGGCGAGATGCGCTCCCTGGCCGTCATGATCGCCGAGGCCAGCGATCCGGTGGCCCGGCATCCGGCCGGATCGGGCAACGACGTCGCCAGCTCGACGATCGCCGACCGCGCCCGCTCGACGTTGCCGGCGACGACGGCGAGCACCGCCTCGACGCTCACGTCCCCTTCGCTCGCGTGCCAGCAGTCGTAGTCCGTCGCGAGCGCGAGCAGCGCGTAGGGCAGCTCGGCTTCGCGCGCGAGCTTGGCTTCCGGCATCGCCGTCATCCCGATGACCGAGACGCCCCACGAGCGATACAGCTTGCTCTCGGCGCGCGTCGAGAAATGCGGCCCCTCGATGCAGATGTACGTGCCGCCGCGGTGCACCTTGGCGCCCGCGCGATCGGCGGCCGACGCGAGCGCCTCGCTCGTCTTGTCGCAGACCGGATCGGCGAAGCCCACGTGCGCGACGATCCCGTCGTCGAAGAACGTGCTGGTGCGTGACTTGGTGAAGTCGATGAACTGGTCGACGACGACGAAGTCGCCGGGCGCGATGTGCTCCTGCATCGATCCGACCGCGCTGACGCTGACCAGGTGCGTCGCGCCGAGCATCTTGACGGCGCAGACGTTCGCGCGAAAGTCGATCCGATGCGGCGCGATGCGGTGACCGCGCCCGTGACGCGGCAAGAAGAGCAAGGTCGTGTCGCCCAGGCGGCCGCGCACGATGACGTCGCTCGGAGGACCGAATGGCGTGCGGACGGTGATCTCCTCGATCTGCGTGATGCCGGGCGCGTCGTACAGACCGCTGCCGCCGATGACCGCGAGGACGGGCGGCGTCACGCGGGCTCTCCCGGGAGGCGCCCGACGCGAAGGAGCGACTCGGCGAGGGCCGCGCGGCGCCCCCGGCGCGCGCGCTCGGCGATCACGATGGCCCGCAGCTCGTCGAACGCGCGGTCGACCTGGTCGTTGACGACGAGATAGTCGAAGAGGGCATAGTGCTCGATCTCGCGCTTCGCGACCGCGAAGCGTCGCTGCACCGCGTCTTCCGTCTCGCTGGCACGCCCCCGCAGGCGGCGTTCGAGCTCCGCCATCGACGGCGGCAGGATGAAGGCAGACGTCACGTCGGCGACCTTGGCGCGGATCTGCCGCGCGCCTTGATAGTCGATGTCGAAGATCATCCCCGTGCAGCCCGCGTCGGCGCGCGCGTGGTCGATCTCGGCCGTCGACGTCCCGTAGAGATTTCCGTGCACCTCGGCCCACTCGAGAAACGCGCCTCGCGCGACGAGATCGAGGAACGCCGCGCGATCGACGAAGTGGTAGTCGCGGCCGTCGACCTCGTTGGCGCGCGGCGCTCGCGTCGTGTGCGACACGCTGAAACGCAGCTCCGGGCAGCGCTCCATCAGCATGCGGGTGAGCGTCGTCTTCCCGGCGCCGCTCGGCGAAGAAAGGATGAGCAAGATGAAGGTGGCCGGAGTGCTCATTCGACGTTCTGGACCTGCTCTCGCATCCGTTCGATCTCCGCTTTCACCTCGACGACGGCGTGCGCGATGGCGGCGTCCGGGCTCTTGGCGCCTACCGTGTTGGCCTCCCGGGCCATCTCCTGGAGCAAGAAATCGAGCCGGCGACCCACCGCGTCCGAGCCGCCCAGCAGCCCCGCGACCTGGGTGCAGTGGCTTTCGAGGCGCGTCAGCTCCTCGGCGATGTCGCTGCGGTCGGCGAAAATCGCGATCTCCTGCTCGAGTCGCGCGGCGTCCACGTCGATCTCGGTCGAGACGCGCAACCGCTCGGCGCGCTCGCGCAGGCGTCGTCGATGGGCATCGAGCACCGCCGGCGAGCGCGCTTCGATCGCCTGAGCGCGCGTGCGCACGGCGGCCAGGCGGCGCACCAGGTCGTCGCGGAGCGCGTCACCCTCGCGTTTGCGCATCTCGTCGAGGGCCGCGACCGCCGCTTCGAACGCCGCGC
>Ga0302326_10015023_pt1 | contig 16317 bp, 16 predicted proteins | sample Palsa_T0_3_FD_202264 | JGI IMG/M metagenome (GOLD analysis project Ga0302326, IMG submission 202264) | Peat permafrost microbial communities from Stordalen Mire near Abisko, Sweden - Palsa_T0_3 | ecosystem: Environmental > Terrestrial > Soil > Palsa > Peat permafrost | place: Sweden: Abisko... | reverse complement strand
GCCGCCTCGGGGTCTTTGCCACTGCCCATCCGCGCGGCAAGGGCCGCGAAGGCTTCACGCTGGGTCGGCAGGCTGTGCGTCTGGCGCCCCGCAACGACTTGCAGCTTATGTTCAACGTCGCGCAGGAAGAGGTATGCACTTGCGAGCTCACGCGCGCGATCTTTCGACAGATAGCCGAAGCTCTCCAGGCGGTCGAGTGCGGTAATCGTCCGTTCGGTCCGCAGCCGCGCATCGCGTCCACCGTAAATCAATATAAGCGCCTGAACGATAAACTCGAGCTCGCGAATACCGCCGTAGCCGAGCTTGATGTTGCGTTCGATCATCGCGGCGGGACGCAACTCTTCTTCGATTCGCCGCTTCATTACGCGAAGCTGGCGCAGGGTGTCGAAATCGAGGTAGCGCCGATAGATAAACCGGTTGAGTTCCGCCAGTAAGTTGCGGCCAAGCTCGAGATGGCCGGCGATCGGGCGCGCCCGTAGCAGCGCCGCCCGTTCCCAAGTCTGGCCGAAACTCGAATAAAAGTTTACGGCGCCATCCAACGACACAACCAGGGGAGAGTCCCGTCCACCGGGCCGCAATCGGAGATCCGTGCGGAAGCAACAATTTGATAGTAGTTCGGTGGTCAACTCGGCCAGGCGCGATACAGACTCCCGTGAGCCTTCAGGATCGGGACTGTCGAACAAATACATTAGATCGATATCGGAACAGAGGTTGAGCTCGCCCGCGCCAAGCTTGCCCATCGCGACGACGCAGAATGAATCGGCGAGATCCGTCGCGCCGAGAAGTTGGCCGGCTGCCGACAGGGCGGCGCGAACACACTCGTCGGCCAGCCGCGACATCGCGACCATCGTTGCGGTCACATCGAAGTGCCCGGTCAGATCGGCTATCGCGATGCGCAGGAAGTTGCGCCGCTTGAACTCGCGCAGCCTCAGTTCAGCATCGGCCCGGTTGGCGACCTCGTCGATCGGACAACGCATATCTTCGATGAGCGAATCGAGATCCCGGGAGATGGATGACTCGAACAATTCAAGGCCGTCGGCCTTCGCCGACAGACCCGCGGCGACAAATTCCGACGCCCCGAGACTGAAAATGAGATCGCGCGCCGCTTCGGGCTGACGCAGGATCGCGGCGAGCCGCGGCTGAGCCTGCTCGGCAAGCTTGACGAGATATGCGAGCGCCAGGCGCTCATCGGCGGCCTCGCGCAGGACGATGTCGATTGCCGACGAAGCCGTTAGCGCCTCACCGAGCCGATCGGCAAATTGGATCGCCAGCGGCGCCAGATCCGGAGGAAGCGCGTGCTCGGCCGTCATATAGACGACGATATCAGAAAGGACGGGACGCCGCGGACCGAGGGTCGGCGGCGGGCGAGTCAGCGCATCGTGATCTGTCTGTTCGACCGGCGATGCGCCGTCGAGTGCGCGCGGGCCGTGTGTTTATGATGAGCCCTCAAGACCGGGTGCGGCAGTTCGGTGCTCGGCTCCGGGGGCGGCGGCGCATAGGCGTATTCGATGCCGGGGAAGTATTCGTTTTCGTGCTCATGAACTTCGAGGGCGGCGAGAAACTCGGAGTAGTAGTTCTTGGCCGCAAAGCCGAAGCGGGGACCGTCGTAATTCGTCACGATACGCGCATAATTGTGCGCGTAACTGTCGGCCGCCCGCGACATGCCTCCAGTTCCATAGTTATAAGCCGTAATCGCCAGGGGCCAGTTGCCCAGCACGTCATAATTGTGACTCAGGAGCTGCGCGGCGGCTTCGGTTTCGCGCACAGGATTGAGCCGGTCGTCGTGATAGCGCGTGATTCTCATGTACTGCTGGCCGGTCGCACGCGTGAACTGCCAGATTCCGACCGCTCCGGCTCCCGACCGCGCAGTCGGGTAGAAGCCCGATTCGACTTCCGCAAGCGTCACAAGTTCGACCGGCAGGCCGGCCCCCCTGAAAATCCGTTCCATCGTGGGCCGATAGTATCGGCTGCGCAGCAGACCCTCGCGAAAGCGCTCGCGCAGACCCTGTTGAACGCGCAGGTTCGCCGCTGCCGCCGAATAGGCGCTTAGCGGCTTGCCCCTGAACATCGCCGCAATATCACGCTCTTCGTAGTCTGATGGCGGCTTGCCCGTAGCGAGCCGGTTCAGGATGTCGGTGTACTTCGCCTTGAGATAGGCATTGGTCCAATCGACTTCTTCGCGAGTCGGACAACCGTCGCCCGGGAGATGCATCACCTGGTAAACCAGTTGCACGTTGTCACGGTCGTGAATGACGAAATCGCGATATGAGTACTGGGTGAAAACTTTCACCCAGAAATCCACGTTCGGCTGGATCGTCGATGGCCGCGGAAATGATACCTCCATTCCAGCCATCGACGTTGCAGGAAGCAGCGTGGTTAGCAGGTAGAGCAGACCCGCAATGAATAGTCCGGCACGGACTCCGCGCCCAAGCCGCACCAAATTTGCACGCAACATCTCCGCCTCCAGGCAGCCCAGCAACCCAAGGAGCCGGAGTATCCCCCTCCGTCTCCGTGACCTAATATCGATTAGCCGTCGGCGTCCTGATAGTCAACCAACCATAAATGACCGGTTATGCTTCGTTTAGCACCTAGACGGATTGAATCCTTGAAAACCCTGCGATTCACCTTAATTGCAGCAATTATGCTGTCAGTGTCGCCAATCGTCGTTAGCTGCACGCGACCCTCGCCGCCTGCTCCTGGATTCCGCGTGGCGCTCATGACTCCCGGATCGGTCAGCGACGCCGGCTGGAACGCGTCCGCCTTCGACGGGCTGGTGCTCGTGCGCAATCGCCTCGGGGCGGGCATCTCGCTGGTGCAGACGAGTTCTCCGGCTGACTTCGAGAACGCCATGCGCGATTTCGCCCTTCGCGGCTTCAACCTGGTATTTGCGCACGGCTTCGAATACACCGACGCCGCCCTGACTGTGGGCCAGTCGTTTCACGCCACTACTTTTGTTGTGACTTCCGGGGCTGGTTCCTCGGGCAACGTCGCTTCGCTTGGCTTCCGGCTCGAAGAGGCAACCTGGATCGAGGGAGTTCTTGCCGGCGGCATGTCGAAAACTGGTATCGTCGGTGAGGTCGGCGGGATTAACATTCCGCAGATTGCGATCACGTTCGACGCCTTTAAACGCGGGTTTCTCTCGGTCCGGCCAACGGGCAAAGTTCTGCTCACATACACCGGCAGCTTCAACGACGTCGGCGCCGCCAAGGAAGCCGCCCTGACTGAAATCGGCCAAGGCGCTGATATGCTTTTCCACGATGCCGACCAGGCCGGCCTCGGCGTTTTTCAGGCGGCCGTGCAGTCGCATGTGTTCGCCTTCGGCATCATTCGCGATCAGGCGGCCGTTGCGCCGGACAACATCGTTGCCAGCGCCGTTTCCGAGGTTCCACTGGCGTTTCTGAAGATTGCGACCGAGGTCAAGAGTCGCGATTTCCATCCGGCCATGATCGAATACGGCATGCGGGATGGGATGGTCCGCGTCGTGTACAATCCCGTGCTGATGGCGAAAATTCCCGCCGCGGCACTCGCCAATGCCAATCGCGTCGAAGCCGATATAATGGCGGGCCGCCTGCCGGTCGACGCGCTGCTCGCCCAAGCCAAATCCGGCAACTGACGGATGCGTCGCTTGAGGATGCCTCGGGCGCGCGGCTAAGCTCAAACCGTGTCAGACGAGATTGAAATCAGGGCGCTGCAGCGGCCGTTGGACGCTGCGATCAAGCCGCCGGGTTCAAAAAGTATCACCAACCGGATTCTTTTGATTGCCGCGATGGCCCACGGCGAATCCCTGGTCGAAGGCGCGCTTCTGAGCGATGACACGCGGTTCATGATCGAGGCGCTACGACGGCTGGGATTCTCGATTGACGTGAGCGAATCGCCGCCGTCGATTCGCGTGCAAGGTATCGGCGGAGAAATTCCCGCGCACGGCGCCGACCTCTTTGTCGGTGGCGCCGGCACCGCCATGCGGTTTCTGGCGGCGTTCGTCACGCTCGGGCATGGTCGGTTTCGAATCGACGGCAACGATCGGATGCGCCAGCGGCCGGCCGGTCCGCTGCTCGAGACTCTCTCGGCGCTCGGCGCGCACGCTATTAGTGAAGCAGGCAACGGTTGTCCGCCGGTTATCGTTGATCGCGGTGTGGACCAATTTGAAGGCGGCAAGATTACCGTCGACGCCAGCACGTCCTCGCAGTTTGCCTCGGCCCTCGTGATGCCTGCGCCGTTGTGGCGGCGCGGAATCCATCTTCGCGTGATCGGCGATACCGCACGGCCGTTTATCGATATGACCCTACGACTGATGGAAGTGCGCGGCGTACAAACGTCGCGCGACGGTGACACGATCGTAATTTCCGGCGGGCAAAGCTACCGGCCGGGTCCATTCCGCGTCGAACCCGACGCGTCCGGGGCGAGCTACTTTGCTGCCGCGGCCGCGCTCTGTGGCGGCCGGATCATGATAAACGGTCTCGGTTCCGACTCAACGCAAGGCGACGCAAAATTCCTCGACGTACTGGTCCGGATGGGCGCGCGCGTCCGATGGACCGGCGAAGGCGCCGAGATCATCGGCGCGGGACCCCTCGCTGGAATCGATATCGCGATGAACTCGATGCCCGATATGGTGCCGACGCTCGCCGCTATCGCGCCCTTCGCCACATCGCCAACGCGGATTCGCGGCGTCGCTTTCATTCGTCATCATGAGAGCGATCGGATCAGCGCGCTTGCCGCCGAGTTGACCCGAATCGGCGCCGGCGTTGTCGAGCATGACGACGGACTAACGATCGAGCCGTCCACCGCCACGATGCATTCCGCGGCGATCGAAACCTACGATGACCATCGGATCGCGATGGCATTCGCGGTCTCGGGTCTCAAGCTTGGCGGCCTCAGAATCAAAAATCCGGCATGCGTGACGAAGACTTATCCCGGTTTTTTTGCTGACCTCGCCCGCGTTTGCCAAACCTCTTTGCCAGAACAATCCAGTCGACGACCCTGATCCCGCCGGAGGCGGCTGAAACGTCATGGCACTATCAATCGGTTTCGATGTGTATGGAACGTTGGTCGATCCGTTGGGAATCGCGGAAGATCTTCGCAGCGAAGTCGGCGACCTTGCGGTCCGGATGACCGCGCTGTGGCGCGCCAAGCAACTTGAATACACCTTCCGGCGCGCCGCGATGCATCGCTATGAAAAGTTTGGAGTATGCACCCGCGATGCGCTCGTGTTCGCCGAGCGCAGCCTCGACATGGTGCTCGACGACGCCACCCGGAATCGTATCGTCGCGCGCTACGAGAGACTGCCCGCCTTTGCCGATTCGATAACCGGCCTCCAGGCGATTCGCGCCGCCGGCCATCGGATGTATGCGTTTTCCAACGGCGAGCCTGAAAGTATCCGCAGGCTGCTGGCGGTCGCCGGCCTGCTAGCGCTGCTCGATGGGGTTGTCAGCGTGGATGAAGTCAGCAGCTACAAGCCCGACCCCGCCGTTTATCAGCATTTTCTCAAGCGCGCAGGAGCGCCGGACAAGGATACATGGCTGGTGTCGAGCAACTCTTTCGATGTAATCGGAGCCGCCGCCGCGGGCCTGCGGACTGCCTGGGTCAAGCGCGATTTGAGCGCGGTATTCGATCCGTGGGGGATAGAACCCGACTTGATCGTGCCAAACCTGGGCGAACTTGCCGTACGGCTGGCCGATAGGCATGCCGCCGAATAGCTCGGCCGCGGGGCAAACTGCCTCGGCGCGACTAGTCAGTCAGGGTTCAGTGCGAGTGCGGCGACGATCGCGTCAGCTCGGACGCGGCGATGCGCGCGCGAATAAGATCGAGCTGATTCTGCGCGTCGGCATATTCATCTTCGTAGAAACTCAGATGACCGATACGCTCCTCGACGGCATTGGCCTCATCACGCAGCGACGCTTCGTCAACTGGCGCGGGCGTTACGGCTTCGTCGGCCAGCACGGTCATCGCGCCGTCCTTCACTTCCACCAGGCCGCCAGTCACGAGATATTGCGCGCGGGTGCCATCCGGAAACCAGATTTCGAGCAGCCCTGGAACCAGCGCCGTCATCAGGTTGACGTGCTCCGCCAGCACGCCGAACTCGCCCAGCGGTCCATGCGCGACGACTTCGTCGACCGGGCCGTGGAAAATGATACCGGTTGGGGTGACCAGTAAAAGATCGAAGCTTTGGGCCATCGTCGTGCCGCTGATTTAGCGGTTCTCGCCGCGGGCCAGCCGCTCACCCTTGGCGCGCGCGTCGTCGATCGTACCGACCAGGTAGAACGCCTGCTCCGGCAGGTCGTCGCACTTGCCGTCGAGAATCTCGGCGAAGCCGCGGACGGTCTCATTGCGCGGAACATAGGTCCCTGGGATGCTCGTGAACGGCTCGGCGACGAACATCGCCTGCGACAGGAAACGCTCGACGCGGCGCGCGCGTGCGACCACCATCTTGTCGTCGGCCGAGAGCTCGTCCATGCCGAGAATCGCGATGATGTCCTGCAGATCCTTGTAGCGCTGGAGAATCTGCTGCACGCGGCGGGCGACGTTGTAGTGATCGTCGCCGACGATCTGCGGATCGAGGATGCGCGAGGTTGAAGCGAGCGGGTCGACAGCGGGGAAGATAGCCTTTTCGAAAATCTTGCGGTCGAGCGCCGTAATCGCGTCGAGATGCGAAAAGGTGGTTGCCGGCGCCGGATCGGTATAGTCGTCGGCGGGCACGTAGATCGCCTGGACCGACGTGATCGCGCCCTTGCGCGTCGTCGTGATTCGCTCCTGCAACTCGCCCATATCGGTGCCTAGAGTCGGCTGGTAGCCGACCGCGCTGGGCATGCGTCCGAGCAATGCGGAGACTTCCGAGTTGGCCTGAACGAAGCGGAAAATATTGTCGATAAAGAGCAGAACGTCGCGACCCTCGTCGTCACGGAAATATTCCGCGACGGTCACGCCCGTGAGCGCGACGCGGGCGCGCGCGCCCGGCGACTCGTTCATCTGGCCGTAGACCAGTGCCGTTTTGGACAGAACTCCCGATTCCTTGAGCTCCCGATAAAGGTCGTTGCCTTCGCGCGAGCGTTCGCCCACGCCGGCGAAGACCGAGACGCCGCCGTGCTGCTTGGCGACGTTATTGATGAGCTCCATGATCGTCACGGTTTTGCCCACGCCGGCGCCGCCGAAAAGGCCGATTTTGCCGCCGCGAGAGTACGGGCAGATCAGATCGATAACCTTGATGCCGGTCTCGAGAATCTCGACCTCGGTGCCCTGGTCGGCAAACGACGGCGGGTCGCGATGGATCGGCGACGTATGCTCAGCCGAAATCGGACCAGCCTCATCGATGGCGTCGCCCGTCACGTTCATCAGCCGGCCCAGCGTGGCAGGGCCCACCGGAACCGATATCGGCGCGCCGGTGTCGAGCGCTTCCATCCCGCGCACGAGTCCGTCAGTCGAGTCCATCGCGATGCATCGCACGATGTCCTCGCCCATGTGCTGGGCCACTTCGAGCACGAGGTTGCCCGGCGTGTCACCGAGGGCTGGATTGGACACCCGCAGCGCGTTGAAGATGGCCGGCAGCGAGCCGGTATGGAACTCGACGTCGATAACGTTGCCGAGCACCTGACTGATTCGACCTGAAACTTGATCCGCCATGGTTTGCAGTTTTTCCTGAATTAATCCGAAAGTTTGGTCATCAGCGCAGAGCTTCGGCACCGCCCACGATGTCCATCAATTCTCTTGTAATAGTGGCCTGGCGCGCGCGATTCATCTCGAGCGTCAGCCGTTCAATCATATCCGATGCGTTGTTGGTGGCATTGTCCATCGCCGTCATGCGCGCGCCGAGCTCGCTCGCTTCGGCTTCGAGCAGGGCGTGGAAGATCGAGGCTTCCAGATAACGCCGCACGACGATCGGAACCAACTCGGCGCGGCTCGGCTCGATCACGTATTCGGCCTGATCGGCGTCGTCGCCGGCCTCTGGAGCCGACGCCGGCAAGAGCCGCTCGACGGTCGGACGCTGCGAGATGGCCGAGCGGAATTCGCTGTAAACGATAACGGCTTCGCGAATATTGCCGTTGCGAAAGTCGGAGAGCATCCGGGCCGCCAGTTCGCGCGCGAGCGCCATCGTGGCCAGGCGCTGATGATTGATGCTGTCGCCCACGAGCGGGCTATTCGAGCGCTTGAGGTGATCCAGAATCTTGCGGCCGACGGCGAAGAAGCCGGCCTCGAGTCCCTCGCCGCGCATCCGCCGCGCTTCCTCTTCCGCTTTACGCAGAAGGTTCGCGTTGTAGCCGCCGCAAAGACCGCGGTCCGATCCGATGACCATCAGGAGTGCGGCCGGTTTCGCGTTCTCGGCCGGCGCCAGCGCGTCATGCTCCGCCGTCAGCAGCGAGCGCGCGACCCGCACGAGCGCATCGTGATAGGGGCGGGCGCTCACCAGCGCGTCCTGCGCGCGACGCAGCCGCGCTGCCGCGACCAGCTTCATCGCGCGGGTGATTTGCTGAGTCGATTTGACCGACGAGATTCGCCGGCGAATTGCCTTGAGCGTTGCCATCCGAGTTGAACCGCGGCGGACTGCCTATGCGGCGGCTCCGGCGGCGGGCGCGCTCGCATGCTCGGCCGCGAAGCCTGCCTTGAAGGCGTCCAGGGCAGCCTTGATCTTCGCCCGCAAGTCGTCGCTGAGCTCGCGCTTGTCGCGGATTTCGCCGAGCAGATCGGCGTGATGCGAGCCGAAGTTGTCGTACATCGCGCGTTCGAAGGCGCGGACATCGCTTACTTCGAGCGAGTCGAGGTAGCCCTCGTTGGCGGCGAAGATGATCAGCACTTCGCGCTCGATCGGAATCGGATCGTACTGGTTCTGCTTGAGCATCTCGGTCAGCCGCTCGCCGCGCCGCAGCAGGCGTTGGCTGGCCGGATCGAGTTCGGAGCCGAACTGAGCAAAGGCGGCCATCTCCCGATACTGCGCAAGGTCGAGCTTCAAGGTACCGCCGACCTGCTTCATGGCGCGCACGGCGGCGGAAAAGCCGACTCGCGAAACCGACAGGCCGACGTTCACGGCCGGCCGGATGCCGGAATAGAAAAGGTCGGCATCAAGCACGATCTGGCCGTCGGTAATCGAAATGACGTTGGTCGGAATGTAGGCCGAGACGTCGCCCGCCTGGGTCTCGATAATCGGCAGCGCGGTCAGCGAACCGGCGCCGTTCTCGTCGCTCATCTTGGCGGCGCGCTCGAGCAGGCGGGAATGCAGATAGAAGACGTCGCCAGGGTAGGCCTCGCGTCCGGGCGGCCGGCGCAGCAGCAGCGAAAGCTGGCGATAGGCCTGTGCGTGCTTGGTCAAATCATCATAAACCAGCAGCGCGTGGCGGCCGGAGTCGCGGAAATATTCGCCGATGGTGCATCCGCTGTAAGGCGCGATGAACTGCAGCGGAGCGGCTTCGGAAGCCGTCGCGGCAACGATGGTCGTATATTCCATCGCGCCATGCTGCTTCAGCTTTTCAACCACCTGGGCGACGGTCGAGCGCTTCTGGCCGACGGCGACATAGACGCATTGCACGTTCTGGCCGCGCTGATTGATAATCGCGTCGATCGCGATCGCGGTCTTGCCGGTCTGCCGATCGCCGATAATCAGCTCGCGCTGTCCACGGCCAATCTGCAGCATCGAGTCAATCGCCTTGATTCCAGTCTGGAGCGGCTCTTTGACTGGCTGACGCCGAATGATACCCGGCGCCTTGATTTCGATCCGCCGCGTTTCAGCCGCCGCGATCGGGCCTTTTTCATCGATCGGCTGACCGAGCGCATTGACCACGCGGCCGAGCATCGCCTCACCGACCGGCACTTCGGCGATACGGCCGGTACGCTTGACCTCATCGCCCTCGCGGATCGCCTGAGGATCGCCAAACAGGGCGGCGCCGACGTTGTCCTCTTCGAGATTGAGCACGATTCCGTAGATCGAATGCGGAAATTCCAGCAGCTCGCCGGAGGCGGCGTTCTGGAGGCCGTAGATGCGCGCGATACCGTCGCCGCATGAGAGTACGCGGCCCGTTTCCCGCACCGATACGCTGCCCTCGAAGCCCTGAATTTCCTGCTTGAGGATTTCGCTGATTTCCGCTGGTCTTAGTTCTGCCATTTTTTTCTGATTCCGGGTGATTCAGTGCGCGAGTCGATGCTGCGCTTCGCTGATCATCGTTGCGAGGCTGCCATCGTAGGTCCTGCCTTCGAGCTCGGCTACCACTCCGCCGAGCAGTGATTCATCGACCTTGACGGTGGGAATAATTGTTTTGTGGGCGATTGCGGCAAGGCCGTCGACCACCAGCTTTACCTGATCGTCGGCGGGCGTGCGCGCGAAGGTCAAAGTCGCCCGCGCGCGGCCCATCCGCGCATCGAGCTGATCCTGATAGGCGGCCGCGATCGCCGGCAAATCGGCAAGACGGCCATGACGAGTCACCACCACCGCGAAAGAACGCAGGGGAAAGCCTAGTCCGAGCCTTTCAGCCACCCGATCGATCGCATGGACGCGCGCCTCGGGCGGGAAGTCCGGCGCCGTGAAGCGAAGCTGAATTTCCGGCGTGCCGACCGCGGCGGCCAGCGTCTTGAGCGCGGCGCCCAAGTTCTCCAGCGCCGCGTTATCTTCGCCACCGACGGCGAGCAGCGCCCGCGCGTAACGCCTGGCAATCTTGCCGTTCATCGGTGGGCATCTCCGCGAGCTTCCCCGGGGGCTTCTCCGGCAAGCTTCGAGATGAAGCTGTGGATTGTGCGATGCTGATCGTCGTCGTTCACGTTCTTGCCGATAAGCTCACGTGCCAGCGCGCCCGCCGATTCGGCCAGCCGCAGCCGCAACCGGCGCCGCGCGTTGTCGGCCGCCGCCGTCATCGTGGATTCGATATCGCTCCTGACGCGCTCGGCGGCGCTCATCGCGGCGTCGCGAATAGTCTTCAGATGATAAGCGGTCTCCCGCTCGAGGTCGGCCAGCAACTTACTCTTTTCGTCTTCGAGCCGGGCGATGAGCTGCTCCGCCTCATGGGCCAGCTTTTCGGCTTCGGCCAGCGCTTTGCGCGACCGCCCGATAGTTTCGATTATCGCGCGGGTCCGATCGCCGAAATATCCAGTGACCATCGGACCGCCGAACCATACGCAGATGAATATGAAGATCGCCGTGTTGATGACGTAGAAGACCAGGGCTAACCATGAGCGGCCGCCGGCGCTGTCACTCTCGGCCGCCCGGGCGAGCGCCGGGGTGAGGCTGATAGCGAGAAAAATCGCGCCTGTAATCCAGGCCCTGACAGAAGCCTTCATCATCTAATTGGTGTGTTCCAGGCTGGGGGCGCCATCGATCTTGCGGCCCAGCACACGCTCGGCGAGTTGCGCGGCGAGATTATGGCCCATCGATTCCAGCTCCTGCTCGGCGTCGCGCAGTTCTTTGGCGATACCGGCGAGGACGCCTTCGAGCGACTCGTGAGCCTTGGCGCGGGCCTCTTCGATAACTTTGGCGGCCTCGGCTTCGGCCTTGCGCCGTTCCGCATCGCGCCGAATCGCGGCTTCATGACGCAAGGCGGCCAATTCGCTATCGCGTTTTTTCGCGGCGTCCGCGGCCTGACCGGCGAGCCGTTGCGCGGTATGTTCGAGCTCGTCGATCCGGCGCTGGCGTTCGGCCAGAGTCGCCAGGAAAGGCTGTATAAAAAGGCGATTGAAGAGAAACCAAAAAACCAGGAACGAAATTATCAGCAGGAAGAACGTTCCCCAGTCCGGCGGAATATGCATATTTCGACGTCTCCCTGAAGGGGCTCGGCACGGCTATGACAAGGTCGGAAATGCGACGAATGAACGACGGATTCGGACCGGGATTCAGGCCAGCTTATGCCCTCCGGCCTGCGCCAGGCGCTCCTCTTTGGGAAATACGGTTACCTTGCGATCGTCGCGAGCGCCCTCGGGCTGCATCGCGCAATGACCCTCGAACTGGGCGCCTTCATGAATGATCAGTATCGGCGATGAGAGATTGCCGAGGACTTTGGCCGATGGGCGAATTTCGATTCGCTGCGTCGCCGTGATGTCGCCGCTGACTTTGCCCGATACGATCACCGACGCCGCGTTGATCTGCGCCGTCACTGTCGCCGTTTCACCGATCGTCAGGCTGTCCTTGGCGCTGATCTCGCCGTCGACCTGCCCGTCGATTCGCGCCGCCGTTTCGAAGAACAGCTTGCCGCTGACACGCGCGCCGCGGTCGAGATAGGCACGGCTCTCCGGGGCAGCCGGTGAGGCCGCCGGACGTGAAGGCGCCAGGTTCTGCTCGGCCGTCGCCGGCGTCGCAACCGGCGTCTGAGGCTTCGCAGCCGACTGGGCGCTCGAGGTCTTGTCCACGTCCTTATTATTGAAAAGCGCCATCGCTTAAACGGCTCCTGGGTAATTCCGGGCGATCGCCCGCCGGCCCGGTACCGGCATTAACACTCTCTGTTAACCGATAGCCTCGGCAGAGTCAAATTCTCCGGCGGATCATGGCCCATCGAGCGGTTCAGGAACCGGACCAGGCATGAATCGCCACAAACACAGCTAATGATAGTCATCTTAGAAACAAAGCACAACTAATTCAATTCTTTTGATACCCGCGTCGTTCGGGATGACGCAAGGCATTTTTCGTTGGCGATGCGCGACGGTGGCTGTTATTCTTGGCCTTGGCTATTCGATCCCTAAAATCCAGCAACGTAGCGAGGAGAGCCGTCATGTCCGCGATTCCCGAACAATATAAAGACCTGCTGACCACCAAAAAGGCTTTTGCCTACCTTTCGACCATATTGAAAGATGGGTCGCCGCAGGTGACGCCAGTATGGTTCGACTATACCGATGGCAAGATTCGCGTGAACACCGCGCGCGGGCGGGTCAAGTCGCGCACGCTCAAAGAAGGCGCGCCGGTCGCCATGGCGATCACCGAGCCGGAGAATCCGTATCGCTATCTGCAGATACGGGGCAAGGTCATCAAAGTTACCGAAGAAGGCGCCAGCGCCCATATCGATTCGCTGGCCAAGAAGTATCTCGGCGTCGACAAGTATCCTCACGCGCAGCCCGGCGAAGTGCGGGTAAGTGCGATTATCGAGCCGACCTCCGCGCAAGCGATGGGCTGATCGGCCCTGACTTATTAGGAGAGCGGCTTGCTGATGATCGGCGGCGGATGCTCGACCGTCGATCCGCATACGCTCGCGCACTGAGGGCAGACGTACTCGTACTTGTCGCCCTCGGGCAGCACGAGCAGCAGGCGCTTGCGGACCGGCACCGCAACTCTGCATTTGGGGCAGGCGAGCAGCGTCGCCTCCATGCGCTCGAACGAGGGTCTGCGGGGTGGGTTCATCGCCATTTCGATGCCTTCCGATCGGTTCCGGGAGTCTCGAAATTATAACACTCCCGCTTCGTATTCAGATTAACTGCCGACCGTGCCGATCGGCAACTGAGCTCGTACGAAGTTGCCCGCCGACTATTCGATCCCGTACGCTGCTAATCCTGTGAATACGGTGCCTACATCGGACCCGCGGCCGCCGCAAAAGGTCTACCTTGAAACCTACGGCTGTCAGATGAATGTTGCCGATACCGAACTTATCGTCGGTATTCTGCGACGCGCCGGCTACGCGACCGCCGACAGTCCCGCATCCGCCGACGTGATCCTGATCAACACCTGCGCGATTCGCGAGCATGCCGAAGATCGTGTGCTCGGCCGGCTAAGCGAGCTGGTCCGCTTCAAGCATGAGCGCCCGGCGATGCGATTCGGGCTGCTCGGATGCATGGCGCAGCATAATCGCGCGGCGCTTTTGAAACGGGCGCCGTGGCTCGACCTGGTCGCCGGTCCCGATTCGTACCGGCGGCTGCCCGAGATGCTCGGCCGCGCGCAATTCGATCCGACCGTCGATGTCCGCCTCGATCGTGAAGAGACCTACGCGGGCGTCAGCGCCGATCATACGCCGGGCGTGCGCGCCTACGTGACCGCGATGCGCGGATGCGACAAGTTTTGCGCCTTCTGCGTGGTGCCCTACGTGCGCGGCCGCGAGCGCAGCGTGCCGCCCGACGCGATAGTCGCCGAAGTCGCGGAACTCGCCGCGAACGGCGTGCGCGAGATCGTCCTGCTCGGCCAGACCGTTAACGCCTATCGCTTCGGCGAAATCGATTTCGGCCGTCTGCTTGCGATGGTCGCGGCTATCGACGGTATCGAGCGGATTCGCTTCACCTCGCCACATCCCGCCGACATGACCGACTCGGTAATCGACGCGATGGCGGCCGAGCGCAAGGTGCAGCCGCAGCTCCATCTGCCGGTGCAGTCGGGGTCGGATCGAATGCTCGCCGCGATGGAACGCGGCTACACGGTGGACCAGTATCTTCGGCTGGTCGAGCGTATCCGCGCCGCCGTCAAAGGTATCGCGTTATCCACCGATATCATTGTCGGCTTTCATGGCGAGGAACGCGCCGACTTCGATGCGACGCTCGACCTGGTCCGCGCTGTCGGTTTCGACTCCGCATTTACGTTCAAGTACTCAGTCCGCGAACATACGCGCGCGTTCCGGCTCGGCGACTCGGTCGATGAAGAGGAAAAGGGACGGCGGCTGGCGGAGCTGATATCCGTTCAGGAATCGATCGCGCTTGCGCGCAACCGCGAACTTCTAGGCCGCGAGACGGCGGTGTTGGTCGAAGGCCCGGCGCGACGCGACGCCGGTAGGATGATGGGCAAGACGCCGCAGTTCAAGACGGCATTTTTTCCCGCAGCGCCCGGAATCGATACCGGCGCGATCGTCAACGTCCGCGTCGAATCGGTCACCGCTCACTCGCTGACCTGCGCGCTCGCGTGACACTGCCAGCGCTTCTGAGTGGTGTTGCTTGCGGGCCTTGGCCTGTTCTTCTCGCTGCCGGGAGGGCGTTCGGGCGGCTGCCACCATTCGTCATTCTGAGGCGACGCGCCGAAGAATCCCTCAGCGAACGCACTTGCTACTGCCGATCGGCATCGATCTGCGCACGCCCGTAGGGATCCTTGACTTCGTTCAGGATGACATTCTCCGGACCCTCACCCGGCGCTCCGCGCCGACCTCTCCCATGAGGGAGAGGGTCAGATCGCGCTGGCGTGTCTTTAACGCAGCTCCGATGGGTGGCCGAGTCTGCGAGGCGCAGCCCGGTTCTGACTCGCTTGCTCGCTTCGCGTAGGAACGCTCCGCTGGCGGAGGGAGGGTTCAGATCTTAGCCGCGTTTGCCGGTCACCGGATCGATATTCTCAACGACCTCGCCGACCACCGCTTCCGGATCGAGTTCGGTGTAGTTCGGCCAGTCGGCTCTCAACTGCGCCGCCGCTTCAGGAATCGCAAACAGGCGGGCAAAGCCTTCGGCCTCGTCACGCGTGTTAAAGTACAGCGAACAGATCAAATAGTATCGCGGCTCCCCGGGCGTCATCGATTCCGGATTGATGTCGCATTCGACCCGCAGCGGCGAATGGCCGATATGCTTGCGGAACAGCCCGAGCCCCATCGTCATGTGGGTCTTGAAATAGTGATCCAGATTGAACTTGTAGGATGATCCTGGCTTCTTCGGATACATGACCTTGACGCAAAACATATCGCTCTCCTTTTTTTGCGGATGGCCGCGACTCGGGTTCAGATTTCAGCGCGGGGAAAACGCTCCGGGTCGCCGTCGAGCCGATCGCCGTCGTGCAGCAGCGGGCTTACGGTATCCTGCGGTGGCGCGAAGCGGCGGAACTTGTAGGTGGCGTCGTCGCCGCCGTAACGGATTGTGATCGCGCGGCGCGTCGCGGTCGGCGAAGCGTTGCCGCCGGCGCCGTGCAGCGTACCCAGATGATGCACGATCACGTCGCCGGGCTTGGGCGCGTAAACGATGATTTCATAGTCGGATTCGTGGCCGAGAATTTTCGGCACCGGCTCGCCGATGTCGTCATCGGTGCTGTCGCTGATGAAGTAGTTGACCTTGTAAACTTTTCCCGACGCATGGGAGCCGCGCCAATACTCGACCTGGCCCATCTCCGGCGTCTCGACCGTGGTTGGAATCCTGACGCCGCAGACCTGGCGGCCCTGGATATGGTCGTAGCCGAGATCCTGATGCCACGCCGTGCGTTCCATCGTGAACGGTGGCTTGACCAGGATTTGATCGCCGTAGATGTAAATCTTGCTCGAGCGCATCAGGGCCGCGGCGATCTTCGGCACCGGCGAATTCAGCGTCAGCTCGGAGATGAATGCGTTATGCTTCCAGGTATCGGTGGCCGACATATAGTGTCCGCGATTCTCGCCCCGCACGGCCACCTTACTGTCGAGCAGCACACGATCGCCGAGCTCCTGAACTTCGCTCCAATTGCGATCCGAGCTCGACCAGTTACCGGTTTTCTTGATT
>Ga0302326_10015021_pt1 | contig 16318 bp, 15 predicted proteins | sample Palsa_T0_3_FD_202264 | JGI IMG/M metagenome (GOLD analysis project Ga0302326, IMG submission 202264) | Peat permafrost microbial communities from Stordalen Mire near Abisko, Sweden - Palsa_T0_3 | ecosystem: Environmental > Terrestrial > Soil > Palsa > Peat permafrost | place: Sweden: Abisko... | reverse complement strand
GTTGGCCGATCGAGCCAGGCGGCAACGGACATCGGTGGCGCTGTTGTAGACCGAGCAGAGGTTCTCACCGTTGCGCTGCGCCGACTTGACAATGGTTCCGTGCGCCTCCAGAGACTCTGGTTCGCCCGGCTGCCAGCACGTGGTTGGGCCGAGTGTAGTTGCCAGGACGACGCCGCTTGGCCGCAGCATTCTCGCCCACTCCTGCATCCACCGTTCCTGGGCCGACGGGACGAGATGGGTCAGGACGGAATGCGCATAAATGATGTCGAAGAAGTCGGATTCAAACCCAGTCGGTGGTTCCAGGGAATTGGTGCGCACCGCGGCCAGGGGTAGGTGCGCCGCGCACCAGGCCACGAGGTCGGGGTTGTAGTCGCAGCCGTAGAAGGAGGCGGGACTGCCGTCCCACCAGCGCAAGATTCGGCCGCAGCCGCATCCGAAGTCCAGCACCCGGTCGCCAATCTCGGGTTTGCGGCCCACGAGCTCCAGAACCTGGGCGAAGTGGTCGGCCGCTCGCCGGCCCGATTCGTGATAGTTGAGCCGTGAGACCCGCCCGGTCACCAAGTAGACGAGTCGCGCCGGGGGCAGCGTCGAGGGGACGGTCATCGATCGCACGGCCTGCAGTTCGAGACCGAGGTCACCGCTCTGCGCCAGTCGCAGGCCATCGCGCGCCAGCCGTGCCGTATCCCGTAGCCCCAAGGCGTCCAAGGCGCCAACAACGCGACGGCGCGCCGCTCGACTGTGGTTCATGAACGGCGCAGGCTCATGTGGTCAGCGGGACCGAAAGTTCATCTCAGGAGGCGAGCAGTTGGCTGATGGCTTGGCGTAGAGGGGCCGTCTGGGCGGAGCTGCGCAGACTGTGGCGAACCTGGAGGGCGCCGTTTATCGCACCGAGCACGGCGGAGCGTTCGAAGTCGGTCGGGCGATCCTGGTAGGTGGCGAACCAGGCTTCGACCTCCGACCAGCGCCACAGAGGATTGCGAGCGGCGTGCGAGACCGGATCGGGAAAGCCGCCCGGTCCGCGTTGGCCTCGAATAAGCATGTCGATCGACTGGCGGGATCGGCCCGTTCGCTGTGCGATCTCCGACGCCCACACCAGTTCGTCGGGATCGACGTGGATGACCTCGGCGCTGTCGACCGACTCGACGTCGTCGATGGCGGAAATGACAGCGTCGAGCAAGCTCGGTGCCTCGCGATCGAATTCGCAAAACGTGAAGTTCCCCTTCGTCGACAAGGTGGCATCGTCACAGCCGGCATCGAACAAGGCATCAAGGCGGGCGTCGTCGAGTGGGCCCGCGATCGTCAGGGTGAAGTGGTGCTCAGTCATTGCCTTCCTCGCTTTCTGCGTGCGGGCATCGATCAACCGCTCGGCGCAAGGCCCGTGCATGGTTCTCGGGAACTCGGGGCGTCGAGAAGGTCGACTGGGGTGGCGCCCCCCCGCCATGGCGACATCTTATGTGCACCCGTTGATAACTGTCCACACCAGGTTGGTATTGTAGGCTGTCGGGCGTCAACCCCCTGACGAGTCCCGGTGGCCCCGCTCGTACATCGCCGCGCCCGCCGCCGTGGCGGCCAGTTTGACCGCGGCGCGGCCGCCGATCACCACGGCCAAGAACGGTCGCCAATAGGCGGGGCGGCGTTTGGCGAAGTAGCGGTACATGCCCCGGTGGGAGGACACCACCCAACGGAACGGGACCTGGCGGATGCTCGCCCCGCCCAGATGCACCACCTCGGCGCCGGGGCACAGCCACACTTCCCAGCCCGCGTCGCGGAACCGGGCCGTCCAGTCGATTCCCTCCCAGTCGAGGGGAAACCGCTCGTCCTGCAACCCCACCTGGGCCACGGCCGAGCGTCGCACCAGGTACGCCGCCTCGTGACCCCGGCCGATAGGGCGCTCGACGTCATGGGGCCAGCCATCCCACCAGAACCCCTCCGGTTGGCCAACCCCGACGCGATGGCGCTGTGCCTGGCGCCCCTTGAGGGCCTGGGAAAGGGTCGGCAGGTCGCCCGCGCTGGTCTGCACCGCACCATCGGGATAGAGCAGGCGAGGCACCACGATTCCCGCTCCGGGCCGGCGCTCGAGCAGGTCGACCATGGCCGCGATCGCGCCCTGGTGGAAGACCACGTCGGGGTTGCAGATGAGCAGCGCCTCGCCTACCGACGCCGCGATCCCCTGATTGTTGGCCGCCGGCAGACCGCGGTTGGTCTGGTTGGCGATGAGCCGGACGGCCCCATCTGCTGACGCAGCAGCTCGCTGGCGCAGCCATTCCACGCTTCCGTCGGTCGACCCGTTGTCGATCACCGTGACGTCCCACGACCCCGGGGGTGGATTGGCGGCCAGCGAATCGAGGCAGCCGGCCACCACGTCGAGCGAGTTCCAGTTGACGATGATCACCGACACCGTGGGAGTCGAGCTCATGTGGAGACCCGCTGGTAGGTGTCGAGCAGAACCCGGGATGCGTCGGCCCAGGTGGGGGCGGCGGCCACTCGGGCCAGGCCCGCCTGTCTCAAAGAGGCCTGGCGGTCGGGGTCGCCCAGCAGCCGCGCCAACCCAACCCCGATGGCGTCGGCTGTCGTGGCCTCGCACCATTGCGCCGCGTCGCCCAGTACCTCGGGCAACGACCCGGCCCGGGCGCATACCACCGGCACCCCGCTGGCCGCCGCCTCCAACGCGGGCAGGCCGAACCCCTCGTAGCGGGTTGGGTAACACAACGCCGTGGCGCCGGCCAGCAGGTCCGCCCATTGCTCATCGGGGACGCGGCCGGCGTGGGTCACGCCCGGGTGGGGGGCGGGAGCCTCGGCCCCGATCACGATCAACTCCTCGGTCGCTCCTAGGCAGCGGGCGTGCGCCCACGCCTCGACCGCCACCGGCAGGCCCCGCCGTCGGGCCCCGCCCACGGCCACGACATAGCCCCGGGAAACGCCGAGGGACGCGGCCAGCGCAACACCGGCGGCGCGGCGGTCGGGTCGAAACACCGGGTCCACCGATGGTGCGGCCACCACCACCTGGTCCGGGTGCAGCCGATACGCGGTGAGAACGGCCTGGCGGATGTACTCCGAGTCGGTCTGGACGGCGTCGGCCTGGCGGGCCGCCTGGCGGAACTGGGCGTTCCACACCGCCCGTTTCACCGGCTCGCCTGTGAAGTCCTCCGGATGGTCCCGCGTGGCCAGGTCATGGAAGGTGACCACCGACGGGCCGCGCCACGCTGCGGGCAGCTGGTTGAACGTGCCGTGGAACACACCCGCGAAACCCCGCAGCCATCGCGGCACGCTTACCTGGATCCACACCAGTTCCGGTGCCCGAGCGGGCAGCCACAGTGGCGCCTCGGCCAGCAGCCCGAAGGGTCCGGGAAAGGCCGCCGGCGGGCGACCGGCGTCGGTCAGCAGCACGAGGTCGGCCTGGGCCGCCAGGTGAGGGAGGAGGTTGGCCAACCACCTTCCGACCCCGCCCAGCGGGCGTTCCTGCAGGCGGCGGGCGTCGATGGCAACCGGCGCGGCAAGCACCACCGGCGCTAGCCCCGCTTCTCGGCCACGGACCGGTACACCTCGGCGTGGCGGGCCGCGGAGGCCGCCCAGGTGAAATGTGCCGCTCGTTGCAACCCCTTCTCGCGCCACTCCTGGGCCGCCTCGGTGCTGTCCAGGATCGAGCGCACCGCCTTGAGCATGGCGTCCGCGTCGCCGTCGGCCACCAGGCAGCCGCCCCCGGTGACCACCTCGGTGAGCGCCGTGTTGGCGAAGGCGACCACCGGGACCCCGCTGGCCATGGCTTCCACCGCGGGCAACCCGAACCCCTCGTAGCGGCTGGTCATCAACGCCACGGACGCCCCCCGGTAGAGGCCCGGCAGGTCGTCCACGAAACCCAGGATCTCGATGCGCTCGGGCCGCTCCGCCGCCGTCCGCAACCGGTCAAGCTCGGGCCGGGCGAAATCGTGCACCTGGCCCGCCACCTTGAGGGTATGGGGATAGCCGGCTTCGGCCAGGGCGCTGATCAGAGCGAAGGCGTGGCCAAAACCCTTTCGCCGGCTGTATTCCCCCACCACCAGGAGGTAGGGCCGGTCGGTTTCAACAGAAGCAGGCAAGGGTGAGAAAAGAGGATCGACGCCTAGGTGGGCGACGTGGATCCGGCGCGGGTCCAGCCCCAGCAGGCGGATGCCCTCGTCCGCCGCATGCTCCGAAATGGCGATGATGGCGTCAGCCTGGCGGTAACGGGGGCCGAAGCGTTGCCAGCGTTTGCGCAACGGTTCCAGGTCGGGCTCGTCGACCGCCAACGGGATGAGGTCGAGCAGGGTCTGAACCCAAGGGCCCTGAATGCCCCAAGGGGCGTGAAAGCCGGGGTTGTGGAACACCTCACCACTCGCTCGGTTGCGGTACAGCCGCGCCTCGACCGGCACCTTGACGGCATGCTCCAGCACCTCCAACCGGGCCCGGCTGGTGACCCAACGATGAATGGTGCGGGTGGCGATCCGCGGGTCCACCGTCGCGCCCGGGGTCACCAGCGCCCGCACGGCCAGGCCGCCGTCGGGCGCCGTGAGGGGGGCCAATGACGCCAAAAGGTTGCGAACGTAGGTCCCGATCCCGCTCTTGGCCGCCACCGAGGTCAGTGCGCTGGCGTCGATCAGGACCGAGGTTGGGGCGGATGGGGATGTGGTCATGGCGCGGAAGGCGTCCGATCGTAGGTGAGCATCGGGTCGCTACGCTGCGCCGCGGATGGTCACCGTCGCCTGGATCACGCCGTTCGCGCCGGATCGCTCGGGTGGCGGCGGCCAGATCCGCCAGGCCCATCTGCTGCTGGCCCTGGCTCGGCGGGCGCAGATCGAGTTGATCTGCCCCGGGCCGGTGACCGATCCGGACGTCCGGTCGGCTGTGGCGCGCCTGGTCGAGGTCGCTCCGGTGGCGGCCGATTGGCGGGGCGGGCACCCGTGGCTGCGCCGCGCCGTCGACCTGGGTGCCTCGATCGTGCCCTGCCAGCCGCTCGAGGTGCGAGCCTTTCGACCGGTGCGTCGGACCCTGGGCGCAGCAGTGGCGTCGGTTGACGCCGACGTCGTCCTGGTCGAGTTCGCCGGCCTGGCCCCCCTGTTGCCGCCCGGCCATCCCCGCGGGCGTTGGGTGTTGACGCTGCACAACCTCCCGTCTCGCATGTCGGCCCAGCAGGCGTCGGTCCTGCCCCATCGACGCCAGCGGTGGTTCCTCACCCGCGACGCCCGTGCCGGGTCGGCGTTTGAACGGCGAGCCGCGGCGGCGTTCGACGCCGTCATTACCTGCACCGACGAGGACGCGGCGGCGCTGGGCGGCGTCGGGTCGGTGCTGGTGGTGCCCAATGGGGTCGACATCGAGCAGTTCAAGCCCTCACCGTTGCCCGCCGCCCCCCGGGTGGTGTTCACCGGGGCGCTGTACACCACGCCCAACGTGGACGCCGCTCGGTGGTTCTGTCAGGAGATCTGGCCCCAGGTGCGTCGTGAGGTACCCACGGCGTCGCTCGATCTGGTCGGCGCCCGGCCGGTGGAGTCGGTTCGGGCGCTGGCGCGGCTGAATGGGGTAACGGTGCACGCCGACGTGGTGTCGGTGGTGCCCTCTATCGCCGCCGCCCGAGTGGCGGTGGTGCCCATCCGGGTCGGTTCGGGCACCCGGTTGAAGGCGCTGGAAGCGATGGCCGCGGGCCGGCCGGTGGTCGGGACCGCGATCGGCCTCGAGGGACTCGGCCTCCGAGCCGGGGTGAACGCACTGGTGGCCGACGACGCGGCCACGTTTGCCGCCGCCGTCGTGCGGGTGCTCCGTGATGACGACTTGGCGGCCGCGTTGGCCGCGGCTGGCCGGCGCGAGGTGGAGGAGCGCTTCGCCTGGGCCGCCATCGCCGCCTCGTTTGCCCAGTCGGTCGTCGCCCAGGCCAACAGAGGTGATTCCGAGGGGTCCTGACTGCATGACGATGGTCGCTGTGACTGCGGTCAGGCCCCTTGTTGTCTGTCACGCTCCATCGCGGCGACCACATCGATCAGCTGGTAGTGGTTCTCTGCGTACTCGATGGCACCCAATCTCTCAGCGAACTGCAGGTGGAAGGCGTCGTTGATGCCGAGGGTCTCCTCCAGCGTCCCGGCTACGACCGTCTCCACCGGCCGACCCGCGCTCACCAGGATCTCGATCACGTCGGTGAGGTAGTACTCGCCCTGGTCGTTGTCGTTGCGCAGCCGGTCGAGCGCCCAGAGAAGGGCGACGGCGTCAAAGCAGTAGGCCCCCACGTTGACTTCCCGGATCGCCAGTTCCTCGACCGACGCATCTCGCGCCTCCACCATCCGTATCACCCTTCCATCGCCATCGCGCACGATTCGTCCGAAGGCGGGGGGATTGTCGAGCTCAATCGTGAGGACGACCGCAGCCGCGCCTGTGTCCTCGAGCGTGTCGGCAAGCGACCGGATAGTTGACGGTCGCAGTAGCGGCATATCGCCGTAAAGCACGAGGACGTTGCCGTCGAAGCCCTCCAGGAACGGAGTGGCTTGAGCCACGGCGTGGCCCGTGCCCCGCTGGTCGGCCTGCTCGGCAAACTGCACCCCGGCCGATTTGAGCGCATCCCGGACGGCTTCGGCGCGGTAGCCGACCACCACGACGATCGGCCCCACCCCTGCCTGGCGAGCTCGCTCGATGCTGTGCTCGATCATCGGTCGCCCGGCGACTGTGTGAAGCACTTTGGGCAGCTCGCTCCCCATCCGTGTCCCCTTGCCGGCAGCCAGAATTATTGCCTTGGTCTCCCGCATGCCTGTTCCTTTTCTCATCGCGCGAAGGCGAGCCAGTAGGTGTTGATGAACCTCTCCTGACCCGGGCCGATGTCGGCGCCCCCAGTAGGCGCGTTGAGAACCCGCACCCGGCCGTCCTGGCGGGCCACGATGGAGCTTGACCCGCCCCCATCGAGGGCGTAGGCATCGTTTGCCCCGAGGTCGAGGCACAGTTGGGCCAGTTCGCCGAACGTCATGCCCCCACTCAGCTCGGGCCGGCCGTACCCGTAGGCGGTGCCCGACACCGCCCCCAGTATCAGCGTCTGGTCTCGCACCGCCATGAAGCTGCGGGCCGCGTCGTAGGTCTCCATGGTGCGGGGAAGACAAAAGGACATGACGGTCGAGTCCTGCTGACCGAAGTCCTCGTCGGAGAAGTCGACGTCGACCGCGCTGTCGCGCACGAGAGACGGTCCGCATGCCATGGCCTCGACCACCCGGCCCCGCCGGGCTGGGAAGTTGTGGCCCACAGAGACGGAATCCCCAGTCGACACGCCGCGCAGGAGCCGGCCTGCGGCCGGCTTGGGTACGGCCAGGACGAAGCCGGTCAGCGGGATGACCTGGTCACCGCCACTGGCCATCTCCCATATCTTTCCTCGGGCAATCGCCACGTCGATGTGAGTGTCAGCCGCCTCGGTGCGATAGCCGAAAATGGAGGTGTAGGCAACGGTGCGTCCGGGTCGCTTAGGTGCATTGATCTCATCCCAGGTGACCTTGGTTCCGTTGGCCAAGACGACATCGGTCATGCAGACCCGTTCAATGTGGAAGCGCCCATCGTCGGTCACAATGCCCGCCGCCCGGTTGACTGCGGGCGGGATCATTTCCTGACCATCGTGCACGAACCAGCCGATCGGGTCGCCGAAGAAGAGTCCAGGAACCCGGGCGATGTCGATGCCCAATGTCACCCCATTGATGTAATGGCCGTAGTCGAAGTAGAAGTTGCCGTTGATGGCGGCAATGGCATCGGTCGCGGCCACGGCGCGCGAGAGTTGGGTGAGGCCCAACTGGGCGAAGGTGTCGGCTTCCGGTTGCTCCCCGGTCTGACGGAAGCGCTCGAAGACCTCGGCCGCACGGCCGGCCGGGAGGGCTCGTGCTCCCACCGCCGTTCGGCCCTCCAGTCGCACCCCCTCCAGGGGCAATTCCAGTAGGTCCACGACGACTGGCTTCGTCGCCCACCCGGTATCCAGCTCCTCGGCGATGTGTACCCAGCGGAGTCCGCCGTCGAGGGGCTCCGCCCGGCGGCGGCCGCGTGCCACTCCCATCACATCCAACGAGAAGCTCAGGTGTCCCCCGGGCACGGTCGTGAGCATCCTCGTCAGACGATCCCGGGCCGCGGCCGGCAGCCGGTCAAGGATCAGCTCGCGTTGCGCCGGTTTCATCGCCCGTACCAGGGCAATCGAGGCTGGCTCGGTGAGGTTCAGGGCCCCTGTGACGGCTACGCCCGGGCATTCCTGAAGCCACCAGGCGGGCGCCACCCCGACCTGCGGGGGCCGCAGGAGGATGGAGCGGTTGGCTGCTTCCAGCAGGTCGGCTGCCAGCGCGGCGTCGTGGGCGGCCAGGTGGGCCAGGAGCTGCGCGGAGCGCTCGGCGCCCATCAGGCGGATGCCTCGGATCCCCTCGGATGGGTGCAAGGCGACCAACGCGGCCACCGCATCGTCGAGCGAGCGCTGGTCAAGAGCGGCGCGGAGATTACCGCCGTGAATCGCGGCCGCGGTCAAGTCGACTCCGCCCCCGCCCACGGCTCCGCCGGATGCGGCACCGGGCGAATCCTCGGCTGCCCGGCCCAGCCAGTCGGCCCACGACTGGTGGACTCGGTTGTCGCTGGCCCGCAGCAGCCAGGCCACTGCTTGGGCCGCGACGGTGCCCGCCCGTGCCATCAACGAGGCCTGACCAATGGGCTTCAGCTCATAGATGAACCGCAGCAGGGTTGCCGGTTGGCTGTGTGCGAGCGCCGGCGCCACAGCCGGGTCAGACCCGAAGGCCAGAACGCGTGCCATCTCGGTTGGGCTGTCCAATCCAACCGCCATGGCGTCGATCAGCTGTCCGGCTCGCTCGGGCGCCATGGCGGCCAGGAGGACCCGGATGCGGTCATCGGGGATCCGGGAGAAGTTCCCAAAGAGCGCCCTGGTGGCCACCGGCGTCGGAACCTGCTCGAGCATGCCGGCCGCCAAGGCCACCGGGAGGGAGCGGAGCAGCTTCGGGACGTTGTCCTCGTACGGCTTCATCCGATTCGCCAGCACCGCCTTTTCCTCCTGGGCGACGGTGTGCTCGAGCACCATGGCGGCCTGGTGGGGCTCGAGCCTGGCCACCCGCTGGATCAGCTGCTGGGAGGACTCGGTCACGGCACTCCGTCGCCCGCCGGAGGCTCGCCCGCCGGAGGCAGAGCCAGCCAATACGACTTGACGAAGCGCTCGACGCCGGCGGGGACGTCGGCACCCCCGGTCGGGACGTTGAGAAGTCGCGGTTGCCCGTCAACCTGAGCGACCAGCGAAGAAGACCCGCCGCCATCGAATGCCATGGCGTGCTCGGCCCCGAGATCGACACACAACTGAGCCAGTTCCCCGAACGTCGTTCCGACGCTGGCCGTTGGTGGCCCGCCACCGAGAAGGGTCCCGGAAACGACCCCCAGCACCAGTCCACCCGAGCGCAGCATCACGAAGCTGCGTGCGGCGCGCAATGAACCGACGGCCCGGGTGAGCGACAGCGGCAGCACCGTTGAATCCTTTTCCCCGAAGCCTTCCACCTCGAAGTCGAGATCGACCTGGCCGTCGCGGACCAGAAGGGGCCCGCACGCCATCGCCTCCTCGACCGACCCGAGGCTGCGGGGGAAATCGTTGCCGATCACGATCGGGTCACCGACTGTGAGACCACCCAGAAGGGATTCCGCGCCGGCCCGGGGAAGCGATAGGACGAATCCCAGCAGCGGCACTGGTGTACCTCCTCCAGGGTGGATGGCTACGACCGTCGTTCCGCTCACCGAGATGTCGACCCGCTGAGGAGCCGCCGGGGTGATGGTGGCCGCCAGGTGGTCGAAAAAGACGACATCGCCGTCACGCGGTTTTGGTGACGACCGCCAACGCAGGGTACGGCCGTTGGGCAGGAGCACGGAGGTCGGGGCGACCCGACGCACGTGCGCCCGCCCGTCAGCCGTGATTACCAGGGCGGCGCGATTGAATACCGGCGGAGATACCTCCTGGCCGCCACTGACAAACCAGCCGATCAGGTTGCCAAAGTGCAGGCCGGGCTGGGCAATCAGGTCCAGGCCCAGGTCCAGGGCGTCCAAGTAGTGGCCGTAATCCAGATAATGGCCGCCGTTTATGCCGACCAAAGCCCGTCGTTCGGCTACCGACTCGGCGAGGCGTACCACCCCCAGTTGGCGGAAGAACGCGTCGCCGGGCGACGAGTTCCCACGCCGCATGGGGCCCAGTCGATTCCCGAAGTCGGCAAGGTCGACCCCCTCGGCCGGTGTCGGGGCACCGCAGGCCCGCATATGCACGCCGCGCAAGTCAATCTCGGCCAGGTCCACTAGCAACGGCTGCTGTCGCCCCTCGACTGTGACCGTCTCGGTCAGCTGCACCCACCGAACTGACCGTCCCAGCGTTCGGCTACGGCGGACGCCGGTGGCTTTGACGGCTGGATACGTAGCCAGGCCCGGCTCCCATGCGCAATTACTCAAGGTGGGAGCCAGCCGAAGGCGGGCCTGGCGGTCACCCTGGCTCAGCATGACGACGAGCAACCGATGGTCGACCTGCGTCAGGAGGTTGCTGACTGCCGGGTCGGCGGGGTCGAGGCAGTCCAGTACTGCCGTCCCACGGGAGCGGTAGACCTGCTTGCGCAGGGTGCCGGTGGTATCTCGAACGAGCACGAGATCAGTGAGCGATCCGAGGAGGTCACCGGCGAGGCGCGGTCGCCGCTCGGCCAGCGCACTGAGGACACCAGCCGCCTGACCAGGAGCCATCTGCCACAACCTCGCTCGCCGAGTGTGGCCGGACTGGGTCTCGAGGGCGGGGCCGGTCCCGCCCCCGTCACCGCAGCCGTCCAGCTCGTCCACCTTGACGGGCGGTTCCTGGGGGAAATGGGCGAACGGAGCGTGCGCCAAGGTCTCCAGGAAAATCCGGCGCGTGGCTGGAAGGAGCAGGGGCACGACGTCGAGCAGTTCGGTTGCCTCCCCCGGGGACGCCACAGCGAGAGAACGAAGCAGCCAATCGGCCGCCATATCCAGATTGACGGTTGCCAGCAGCATTGCCAGTCGAGGAGGCGGGAGGAGCGAGCCAATCCGTGAAGCGGCGAGCACATCGGAGGCCAGGAGGGACTGGGCCCCTTTTCCCGCCTCAACAGCCGCCAGCAACCGGGCGGCCCGAAGCGGCAGGTCGGGCCCCACCGCCATCTCGTCGATCAGGCGACCGATGAAGGGGGGGCTGGCGGCGTCGAAGACCTCGACCGCCACGGCAAAGGGGAGGGTTCGGAAACCTCCGAAGAGGGCCCGGCACACCACCGAAGCGCTGAGGCAGTCCAGCGCCGCGGCCAGCCGTCCGGCAGGGGTGACGGTGAAGGCGGGCACCAGGAGGTCGGCGTAGGGAGCCAGGCGGTTGTCGAGGGCCAGCGTCTCCTCCATCTGCAGGACGGCGAGGATGGCGGCGGCAGCTCCGGCCGGGGTGTCAGTCGAGAGGCGCCAGGCCAGGTCTCGATGCTCGTCCACCGTGGTCGCGGGAAGGCTCGCAACGCTTGGTGCCGACCGGTTCCGGGCCATCATCTCGATCCGGCGAAACCCTCCAACGCCTCGGGCACCGTGTCATAGATTTCGAACAGCCGGTGCAAGCGGGCCAACTCGAGCACCGCCAGCACATCTCGCCCAGGCGCAGCCAAACGAAGCTCACCACCAAGGCCACTCAACCGACGGTGGAGGCTCACCAGGGCGGCCAGGCCCGAGCTGTCGATAAACGTGAACGGTGCCAGGTCGACGATGGCCAGACGGGAGTCGCCCAGCGCGGCCTCGGCCCGAGCCCGAAAGCCGGGCGCCTCGGCCGCGGTCAGGTCGCCCGCGCTCGACGATCGCAGCACGACGACCGGACCCAGCCGGTCGGCGGCCAACAGGTACTCAGCCACGGGGGCCGCTCGCCCGGAGCCTGACCATACGCAAGAGATTTCCCTGCTCGACAGACGTGTCCCACTCGACCTCGTCCATCAACGCTTCGATGAAATACACGCCATAACCGCCGACCTGCGGTGAACCCAGATCGACCGAGCGCAACGTGGCGCGATAGAACTTGTCACCGAAATCGCGCACCGTCAAGGTGAGGGTGTCGGCGTCAACGAGAACCGACAGCAGAATGGTCTCGTTATCGGCAGAGCGGTAACTGTGGCGGATGACGTTGGAAAGAGCCTCGGTGAGGGCCAGCTGCAATTCCGAACTGGCAACCGGGTCGAAGCCGGCAATGCGAGCGTGGGCGTCAAGCCAGGTGCGCGCCCCCCCCATGGCGTCGAGCCGGCTCGGCAACGCCAAGGTGGGTGGGATCTGGACGGCCACGGCACTCACGGCTGTGGCTCGGAAAGGAGTGGGAAGCTGGCCACGGCCTCCCCTTGACCGGCAAAGGTGTCGAAAACACGATCGAGGCGGATGAGCTCGAACACCCTCTTGACCTTGGGCTGCATCCCGCACAGGCGAACGTCGCCTTGGCCGATTCGCACCCGCTTGAACAGCTGGACCAGCGTCGCCAGGCCAGAGCTGTCCATGAAGGACACATCGGTGAGGTCGATCACGAAGTTGTGCTCGCCCTTGACAAGGAGGTCGTCGAGACAGGACCGGAGATGCGCGACGTTGGCGGCGTCGATCTCTCCGACCACCGCCAGCACGACGATCCCGCGGACTCGAGCCGTGCTCAGGTCCAAGGTGGTGTCCGTCCGGGAGGTGGGGTTGTGCCTGCCGCGGCGACGACCGGTGGCGCGCTCAGAAGCTCGGTCACCCGATCGAGGAGCTTGGATGGGCTGAAAGGTTTGGTCATAAACTCGTCCACGCCACTGCGCTCGGCCCTTTCACGGTCAGCGGATTGACCTCCGGCAGTGAGCATGATCACGTAGGGCTGGCGGGCCAAACTGAGATCCGCCCGTAGCGCCTCGCAGACCTCATATCCGCTGCGCTTGGGAATGGTGGCGTCGATAACAACTAGTCCGGGCGAGAACTGTCGTATGCGCGCCAAAGCCTCGTCGCCGTCGCACGCGCCGACGACCTGGAAGCCTTGGTCTTCCAGAAGCATTGTGAGCAGGCGCAGGACCACCGGCGAATCGTCGACCACGACGGTGACCGCCGCTGCGGCCGTGCTCGCCGACGACTCTAATCGACCGGTTGTCGTCATGTTGGGAACACAGGCTCCCTCCTTTCTCAACATGCTGACGGGCAGGCCGTTACCCGAGCGTCACCGCCTCGTGACCGGGCCCACCACCCGGGCCCTTGCCGAACGGGGCGTCACGGACGGGTCACGGTGCGGTAACGGGACCGCGAGCAGGATGACTTTGACATGCAGCTATCCGGAAAGGTGGCGGGGTCCGGGCGATCCGGGGAGGCTTCCGAATACTCCCCCAGGATCTTGGTGGTCGAAGACGATCCGGTGGCTACCATGTTCATCCTCGCCGTCTTGGAAGAGGCGGACACCTATACGGTCTGCGCGGTCAGCGACCCCCGCGAAGCCTTGGCTTTGGTCGAGGTCCAGGATTGGGACATTCTGCTCACCGATTTGGTATTGCCGCACCTGAGCGGCCTGGACGTCATTCGGGCCGTGCGCGCCCGCCGGCCGGGAATAGGAGTCATCGTGTCCTCCGGCAAGGCTGACATGACCGATGCGGTAGAGGCGCTGCGCCTCCAGGCCGACGATTTCCTGGTCAAGCCGGTCGTTGCCACCCAGTTGCTGGCGTGTGTCGCCACGTTGGTGGCCACCCAGGCAGCCCGGCGGCGCCGGGAGGTGGTTCTGGCCATCGGCGCCCACCCTGACGACATCGAGATCGGTGTCGGCGGGACCCTCTTGAGCCACCGCGACCGGGGCGACACCGTTGCCATCCTGATCATGTCGGGTGGCGAGCGCGGCGGGCTAAAAGGGGGCCGAGCGGCGGAGGCAGCCGCGGCGGCGGAATTACTGCAGGCCGAGCTGTTCATCGAGCGGCTCGAGGACACCCGAATTCCTGAAAGCGGTCAATCCATTGCCATTGTCGAGGATGTCATCGCCCAGGTGGGCGCCACGTGTCTCTACACCCACTCGGCCCAGGACCGTCACCAGGACCACCGCAGCACCCACCGAGCGGTGACGATCGCGGCCCGCAATGTCCCGCGGATCTACTCCTACCAGAGTCCGTCCTGCACCATCGACTTCCGCCCCACCCGCTTCGAGGCGATCGACAGCTACCTGGCCGGCAAGCTCCGCCTGATCGCCTGTCATGCGTCTCAGGCTTCGTCGCGTCGCTACCTGGAAGAGGATCTCATCGTGTCGATGGCCCGTTATTGGGGATGGTTCGGCGGCAGTCGCTTCGCCGAGCCGTTCGAGGTGGCCCGAGAGGTAAAGGGCGCGCAGGCGATGCATCCTGCAGCGACCGAGAATACATCGGAACTCCACGAGATCGAGGCCAGCCGTGCCGGCTGACCGGGCCCGGATCCTCGTGACCGGAAGTGGCGGCCCGGCAGCGGTGATCCTGGTGCGCAGTTACAACCGGCGCCGGGATGTGACGGTCCTGGCCGCGGATATCGACCCGATGGCAGCCGGGCTCTACCTGGTGGACGAGGGCCAACGCCACCTTTTGTTCCGCGGCGAGGTCCCCGCCTTCGTCGATCATCTCCTGGATCTATGCATCCGCCAGGCGGTGGACGTATTGATCCCGACGGTCGACTCGGAGCTGCTTCCTCTCGCCCGGCGGCGGGCCGATTTTGTCGGCGCCGGCATCGAGTTGCTGTGTCCCTCGGTGCGCACGCTGGAGTTGTGCCTGGACAAGGCGGCCTTGGCCCGAGCCTGCACCGGCGTGGTCCCGGTCCCCCGCACCGCCGTACTCGATCACGACTTCGACGCCGATGTCTGGCCTCTTCCGGTGATATGCAAACCCCGCTCCGGCAGCGGCTCGCGCGGCGTGGTGCTGGTCAACGAGGCCCGGCAATGGGGCGCCCTCTCCCGAGAAGGCGAGTTGCTCGTCCAGGAATATCTTCCGGGCGAGGAGTATTCGATCGACGTTCTCGCCGGCCCCGACGGATCGGTGGTGGCGGCCGTGCCCCGCTCCCGGCTCAAGGTGGACTCGGGGATCTCGGTTGCTGGTCGGACAATTCGTGACCCGGAGTTGGAGGCGCTGGGTCGGGCCGTGAGCACCGCCATCGGGTTGGTGGGGGTGGCCAACGTCCAGGCCCGGCGCGACATGGGCGGCCGAGCTGCGCTGCTCGAAGTCAACCCCCGGTTCCCCGGGGCAATGGTCCTCACCGTGGGAGCGGGCATCGACATGCCCTCGCTCGTGCTCGACGCCGCACTCGGGCTCCCCCTACCAGTCGGACCCCTCCCTTTCCTCGAAATTGGAGTAGTCCGCTATTGGGAAGAGCAGTTCGTGTCGGTCGAGGAACTGGGTGCCCTGCCGGCCCCCCATGAGGCGCTTGTCGACCGACGATGACGTCGGGCCTTCGCGACTACCACGTGCATTCCACCTGGTCAGACGACGCCGAGAGTTCGTTGGAAGAAAACCTGGCGGCGGCCCGGCAACGGGGACTGGCCACGATTTGCATGGTCGAGCACGTGCGCCGCAACTCGGCGTGGGTCAGCGACTTTGTGGCGGCCGCCAATGCGCTGCGCCCCCGGGCCGACCTTGAGGTGCTGGTCGGACTCGAGGCCAAACTGCTCGACACCGCGGGGACCTTGGACCTGCCCGACGATGTGGCGGGCCTCGACCACATCCTCGTGGCCGACCACCAGTGGCCCACCGCCGACGGTCCCCGTACGCCAGGCCAGGTCCGAGACCTGCTTCTGGAAGGCAGGATGGGAAAAGGGGAGCTGGTGGCAGCGCTCGTCGATGCCACCGCGTCGGCCGTGGTGCGCTACGAGCACACCATCGTGGCCCACCTCTGGTCAATTCTGCCCAAGGTCGGTTTGAGCGAAGACGACGTCCCCGACGCGGCATTGGCTCACCTGGCGCGACAAGCGGCGCGCCACGGTGCCTTGGTCGAGGTCAACGAGAAATGGTCGTGCCCGGGGGTGCGCACGTTGCGTCATCTGGTCGACGCCGACGTCCATCTGGTGCTCAGCACCGACGCCCATCATTGCCGTGACGTAGGCGTGTACCGCCGCTCGGCCGACCTGCTGGCGCTGGCCACGGGGGCGCCGGCCGTCGTGTCCACATAAAACCCTGGTTCCTGATGCATCCAGCCCTGATTGGTTCCCTCGCCTTTGCCGGTTGGACGCGTCCCCTCTTCTGGTTCCTGGTGGGGTTGGTCTTCCTCGGTGCCATGCCTTTGGTCGTGGCTTCCGTGCAGTTCGTCGTCATCGGCCGGCACTACCGGCACGACCACTACGACGCGGCCGGGCCTTTTTTTCCGAGGATCGCGG
>Ga0302326_10015019_pt1 | contig 16318 bp, 14 predicted proteins | sample Palsa_T0_3_FD_202264 | JGI IMG/M metagenome (GOLD analysis project Ga0302326, IMG submission 202264) | Peat permafrost microbial communities from Stordalen Mire near Abisko, Sweden - Palsa_T0_3 | ecosystem: Environmental > Terrestrial > Soil > Palsa > Peat permafrost | place: Sweden: Abisko... | reverse complement strand
GCGTGGTGGAGGTGGACCGCGAGCGCGGTCGCATCGGCCTGCGGCTGACCGACGACCCCGACATCGCGGGCAAGTCCGTCGAGCAGCTCGCCGGGGTCGGCACGGGCGGCGCCGGAGGCGGTCGCGCTCCCCGCGACGGCGCCGCGCGCAACGGCCGCGAGCGCTCGGGATCCGGGCGCCCGCGCCGCGATCGTGAGCGGAGCTCCTCACGCCCGCGTCACGGACGCGAGCGTGACTGAACCCTGAGGGTTCATGCCTGAGCACCGCACCACCACGCTCGAGGACGGCGTGAGAGTAGTCACCGAGCGCGTGCCCAGCGTGCGCTCGGTGGCCCTCGGCTTCTGGATCGGCACCGGCTCCGCCGCCGAGGATCCGAGCCAGGCGGGGATCTCGCACCTGCTCGAGCACATGCTGTTCCGCGGTACCGAGCGCTTCGGGTCCGAGGAGATCGACCAGATCTTCGACGCGATGGGGGCCGAGGTCAACGCCGGCACCGACAAGGAGGCGACCTCGCTGTACACGCGCGTGCTGGACCGGCATCTCGAGCGCGCGTTCGAGGTGATGAGCGACATGGTCTGGCGCCCGCGCTTCGGCGAGCTCGAGGCCGAGCGCGAGGTCGTGCTCGAGGAGATCGCCATGTATGAAGACGATCCCCAGGACCGGGTGTTCGACCTGCTCGGCGAAGCCGTCTTCGGGCGCCACCCCCTGGGCCGCCCCGTGATCGGCACCGCCGAGGTGGTCGCAGCCGCCACGCGCGAGCAGCTGAGCGCCTTTCACTGTGAGCGCTATGAGCCGCAGCGCATCGTCATAGCGGCGGCCGGCTCGGTCGACCATGACGCCCTCGTGGCGATGGCCGGCGCGCTGGGCGGCGAGCCGGCCTCCTCCTCCGGGCCGTCGGGAGCCGGCGCGCAGGGCAGCATGCGCGCGTCCTCGCTGGCGGCAGCCGCGGCGCCACCGGACTTCGAGCGCCGCGTTCGCTTCCTTGAAAAAGACACCGAGCAGTACCACGTGTGCATCGGAGGGGCCGGGATGGCGCACGACGACGAGCGCAGGTTCGCCATGCGCGTGCTTGAAGGCGTGCTCGGCGGCACGTCGTCCTCGCGGCTGTTCCAGGAGGTGCGCGAGCGCAGGGGGCTCGCCTACTCGGTGTTCTGCTTCTCCAACCTCTACGCCCACACCGGCGAGGTGGGGCTGTATGTGGGCACGCGGCCGGAGAACCTCCGCGAGGCGCTGTCGGTGGTCGCGGAGGAGCTCGAGCGCTGCGTTGAGAACCCCGCCGACGAGCAGGAGCTGATCCGCTCGCGCGAGAACCTGAAGGGGCGGGTGGTGCTGGCGCTCGAGTCAACAGCGGCGCGCATGGGCCGGCTGGGGTCCTCGCTGCTGAGCGGGCTGCCGATCCTGGCGGTCGACGAGGTGATCGAGAAGATCGACGAAGTCGGCATCGAGGACCTGTCACAGCTGGCGGGCGAGCTGTTCACCGCCGGGCGGCTGTCGGTGGCGGGGGTCGGCCCGGATCGCGAGGACTTCAACGCGGCGATCGAGCCGTTGAGCGCGGGCGCCGGCGCGACTGCGCTGATGGGCGATGACGCGCCCGAGCAGGTCACGGCCTAGGCGCTGTGATGATCCGGGTGGCGGTCGCCGGCGCGGCGGGACGTATGGGCGAGACCGTGTGCGCCGCGGTCTCAGGCGCCGAGGACATGGAGCTGGCCGGGCGCGCGGACCCGCTGCTCGGAACGACGCTCGAGCAGGTGCTGGGCGCCGCCGAGGTGGTCGTCGACTTCACGCGGCCCGACACGGCGCTCGAGAACGCCCTGGCCTGCGTGGAGGCGGGCGTGCATGTGGTGCTGGGCACCACGGGCTTCGACCCGGCGCCGCTGTTCGAGGCGGCGGCCGCCGGGGAGCGCCCGCCCGCCAACGTCATCATCGCTCCCAACTTCGCGATCGGCGCGGCGCTGATGATGCGCTTCGCCGCCGAGGCGGCGAGGCACATGGCGAAGGCCGAGATCATCGAGCTCCATCACGACGGCAAGCTCGACGCGCCCAGCGGCACGGCGGCGCGCACCGCCGAGCTGATGGCGGGCGCGAGCGGCCAGGACCCACCGCCGATCCATTCCGTGCGCCTGCCCGGGCTGGTCGCCAATCAGGAGGTGATCCTCGGCGACGTCGGCCAGACCCTCACCATCCGCCACGACACGATCAGCCGCGAGTCGTTCATGCCGGGCGTGCTGCTCGCCGTGCGCAGGGTCGGCGATCTGGAGCAGCCGGTGGTCGTCGGCTTGGAGAACCTGCTGTTCTGAGGGCGTGGAGATCGTGGGCGCGGCGCAGTGAAGAGGCCTCCGAGCGCGGCGGTCATCGCCGTGACGGCTCTCGCCGCGGGGCTGATCGCCGCGGGATGCGGCTCGAAGGAGGCCAGGCCCAAGCCGTCCGGGCAGAAGAGCGCCGAAGCAGCCGTCGGAGCGCCCGCCGCGGTTGCCGCGCTGCTGGGCGGAATCCCGCAGCATGGTCGCGCGCTGGGGGACCCCGCGGCGCCGGTGGTGGTGCAGTTCTTCGGCGACCTCGAGTGCCCGTACTGCAGGAAATTCGCGCTCGGCCCGCTCGATACGCTGATCAGCGCCTATGTGCGCAGCGGCAGGCTGAAGCTCGAATATCGCTCCCTGGAGACCGCCACACACGACCCGCAGACGTTCGAGGCCCAGCAGGTCGCCGCGCTCGCCGCCGGGCGCCAGAACAGGATGTGGAACTACATCGAGCTGTTCTATCGCGAGCAGCGCGAGGAGGACAGCGGCTACGTCACCGAAGGCTTCCTGCAGGGGCTGGCCCAGCAGGTCGGCGGGCTGAACCTGATCGCCTGGACCGCCGAGCGCAACGACACGGCGCTTCTCAACACGATCGTCGCCGACGCGCGGGCCGCGAGCGCTGCCGATCTCAGGACCACCCCGTCCTTCCGCTTCGCCGAGACGCGGCCGGCGCCGTACCTGGCCGCCATCAAGAAGCTCCTGACCGGGTAGGACCGGGCGGCGGCGCTCGCATGGAATACTGCAACGCATGATCGAGCTCGGCACCATCCTGACGGCCATCGTCACGCCCTTCGACTCCGCCGGGAGGGTCAACGAGGAGTCGTTCGTGGCGCTCATGAATCATCTGGCCGAGAACGGCTCGGACGGGTTCGTCGTCGCCGGCACGACGGGCGAGGCCTCGACGATGACCGCCGATGAGCAGCTGGGGCTGATCGAGCTGGCCGTCTCAGAGCGCCCGGCGGGCAAGACGATCATCGCCGGCACGGGCACCAACGACACGCGCCAGGCGGTGTTCCTCACAGAACGGGCCACGGCCCTGGGGGTGGACGCGACCCTGTCGGTGACGCCCTACTACAACAAGCCGAGCCGGCTCGGCCTGAGACGCCACTATGAAGCGGTGGCGGGCGCCAGCGACAAGCCGACCCTGCTCTACAACATCCCCGGGCGCACGGCCACGAACATGCCCGCCGACCTGCTGGCGGAGCTCGCGCAGATCGACGGGATCGAGGGCGTCAAGCAGGCCAATGCCGAGGAACTGCGCCCCATCGACGGGCTGGCGCTGTACGCGGGCGACGATGGCACATTCGCGCGCACCCTGGACATGGGCGGCGCGGGCGGCATCCTCGTGGCCAGCCACATCGTGGGCAACGACATGCGCCGCATGGTCGACGAGCCCGACCGCCGCGCCGAGATCGACGCTTCGCTCAGAGACGTGTACGAGACGCTGTTCATGACCTCCAACCCGACCTGCACCAAGGCTGCGCTGAACCTGCTCGGCCACGACGCCGGCGGCCTGCGCCTGCCGCTCGTCGAGGCCACCGAGGAGGAGCTCGCCGCGGTGCGCGCGATGCTCGAGCGCCACGGCCTGCTGTCAGAGGATGGGTCTCACTCAGCGCCGGGTGATGAGGCTCGGCGCCAATCGGCCGGCCGCGCCGCTGCGCCGCCGCTGCAGGCGCCCCGCGCGTGAGCTCACTGCGCGTCCTGCCCCTCGGGGGGCTGGGGGAGATCGGCAAGAACATGACGGTCGTCGAACACGACGGACGCATCATGGTGGTGGACGTGGGCCTGCGCTTTCCGACTCCGGAGATGGTCGGCATCGACCTCGTGCTGCCCGACTTCTCCTATCTGCGCGAGCGCGCAAGGGACATCGAGGCGATCGTCGTCACACACGGCCACGAGGACCATCTCGGCGCGCTGCCGTTCGTCCTGCGCGAGCTCGCCGACAGCCACATGCCGCCGGTGTACGGGGGCGCGCTGACGATCGCGATGGCGCGATCGAAGCTCGATGAGCACAAGCTGCGCGACGTCGAGCTGAACGAGGTGGACGCCGCCGACACGCTCGAGCTGGGGCCGTTCTCGATGGAGCTGGTGCACATGACGCACTCGATCCCGGACTCGAGCGCGGTGGCGCTCGGGACCTCGCTGGGCACGGTGCTGATCACCGGCGACTACAAGTTCGACCAGACCCCGGTCGACGGCCCGCCCGCGGATGTCTCGCGCCTGGCCGAGCTGGGCCGCGAGGGCGTGCTGCTGCTGTGCGGCGACTCGACGAACGTCGACCGCGCGGGGTTCTCGACCTCGGAGTCGGTCGTGGGACCCCACCTCGAGGACGTCTTCGCCCACTGCGAGGGCCGGATCGTGGTGACGAGCTTCGCCTCGAACATCCACCGGGTGCAGCAGGTCGTGGATGCGGCGGCGGCGCTCGATCGCAAGGTGGCGCTGGTCGGGCGCTCGATGCGCAAGAACGTCGGCATCGGCCGGACGCTCGGCCACATCGAGATCCCCGACGGCCTGCTCGTCGGCCCGCGCGAGATCGAGGACTTCCCGGACGAGCGTGTCGTGATCATCTCGACCGGCTCCCAGGGTGAGCCGCTGTCGGCGCTGCGGCGGATGGCCTACCGCGACCATCGCCAGGTGCAGCTGCACCGGGGCGACACCGTCGTGTTCTCGGCGACGCCGATTCCCGGCAACGAGCGTGCCGTCAACGAGACGATCGATCGTCTCTACCACATCGGCTGCGAGGTCGTGACGACCGCCGATGCCCCCGTGCACGCCTCCGGACACGGCTACGCGGAGGAGGTCAAGCTGATGCTGAACCTCGTCAAGCCGCGCTATGTGATGCCGTTCCACGGCGACTTCAAGCGGCTGCGGCTGCACGCCCAGCTGGCTGAGGCCGTCGGCGTGCCGCCCGAGGACATCTTCCAGGGCGAGAACGGGCTGCCGCTCGACATCGACGAGCGCCGCGCGCGCTTCGGCAAGCCCGAGCCCTCGGGCATGATCTTCGTCGACGGCGTGGAGATCGGGGACATGGCCGACGTCGCCCTGCGCGACAGGCGCATGCTGTCGGCCGACGGGATCTTCATCGTTGTGGTCACGATCGCCGAGCAGGACGGACGCTCGGTCGCCGATCCCGAGGTGATCTTCCGGGGCGTCCCCTTCCTCGATCAGGCGGGGGAGCTGCTCGAGGAGATCAGGGCGACGATCGACGCCACCCTGCGCCGCGCCGCCAAGGAGGAGATCCACGAGGTGGACCTCCTGCAGCAGCTGCTGCATGACGATCTGGCGAAGCTAGTCTACGACCGTCTGAAGCGGCGGCCGATGGTGCTGCCCGTCGTCGTCGAGGTCTGAGACAGCCGGCAGGCGCACGACGAAGCGGGCGCCCTTGCCCTCCCCGGCCGTCTCCAGGGTTACGCTCCCGCCATGTGACTCGGCGACCGCCCGCACGATCGCGAGGCCCAGGCCGAACGAGCCGCCGCGATCCCCGGCGCCGCGGACGAAGCGCTCGAACAGGTTCGCCTGCAGCTCGACGGGCACGCCGGGGCCGTTGTCCTGGACGATCAGCATGGCCTGGCCGTCGACGGTGGAGGTCCACACGCTGATCCTCGTACCGGGCGGGGTGTGGCGCAGGGCGTTTTCCAGAAGGTTGATGACGAGCCGGTGGAGCTCGTCGCGGGCAGCCTGCACGATCACCGGATGTACGTCGAGCAGGATCTCGTGATCGGCGCTCACCGGCCCGAGCTCGCTGGCCGCTTCCACGACGATGTCCGCGAGGTCGCAGCGCTCGCGCCGCACGACGCGCCCGACGTCGGTGCGCGCCAGCAGCAGCAGGTCGGCGACCAGCCGGCGCATCCGCTGCGAGGAGCGCAGGGCCGAGCGCGCCGCATCGCCCTGATCGCCGTGCAGCGATTCGGCCAGCAGCTCGAGGTTGGCGAGCACGCTCGTGAGCGGCGTGCGCAGCTCGTGCGAGGCGTCGGCGACGAACTGGCGCTGGCGCGCGAGCGCCGACTCCGTTTCCGTGCGCGCGGAATCGAGCTCCCGGAGCATGCCCTCGAGCGTGCGCGCGAGCTCGGCCACCTCGTCGTCGGCCGCGGGCTGGGGCACGCCGCGGGAGGGATCGCGCGTGCGGGTGATCTCCTCGGCGGTGGATGTGAGCTCGGCGATCGGCGCCATCGCGCGGCGCGCGATCATCATCCCCGCCAGCAGCGCGAGGCCCGCGCCGGCGAGCACTCCGAGCAGCAGGAACAGCTCGACGCGAGCGACCGTCGCCTCGGTGTCGGAGACCCGCTGGCCGTACTGGATGACCATGCTTCCGATGAGCTCGTCGGTCCCGAAGATGCGGACCACCGCCGTGCGGCTTACCACGCGGTAGCCGTTCACCGTCACCGGCTGGGCGCGCGCCGCGCCCAGGTTCGGCGCGTTCTTCCTCGGTTCCTCGGCGACGAGCGTTCCGCCGAGGGTGAAGATCTTGATGACGGCGTGGTCGGACGCCGTGGCGAAGTCCGCGAGCGGCGGCTGGATCGTCACGATCTGGTAGTTGGAGGGGTCCACTTTGATGCTCAGCACCGACGGCAGCTGGTTGGCCGTGTCGGCCACCTGGCGGTTGAAGTCAGAGCGAACGCGATGCACCGTCAGCGAGCCGATCGCGATCGCGAAGACGCACAGGATCACGAACGTGAGCAGGGCCGAGACGCCGGCAAGGCGCATGCGGATCGGCAGCCGGTCGAAGCTGGCGGACAGGCGCCGGCTCGCGCGCCGGGGGAGCAGCAGCAGCTTAGGCGCGAAGGACGTAGCCGGCTCCCCGGATCGTGTGCAGCAGCCGCGGCTCGTCCTCCGCCTCCAGCTTGCGGCGCAGATTGGAGACGAATACCTCGATGGTGTTCGTGGTCGAGAAGGGGTCATAGCCCCACACCTCGTCGAGCAGCCGCTGGCGGGAGATGACGATGCGCTCGTTGCGCATCAGGTACTCGAGCAGCTCGAACTCGCGCTGGGTGAGCTCGATCGAGCGCTCCGCCCGGGTCACCTCGTGGGTGTCTGCGTTCAGGGACAGGTCGCCGACCCGCAGCGGCGCCGACCCGCGCGGTGGGCGCCGGCGCAGCAGCGCGCGCATGCGCGCGAGCAGCTCCTGGCGCTCGAACGGCTTGACCAGGTAGTCATCGGCGCCCGCGTCCAGCCCCTCCACGCGCGACTCCAGGGCGTCGCGCGCGGTCAGGATCAGGATCGGCACGTCATCGTCCGCGCGCAGCGCGCGCGCCACCTCCACTCCGTCGAGCTCGGGTAGGCCGAGGTCGAGGATCACGAGATCGGGCATGAAGGAGCGCCCGTGCTCCAGAGCGAGCTTGCCGTCGGCCACGGCGCGCACCTCATAACCCTCCATCCGCAGGGAGCGCTGGAGCGCCTGGGCGATGTCCTCGTCGTCCTCCACGACGAGGACGCGTGGTGCGCGGGAGAAGTCGTTCATTGTCTTTATGTAGCTGTGAGCGCTAAAGCGATGGTAAGGCTCACGGGCAGGTTACGCGGGGCTGGCGTCGAAGTTGCGCTGGATGGCCGCAACACGCAAGCGCGGTAGCACCCGCACGCCCGCCGCCAGACGCGGCGGGCGAACGCGGGCGCGGCCGCGCCGCCGCGCGGGCGTCCGCGGAGCCGCGGGAATCGGATCGCGGGCCTTCAGGCGCCTGAAGGCCCTGCCGGCGCTGGACCAGCGCGAGCGCGATGTCCTCGGCCTCGCGCTGATGGCGGTTGGCGTGTTCATGGCGTTCGTCTCCTACGGCGGCTGGGACGGGGGGCGTGCCGGGCACGTCCTTGCCGTGGCACTGGCCTGGGTGCTCGGCCGAGCCAAGGTGCTCGCCCCCGTGACCCTCCTCGCGGGAGGCGCTCTGCTTTTGCTGCGCCCGGTGCTGCCGGCGCTGCGGCCCCTGCGCGCGGGCGTGATCTGCCTGTTCGCATCGGTCACGCTCGCACTGGCCGCGGGTACGCTCGGCGTGAGCTCCGCCGCTCACGCCGGCGCCGGCGCCTGGACGTCCTCCTCGCTCGAGCGCCACGGGGGGGTGGTCGGCGAGGCGCTGTTCGCGGCGACTCACCGGCTCCTCGGGAGCCTGGGCGTCGACATACTCGTGCTGTTCCTGCTGCTGGCCGGCGCGGTCCTCCTGACGGGGGCCTCGCTGGCGGGCGCGATCCGCGCGACCGGAAACGGCCTGATCGACACCACGCAGCGGATGCGCGCGCTTGCCGACCTGCGCTCGGTCAAGGCGGCCGAGCGCCGGTCTGCACGCGCAGGCATCGAGCCGGCGGAGGACCTCGCCGAGCGGGCCGCGGCGCCGGCGCCCGAGCCCGCCCCCGGGGAGCTGATCGTGCGCTCAACCCACGTGGAGGGACCATCACAGGAGGACGGCCGCCCGCCCGACCCCTCCGCCGAGGAGGCCGGCGCGGAAGCGGCGGCCGGCCTCGAGGACCCCGGCCACGAGCCGGAGGAAGAGGAGATCTCCGGGGTCGCCCACGCCGATCCGGCGTCGCTCACCCCGCGGGGCAGATTGCGCGACGCCGTCACCGAGGACCCCGACTTCGCGTGGCAGCTGCCGAACGCGGCGAAGCTGTTGACGCGCTCGACTGGCGAGCAGGCCCGGCCGGACACCGCCGGACAGGAGCGCATCGCCACCAGCCTGGTGGAGGCGCTGGGCCATTTCGGCGTCGAGGCGAAGGTGATCGGGACCGTCGCCGGGCCGCACATCACCCGCTATGAACTGAGGTTGGCGCCGGGCACGAAGGTCGCGAAGGTCGCGCAGCTGAAGGACGACCTCGCGTATGCGCTGGCGGCCACCGACATCCGCATCCTCGCCCCGATCCCGGGCAAGCAGGCCGTGGGCGTCGAGGTGCCGAACGCCCACCGGCGGATCGTGAGGCTCGGAGACGTCTTCCAGGAGCCGCCCAAGGACTGGTCGCCGCTGACCGTGTGGCTGGGCAAGGACGTGGCCGGCAAGGCGATCGGCGCCGATCTGGCGAAGATGCCGCACCTGCTCGTCGCCGGCACCACCGGCGCCGGCAAGTCGGGGGCGATCAACGCGATGCTCTCGAGCGTGCTCCTGCGGGCCACGCCGCACGAGGTGAGGCTGGTGCTTGTGGATCCCAAGCAGGTCGAGCTGAACCACTACGAGTCGATCCCGCACCTGCTTACGCCGGTGATCACGAGCCCGCGCATGGCGGCCAACGCGCTCGGAAACCTCGTCAAGGAGATGGAGCAGCGCTACGGGATCATGTCGCTGGCGCGCACCCGCAGCCTGATCGAGCTGAATCGGGCGCGGGCAAAGCGCGACGAAGCGCCGCTGCCGTACATCCTGTGCGTGATCGACGAGCTCGCCGACCTGATGATGGTCGCCCCGGCCGATGTGGAGGACTCGATCATCCGCCTGGCACAGAAGGCGCGGGCGGTGGGCATCCACCTGGTGCTCGCGACACAGAGCCCGCGGGTCGACGTGATCACCGGGATGATCAAGGCGAACGTGCCCTCGCGGATCGCGTTCTCGGTCTCCTCGCAGACCGATTCGCGCGTGATCCTCGATCACAACGGAGCCGAGTCGCTGCTGGGTCAGGGCGACATGCTGTTCAGCCCGGTGGGCAGCTCGCGGCTTCAGCGCATCCAGGGGGCCTACATTGACGAGGCTCAGATCGCGAAGCTGACCGACGGATGGCGTCGCCAGGGTGAGCCGGAGCTGCGCGAGGAGCTGCTCGAGAAGGTCGAGCCGGACGCGCCCGAGGAGGGGGCCGGGGAGTTCGATCCCGACGAGGACCCGCTGCTGGGAGAGGCGATCGCGCTGGTGGCTGAGATGCAGACGGCGTCGACCTCGATGCTGCAGAGGCGCCTGCGGCTCGGATACACGCGGGCGGGCCGCCTGATCGACATGCTCGAGCGGCGCGGAGTGATCTCGGGCTATGAGGGATCCAAGCCCAGGCAGGTGCTGGTCACCGAGGCCGATCTACCCCGCGTGCTGGCGGCGCTCGGCGACCCTGCGGCAACCGCGAGCGACTAGCCTTCCACGGGACATGCCCGACATAGGCGAAACGCTCAGGGACGCGCGTATGCGGGCCCGTATCGACGTCTCGGAGATCGAGGCCAAGACGAAGATCAGGGCCAAGTACCTGCGTGCGCTGGAGAACGAAGAGTGGGGCCTTCTGCCGGGGCCGACGTTCGTCAAGAGCTTCCTGCGAACCTACGCGCAGGCGCTCGAGCTGGACGGCAAGGCGCTGGTGGAGGAATACCGGCTGAGCCACGAGGGCCTGACCGAGGCGGCGCTCGAGCCGATCGTGTCAAGCCCGCAGCACTCGCGCTCGCCGGGTTCGGGCAGGGCCCCGAGGGGGCCATCACGAGGCTACATGGTGGTGGTCGGCGTGGTCGGCCTTCTGATCGTCCTTCTGGTCGTGGGCCTGCTCACCGGTGGCGGCGGCTCCTCCAAACACACCCAAAGCACCGCCTCGGCCCGGTCCGGTCAGAAGACCCATGCCCATCATGTCTCCGGCCGATCACCCACGGTTGCGCGATCGGACACGGTCACGCTCTCGCTGAGGCCGACCGCAGCCGTGTACGTGTGCCTGATCGGCGACAACGGCCGCAAGCTGATCCCCGGATCAGAACTGCAGCCCGGCTCGAGCACCCCGACATTTCACGCCAAGCGCTTTGAAATCACGCTCGGGAACAGCTCGCTGACGATGGTCATCGACGGCAGGTCGAGGACCGTGCCGCCATCCAGCCAGGCGATCGGGTACTCCATCACGAAGGCGAACGGGCGCCGGCCGTTGACGGCGGGCCGGCTGCCCACCTGCACGTGAGCGTGCGCGCGGGGATAGTGGTCACAGGCACCGAGGTGCTCAGTGGCCGCGTGAGCGACCGCAACGGCCCATGGCTGTCGGAGCGGCTCGGCGAGCTGGGGGTGGACCTCGCCTACATCACGATCGTGGGCGACCGCCCCGAGGACATGCGGGCGGCGTTGCAGTTCATGGCCGAGCAGGGCATCGACCTGGTGCTGACGAGCGGCGGCCTGGGCCCGACCGCCGATGACCTCACGGCCGAGGTGGTGGGGGGGTTTCAGGGGCGCGAGATGGTGCTCGACGAGGCGCTGTCGGAGCGGATAGCGCAGATCGTCAAACCACTCATGAAACGCTGGCCGAACCTCGACGAGGAGGCGATCCGGGCCGCCAACCGAAAGCAGGCGACGATCCCTGCCGGCGCCACCGTGCTCGAGCCGGTGGGGACCGCGCCGGGGCTCGTGGTTGCGCCCGAGGGAAACGGAACTCCACCCGCTCAGCCCACCCCGGCGGCGCCCTCGGCCCCGTCCGCCTCCGGCTCGCCAGCCTCCGGCGCGCCCGTCTGCGGGCCCACGATCGTCGTCCTGCCGGGGCCGCCGCGCGAGCTGCAGCCGATGTGGGAGCAGGCCGTCGCGGCAGGCACGCTGCGTGCCGCCCTCGCCGGCGCTATCTCCTACCGCCAGCGTATGTTGCGGCTGTTCGGGATACCCGAGTCGGAGATCGCAGAGACGCTGCGCGTGGCCGCACGCGAGGGGGTCGAGCTCGATCGCCTGGAGATCACGACGTGCCTGAAACGGGGCGAGATCGAGGTTGTGACCCGGTATGAGCCCGGCTCTGAGGATGCCTATGCGGCGTTCGAGCAGGTGGTCGAGAGGCGCCATGCGGACACGCTGTTCTCGACGGACGGCAGCTCGGTGGACGACCAGGTCGCGGCGCTTCTGCGCGGGGCGCCGCCGACCGCCGGCGCGGGTGGAGCGGGGGAAGGCGCCCACGCCGGCGGCCCGCGCGGCCCGCACACGATCGCAACGGCCGAGTCCTGCACCGGCGGCCTGCTGGCGGCGCGGCTGACGGATCCGCCGGGCGCCTCGGAGTACGTGAAGGGCGGGATCGTGGCGTACTCCGACGAGGTCAAGATCGCCCACGCGGGCGTGCCCGCGGAGCTCCTTGAGGCGCACGGGGCCGTCTCGGAGGAGGTGGCGCGGGCGCTCGCCGAGGGTGCGCGTTCGCATCTGGGTGCGGACGTCGGCGTGGGGGTGACGGGCGTGGCCGGCCCCGGCGGCGGCAGTGACGAGAAGCCCGTGGGCCTCGTGTGGCTGAGCGTCGTCACCGCGATGGACGGGCCCGAGGGCGAGCTGACGCGCTCGGTGAATCTCCCCGGCGGGCGCCCGGACGTGCGCGACCGCGCGACCACCGTGGCGATGCACCTGATCCGGCGCGCGCTCTTGATCAGCCGAGCGGACACCCTCTAGCATCGCTTCGGCGATGTCCCGCAGAGCTTCAGCCCGGCTGTTCGTCGCCGCCGAGGTGCCGGCGTCCGTGCGCGAGCGGCTGGCCGGCTGGGCGCGCGTCGCGGCGGCGGCGGCTCAGCCGGGGGGCGCTCCCCGGCCGCTGCGCCTGCTGGATCCGGAAAGCCTGCACCTGACCCTGTGCTTCCTGGGCAGCCGCCCGGTCGAGGAGATCGCGGCGATCGGCTCCACGCTGGGCGCATGCGCCACATATGTGGGCGAGTTGTCGGTGGGCGCCCCGCTGTGGCTGCCCAGGGCGCGCCCGCGCTCGCTGGCGGTCGCGATCCACGAGCAGGGGGGAGGGCTCGCGGACCTGCATGCCGCGGTCACCGCCGCCATCTGCCAGACGACCGGCTGGGAACCCGAGCGAAGGCGCTTTCGGGCGCACATCACGCTGGCGCGCACGCGCGGACGGGCGGGTGCGAGGGCGGGCGGGCCGGCGGGCAGCCGCAGGGGCGGGAAAAGGGGCGAGAGGGCGGGCGGGGATCGCATAAGCGCAAGCCCGGCCGGTGCGGGCCCCGGCCTTCCGCCCACGCCGCCGCTTCGCTTCACCGCCGAGTCGCTGACCCTCTACCGCTCCTGGCTGTCACCGGCCGGCGCAACCTACGAGGCGCTCGCGACCTGCGCCCTGTCGCCTGCCGCGATATGACCCGGCGGGTCGCTCAGGGTTCGCCTTCGGGGGCAGCGCAGACCGACGTCCAGTGGGCGCTCGAGAGCAGCGGAGCCGAGTCGCTTTCGCAGCCGAATTCGGAGGCGCCGGCACACGAGTAGGAGCCGTCCGCCGCCTGGACGGGGACCGTGCCGTCTTCGCAGCCTACTTCGTCGGCGACGCTCGATTCGCCGCCGCAGACGAGCGTCGAGCCGGAGCTCGAGGGCACGGGGACCGAGCCGTCTTCGCAGACCGGCAGGGATTCGTCGTCACAGGAGAAGGAGCCGTCGCCCGCACGCACGGGGGCGCTGCCGTCTTCGCAGACCGCTTCGGGAGAGCCCGAGTCGCCCGCCTCGGCCGGGCAGACGAGGGTGGTGCCGCTCTTCGAGAGCTCGGGGACCGCCCCGTTGCTGCAGGCCGGTTCGGATTCATCGGCGCACGTGAACGAGCCGCCACCGCCGTCGACGGGGGCGCTGCCGTCTTCGCAGACGGCCGGGGACATGGCGCCCGCCGCGGACGCCGCCCTCTTCCTCGCCGCCTTGGTCTTGCCCTTGCCCTTCTTCTTGGCATGCTTGTGGTGGCCCTTGGTCTTGGAGCGCCCGTGCGTCTTGCCCTTGTGAGCCGCCTTCGATGCGCGCTTGGCGTGAGCGCACGCGTGGGCGGGCTCAGACCGGGCGCTGGAGGAGGGTGGACAGCTCGCACCACGCGCCTGGGCGATGGCCTGCGGTGACAGCGCGAGCAGCACGACGAACGTCACCATCGACAGTGCCGCTGCGAGCAGCGCGGTGAGGCTCCGGCGGGAAACGCTTGCGGTCAAGAGGATCTCCAGGCGTCGAACGAGTGCAGGACTCATGTCATCGTCCGTGCGCGCGTGAGCGTGAGCGCGGGGGCGCCGTCTGGACGAAGAACCCTGATCGAGCCCCCGCCCGCCCCGCCTGCCCGCTCCGTGCGGCCCGCGCCCGATCCAGCCCGCCCCGCCCGGCGTTTCGCCGCGGTCGCGGGGCGGTGTGGGGCACGGCATGCGAACAACTGTTCCGTCCGGAGTGCCCCTTATGTTGCGCAGCTCATCTCGAACCGAGGAGTCTGATCATGTCGGTGACCGACCAGGAGAAGGCCGCCAGGGCGCGTGACGCCGCGCTTCAGGGCGCGCTCACGCAGATCGAGCGCGAGTTCGGCAAGGGCACGGTCATGCGCATGGGCGACGAGGGCGCCCAGGTGCGCTGCGACGCGATCCCGACGGGTGCGCTCTCGCTCGATCTGGCGCTGGGGATCGGCGGCGTTCCCCGGGGGCGCATCGTCGAGGTGTTCGGTCCGGAGTCCTCGGGCAAGACCACGCTGATCTATCACGTGCTCGCCGAGGCGCAGAAGCTGGGCGGAGTATGCGCGTTCATCGACGCCGAGCACGCGATGGACCCGCTCTACGCAAAGGAGATCGGCGTCGACATCGACGAGCTGCTCGTCTCCCAGCCCGACTACGGCGAGCAGGCGCTGGAGGTCGCCGACATGCTTGTGCGCTCCGGCGCCGTCGACGTGGTCGCAATCGACTCCGTCGCCGCGCTGACCCCGCGGGTGGAGGTCGAGGGGCAGATGGGCGACCAGACGGTCGGAGCGCAGGCGCGCATGATGTCCCAGGCGATGCGCAAGCTCGCCGGCAACCTCAACCGCACCCAGACGCTCTGCATCCTGACCAACCAGATCCGTGAAAAGGTCGGTGTCATGTTCGGGTCGCCGGAGACCCAGCCGGGCGGTCGCGCTCTGAAGTTCTACGCCTCCCAGCGCCTGGACATCAGGCGCATCGAGACGCTCAAGGACGGCACCGAGGCGGTGGGCAACAGGGTGCGGGTGAAGGTCGTCAAGAACAAGGTGGCCGCCCCCTTCCGCCAGGCCGAGTTCGACATCGAGTTCGGGAAGGGCATCTCCACCTCGGGCTGCCTGATCGATCTGGGGCTCGAGCACAACATCGTCTCCAAGTCGGGCTCGTTCTTCTCCTACGGCAACGACCGCCTCGGCCAGGGACGCGGCAACGCCAAGGCCCATCTCGATCAGAACCCCGAGCTCGCGAAGGAGATCAACGACAAGATCTACGCGGCGATGGGCCTGGGCCCGGACCTCGTCACCCCGATCGACCGCGACAAGGACACGCCACCGCCGATCGCCAGCGAACCGGCGGTGGCAGCCGCGTAGGGGAACGGTCCGTGCGCCGGCTCTCGCGCCGGTCGTGCGTTTTGGCTGCGTCGCTGGCCACCCTGGTCGTGCCGGCGGGGTCTTCCGCGCACCGGTCCCTGTACCTGTCCCAGGCCTCGGCCAGGCGCGCGATCACGACCTACGAACGCGCTTACTGGGAAGGTCACAGCGTGAGCATGCGGGTGGTCAACTGCGTGCGCCACAGCGATCTGCAGGTGGACTGCACGGCCGAGGCGCGGTCGGGCGAAGGCATGCTGATCTCGACGACCGACTCAGCCACGCTGCTTCCCCAGGACATCATCCGCGTGCATCCCGGCCGCGTCGAAGAGGTGCTCGTGCTGCGGGGATAGGCTTCAGCTTCTGCCACGAAGCGCTACCACCTCACGAGCGGTTAGCGCAGGCGGCGGGTGCGGGGCGCAATTGCAACCAGAGCGCGGCTCGACCGACGCCCGGGCGGACCAGGACCACCGCTTGAGGAGTTTCCCGAGCATTCAGGCTCGGCGCAGCGCGCGCAGGATCATCAGGGGCTTGGCGGCGACGCGTGGGCCGACTGCGAGAGCAAACAGGACGGTCGCCGCCAACGGCCTCAGGTGGGGCCGTATACGGCGTATCCTGCCCTGCTCGTCCAGCTCGAAGACCATTGCATCATCGATGCGCATGCCGAGGATCTTTGCGTGGGTGACAGCGAGGCGCGTGGCTCCGTCGCCGACCGGCGCGTCCCAGTCGACGCCGCGCAGAATCGAGTAGACGACTGTGAGTATGTCTCTCACGTCGTCTCCCTTGAAGGTCATGCGGCCAAAGAGCGGGGACGGGAGCTCGACGCCGCTGGCGAAAGTGGCGGCCATTGCCGTCATATCACCCGCCTCCGTCGCCGCGCAGTAGCGCGTAAC
>Ga0302326_10015016_pt1 | contig 16319 bp, 12 predicted proteins | sample Palsa_T0_3_FD_202264 | JGI IMG/M metagenome (GOLD analysis project Ga0302326, IMG submission 202264) | Peat permafrost microbial communities from Stordalen Mire near Abisko, Sweden - Palsa_T0_3 | ecosystem: Environmental > Terrestrial > Soil > Palsa > Peat permafrost | place: Sweden: Abisko... | reverse complement strand
AAGTAATCATTCACGCTTATGAAGAGTGGGGCGAGAACTGTGTCCCACAGCTGCACGGCATGTTTGCGTTTGCAATTATCGAGATGCCGCAGGGACGCACCGGCCGTGCCACTCGCGTCTTCCTCGCGCGTGACCCGCTGGGTATCAAGCCGCTTTATTACGCGCAGATCGGCGGTATGTTTATTTTCGCCTCTGAAGTGCGCGCGATTCTTGCCAGTGGCTGCGTCCCGGCTTGCCTGTGTGCCGAGGCCGTCACTTCCTATTTGCTTTTCGGTTCGGTCGGCGAACCAATGAGCATGGTAGATGGCGTTTTGTCGCTTCCGCCGGGCCATTGCGTGGCGATTCTTTCGGATGATCCGGCCCGTACTCCCGAGCCAAAATCGTATTGGCGCATCCCCGAGGTCATCGGGAAGGCCGCCGAAGAAAGGCGCGCAACAAAATCCTCAAGCTCCGCTTTTGCCAGTCCCGCAGCAAGCGTCCGTTCGCTGCTTGAAACGGCTGTGCGGAGCCATCTCGTCGCGGACGTTCCGGTGGGAGTGTTCCTCAGCAGCGGACTCGATTCCACTGCGATCGCCGCTCTTGCCAGTCGCGTGCAGAGCGGAATCCACACCTTTACTGTCGCATTCCCCGACACCGAGTTCAGCGAGGCAGAAGTTGCGCGCCGCACTGCCGCGCGTATCGGTTCGCAGCACAGCGAACTCATGATTTCGGGCGACGACCTGGTCGCGCGCCTCGATGAAGCAATCTCGTCGTTCGATCAGCCCAGCATGGATGGCATCAACACTTATTTTGTTTCTTGGGCGGCACGGCAGGCAGGCCTAAAGGTTGCTCTTTCCGGCCTCGGAAGCGACGAGCTTTTCGGCGGTTACAACACGTTCCGCGCCACCACAAGCGTTGCGCGTATCGCTGCGGTGTCCCGTTTCATCCCGCGACCGCTGCGCACCTTCACCACTTCCCGGCTCAAGAATTCCAGGTCTTTCCGCGCCTCGCCGGATGCTTTGGGCAAAGCGTTCGCGTCTTGCCTCGATCCGGACATTCTTCCGCATCCTTATTTCTTCACTCGGACGCTTTTCACTCCGCAAACGGTCGCGACCCGGATGCGCGAGGGCGCGGACTCCTGGAGCTCGATGGCCTGGATGGAATGGCTTTCCGGCGTAGCTCGGCAGTCCCGGGCCATGGACCGGTTCACCGCGGTTTCCTGGCTCGAGCTGCGCACGTATCTCGCCAACACCCTGCTGCGCGACACGGACGCCATGAGCATGCGCCATTCGCTCGAAGTGCGCGTGCCGTTCCTCGATGTCCCGCTCGTTGAGTATCTTCTCGCGCTCCCGGAATCCATGAAGCGCGGTTCCGGCCGTCCCAAAGCGCTTCTCATCGAGGCCCTCGGCGACCTGCTTCCGGAAGAAATCATCAACCAGCCTAAGCGCACTTTCACTTTCCCCTGGGAGTTCTGGATGCGCGGGAAATTGGGCGATCGCGTCGCGGTGACCCTCGGAGATTGGGCTCCTGCGTTAGAATCATGTTTGGGCGCAAGTTTCGGGCAAGCGGTCTGGAGAAATTTTCTGCGCGGCCACACTACCTGGTCGCGTCCCTGGAGCCTTTACGTGTTGAATGAATGGGTCAAGCGGAATCTTGTGGCTCAATCTGCCGACAGCGCGGCGCGGCAGAAGGCAGTTGCCGTCCATGTTCCTTAAAGAAGATCTCTCATTACTGCAGCGCTCGGAAAACGTGGAATGATCATCCTGGGGATCAACGCCTATCACGCCAATGCTTCGGCCGCAATCATTGTGGACGGGCGTTTGCTCGCCGCTGTCGAGGAAGAACGCCTGAATCGCGTGAAATACGCGGCGGGTTTGCCCGCGCGCGCGATTCAGTATTGCCTCGATCAGGCGGGCGTCAAGTTGTCCCAGGTCGATCATATCGCCGTGCCGCGCAATCCCTGGGCGCGGCTGGGCACCAAACTTCGCTTTGCCGTGCGCATGCCGCGCTTCGCCCTCGATCGCATGCGCGTGATGAAGCGCTTCGCCGGCATTCGCGAAGACCTGGCAGCCGCTTTCGAAGTCCCGCCCGAAAAAATACGCGCGCGTTTCCATCGCATTGAACATCACACCGCACATCTCGCCAGCGCATTCTTTGTCTCGCCGTTCGAAAACGCTGCGGTCCTTTCCGCCGACGGCCTGGGCGATTTCGCCAGCTCCATGTGGGCGCTCGGCGAAGGCCCGCGGATGCGCCCCCTCGGCGAAATCACCTTTCCCCATTCGCTCGGGATGTATTACACCGCACTCACGCAGTACATCGGCTTCTGGAAATTTGGCGACGAATACAAAGTCATGGGCCTGGCGGCCTATGGTCAACCAGAATTCCTCGACGAATTTCGCCGCATCGTCTACGCCGACGGCCCACTCTCCTTCCGCCTGGGCCTCCAATACTTCACACACCAGAGCCAGGGCGCCGATATGACCTGGCGCGAAGCAGACCGCACTCCGGTCCTCGGACGCCTTTTCTCCTCTTATCTCGAACAGCGCCTCGGCCCCGCACGCAAAGCCGAGGAGCCGCTCGAACAGCGGCACCACAACATCGCGGCAAGCATGCAGGCCGCTCTCGAGGAAGTCCTCGCCGAACATTGGAACGCGCTGGCAAAGAAAACGCAGCAGAAGTCGCTCTGCCTGGCGGGCGGCGTGGCATTTAATTGCGTCGCCAATGGAAAAATCTTCGAGCGTTCTCCTTTCGAGCGCGTTTACGTACAGCCCGCCGCCGGTGATGCGGGTCTTTCCTTAGGCGCGGCGCTTACCGTCAACCATCACATCCTCGGCCGGCCCCGTGAATTCGTAATGGACCACGCCGGATGGGGCCCCGAGTTTTCGCCGCAAAATGTTCGCCAGTCAGTCCAGAGTTTGGGAGCTCCGAACGACGAAGCCAGCATCGAAGAGCTCGACGAAGCGCCCTTGCTTCAAGCAACCGCGCGTCACATTGCCGACGGAAAAGTGGTCGGTTGGTTTCAAGGCCGCGTGGAATGGGGACCTCGAGCGCTCGGCCAGCGAAGCATCCTCGCCGACCCCCGCCGCCCGGAGATGAAGGATATTTTGAATCGGCGCATCAAGCATCGTGAGATATTCCGGCCTTTTGCCCCTTCCATTCTGGAAGAAGCCACCAGCGAATTCTTCGAGACCGCGCATCCCTCGCCGTTTATGACCTTCGCGTATTCCGTGCGCCCGGAAAAACGCGGCGTGATTCCAGCGCCCACGCATGTTGACGGCACCGCGCGCCTCCAAACCGTTAGCCGCACGTCGAATCCGCTCTATTGGAAACTCCTGCGCGTATTCGGAGATCAGACCGGCGTGCCGGTTGTCTTGAACACGTCGTTTAACGACAACGAGCCGATTGTCTGCCGCCCCGAAGAGGCTCTCGATTGTTTTCGCCGCACGCAGATGGACGTGTTGGTAATGGGAAACTTCATCCTCCAGAAAAAATCTACGCGGGCGGAGTCCGGAGAGGCCGCCAAGGGTTTCGCGAAGCACGCCAAGTAAAGTAATGCACATACTTCTGTTCAACGAATACTATCCACCAGATACATCCGCTACCGCAAAAATGGCGGCTCAGGTCGCAGAAAAACTGGCCCAGCGCCACAAAGTCACCGCACTTGCCGGCCGCCCTTCCTATGACCCGGACGAGTTTTATCCCTTCGCTTTCCTGCGCCGGGGCACACAAAACGGCGTGGAGGTCGAGCGCGTCGGTTCCACCGCTTTTCCCCGCCACCAGATGCGCCGCCGCGTCTCCAATTATCTTTCCTACCTCGCGCTCGCAGTCCCGCGCGCGCTCGCGATTCGCCCCGACATCGTACTGGCGATGACCGACCCTCCTGTCGCGGGAATTGCCGGGGCTTTTGTCGCGCGCATGTCCGGTCGCCCCTTCGTTTACAACATTCGCGACCTGTATCCGGACATGGCCGTCGGCGGCAATATCGTGCAGCCTAGCCGCTGGGTCGAACGCTGGGAACGCATGCATCGTCGCGCGCTCCAGCAGGCCGACCGCGTGATCGTTCTCGGCGAGGACATGCGAAATCGCATTCTCTCGAAAGGTGTCTCGCCCGACTGTGTGGTCGTCGTTCGCGATGGCGCCACCTTCCCGGCTTCGCTGCCCGCGCGGGACAACCCCGTCGTTCAGGAAATCCGCAGTGGATTCCCTTTCGTCGCTCTGCACGCAGGCAATCTTGGTTTTTACGGCGCCTGGCAAACCTTGCTGAAAGCCGCTGAAATTCTGCGCAACGAAAACACCGGCCTTGTGTTTATAGGCGACGGAGCGAACCGCGCGGCCCTGCAGTCGTCCGCCGCAGCCTTGCCCAACGTTCGGTTCCTGCCGTTCCGGCCGGCGGAGCAGATTCCGCACGTGATGATGGCGGGCGACGTGCACATCGTCACCGTACGGCGCGGCCTGGAAGGTATTGTGGTCCCCAGCAAACTCTATTCGATCCTGGCGGCAGGGCGGCCAGTGCTCGCGGTTGCCGCTCCTGAGAGTGACGCGGCCCGCATCGTGCGCGACGCGGGCTGTGGAATTTCGGCCGATCCGGACGATCCTCACGCTGTTGCCGCCGCCCTCCGGCAACTCCGCGACCAGCCCGCGCGGCTTCAGGAAATGGGGCGCCGGGCGCAGGAAACGGCGGAGAAATATGCTAGAGTGAATGAGCTTGAGAAATTCGCCGGAATAATGGAAGAAGCTCAACAAAATAATAACGGAGGGCGCCATCTGGGATCGTAAGAAAGTTCTTGTAACAGGCGGAGCGTCTTTTATCGGGTCGCATTTGGTGGACGCGCTCATCGAACGCGGCGCGCAGGTGCGCGTGGTTGACGATCTAACTAGTGGCCGCCGCGCCAACATCGAGCAGCACATCGCGGGCGGCCAGGTGAAGTTCGTGGAAGCGGATCTGCGCGACCCAGGCGTCGCGCGCGCGGCCATGAACGGCATTCAAGTCGTCTTCCACCTTGCCGCCGATCATGGCGGGCGAGGCTACGTGGACCTGCATCAAGCCGGCCCAGCTTCCAATCTGTTCCTCGACGGCCTCATTTTCTGGGAAGCCTTGAAAGCCGGCGTCGAAAAGGTCGTGTACGCTTCCTCCGGCTGCGTTTATCCCAACTACATGCAAACGGACACGAAGAAAGAAATCTATCTTCGCGAACAGGACGTCAAACCGCCGCACGATGCGGACAATATGTACGGCTGGGCCAAGCTCATGGCCGAGCTCACGCTCCAGGCCTATCACCGCGAGCACAAGCTCGGCGCGGCCTCCTGCCGCTATTTCACCGTGTATGGCCCGCGCGGCGTTGAGAACCACGCTGTGATCGCCATGATCGCGCGCGCCTTCGTCGGCCAGAATCCTTTTGATGTCTGGGGAGACGGAACGCAGATCCGCAACTGGACCCATGTGGACGATATCGTCAGCGGCACCATCCTCGCCGCCGAAAAAATCAACGACGGTACCGCAGTGAATCTTGGCACCATGGAACGCGTTCGTGTCATTGACGCCGCCAACATGGTCCTCGAATTTTCCGGCCACAAAGCCGAAATCCGCCTGCGGCCGGACATGCCCACCGGCCCTGCGAATCGTGTCGCCGATAATTCTCTCGCCAAGAAACTCATGGGCTGGGAACCGAAAACACCTTTCCGCACAGGTTTGCGCCAAACGATGGACTGGTATTTCGCGAGCAAAAAGAAGGAACAAGTGCGCGACGTTCTGGAAAACATGCTGACGGCTCGCTAAGTGGAGTTTCGAAGGTATGGCCATCCACGCTGATTTAATCGCCTTCGTCGTCGCCCTGCTCGCGTCGCTTTGCCTCACCGTCCCTATCCGCCATCTTGCCCTGCGTCTCGGCATGGTGGACCAGCCCGGCCCGCGCAAGGTTCACCTCAAGCCCATTCCGCTCTTGGGCGGTATCGCGATTTATCTTGGCTTCGCCCTGGCAATTCTGCTGACCGTCCACGGAGCGCCGCAACAGCAGATCGCCGGCATCCTGACCGGCGCAACGCTCCTGGCGTTTATCGGCTTTCTAGACGACGGCAAGCTCCTGCATCACCAAGTGAAGCTCCTGATCGGCATGCCCGTGGCTGCCCTGATATTGATTGCCTCCGGAATTCACGCTCAGCTTTTCTCACAATTTGTTCCCGGGCCCGCCGGCAAAGTTCTCGACGCGGTCCTTACCATCCTCTGGGTCGTCGGAATCACCGCATCCTTCAGCATCCTCGATCACATGGACGGCCTCTGCGCCGGAATTGCCGCGGTCGCGGCGCTCTTCTTCACCATGTCCGCCAGCATGAACGGCCAGATGCTCGTTCGCTCGCTGGGCGCGGCCGCTTTGGGCGCTTCGCTCGGATTCCTCCGTTGGAATTTCAGTCCCGCGAAAATCTTTATGGGTGATGGCGGGGCCATGTTCCTAGGATTCTTGATGGCCACGCTGGGCCTGAAGGTTCGCCCGGAAGGCGTGCCCGTCACGGTCACTTGGCTGATTCCCGTGCTCATTCTCGGGGTCCCCATCTTCGACACCACACTTGTCTCAATTTCCCGCGCGCGCCGCGGCCTGCTTCCCTTCACCTCGCCGGGAAAGGACCATACCGCTCACCGGCTGTCGAATCTCGGGCTCGGTCATCGCGGCGCCGTGCTGGTGATGTATTGCTTCGCCGCGCTTCTCGGCGCGCTCGCGCTTTTGGTTCCCAGCCTTTCACCGGCAACGGCCTATAGCTTGGCCGCGCTCTTAGCCCTGGGCGGCCTTGCCGCTGTCTTTTTCTTAGAAGGCGTGCCCTACGAACGCCAAGTCAAGTTACCTAAAACCTCTTCTGTCTCCTGAGTAGCGCATTGCCCGCCAGGGGCTTTGCCTTTTGCGCATGCTCCCCTGTAGGATATAATTCCGCTCCGGTCGTTTAGGAGTGTAAATCGCACTTGCGGAGCATCTCTGGCCATAGTTGGCAGAGAGCGTCCCGCTTGCACGGCTTCCTGGCCTCGCTCCCCGGTAATTCAGATCGCATAAGGACGGCTTCAGCCTAAGAAAATGGCGCTTGAACCACGCGACGCGAAAGAATCCACACATCCCGCTGCCTCTCACACGGATACTCGAAGTGTTGCAGTGGTGGGCGGTTCGGCGGCCGGTTTGTTTACCGCAGCGATATTGGCGCGCAAAGGACTTTCCGTTCGCGTCTTCGAGCGCATCGAGACGCTCGACCCTGAAGCGCGAACCCTCATCGTCACCAACCGCATGCGCAGCCTGTTGGGACGCGCCGCCGAACGCAGTATCGTCAACGAAATCCGGCGTTTTGAACTTTTTACGGACGGACGCGCCGCGACCATCGCGCTGAAACATCCCGACCTCATCATTGAGCGTCGCGCTCTGATTCAAGGTCTCGCGGAAGAAGCGCAGAGCGCCGGCGCCAGCGTGGAACTCGGCCGCTCCTTCCATGCCTTGCACCCCAACGGCCGCGGCCTCGTGCTCGAAGTCGAACGCCCCAGCGACGGCAGCCGCGAGGAAGTCCGCGCCAGCACAATCGTTGGCGGCGACGGAGTCTCCAGCCGAGTTGCGCGCGCCGCGGGTTGGACTCCACTCGAAACCGTTCCGCTCGTTCAAGCCATCGTGCCGCTGCCCAAAGATATGGCGCCTGACACCGCACGCGTCTGGTTCGTCCCTCAAGACACTCCCTACTTTTACTGGCTTATCCCGGAGTCTCCTACCCGCGGCGCCCTCGGATTAATTGGGGAGACCGGCCCGGAAACCAGGGGGCACCTTGAAAGATTCCTCGAGAAACGCAAGCTCGATCCCATCGAGTTCCAGGGCGCGCGCATTCCGGTTTACAAGGGCTGGGTGCCCGTGCGTCGCCAGATTGGCCAAGGCTCGGTGTACCTCGTGGGCGACGCGGCCGCCCAAGTAAAGGTAACGACCGTTGGAGGCATCGTGACCGGTTTTCGCGGCGCCCTCGGTGTGGCCCAGGCCATCCTGAATGGAGGTTCCAGCGGCGAACTCCGCAACTTGCGCCGCGAACTCGATCTCCACCTTCTGTTGCGCCGCTCCCTCCACGACTTCCAGCAATCCGATTACAGCCAACTCGTCGATTTGCTGAACGATCCCGCCAAACAATCTCTCGCCGAATATTCGCGGGACGAAGCCTGGAAGATTCTCTGGCGCGTGTGCCTCAGCCAGCCTCGCTTGATTCTGCTCGGCCTGCGCGGACTTTTGACGCGCGGCCGCTCGTTCCCCTGGCCGCGTTTCTAGGCCAGTCGGCCTCGTGCCCTTCTCCGGATCCGTTCGGAACCCGTTGCTTCTCTCTTTGCTTTAGTAATGATAGAAGACAACTACCGTGTAACATCCTGACGCCCGTTGCCGGCTGTTTTTTCTTAAGGACTATGGATTGCGACAAATGGAGACCATCGAAAAATCCGCAAGCCGCCGCCGAACGCGTCGCTTCATCTGCGCCGTCCTTTTGCTCGTGCTGTTTGTCACCGCCGTTGTTGCTTTTCGCGGCCTGGGACGCTGGCTCGTGCGCGAAGATCCCCTGGCCAAGGCCGATGTAATCGTTGTCCTAAGCGGTTCCATGCCCTATCGCGCGGAACGCGCTGCGATCTATTTCACCTCCGGCTATGCCGGCGAAGTTTGGGTCAGCCACCCCGAAGGTCCGGACGAAGAGTTGCAGGAGCTCGGAATCAAGTACGTCAGCGAAGCGGACTACAACCGCGAAATCCTCATTCGACTCCACGTGCCTCCCACCGCCGTTCTAATCCTTCCCGATACGATTGAGGATACGGAACAGGAAGTGCAGGAAGTGGCCCGCCAGTTGCGCCAGGCCGGAAAGTCGAGCGTCATCATCGTAACTTCGCCCGCGCATACTCGCCGCGTCAAAGCGCTGTGGACCAAACTTGCAGGCGCGAATGTTCGAGCCATCGTTCGCGCGGCCCCCGAAGACCCCTTTGATGTGGACCACTGGTGGAGGAACACGCGCGACGCTCTGGCGGTGGTGCGGGAAATTCTGGGCTTAATCAACCTTTGGGCCGGCCTTCCGGTTCGGCCGCACTCGCACTAGCTCGGCGATTTTATTATCTCGCATTGTGAGCTGCATTCTCATCGAAGGGAGCAACGACCGGCTCCAAAATCTTCCAGCGGTCCCATTCCGACTTCTTGGACAGATCGCGCAGCCAAAGCTGCCATTCGAAGCCCACCTTGTCGTCCCGTTGCGAGTAGAACGCCCGCCAGAAATTCCGATCGAGCGAAATTTCCGCGCCGCCGTGAGACCCGTTGCCGTTCACCGCATCTTCCAGTGGATCAGGGCTGCGAAATTCGGCTAGTTGCGCGGAATCGAAAGGAACGCGGAAGAATACCAATTCATCTTCAGCCAAACTCCGCGAATGGCCGTTGCCCGCGGCCGGCGGAAAAAAATGCCCGCACAGCTCGAGGGACTTCTCTTTCAGTACCAGCTCGAGCGATGGAGGGCGCACGGATGAACCGCGCACCCGCGCGAGCGGAAGTTCCCATAGCGTGAGCCTCTCACACCCCGTTTGCCCGTCGAAACTGCAATCGAGCGAACGCGTCTGCCACGCCGCCGATTGCCGCTCCGGCAGAACTTCCGTCACCGTCGCCACGCTGTGTGCGCGCCACCTTTCAATCTTCACGGAGCCGAGGAAGCTGCCAAAGGACTTGATGAACGCCGCGTCTTCGTCCGTGGTGTGCAGCGTTTCGCGCCAGAATCGATCGCTCAAGCGAAAAGAGAAGGTCAGGACTTGTTCCAGAGGTGAGGGAGCCGATTCACTCAGCTTTCGGCGGAATTCAGGGTCATCTACTTCTTCCAGCATTCGCACGCGGTCGGTCAGCTTTCGAATAGTCCAGGAATGCTGCCGCAGAACCCGTTGCCAATGCTGCGCCAGCACGAAGAACACAAAGACAACGAGTATGCATATGCCTAGCGCCGGCCAGAGGATTTCCATCTCGGTCCTCAATGCTCCGCGCGAAAAGCGGATGGTCCCTGATTTGTGCGGGATTCTACTACGAATTGTGCCGTTAGACTACGCAGGTTCGGGTCGCGCGCGGTTTTCATCCCGGGGCGGCGCGCTCCTGCGCCACTCGTTCGCGAAAATATTCATAAGTCCGCCGCAAACCTTCCTCCAGGGTCACCTTCGGCTCCCAGCCCAAAATTCGGCGTGCCTTGGCAATATCCGGGCAGCGCTGCTTGGGATCGTCCTGCGGCAACGGATGAAATTTGATCGGCACCTGCGCGCCTACAAGTGCGCGAACCCGTTCGGCGAATTCCAGGATGGTGATCTCCTGCGGGTTACCTATGTTCGTCGGCTCGTGCTCGTCGGATTCGAGCAGCCGGTAAATTCCATCCAGCAGGTCCGAGACGTAGCAAAAGCTCCGCGTTTGCTTGCCATCGCCATAGACCGTGATGGGCTCGCCTCGGAGCGCCTGATACAGAAAGTTGGGAAGCGCGCGTCCATCGTTCAGGCGCATGCGCGGCCCGTACGTATTGAAAATCCGAACGATGCGCGTATCCAGCCCATGATACCTGTGATAGGCCATGCTCATCGCTTCCGCGTAGCGCTTGGCTTCGTCGTACACTCCGCGCGGGCCCACCGGATTCACGTGGCCCCAATAAGTCTCCGGCTGCGGACTCACCTGCGGATCGCCGTAACATTCGGAAGTGGACGCCAGCAGGAATCGGGACTTCTTCGCCAGCGCGAGTCCCAGCGCGTTGTGCGTCCCCAGCGCGCCCACCTTCAGCGTTTGTATCGGAAATTTTAAATAGTCCGGCGGACTCGCCGGCGACGCGAAATGCAGCACCGCATCAACCGGCCCTGGCACCTCGATGTAGCGCGACACATCTTGCCGCCCAAATCGAAATCGCGAATGCGATAGCAGGTGCGAAACGTTGGATTCGTTCCCGGTGACCAGGTTGTCCAGGCACAGCACTTCCCAATCTCTTTCGAGCATGTGCTCGCAGAGATGCGAACCTAGAAATCCCGCTCCGCCAGTGATAACCGCGCGCAATTCTCACTCCTCCATCTTTGAAAAGGACTCTGCCTATCGGCCCTTCATTATCTCCGATACGTTCATCCCGGGATGAATGTTATATCTCGCCGCGCGCCACGAATGGCTGCCTCACAGCTAGTGAGCGCTCCCACCAACAGCCGCCGGGAAAGCCGTGGTGTGGTCCGCCACGATTCGCCAGCCTTCCGGAAATTTTCGGAAGTTGAGCGTAAATACTCCCGCGGGCTTGTCTTGCTCGCGCTCCAATTGAAATTGTCCAATCGCGAATGCCGCTTCCGGGCACACTACGTGCACCTCCAAATTTGAAAATGTCAGCCGCCCCATCGCTTTTCGATCCGGATACCCTTTCCGGTAACGCTCCAGCACCGCCTGCCAGCCGCGCGTGACTCCGCTCGCGCCCACAAACTCGGTGTCCTCCGACTTCCAATAGCCCGCCATGAATCCTTCCACGTCGCCTTGATTCCACGCCATCGTCTGCGCCTCCAGAAGCGCGCGAATCTGCGCTTCGGCGGCTACCTCGGGCGCGGCGCTCACTCGCGCAATCGCATTGGCGCACACCAGTATACTGAGTACGAGAAGCGAGCCCGCCCGCATCACACGTGGCATCATTAGGCCTCCCAACAAATTCGAACCGGAATTCAAAGCAGCCGCGCCACCTTTTGTACTTCATCCTTCGGCTTCCAGCAACCCGGATGGCCCCGGCCAGGCAGCCTCCGGTCGTTCTGGCGCTAGTAGTACATCCGTTCTATTGTCACCGGCGGCCCAAAAAGCGACACTGTCCTTGGTCGAAAATGCTAATTGCAGCCTTCATTCTCGTGATCTCAAGCGCAGCGACGATTCAGTTCATCGTTTTTAGCTGGCGCTCCGAGCTCCTCCGGACCGTCTCCGAGCCCCAGATGAGCCCCGAGGGCGCGAACCTGGAGACCTGTCCTAAGCTCTTAAGCTCCAGTAGCTTCCGGGAGGTCGCTACGGTCTACCGTGAGCTTTGCCCCAATCTTGGCGGTTCCGGCTCCACTCGCAGCCTTCGCACCGTAAGCATCTATTACTCAGTCATGCGGCATTTCGGCCGCCTGGCCAAGGCCGTCGTGCCGGCTGCAGGCGCTGCCTGGGCCGAGCGCGAAATGGCCCTCTGCACGCAATACGCGACCGTCATGCTCTCGCAGCGCCTGGAACGCAACATGGTCCTGGTCCAGGAAGCCCGCTCCCTGTAATCGGTTACATCTCGCCTAGCCCTTAAACCACTCAGTTCCATCTCTTCTCCCTCCGCTCCTTGCGCCCGCCCTGTCCTCTCAGCCGGTTGCTTCATACGCCATTCAGCCAAGTCATTTCTTAATCAAGCACCCGGTTTTGTGGCCAAATTAAATCTCATGACCCCAAAGGGCATAAGAACTGCCTTGTTTGAAGGAGGCGCCATGGCCAAGCGCGCCAGATTATCTCTTGTACTTATCGGTATTCTCATAGCCCTGGTTCAGTTTTCTGGCTGCGCCGACAAGCCCGCGACTTTCAACGCCGTTCTGCTTACGCCCAACAAGCCCCAGATCATCGCGCAGAACACCACCGTCTCGATCACTGCCAGCGTTTTGAACGACACCGCCGGGATGGGTGTGACCTTCGCATTGAATGTCGGCGCGGTCGGCACCATCACGCAAACCAGTTCGACGACCGCCACTTATTTTGCGCCCGTAACAATTGCTACGGCGGCCACTGACGTCGTCACCGTCACATCCGTCGACTTTCCCAAATCATTCGCAACTCTTTCCATCACTGTCGAGCCGCCGCCGCTGATCACCACCACATCGCTTCCGACTGCAACCTTGAACGCGGCTTACACCGGACCCGTAGCCGCCACCGGTGGCGTGCCGCCTCTCATGTGGACCATCGCTTCCGGCACTCTGCCCGCTGGGTTGTCTCTAGCCGCGAGCAAAACGGACACCGTGAACATCACCGGCACTCCCACAGCCGCCGGGGCCTCGACCGTCACCATTATGATCACCGACGCCGTCGGCGAGTCCAACACCTCCGGCCCGCTGACCATTGTCGTCAGCAACCTCGCCATCACTACAACTTCGCCTCTGCCCGCGGCGGTGATCACCACACCGCCAACGCTCTATAGCGAACAATTTTCCGCTACCGGCGGCACAGGAGCTGACACCTGGTCCGTGGCAACTGGCTCAGTTCTTCCACCGGGCCTCACTCTGAGCGCCGCTGGTTTGCTTTCCGGCGATCCCACTACGCCCGGAAACTATAGCTTCGGCATTACCGTTACCGACAGCGGCACGCCTCCCGCCGTGATCACCGGCACTTTCACGCTCGTGGTCAGTCCTCCGCAGGACCTAACTCTGCTGAACGGCCGCTACGTATATACGTTCAGCGGATATAACGCCTCCGGCTTCGTGGCCTTCGCCGGCATGTTCAACGCCGACGGAAACGGCAACCTCACCGCCGGCGTCGAGGATTTCAACTCCGAGGGCGGCACGCCTCAAAACTACACCAATATCACCGGCACCTACACGCTCGGCACCGATGGTCGCGGCACCCTCACCTTCGCCACCAATTCGAACGGCGCGTTCAACCCCGTTCCCACTTACGCTTTCGCCATCGACGTGGCCGGCCAGCACGGGCGCCTCATCGAATTTGACACTTCCGGAATTCGCGGTTCGGGCCGCATCGAACTCACCACCATCGTCAGCTGCACCGTGAACCTCACCGGAACCACCTACGTCGGTGATTTTGCCGTCGGCGGCGCGGGACACGCCTCCTCATTCACCAGCTCCGGAGAAGGCCCCACCGTTTTTGCCGGCAGATTCACGGCCAGCCCACCGCTCGTCGCCGGCACATCCGGCAGCCTGGGGAATGGGGAATTTGACTACAACGCCCCCAACAATGTTTCCACCGCCGGCACTCTATCCGGCACCTACGCAAACGGATCGGACGCCAACCGCTGCCTGTTCTCGTTGCAGTCTTCTCTCGCGGGCGCTCCGCTTAATTACAGTGTTTATCCCGTCACTCCCACGGACGCATTCCTGGTCGAAATCGATCCCGTCAACGGTGTGACGCCTTACCTCACCGTCGGCGAAATAATTCAGCAGCAAGATGGCGGCGGTGGATTCCCCACCGGCGCGGTTTTGAGTGGAAATATGGCGGGCGCTTTGAATGGCCACGTGCTCTCCGGCACTTACATCCCGGACGTATCGCTCGTTCAGATCGCGCCGCAAACCGGCGCGGCATCTTTCAATATGTCGTTCATCGATAACGAAGCTGGTACCGTCCTCAGCACCAATGGAAACCCCATCGCCGTAACATATTCATCTGACACGTTGGGTCGCGTTGCCGGGGCCATCCAGATCGATAACTTTGTACCGGTATGTTATATCGTCAGCCCGGACGAAGCTTTCTGCATCGGCATCCTGCCAAACGCGCCCACCTTCGGCCATCTATTCCCGCAGGAGCAACCCGTCGCGGGATTCACGCTTGCTTCTCTCGACGGCCCTTACGTGCAAGGCACCGCTGGTCCTGGCGTTGCCGCGGATAACGATCTTTCCGGTTTCTTATCCTTCGATGGCAATGGAAACATCACCGGCACGCAGGACATCAGCACTTCGGCTGCAAACACTTCGGCCCTGGCAGTCACCGGCACCTACGTGCTCACAAGTTCTGGTGCAACAGACGGCAGCGGCACGCTCAGTTTGACGGCGCCGACTCCCGCCTTCTCCGGCGCGTACTTCATCATTTCGCCCACGCAGGCGGTGATGATCACTACCACCTCCGGAGACTCCAATCCCGTTGTATTCTTCGTCGGAAGTTTTTAGACCAGCGCAAAAACCGAATCGCGAGGGCCGGCCGAATCTGGCCGGTCCTTTTTCTTGCGGGGGAATCACTTCAGGATGGGACGCTAGTAGGCCCAGCGCATCAGGATTGCGCCGGTGGTGTAGCCCGCTCCCACCGCGATCAGCAGCACAAGATCGCCTTTGCGCACGCGTTTTTGTTCCAGGGCGTCCATCAATCCCAGCGGAATTGTCGCCGCGGTGGTGTTTCCGAAGCGATCGATATTGACCATAACTTTTGAATCGTCCACGCCCAGCCGCTCTTGCATCGCGCGGATAATTCGCAGATTCGCCTGGTGCGGCACCACCAGCGTGAGGTCGCGGCTCGTATAACCGTTGCGCTCGAGCAACTGCACCGCCAGCTCGCTCATCCGCCGCACCGCGTACTTGAATACTTGCGCGCCTTCCTGATGCACGTAGTGCATCCGTTTCTCCACCGTCTCCTGCGACGCCGGGTTCAGCGAGCCCCCCGCCGGCATGTACAGATTGCACCCGCCCGAGCCGTCCACGTCGTGCGCGAAATCGATGATCCCTTCGCCGTCCGAAGTAGCCGGCTCCACCAGCACCGCTCCGGCCCCATCGCCGAACAGCACGCATGTCGCGCGATCCCGGTAATCAAGAATCGAGGTCATCACGTCCGTGCCGATCACCAGCACCTTCTTGTGCGTTCCGGCCCCTACAAATTGCGCGCCTACTGTCAACGCGTACGCGAACCCCGAGCATGCCGCGGACAAATCGAAGCCCCACGCTTTTTTTGCGCCCAGCCGGTCCTGGATCAAGCAGGCTGTCGCTGGAAACAGCATGTCCGGGGTGACCGTGGCCACCACGATCATATCAATCTCTTCCGGCGCCACGCCCTTGGCCGCCAGCAATTTCCGCGCCGCTTCGGTCCCCAAATGTGACGCGGCTACGCCGGGATCCGCATAGTGCCGCTCGCGGATGCCCGTGCGCGTGCGGATCCACTCATCATTCGTGTCCACCCTTTTTTCGAGATCGAAATTCGTGACCACGCGTGGCGGAACGTATCCGGCCACTCCCGTAATCTTTGCGGCGATGCCTCGGCCCATTCATCTTCTCCAGGACGAAAAGAATAGCTCGCGATTGTATGCAATCGCACGCCGCAGTGACAAGTCAAACGCTCGCCGGGTGAGCCGGCTGCCTCTTCAGGACTTTCCTGGCAGGATCTCGAAGCGGTAGGTGATGGCCGCCGTCTTCCGCAGCATGGCCGCCACCGAGCAATACTTCGTCTGGCTCAGTTCGATCGCATCGCGTACCGCTTTTTCTTCGAGCTGCCCGGACAGCCGGTAAACCATCTCGATCTTGGTCCATACCGCGGGTGGTTCGCTCGCGCGCTCTCCCGATATCGTCACATCCAACGAGGCAAGCTTCTGGCGCTTCTTCGCCAGGATCAGAATTATGTCCACAGAGGTGCAAGCGCCCAGCGCGCCGAGTAGCATTTCCATCGGCCCGGGAGCCGCGTTGT